>Ga0210406_10001563_pt1 | contig 27633 bp, 23 predicted proteins | sample IncBWC30MmetaG_FD_155454 | JGI IMG/M metagenome (GOLD analysis project Ga0210406, IMG submission 155454) | Forest soil microbial communities from Barre Woods Harvard Forest LTER site, Petersham, Massachusetts, United States - Inc-BW-C-30-M | ecosystem: Environmental > Terrestrial > Soil >... | reverse complement strand
GTCGCCACCCTGACCGGCGCGGTTTCCACCCTGCCCAAAGGACTTTCGTTTCTTCGCTGGCTCGACGATTTTCTCTACCTTCCGGAAGTCCTGTACGTGCTTTTCTTTGTTTGGCTGATCTGCTCCGGCCCGGGAAAGTTCAGTGTCGATTACTGGATCGCGGGCAAGTTGCTGAGGTGATCGGTACCTCCGGGAAAAGCATCTGCGAGATTATCAGTGGGTGGCGATGGGGACGACCAGGAGGAACAAATGAGGAAGGTATACAGGCAGGATGAGATTGCAAAGCTCGCCTACGAATTGTGGGAGCGCAGGGGCCACAGCCAGCACTATCCCCGCAAGAAGAAGGAGCACACCCGCGATCCGACCGGCGGCCAATCCGAACTCCGCGTTATGCCCCGTCTCCAACATCGTCCTCAGCCCTTCCCTCTGCTGTTTTGCCTTTTGATTTTTCTACCTCTGTCCTTAATGTCATCATTTGCTCGAGACCGCTTTCCCCAATGCCATGTGTGCCTGGGTCACTCCGGACTCTTCACAGTGGTGCTTCACGATCAGGCGCGAACCGCGTTGAGCTGTCAGGTAGGTCCACACCCATTGCACGAAGACACTGACGCGGAGACTGGATTGCGCCAGAAACTGTAGGTGAACGGCCGCCCACGCGAGCCACGCGATAAAGCCGCTGGTGCGAAATTTCCCAGTTTGTAAAACCGCGAATCCCTTGCCTACGACAGCCATGTTGCCCTTGTCAAAGTAACGGAAGGGCTTCAGTTCGGATTTGCACTCGATTTGCCTTTGGATCAACCTGCCGGCGTACCGCCCTTGCTGAATCGCCACCTGCGCCACACCTGGCAGCGGCTTGCCATCCTGATCGAGCGCCGCTGTATCGCCGACGACAAAGATTTCCGGATATTCCTGCACGGTGAGATTTTTCTCGACACGCACTCTGCCCGCGTGGTCCGTCTCGACTGCCAGCCACTTTCCTGCCGGAGAAGGAGTTACACCGGCCGTCCATATGACGGCTTTGCTTGCAATGCGCTCGCCAGCCACGACAACGCCATCTGCATCAATCTGATCCACGCCATGACCCAGCCTCACCTCTACACCCAGGCTCTCGAGTCGCTCCTTTGCGGCTTTCGAAAGATCTTCCGAAAAGGGCCCCAGAACGCGCGGTGCCATGTCCACCAGAAAAATGCGTGCTGAGGCGGGGTCGATTCGGCGAAACTCTTTTTTGAGCGTGCTGCGGATCAGCACCGCGATCGCTCCTGACATTTCGACACCGGTGGGACCTGCTCCGACCAGCACAAACGTCAACAGGTCACGGTGACGCGCAGGATCTTCTTCTGCCTCGGCTTGCTCAAATGCCTGAAGAATTTTGTTCCGGATCACCACCGCGTCGGCGAGACTCTTCAACCCGGGAGCAAACTCTTCAAATTCGTCGTGCCCAAAGTAGCTGTGACTAACCCCCGTTGCGAGAATTAAGTAATCATATGTGATGGATACGTTCTGCCTGTCGGCGTCACTGACGAAGACGCACTTTTGCCCTTTGTCCACTCCCGTCACTTCACCCAAGATCACCGTCGTGTTCTTCTGATTCCGAAGAATGCTGCGAATGGGAGAACCAATCTGACCCGGGGACAGCACCGAGGTCGCCACCTGGTAAAGCAGCGGTTGAAACACGTGATGGTTTGTACGATCGATCAAAAAAATCTTTGCTGGCACATTCCTCAGCGCCTTGGCGGCCGCCAACCCGCCAAACCCTCCACCGACGATCACGATCTTCGGTTGCGCCACGCTTTCTCCAGTTCAATTCAGACCACGACAACTGCCGCCGATTCCTCCCTGAGGTGTAATGCGGCTCGCCCGGTAACGCTTTCCGTTAACCGCCGAAAGTTTCGTTCTTTGGCGATTCCATGCGGTTCCTACAATTCCAGCCATTCTGGTTTCGAAGAACCGTGGGGCACAAGAACTGTCCGGAAAGAGCCGGGGGTTCGTGACATTTGCACCTGGTCAGTGACACCTTGATAGCGACCGAGAGGTGTGTCCGCAGTAAAAAGATCCGGCGCCACGTAAGTGTGTTCCTCCGAGGAGCCGGCGGTTTCCCGCGCGTACGCCTTGTCGAATATGCCCATCGAGAGCAGCCACAACACGGTTCTGGTCAGGGATACGACGACCCGATAGCTTCCTCCCTCGGTTGCACGCCGTCGCAGGGCTTCAAGAACACCGATGGTGCCGAGCCAGCCCACCACGTTGTCGCAGATCGGAATAATTGGCGGCGACTTGGGCTCAGTCGGTGTCCCCTCGATGGAAAACAAGCCGGACACTGCTGCGCCGATCTCATCGAAGCCAACCCGATTTGACCAAGGACCCCGTTCGCCGTGGAGGACTACCTTGGCGTGAATCAATCCCGGCTTTATTTGGCTGAGTTCTTCTGCGGTAAGGCCATATCTCTCCAAGTAACCGGGGCGCCGATTCGCGAAGAACACGTCGGCATCCTTCAGGAGGCGGTCGAACTTGGCACGATCTTCTTTGGAGCCATCCAGTATTGTGGAACGCATCCCAACCTGCACGTCCCAGGCAAAGGCCTCCACCTCCGTATCATCAGGCCTCCAGATGTTGAGGACGTCGGCACCGTAGTAGGCCAAGTCTCTGCCGATGCCAGCCCCGGCAATCACGTGCCCCAGTCCGAACGCGCGAATGCCCCCCAATGGGCTCTTTGCGCGGCGCTTGAACGGCAGCGGCTCACTCTCTCCGATTTTTTCCACAGTAATCAGTGGCATTCTGGAGAGCACATCGGTGTACTGAGGCTCTTTGCGAAACTCGTCGTTGGTACGCACCATGGCGATGACAAGCCCGGCCTCGGCCGCAGCCGCCTCCAACTCCTCCGCGCGCCACTGCAGAATGGCGTTGCTAACGGATTCGGGGCTGTCACTGCACCTCAGGAAATTGAGCGCCCGCGCGTGCAGCCTTGGGTAAAGGTTGAGAGCCACCGTGTGACGCCCATCGCGTGTTTTACGGAAGAGCGGCAGTTCGAAGAATGGGTTATCTCGATTCACCCCCATCGCCGGAGGACGTCCGTTGATCGTTTCCCATTTCCCTTCGAAGAAGCAGCAGAAGCGCCGGAGAGCTTTCCGCACGTCGACATGAATGTCCTGTCCTTCGCCAGTTTGGGATTTCCAGAGCGCTGCCACCGCTATGGTCTTGGCAGCCAGGGCAACGGCGGCCGTGGCGCCAAATCGGAAACAGCTGGGCACGATCGGATCCTGTCCGTAAAACGTCAGCTTTCCTCCAGAGTCCGCAGCGCTGAGTCCCACGCCGCACAATACTTCCTCGAGGCGGGCGTAGAGATCAAATTCCGGCGAGGTCGCTGGTGTGCTCAGTTTTGATTGGAGTGTCTCCGTCAAGCTGGCGCCGCTGGAACTCCCTTGCGCTTTCCCGTTGGATTTTGTCCGCGTCACGGCAGCTTCTGGTTTATTCATGGCTCACTCTTTCTTCCCTTCGAATCTCGATTTCTCAGCGGAAAGTGTTCGGTGCTGATCCTCGATTAGGCTCGACGGATTACTTTGCCGACGCCAGCTTGGCAGCACCTCGCCTGCGCAAACTTAGAAGCCCCAGCAACGCTTCGTTCTCTTCTTGAGCCAGTTGCTCTAGCGAACGATTACCGGCCTCCTGCATTACCCCTTGAATGATGGTCTGCTTCAGTTCAGCAGAAATCTCGGGATTGCCGAGAGTCTTCATCAGGCCCGCCAGCGGGCCCATCAGGTGATCCATGAAGTGCTGAATTCCGCCTTCCCCACCGCCGATGTGCCACAACAAGCTGGGACCCATCACTCCCCAACGAAGTCCCGGCCCCCAACTCACGGCGTCATCTGCATCGGCAACACTCAGGACGCCTTGCTCAATCAAGTACACGACCTCCCGATACAGTGCCGCTTGCAGTCGGTTTGCGACGTGGCCCGGCAATTCCTTGTGCAGCAGAATGGGTTTCTTCCCGATGGACGCGTAAAACTCCATGGCCCGCTGGATCACTCCGGGCGAGGTCTTCACTCCCCCGACGACTTCAACCAACGGAATCACGTGAGGAGGGTTGAAAGGATGGCCGATCACGCAGCGTTCGGGCCGCTTGCAGCCGGATTGAATGACGCTCATGGTGATACCCGAGGAACTCGAGGCGATGATGGAATTCGGGGGAGTCGCATCATCGATCTCGGCGAACAGTTTGATCTTGAAATCCGGACGCTCCGGTCCGTTTTCCTGCACAAAGTCGGCGTCTGAAAGCGCTTCCTTCATGCTGGAGGCGAACGTCAGGCGGGCGCGTGTTGCGTCCGGTGTAACCCCGATTGCCGTGAGTGCAGGCCACGCCGCATCTACGTACTCGCGTAATTTGGCTTCCGCGTTAGGAGCAGGATCAGTTGCGACTACATCGAATCCACATGCAAGGTATTGTGCTGCCCAGCTCGCGCCGATGACACCTGTGCCGACAATCGCGATGCGATGTACTGGTTTGTTCGAGGACATGATTGGATTTTCCTTTCGCGGTGAATGTGATTGTCCTGTTCAGGAATATCGTTACGCATTTCTCGACGCCAATTCGGCGTAGGCGATGCCGGCAAGGTTGCCTTGGGCGTAGAGCAGGGTCTTTTTATCCGTTCCGTTGAGTTTGGCGGAATAGACGGAACCACCGAGGTCCGTAAGAAACATGCGTTCGCCGTTGAGGTCGAGAGCGATGCCAATTCCTTCCATCAAGTGCGTGAGGACAATCTCTGGATCCTGTTTCTTCACCGAACCGCCCACTGATGCACGATTCACCGTGTTACCGCGAGGAGGATCGCCACGATCCGTCCAATACATCATGAGGTTGCGGACATCGAGTTCCAGATCGATCGGCTCGGGCAGCCCATCGAATAACGTCTCAATGTCGGTACGATTGGCTGGACTCTGCCCGTTTGGTATTTCGGTATTTGCGCGGAAGATGCGTCCTTGCCCCGCGTCGTCAGGACCTTTCTGTGTCCAGTAAACATGTCCACGATCGGCATCCACGGTGATCCCCACACACCATTTGCTGGCATCGCGTCGGTCAGTGTTGCCTTGGCTCGTCTCTACCAGCGTTTCAACCTTCGAACCGTCGAGATTCGAACGCATGACGCGCATCCCTTCGCGATCCGACCAATAAAGTCTTTTGTTCTTCTTGTCGAGATGGAGCTGCTTGGGTGTGAACGTGCCGCCCGGTGGAACAATCGTCTTGCGATTCGATCCGTCAACATCCGCGCGCTCAATGGAACCGTCATTCAGGTTGGGAACGCCCATATTGGTCCAATAAATGTGTCCGGCCTCGGCGTCGACTACGACGCCATCTGGATGGCGGCATTCCGTTGCGATGATCTTTCGGTCGGAGCCATCGGGACTCATTGAGAAAATTCGGCCACCGCTCAGATCCAAGACGAATAGGCGGCCGACCCTACCGTTGTCGTCGGGTGTCATTTGCCCTTCCTCAACTTCTTCAGACCGCTTAACCTGCAACCGCTGTGCATTCCGACGGTGACTAAGGGCATTTCATCAGCCAAATGAACTGCTGCTTAATGCGCTGATAAAAGGTGTCTTATCTGCGAGACGCAACATTGCGCTCAGAAATCGGTGTCAACATATTCCCAACTGCGCAGCTGCTGACGGGGACTTGTAAAGCGGTGGATTCACCAAAAAGGATCTAACGTCAGCGGTAACAGCGATCAGGACCTTGGAGTCGCTCGCGATTCCGTCCTGCGAATCATTTCGGCGATGGACAATTGCTTGCTGCCGGTTCTCCGGAGAATCTGGCAGCAATCCAGTCCAGTTGGTCTCGCAAGGACCCGTAGACAACTGGGTCATGCCCGAGGCCCGGGTAGAGATTCCGCTGGACCCGAGCCCCGGAACTGCAAAGACGCTGAAAGATTTTTTTGCCTGCGGATTCAGTAAACAAGATGTCGTCCCCGCCACCGACGAGTAACAAGGGACCATAAGTCGGTTGGATTCCCGGTTGATTGCGTGCGAGGAACTGTTTGATATATCTGTTGTCCTTCCAACCCGGCAGCAGCATTTCATCCGTCGGAAGCGCTGCGAATGCACCGCTAGCTGCGCTGCAGCCGTCATTCACGGAGGCGTTATATATGGCGAGTGCTTTGCTGGTCAGAATGTCCCCAAGCTCCAGCTCCGGATAAACGGTCTTGGCCCCAAAGACCCAGAATCCCAACAGCCCATTGAGCACCGGCAACCTCGCGCGTACAACGGCGTCGATGCCATCTTCGAGATCGCTCGCTCCCGCGAGTGCCACGATGCCAAGAAAATTGGGATCCTTGATTACACCTTCTAGCTCCGCAACTCCCAGGCTCGACAGACCGCCCTGCGAATGTCCGATGACAAGCCATTTCTCGCTCAGTGTGGAAACTGCGGCGTGCGCCGCCGATACGGAGTGGATCACATCCGTGCCATTGCTCGACATGTCGAGATAGGCGTGGCGGCCTTCCGTTCCGAGGCCAGCGTAATCCGTGCCAACCACGGCGTAACCCATGAGGACATACTCATAGAGGCCTTCCCAGTTATAGAACAGCGACTTCATGAGGGAGGGAGCGCAACTTCTGGCGACTCCGCTCGTGCCATGTGACCAGGCAAGAAGCGGCCACCCGCCCTTCGGAATTCTGCCGTACGGCACGAGCACGACCCCGGATGCCAATGCGTCTTCGCCGCTTGCCGTTCGAGTGTAATAAAGGATGCGGGTTGCAGTGATCCCCGGCGGTAAATCGTAGTCTGTTGCCGGTTCCGATCGAACTAAAGTTCCAGGCTTAGTGCCCGATTTCAGCTCAATGTGTGAGTAAAACGAAGTGATCGGAAGTGCTCGTTCGGCGTCGACCGTTTTTCCCAATTGTGGTGATGGTGCAAACAAATTAGCCCCTGCCATTGAAGGCTGTTGCCCCAAGGCGGCTCCCGCGCTCAAACCGATCGCGAGGAGGACGAATGGAAAAGGACTGGGACGAACAATAAGTAGCTTCAGAGCTTGTAGTGTCAACATGGGGCTCCGGTCTGCGAACGAGGAAACCTTCGGAACTTTTTTGGAGTCGTGCACGCGGTTCCCTCCCGACATCTTGATTTTCTCCGTTCAACGTCTACATCAGAACACGCGGATCGACAGGCAGCTCAGGGCTCAGCTCTCCGGCATACGCTTGGCGATGGATCTCGCCCGCTGTGGCACCGGCCGCTCGAACCGCTACCATTTTTTCCGGATCGAAGTATTTGCCCATGGGCATCGCTGCGAACTCCGCTGAAAGTCTCATGAAGTTCCCGGATTCTTCCCAATCTCCAAAATTATCAGCGAACAGCTCCACGCTATTGCCGTCCGGGTCTGCGAAGTACATGGAAGTAGTCGGGCCATGATCGGCTGAAAGAATTGGTTTAATGTCCTTGTCTCTGAGCCGAATGTAGGTATCCAGAAGCTGGTCCAGAGAATCGTATTCATACGCTATGTGTTGGAGCCGCACATGACTACTCTTCTGTGCGTCCTGGGTCAGCTGTGGCATGGCGATCAAACCGATTCGATGATTCGCATCATCGTTGGTCACCCAGGCAGCGCTTACCTGAATTGACGCTTTCTTTCCGAGTGGGCTAAACGTTTGAAATACAACCGCCATACCCAGCACCGTCGCGTACCACTCCGACATTTTGTCCAGGTTGGCCGTGGTGAGGCCGTAATGATGTAAGGTCGGACGGATCGTCTCCTGAACACCTGACACCGGCATCTCCTTGGGTTATGCGGGCCAGCTGCCCATGACGGCGATGTCCGTGTGACACAGCCCACAGCCACCCACCTTAATCAGTAGCTGGCCCGCGCCAGGCGATGGTTTGGGCACTTCTTGAAGCTGCGGTGGCTCTTGTGGGTGGTGCAAACGATAGGCGATCATCCGCTCATTTCCTCAATTCGATTCGTACCCAAAGGCGCGTCCATACGGCGCACTTTGGATTCAGGGCAATCTGAAGGCCCAAGATCAGTACACCCGGACTGCATTCAAACCAGGTGTCTTGCGCTGTTTGCGTCTTTGGAAGCGCGCGAGATCGCCGTCAATAGATTTACATTTGGGCAGATGTTGACACTCGCCCAGACACATGAAATTAGGTTTCTTCGTGAATTGTCAGGCAGAAGTTGTTGGGCTAATGCGAGATGTTAAAAATGCCAAAGAGAATATAATGCCCACCATGGCATCCCGCGTGCCCACTCCGAGGCAACCCATGGACTTTCGGCTCGTCATCGATTCGACTCCCGCGCTGATCCACACCGGTCTGCCTGACGGCTATCTCGATTTCTTCAATCAAACTTGGCTTAAGTATGTAGGGCGCTCATTAGAAGATCTGCAAGGCTGGAAATGGACAGCCTCGATTCATCCGGATGACGTCGATGGAATCGTGGACAGGTGGCGCGCGTCGTTAGCCAGTGGCGAACCTTTTCTGTATGAAGCACGGGTGCGCCAGGCGGATGGAGAGTATCGCTGGATGTTGCACCACAAAATCGCGCTGCGCGACAAAGACGGGAAGGTTGTCAAGTGGTATGGATCGAGTATCGATATCGAGGACCGAAAGCAGACCGAACAGACGCTCAGGTTGACGGAATCATTCCTCCTCCACGCCCAACGACTGACCAAAGCTGGAAGCTGGGCGTATAGACCCCCAGATATTTGCGAGTACTGGTCTGCGGAGATGTTTCGGATATTTGGCTACGATCCCGCAAAGGGATACCCGCCGAATGACGACATGATCGCCCGTGTACACCCGGAAGACCGCCAGCGTGGCGCGCAAGCTGTTGCTCAGCTATTCGAACAGCACCGAGAGTTCGACCAGAAGTATCGGTTTATCAGACCTGATGGCCAGGTTCGCGTGATCCAAGACTTCGGTACCCCAATCTTCGAAAATGGAATAGTGACTCGGTTTGTTGGTGCCTGCCTGGACGTCACAGAGCAGGAACAGATGACGCAGGAGCTCAAGCGGAGGGAAGCCTACTTGGCCGAGGCTCAGAGACTGAGTCATACCGGCAGCTTCGGTTGGATGGTTTCCACGAGTGAAATCTTCTGGTCAAAGGAAACCTTTCGAATCTTTTCGTATGATCCAGCGCTCAAGCCCACGCTAGACCTAGTATTCGAACGGATTCACCCGGAAGACGTGCCTTTGGTCAAAGAAACAATCGAGCTGGCGTCACAAGACGGAAAGAATTTCCATCTTGAACATCGGCTGTTGATGCCAGACGCTTCCGTCAAACATGTCCACGTTGTGGCCCAGGCTTTGCGGAATGATTCGGGTAACATCGAGTTTGTTGGTGCCGTCATGGACATCACGGCCGCCAAGCAGGCGGAAGAGCGAATTCTGCAGAACGAGAGGGAACTTCACCTCACTATCGAAACTATACCGGCCTTCGTTGGTACTGCACTCCCTGATGGCAGCGTTGATTTCGTAAGTCAAAGCTGGCTGGATTACACGGGCCTGTCTCGCGAGGAGTGGCTGGGCTGGGGCTGGACGAAGGTTACCCATCCTGAAGATCTCGACCGATCAGTGGAGAACTGGCGAGCTGCTTTGGCGGTTGGGCAACCAATCGAGTCTGAGTTACGCGTTCGGCAGGCAAGCGGTGAGTATCGATGGTTTTTAGGCCGCAACGTACCGCTGCGCGACGAGAAGGGAAACATCGTCAAGTGGTACGGGACACTCGTCGACATTGAGGACCGGAAACGCACCGAACTCAAACTGCGGCAAGACGAACAAGAGTTTCGACGAATCGTCGATGCCATCCCACACGCCATCCACGTCCTGAAGCCGGATGGTTCGTTTCTATACGCAAACCAGGCGGTGCTCGACTATACCGGGTTCACCATGGAGGAGGTGATGGCGCCCGACTACCGCACGCGTGTGTTTCATCCGGAAGACCTGGAGAAAATACGCGAGGAACGGCAAAAGGCGCTTTCGCGTGGTCTTCCGTTCGAGCAGGAACAACGAGGCCGTCGCAGAGACGGACAGTATCGGTGGTTTCTCATCCACTACAACCCGCTCCGAGATGAACAGGACCGGATCATTCGCTGGTACGCCACAGGGATTGATATCGAGGACCGCAAGCGGGCCGAAGAGAGAATGCGAAACGAAAATTTGGCATTGCGAGAGGAGATCGATCGTTCTTCTATGTTTGAGGAGATCGTCGGAACATCTCCTGCCCTGCAAGCGGTGCTTTCCCGGGTATTCAAGGTTGCTCCCGTTGACTCCACGGTTTTGATCACCGGCGATACCGGAACGGGTAAGGAACTTGTTGCCCGGGCCATACACAGGCGGTCCCAGCGGTCCTCTCACGCGTTTGTAAGTGTGAACTGCGCCGCAATCCCACGCGACTTGATCGCATCGGAGTTGTTCGGTCATGAGAAAGGATCATTCACCGGCGCGCTGCAGCGACGCCTGGGCCGGTTTGAACTCGCCGAGGGAGGCACGCTCTTCCTCGACGAAGTCGGCGAACTTCCCCTGGAAACTCAAATTGCTTTGTTGCGCGTGCTTCAGGAACGCGAGTTTGAGCGTGTCGGTGGAAGCCAATCTATTCGTGCGGACGTACGAGTGATTGCTGCGACCAATCGCGATTTGGAGACCGCCATCTCCAGCGGTGCATTTCGAAGAGACCTATATTACCGCCTCAACGTGTTCCCCATTGAGATTCCTACTCTCGCGGAACGAAAAGAAGATATCCCCGTGCTAGTCGAATACTTCATCGATCGCTATGCAAGAAAAGCAGGCAAAAAAATTCGGATCATCGAAAAGAACACTCTGGAACTTCTGCAGTCGTATTCCTGGCCCGGAAATATTCGAGAACTCCAGAACGTGATTGAACGATCCGTCATCGTTTGTGATACCGAGACGTTCTCGGTCGATCAAAGCTGGCTTTCTATCGAATCTTCTCGGGCTCGTTCAGCAAGTCAACCCCTGGCAAGAATGTCTGCGGTTCAAGAGAAGCAGAAGATCGAGGCGGCTTTGGCGGAATCCGCAGGCAAGGTCTCCGGCCCTTCGGGAGCAGCGGCAATCTTGGGCTTACCCGCTTCCACCTTGGAGTCAAAGATTCGGTCGCTCAAAATCAACAAGTTTCGATTCAAATTGCGCTGACTTCCCAATTCTTTTCACACAACAATTCGCGTGCCACTTCGCGAAAAAACCGCAAATTCGCGAATTTCGTGAAGGTTCCACACTGCTAACACCCATCCGTTCAATTAGGTACAACCGGCAGCCGGATTGCTGCCAATCGGACAAGATATGCTTCTAGGGAAAAAAGCCATGCTGAAAATCCAGCGATCAGCGAACGGCAAGGTGGTCTTTACGTTGAGTGGCCGAATCGAGACTGAAGATGTAGTTGAGCTGCAGCGACTTTTCGATCTGGAAACGACGGACCACCCGATAGTCCTAGATTTGAAGGATGTGACCCTGGCGGATCGAGATGCCGTGAATTTTTTGATGCGCTGCGAAGATGATGGCATTCGCCTAGAGAATTGTCCGCCCTACATTCGCGAGTGGGTTGAACGAGGGAGAGAAATGAAACGGTCGGAAAAGGGGCTAAACGGCGGTAAGCGTTCAGCCCGTAGGCACAGTCACTAGAACGACTGGAGTGTTGCAATGAGTTCAACCGGGGTTCCCGTAATCCGCATGCCAGGCCAAGACCGCCAGTTTCCGCGTGGTCCTCTGAGAACCGTGAACATACACCTTCTGGACGAACCTGCTCACAACGAAACTGCATTCGAAGGAATAGTAGGCCAGAATTCCTCTTTGCGGCGTGTGCTCCAACTAGTCGAAACCGTTGCTAATGGCGATTCGACCGTGCTCCTGCTGGGAGAGACCGGGACGGGCAAGGAACTCATCGCCCGCGCGATCCATAATCGTAGCAACCGGAAGAATCGAACGTTTGCGAAACTCAACTGTGCCGCCATTCCCAGCGGGTTGCTAGAAAGCGAGCTTTTTGGACACGAGCGCGGGGCGTTTACCGGGGCTATTACTCAAAAGGTAGGCCGCCTCGAGGCGGCAGACCTAGGTTCGTTGTTTCTGGATGAGATTGGCGATATCCCACTGGAGCTGCAACCGAAACTGCTTCGTGTCTTGCAGGAAAGGGAATTCGAACGCTTGGGCAGTACGCGCACAAAGAAAGTTGATGTTCGGATTGTGGCCGCGACCCACCGTGACCTGGAAGACATGATTTTGAAAAAAGAGTTTCGCAGCGATCTTTACTACCGTCTGAATGTTTTCCCGATCACGCTTCCTCCATTGCGCGAACGCCCGGACGATATTCCACTCCTCGTGCAGTACTTTGTTCGAGAAACCGCACGAAGGATGAATAAGTCGATCGATACTATCCCCCCCGAAACGATGGAAGCCTTAATTCAATACCGATGGCCGGGGAACATCCGGGAGCTCGAGAATGTAATCGAGCGTGCGGTAATTCTATCAACTGGCCCCTTTTTGCGCGTACCACTTCGAGATCTTCATTCCCGCATCATCCCCGGGAACGGAAGCGAAAGGTCCCGGACGCTTGCAGAAGTCGAGCGGGAGCATATCCTTTCGACTCTAAGAGAAACCAGATGGGTTCTCTCTGGGCCAAACGGTGCCGCAAGACGCTTGGGATTGAACAGGTCCACGCTTCACTTCCGCATGAAGAAACTTGGAATCGTCCGCCCCACATAGTGAAACCGATGGAATGGCACTTCGAGGCTGGCAGCGGTCATCAACCAGACGCGTGCCCGACTTCGCGTGCGCTATCGCTTTCTTAAGTTCCTCAGAGGCTACCGGAACAACTGGCCGCCGAGCGGCGATACTCTGGTTGCAAGTCATACCTGCCAACCAACTATCAAACGTTAGTCTGCCACCACTTGCACTCGTGCTTCAGGAAGTCCCCTAATCTCGCTACTTCCCGGTACCTCTTTCCTCTCAATTACTTCCAAATTGACAGTTGGTCGTTCGCATTGGCAAAGGGACTGCATCTCACCAAGACACCAAGAGAGGTTGGATCATTTCTATGAGCACGTTACAGAATTCTTTTCTTCCCTTCACGGTTCCGAACCGGCAGCTGAGCCTGATAAAGAGACGCCGATCCGCGATAATCGATTCACGGGTTTCAGACAATTCAAATTCCGGCAAAGCTGTCGCCTCGCCAGTGGTTGCGAAAGACTGGGAACTTATTCAGCAAGCTGTGGCCGGCGATTCACACGCTCGCGAAGAACTGTTCGCGGCCCATTCCGCCAGAATCTATCGGATCGCGTATTCCCTGCTCCGTAACAAAGAGGATGCAGAGGATGCAATGCAAGACAGTCTTTGCAACGCCTTCACCAACCTCGGATCCTTCAAAGGGCAGTCGTCCTTCTCCACCTGGTTGACTCGAATCGTCATCAATTCGGCTCTGATGATTCGCCGGAAACGAACTCGTCGAGGAGAGGCTTCTTTGGACGAGATTGTTGAAAGTAAGCCAGAACGATTGCGACATCAAGTTGTTCACGCTGGGCCAAACCCTGAAGAAATCTGCGCAATTAACCAAAACCGTGAAATGGTGTCAGAGCAAATTCGTCGATTGCCTGTGCGCGTTCGGGCTGCGTTTCAGCTCCGTGCCTTGAAAGGGCTATCTGTGGCGGAGTCATGCCAATCGTTGGGCGTTGGCAGGGCAACACTAAAGGCCCGGGTCTTTCGGGCGCGAAAACAATTAGTGTCAGCACTGCGACAAAAGATGCTCGCGCGACGCAAGCATCAACCGCTCGAACTAGATGGCTCCCGGTTGAAGAGGGTTAGGGAAGAGCTATGAATTGTATCGACCCGAATGCTGTTAGGAGTAGGATTGAGACTTTTTCAACCCACAGTCCAACCCACAAAGAGTGGTGTCTTGCACGACTTCCGCGTATTTTGGCAGTCCCCCGCGGTCTTGTAAGTTATCATAAAGCGTAATATTGCTACATTGACACGATAGAGGTCTGGGGTTCAAGTCGTTGAGCGGGAATAGCTACTGATTCCGGTGCACTCTTGGTGCACTATAGCCTGCAAATGAGCGCATTCGGTGCAAATGACAGCGTCGTAAGTTATTCAGAACAAATGAAACGGTGTGAGTACGGACAGGGCAGGATGAATTAGCAAACCGCTGCAAATCAGGTGATCTCACAACACCTCACAGCGCCTCAGAACACGCCAGAGCACCTGAGAAAGCGATCGGGGTGCGGTTTGGAAAGCCGTTGCACGCCAGGCAGGCAACATGTCGACACCCGATCGTCGCGGATGGTCCGAGAATCGCGAGTTGGTGTACCTGATAGACTAGGTCAGAGCAGAGCGGAGGAATTGTGAAGCCCACGCGTACACCAGAACGAGGATTCCGTTTGAGCGCCTGCTGCAGGATAGTGCTGATCGTTATGCCGTTTGCGCTCGCTCAATCGAGTCCTGCACAGGAAAGCAAGAGTTCAGAGACTTGGCATTTCGCCGTTTCAGGTGACTCAAGAAATTGCGGCGACGTGGTCATGCCGGCAATCGCGGAAAAGGTGCGTGCAGAGCATGCCGCCTTCTACTGGCATTTGGGAGACTACCGGGCCATCTATGACTTTGATCAAGACATCAAAAGCCGAAATCCGACGATCAACGTCATCACTTATGAGAGTTCCGCTTGGAAGGACTTCATCGACCGGCAGCTGAAGCCCTTCGGAGACTTGCCAGTCTACTTGGCACTAGGCAATCACGAACTCATACCACCAAAAACGCGTACAGACGCACTGCTGCAATTCGCGGATTGGTACGACGCGCCGGAACTGTCGAAACAGAGGCTTGCTGACGATCCATCCGATCACGAATTGCGAGCGTACTACCACTGGACTCGGAGAGGCGTTGATTTCATTACGCTCGATAACTCAGCAAAAGAGCAGTTCGACGATGCCCAGATGAAGTGGCTTGCCGCGCAGTTGGACAGGGATGCGAAGAATGCCGAAGTGCGGAGCGTGGTTCTCGGAATGCACGACGCGTTACCGGACAGCCTGTCAGCCGGCCACAGCATGAACGAGAGTGCTCAAGGAACTGAGAGTGGGAGAAATGTGTATCAGTGGCTGGTTGAGTTCCGCAAGAAAACCCATAAGAACGTATACGTAGTGGCCAGTCACTCTCACTTCCTCATGGACAACGTCTACAACACGGCCTGCAGGCGAGAGCATCCTGACGAGGTTCTCCCTGGTTGGATCGTTGGAACCGCCGGGGCCCCGCGGTATCGGTTGCCGGCAGATGTGAGTGGCTCAACGCAGCACCTCACGGATGTCTATGGTTATTTACTCGCGACCGTTTCGGCGGACGGAGCGATTCAGTTCGAATTCAAACAAGTCAACGAGGCGGATGTGACGGGTTCCACTCGCAAAGACTACAAAGACGAGTTCATTCACAGCTGCTTCGCCGGGAATTCCTCCACGTATGTTCCAGAGGGCGCAACCTGCCCAATGAAATAGGTGAGAAGGGAGCCGAAGGCGGTTTGATTAGGTTGGCGCATTCTGCAGCCTTCAGAGTATGGGCGGTGAACCCCTATTTGGGACGAATTCGCCTGCGTGACGGTTTGTAAGGATAACTCGCGACCCCGCCGCGAAAGGATCACGGGCAAACGGAGTCTGGTCACTTCCGAGTTGCCGAAAAATACGTCCAGACCCACGTATTTCGCTTCGCGCAACCACGTTTCCGGCCAGCGAGAACACTTTTCCGGGTATGCGACTTAGCTTCAGATTTGTGTTTTGTGTCAAAGACAACTCCTCAGTGCTTGCTCAGTCATTGAACTTCGAAAATTTGCAGCGCCAAGTTCGCATCTGGCTTTCCCTTACCTGAATCGGCGACGTAAAGCCGTTTCAGTTCGGGCACAAAAATTGAAGATTTGGCGCGGTATGCCGTCGGCACTTCGGCGATGTGCTCGTAGTGGTCCGCATCGCGTTGTTCAAAGACAGACGCCGTTTCACTCCCAGTCACGTAGATTCGTTTGCGCGCGACATCGAACGACATGTCGCTGTTCATACCCACACAAGGGAGAGCGGTCACGACTTTTCCGGTGTCAGTGTTAAAAACTATGAACTGCGACGGTTTGCGGGTGGCGGTAAACAGACGATGATTAGGTTCGTCCAAGGCCATCGCATGAGCCACATGCATATCCGGCAAGGACCATGTGGCAATTAGTTGACGAGTGTTTAGATCAATGACTCCAATCTCATCTGTGCCCGTGAGGTTCACATAAAGTTTTTTCCCCTCATGGTCAATGACCATGCCCTCGTTGGAATTTCCAGGAAGTCCGGACACCTCGCCGACTTGTTTAAAGGATTTTGTATCAATGATGCTGAGCACATGTGTCTTGCCATCGGGACCGCCACCGTTCTCCACATAAAAGTATTTGTTGAGGGGATTGTATACGCCGTGGTCAACACCTGGACCCAGCTTGAGAGTGCTGATGATCTTGTAATCTTTACAATCCACCAGTTCAACGGCATCGGTATCGCCTCCGTCGGCGACAATAAGGCGGTTGGACTCGGCGAGAAAAGCCATCGTGAGTGGTTGGCCGAAGCCTTTGATACTGTGAGTTCGCTCTCCCGTCCGGAGGTCAAACACTTCGACTGTCTTTTGAACTTCTGACGCAAGGAATAAACGGTTACCCTTGAGGTCGAGCCCAAAATGGTCGAAATCACCCGTGAAACCCGGCATTGGCGTGGTGGCGATCAGCTTCAGTGGTAGCTTCTCTTGCGCCTTCACCGTTAGCACGCACAAAACCAATATCATCATGCAAATCTTCAGCGATTGTCGCAATTTATCCCCCTGGGCCCATGGATGAGAATAGCATTGGAACTCATTAGAGGTGGTTCGTTCTTCGCATTAACTCGTGCACGCCGATGTCGATAAAAGCGTTAATGGGAACGCTAATTCTCAAGGTCTGGTAAGCGGAGTGACTAGGAGTTAACCGAGTGCAAGAGCGCGGTTCAGTGAGAGAAGAAAACAAAACAAAACAAAACGGAACGGAACGGAACGGAACGAACGGGAGGAAAACAGACCTCCCGGCCGTTCGCCTTTCCAGATTGCAGAAACTACCGGCCGTCGACGGGACCGACCAGGTCGCGCATCGGACGAACGCTGTCCCGGTCACAGGTATTGGCGAGGCAGCCGAGGTGCCAGCTATCCTCAACGGTCGCCAGCATGGAGTAGTGATTGAACGCGTCATCGGAACTCCGGGCAAAACGGAGCGCGTTGGAAATGACGAGAGTTAGGACGTGCCCGCCGCCGGGATTCGCGTTGCAGCAGCCACTGGTGTCCCCAAATCCACTGGGACCTGTGCCCGTAAAGTCGCTCTCATCCCAGGTAATGAAGATGACGGAATTTCCGGTCCATGCTTTGGAGGACATGATGGCGTTGACCGTGCTGAGAAGGAAAGAATCGCCGGTGGAGATCAGGGGCTGGACCTGTGAAAAATCGCAGGGATCAGCGGGAGTGGCGCCGCGTCCGTGCATGTCGTGACACTGGTCGGGGCTGATCCATACATAGTTGGCAACGGTGTTGTTGGCGAGGTCGGTCGCGAGTTGGCTGAAGTCGACAATGTTGGCGACGCGCGCCGGGTTGGTCTGCACGTCCTTGTAACTGATGAACGGATTATGCTTGCGCTCGTAGAGCTGGTTGCCGCAAGCGTGATCCAGCGGAGTGGTGCAGAGGGAATAGGACTGCATGTAAGCTTTCCAGGATTTTCCGTGCGATTCCAATTGGTCGACTATGTTGGGGACATCAATCGTGGTGTCATTGTCGTCGGCCACTCCATTGGTGGACCCGGAAGTGGAGGCGATGTAATTGGGTTGGCTCGGGTGCGCGATCCCGTAATAGTTTGTCGCCAGACCCGTAGTAGCTGCAGCGAAGTTGATAAATGGCGCGTTTGTATTGCCAATTAGTGTGTTGTAGCCGGTATTCTCCATCATGATGATGAAGACGTGATCAAATCCGTGATGGTCGCTGTCGCCATCATGGGCGGAAAGACGGAGCGGCATGGATGGAACAGTGAGTGTGGCAATGACTGCGCCTAAGAGTGCCAAACGAGCGGCGCGCCCGAATGAATTACAAAAATGTTGAATCTTCAAAGGAATCCTCCTCGTCAAAAAATGCGGAGAGTGTTTGCGGCACGCACTTCGCAGACTGCTTACGACCCCTGTGGAAGTCCGTGAGTGGGGCGATTTTAGCCCTCCACGAAGCGAAGTCAAGCGGCTTCAGAGAGAAATCTCGAAATGCAAAACCTAGCTTTTCATAGATGGAGAACTCCCAGTACGGCCCATTGAGAATTTGTATCAGGAATCAATGACCTAGCCTTGGTAAAGCTAGGCCAATAGCCTAGCTTGCTCTCTGGACTGGTTACCGAGGAAGTGACGGAGAAGAAAGAGTCCGGGTAAGTCACATACACATGCCGAGCAGGCCATGACACCAGGCAGATGGCAAGGCCCGATAAACCCTTATCGGACATGTGATTGATTCAGGGCGGCTGGCTTTCTTCGGAAACCAGTCTCGGCGCATTAGGAATGCCAGCTTCGGAGCAGTGTGAAAATGAGCGATGCAGATACCGCTCCTAAGGGCAGCGTGGCCACCCAAGCTAGCGGGATCTCACGCACCTTACCCCAGTTGGGCTCTTCTCTGTGGAGTAAGCCGATGCTGAAAATTCCGCCTGACGTGACGTGCGTAGTAGATACGGGAAGCGCGAACGGTGAAGCAAGTGTAACTAGCGTAGCCGCCGCCAAATTAGCGATGACCGCCTCTCGCGTGGCCATCGGTGTGATCTTGTTGCACCCTTAGATCCAACTAGAAATTGAACCGCGTTGAGAATTGGAAGCTTCTCGCCCCGAAACGCGGCACCATTGCCAGCGGGCTGCCGAAGTGCGGATTGGGATCAGCGTGCCAGTTGCTGTTATTGACACCGCTGTCAGGATCTTGGGTCAGGGTGTACTGCACATTGTCCAGGTTGGTCTGTTGGAAATTTGCGTGGTTGAAAATGTCAAAAGCTTCCGCGACAAACTTCAGGCTGTAACGCTCTCCTATCCGGAATGTGCGTGACAGATTCAAGTCGACGTTGTTTACGCCGGGTCCGCGGAAGCCATTGAATTTCTCGCCGGGAACCATCGAGAAATTGACTTCCGGGTTGTCAAAGACCGCGGTGTACGGACGGCCGCTGGCAAAATTCAGCACAGCCCCAAATTCAAAGCCTTTCACGTAGCGCTGTGTCGGAGTCCAGACACCGGTCGCGACAAATCGTTGCGGCTGGTCGAGCTGCGAAGGACCCTTCTGTGCCTTCTGATCGAACTGATTGAAGTAGCCGGTCCCCTGATCGTTGACGTGCGAATAGGTGTATGCCACTGAGCCAGAAAATTGCTTTGCCTGGTGGCGCAGCGAAATCAGCAAACCGTTGTAAACGGAGTGCCCGGAGTTATCGACGGCATTGATTGGTCCAAAATTCGGATTCACAAAACCATCAATTGCGCTGAAGTCTGGGGTGACGTAAGTTTTCCCGTTCGGCAACGTGACCGTGGCTGTGGCGTAGGAACCTCCGAACGCGGGCTGCTGAGCCGACGGCACCAGGTTCAGATCCAGGCCAAAATTGCCGTTGGCCTGACGTGTTACCCCATTGGAATTCCCGAGCAAGGCCAGGCCGTGGCTGTACACGTATCCCACGCTGAGAGCTGTGTTAGCACCGAATTGGTGCTCCACGGCGATGTTCCCCTGTTCCACATAGGGATTGCGATAGCTCGGCGCGAATACAACTATGGACTGCACCCCTCCGGCGGCGGTTGGGAACGAACTGAGGCTGTTTGGATATGTAACGACTGGAGTGAAGTTGTGAAACGCCGGGCCTGTGGCAGCAAGAAATTGCCGGCTGACTCCGTTGGAAATCGACGCCGACGAAACGTCCAGCAGGTCTGTCTGGATGTAGAAGAGGCCGAACGCTCCGCGGATGACGGTGGAGTTCTTTGAATCCAAGGAATAAGCGAATCCCATTCGGGGAGAGAGCATATTCTTGCTGTAAGGAATGTGGCAGGTCGCTTCATACGCTGGATTACAGGGATTTGGCTGCGGCAGGACCTGCAAGTCATACCGAAGGCCGTAATTCAACGTTAAGTGGCGTGTTGCCCGGAATTGATCCTGTGCGAAGAAGGAGTAAGTGGGGGAAGTAAAGAGCGCCGTCGATTGGCCGAACGACTGGAGATAAAGCTCGAAGTTTCCCGTTACCACGTCATTGAGATTGGCGAAGCGGTATTCTCCCTTCGGTCCATAAACAAAGTAGTCTGAATCGTGATTGACGTTGATATCCACGCCGAATTTCGCGGTGTGCCGCCCCAATACCTTTGTGAGCGTGTCCACAAACTGGTAGCGCTTGTCGGTGGTGGCCAGTTGAAAGCGCGCGCCTCCAAAAACAAAGCCGCTGTCAGGATTCTGGATGGTCACCGCGGGAGAGGTCACCGGCGATTGGGGAAGGTCGAAGTGGTAATCGCTGCCGAAGTGGAAGCGGAAATCGTTGACGGTGGAAGTGCTGAAAGTGGTCTGCAGGGAAAACTGGAAAAATTGGCTGGTGGCGCCGTCGGTCAGCGCCAGTCCGTCGCCGGTTGACGTCGGGGTGTTGAAGTAGCCATGCGGGCTGCGATAGCGCTGGAAGTTATAAGTTGCGGCAAAGGAGTTTTTGTCGTTGATGTTTCCGGTAAGCTTGGCGAAAGCGGTGTTCTGGTTGAAACTGCGTGGAAACGATCCAGAGGCGGCATTGACTTGGGCAGCTATACCCGGGTTGTCCTGGAAAAAGGTGGGGGACAAACCAAGCAAGGCAGGCGCGTTGTTTACAGTTAGCGGCTCGTTGCGGACCTGTCCTTCATAGTTGGCCAGATAAAATAGCCGGTCCTTCTTGATGGGACCGCCAACCGTTCCCCCGAACTGTTGGCGGCGGTTTGCCGGCTTGGCAATTCCGTTGGCGTTGTTGATGGAATCGTTTGCGTTGAAGGCCGAGTCGAGGACGTAGTAGTAGGCGTCACCGTGTACCATGTTACCGCCGCTTTTCGTGACGGAGTTTACCAGCCCGCCGCCTGCCTGGCCGAACTCGGCTTCATATCCAGTGCTGGTTACCTGAAATTCCTGGATCACATCCTCGCTGAATTGAAAGGGAATGCTGGTGCGGCCAATCTGTTGCGCGAAGAAGGCGTTGTTGTTATTGCCGCCGTCCACTGTGTAGTTGTTGAAGTTGCCCGCGATTCCGTTGAAGCTGATCATCCCGAAGTCGCCGTCCGTCGTCGCTCCGGGTGTCAGAAGCGCAAAGTCCGTAAAGTTGCGTCCGTTCAGCGGCAAGGATTGGATGCTCTGGTTGTCGACCACCGTTCCCAGTGACGATTGCGTCGGATCGACGGCCACGGCGGACGCGCTCACAATGACGGATGTTTCCACCTTCCCGACTGTGAGACGAGGATGTAGCGCCGTCGTCGTTCCCACCGTTACTGCCGTGTCCTGCAGGACCTGTTTCTGAAACCCTTCCTTCGTAATCGAAACCTCGTAGATTCCTGGCGGCAAATAGAGCGCCACGAAATGCCCGTCTTCATCCGTCCTTAGGGTTGTGGACACCTCCGTCTTCTTATTGGTGATTATTACCGTCGCGCCGGGCACTCCTGCACCCGATGAATCCTGCACCACACCTTCCAGGCGTCCGCTCGTCGAAGCTGCCTGACCATAACTACCCACTGGGCAGATGAGAACAAAAAGCAATACCACAAAGAAAAATGACAGTGCCAAATTTAAAATCGAAGCGCACGAATTCCTGCGTGTGAACATTCAAAAGCCTCCAAAGCCAAAAAAGCTATAACGTTTCAGATCAATTAGCTGCCTTTTGCCATTACCCACAGAAAATGGAAAGACCCCTGAAGTTGGACCACGCCCTTGCAACCGAGACGCCAAGCATGGCGGGTTTCTGTACTTGCGTGTGTTTTCTGGTTCAAAAGCTGAAAGAAGCAGGTCTCAGACACATTCCCTTATGCTGGAAATGCTTCTCAAGAGCCTGTTTCGTATTGCCAGAACACCCTGAACCGAGGGAGCGAGCCAACTTTGCCCCAAACGATGACAGGCGGAACATAAACCTGAGATTAATTTGCACAGCTTCACGCCACTCGCTCCGTTGCGCCTAGCCCTACCGACCCGCAGTCAGCGTCTCAATCATTTCAATCACGACCACCTTCGATCCGGTGCGTTGACACACCTTGCCGCTCACCATCACCTTTTTCGCCTTCAACGGTCTCAGGTACTCTGCTAAGCAGCAGGGCATTCTACCGCTTGACCCTCCCGCGGGTGCGGCAAGCTCGCGCATAATGGCGACTGTTCCTAACAGCTATTTTGCGGGGAAGGGACCAAAACTGTCCGTCTGCGCGTGAGGATTTCACAATAGCACCCGAAATCAAGCCAATACGGTTCTGGGTCTGGTTCTTAAGGGTTGGCAAATGCTTCACTGTAGGGGTGCAGTCGAGCAAAGCTGGAACGAATCGAGTACAAATTTGGAACAAACCACCAAATTAGCTAAATCGCGCTCGAGCGAGAATGTGTCTGCAGCTATGGCCAGTCAACGTTGAATGCGGATAAGACCTGACATTAGTGGTCGATACTTGCCAGCCGAGCGCGCCTCACGGTGCTGGTTCGCCGAAGTTGAACAGCACCAGCAGAGGAAGTGGGATGCAGCCAACCTCATTACGTTGATTTTAACTTAATAGTATCTCAGGGCTTTCAGCTGCGCTCAGAAACGATAACGAAACGCGATGGAAGGTTCGCGGCCCGTTCAATTGGTTGATGGATTCCAGCGTCTTGAATCCCGAGTTAGGCACTAGAAAGCAGGTCTGGTTGAGCGATGCGCCATCGCCGCAGTTTGCTCCGACCGGGTTGTACTGCGTCTGTACGATACCCGCTCCGGCTTGCACGAAAAAGTTTGGATGGTTAAAAAGGTTGAACACCTGGGCCTCGAACTGGATACTTTGGCGTTCAGTGATGTGAAACGCCCGGGTCAATCCAAGGTCAATTTCGTTGATCCACGGGCCGTAGAACTTGTTGTACCCGACGCCCGGCACCGGGCCGGCGCCGGCGATGCCTGCGGCGGTGTTGCCGGTAGATTCATTGATTGCGCTGTCGTTGAGGGTGTTGTTTCCGCTGGGGCCGCAGCTCGCCAGGTTCGGTCCTGTGCACGAACTGCTCAGCAAAGCCGTGTAGGGCCGGCCGGAGTTAAATTGCATCAGGGTGCTAATGGTCCAGTCCGACAGGAGATGCCGCTCCAGATTGTTCGTAATCCCGGAAGCGTCCGGCGCATAGACGGCAGCTATGGAAAGACGATGGCGTTGATCGAGCAGTGATGACCCGTGAGTATTGCTGAGGTCAAACTGGTTATTGAAGTCCGCACGGCTTTGCAGTGAGTGCGAAAAAGTGTACGAGGTCATCATGGAAAATCCGCGGGCAACTCGCCGCTGAAGCTGCAAATAGAACGAATTGTAATTGTTTACTCCCGGGGTGATCAGCGCATTGATTTGGCCGACGGCGCCGGTTATGAGGCCCTCCGACAGCAGTCCGGCGTCAAGATTGGGGCCGGTGAAGGGGGTTGCAGTGCATACCGCTGCAGAGGGATCCGGAGATCCTGGAGTGCCTTGACCAACCCCGGCAGGGCAGACGATGTATTTCGTCGTTCCGGCCGGCGCTATCAGGTTCTTGTCGTAGGCGCTCGAAGCTAGCAGGTGCACTCCGTGCGTCCACATTGTTCCAACTGTGATGGTGGTATTGGAGAACAACTCGCGCTGAATCTCCAGGCTCGATTCCAGGATGTAGGGAGTTTTAAAACCGGGATCTACGATGCTGAGGTTTGACCCGGCACCGAAGGAACTGGTGCTCGACAGGGCATTCGGGAAAATGGGCGTCTGGTGATTCGGCGCCAGCGCCGAATTGAACGGTACAAAAGTTGTCGCCTGCTGTTAAAGAAGGAGAAAGTGATTCGTCACGTTTCATCGGAACTTGCTGATTTCCTTCAGCCAACGCCAATTCCGGCAAGTTCTGATTAAATTAGTTTCTTGGCTGAGATTACGCCAAGTCACCAGCGTGACATGCAGACCACCTTCGGCCAGCGCACCGATGCAGTACTCGCCAGACGACGCCGATGAGGATCACGTTCTGGTCGTTCATTGCGGCAGCTCTCCGCCAGCTTGCTCCGCCACCATGTATGCGGCGTACCAGTCGGGCCAATTTTCGTCGCGTTGGCCGCCGGTGCGGGCTTCGTGCTCGCCGTGTGCCTTCGACGCGCGCCGCATCGCGCTCGCCAGATCGCTTACCGATGCAAAAGTTGTCGCCGCGGAATCTATGCGGCCGGGCAGCCGCGTGGTCAGCTCCTGGAACAGCCAGCCATTGCCGTCCGGATCACGGAATGAGGCGAACGAGCGGTAACTGCGATGCTCCGGATCCGGCCCGCTGACCCGGATTCGCCCAAACAGATAGGGATCGTCCGGGCCTGCGTAGACATTGTTGCCACCGTGGAACACTTCGCTTACCTCTACGCCGCGATCGAGCAGCTCTTTGCGGGCGGCTTCGATGTCTGAGACGATCAGGTACAGGCCCTGTGCAGAGCCGGGCGCCGCCGGGGTGACATTCTTGCCAAAGATGACCGAGCACCCGGAGCCAGGCGGCGTAAACTGGATCCCGCGCCACTCGTCACCGTTGGCGAAGTCGCCGTCGAGCCGCCATCCGAGCTTCGTGTAAAACTCCTTCGCGCGGTCAACATCCGAGACAGGGATGATGACGATCTCGAACTTCATGTCAACTCTCGCAACACCCGCGTCTCTTGTCGCGTCGACACTACGTACTGGTTTAGTGCTCATAGCTGCCTCCTGGGTTGTGTGGGGATGAGGGTCATGATTTCACACCGGAACCCATAACCCACTTTTCCGATTTCCGCGCTGTATTGTCCGTGCGCTCACTCCTTCGCCCTCACTGCTTTGCGGAACTCGCCGCCGTAGGGTGCGGCTCGCCGAAATAGGGGAAATCCGGGCGCATCAGCCGCATATCGGGAGCCACCCCATCGCCGAGGGCCGTGTTCGTGACCAGCGTGAGAATCACGTCCATCACGTCATCGCTGAGGCCGCGGCCGTTGAAGGCGGCAAAGGAGTATGAGGCGGGAGTGTCCAGCTCATATGGCAAGACCCCTGGGCAGAGGCGCGCGAGGAGTTGCGTAGCGTAGGCGGATGGGTCGGCCACGGAGTGGGCGAGCGCGGTCACTTTTTCCACGAAGTCGCGAATCGGTTTGGAGAACAGCGCCACTTCGTCCGCCGGGACCGCCCGGTTGTAGTTTTCCGATGCGTCGTGCAGCGAAGGATCGGAGAGCAGCAGGTGGGTGATCATCGGCAGGCCCCAACGCGACACCTGCACCTCTGGCGCGTGCCCGTAGAGCGATGCGGTGGCCCAAGCATGCACCACACCTCGGCCGATCAGGCTGCCGGGGACCTCGAGAACGATGGCGCTGACATTCTTGCCGGCGAAGAAGTTCTGGCCATTCTGGAACGCCTCCGGGGCAAACCGGTTTTCGGACCACAGAGCTTTTCTGAAGTCGCCGAAACCGGTGCCATTGGTGGCGAACAGATCGGGAGCGAGTCCTGCGTACGCCAGGCAGCCCTGATCCGTTTTCACCACGCCTCCCGTATTCCCGGAAATGATGAGTTCGCCCGCGGAACCCTTCAGCGCGTCCGCCCCGGTTGCGCGCCGCATTGTGAAGGTCTGAACGTGCCTCTGCTCGCCGCCATCGGCGTGCGCCGGCGGGCCGAATTGGACCTTGAAGGTGACGTCTTCGCGAAGATCGCGATTCGTGTCGAAGCGAAAGGCGTAGAGACCTTCGTCGCGGAAAGTGTCTGGCGCGCCAACGCCGGCGTCCGGATTCACGGTCAAAGCCATGACCGTTGTGCCCGGGCGGCCGCGAAACAAGTAGAAGTCGCAGATGTTGATGCGGGGGTCTTCCTTTGCGGTAGGCGTATCGAAATGATGCGACATGGCGAATCTTCTCCTCGAGCGTTAGACGCGAGGCCAAAAGGTCGATCGCTCGTATGCGGGGCCTATGGGGCGATCATCCTTGACATCCTCAACCTCATCGGAAGATTTTTCAAGCTTGGAATGGAAACGAAGCAATTCCCAAGTCCTGGTAAGTCGGCAAACCGGACAAGTCCGTTCCAGTACTCACATGGACGGTTACCGCGTTAATCAGGACTTGAATCCCGAGGCGTGTTCGGTATATTCGGTCCATGACTTCCGTCCGCTGTCTAATGCGGGTCATGCCTCGGGCCTGGTGGTTCTTTTTGCTCTCTCAAATCGTTTGGCTGAATAGTTGTCAGCACCGCGTTGAACCCGTAAACGATAATGAAAACGCGGAAGTCACGATAGGGGCCATGCGCGAAGCCAACCGTGGACCCAAGAGCGACCCATGTCTTGTATTAACTAACAGACTCAACATCAAGGAGAAATCATGAATCGCCGGACCTTCGCTTATTTGGGCACGTTGGTGCTCGGCATTCCTGATCGTTTCAAGGCTCACTTCGGCCAGGACAACGTCTTCATGGACGTCGACGGAAACAACCAAATCGAACTAAGGAGACAGATCGTGAAGAGGGAAATTATCCGCGTCGAACCGTTTGACAGCAATTTCGAGAAATGGGGTGTGCCGGTTTCGACCTGCACTCGCGCCGGCGACATGATCTTCGTCTCGGGTCTGCCGCCATTTGATCCCAAGACCGGAGAACTTCTCGTCCACGCGCCTTTTGAACAGCAGGCCGAACGCTGCCTGGAAGAGTTGAAGACGGCACTTGAGGCGGCGGGATCTGACCTCGAGCACGTCTTGAAGGTGAACGTACTCTGCGTAAGCCCGGAGCGCTTCAAGGCATTCAACGAAATTTACAAGCGCTACTTTCCCAAGAATCCGCCAGCCCGCATTTTCTTCTGTGTGCCGGTGTGGACGGGCCCGTTTGATATTGAAATCGAGTGTATCGCGGTCCGGAAAGACTAATTGTCTGATGGCAACCACGTAGCGATTGAGCGATGCTCCAAACCCACCAAACTCAGGAAGTCGGCCGACGGAAGAATTACCTGCTTTCTTCGAGACCTGTAGTCAATTTATGACCTGCCCAGTCATTTCGGGGCGATTCAAAGGATAACTCCTGATAAGTCGGCTAACCGGACAAGTTCGTTCCAGTACCCACATGTCCGGTTTCCGCGTTTACCAGGACTTGACCGAATTTTTGCGGACGCATCGAACCAACACTCGTTGCGTAGTCTTGCAGTCACGACTCGGCCCATCGTAATAAATTTCCAGTTCGGAATCGCTCTTCCACCGCAGGTCATTGGCTCCCACAGACTTATATTCCCCGAAATACACAATGTTGCGCTTCAGGCCATGAAACGTAAACAACTCGACAGAAGTATCTGCGCCTCCGAACCCCGAGGCATTGTAATCGGCGATTCTGGCTGCGGTCTTTCGGTTGGGGGAATACACGGCAACCGAGTAGAACCAAGGCCAAGTTAACGCAAGCATCAGCCAAAAGAAAACTCCGCACAGCGCGATCAACGCGGAGAGGGTTCGTACGGGTA
>Ga0210406_10001562_pt1 | contig 27660 bp, 24 predicted proteins | sample IncBWC30MmetaG_FD_155454 | JGI IMG/M metagenome (GOLD analysis project Ga0210406, IMG submission 155454) | Forest soil microbial communities from Barre Woods Harvard Forest LTER site, Petersham, Massachusetts, United States - Inc-BW-C-30-M | ecosystem: Environmental > Terrestrial > Soil >... | reverse complement strand
GCGCTCTTTGACGCCACGTAGATCGAAAGGGCCGGGTAGGCAGTGGCACTGGTCGTCGATCCGATGTTGATAATGCTGCCGCCTTCCGCCCCGAAGGCCGGCAAAGCAGCTTCGATCATGAGGAACACGCCCAGCACATTCGTGTTGAACTGACGGTGAAATTCCTGCTCGCTGAACTGCTCGAAGGGCGCAAACGAGAAGACGCCAGCGTTGTTCACGAGCACATCCAGGCGGCCGAAGGCTTTTTTGGCCTCCGCGACGAGGCGTTGAGCGTCGGACCTCTGCGCCACGTCGCCTTGCACGGCGATGGCTCGCCCGCCCTTGCCGGCGATCTCGCGCACCACCCGCTGCGCGCCCGCCTGATCGCGCGCGTAATTCACGATCACCGCCGCGCCTTCCGCTCCGAAAGATTTTGCAACACCCGCTCCGATGCCCTTTGAGGCGCCTGTCACTATCGCAACCTTATTGTCGAGCCGTTTCATGATGCATCACCTCGTTTGTCGGTGATGCAAATCTATCAATTCCATCAAGCGGTGATTAGACGGTCATTTTGGATAGCATCGATCCCATTGGGGAATAGGTCAGTCGTCCGTTTCGGCGAGCAGCTCAGCCAGAAAGTCGACAAACACGGCGACTTTGCTGGGCTGACGGCGGGACGCGGGTCGCACGGCGCTGATCGGAATTCTGGCCGGCTCATGATCGCGCAGGATTCGCCGCACGGTCCCGGCGCGCATGTCCGCCGCAAAAAGCCAGTAAGGCGCCTGCGTGATGCCAAGGCCGGCAAGGACCGCGGCGCGAAGCTGTTCGCCATCATTGCTGCGAAACGATGCCGCTGCCTGATGGGATACCACCCCGGTGCGGCTGGCGAAGGTCCAGGGTCGCGGTCCATCCCGTGAGACAAAAATCACGCCGTCGTGGCGGTCGAGATCGTTCGGTCGCTTCGGCACTCCTCTGCGTTCCAAATAGTCCGCAGACGCTACGGCGACGAGGGCGAACTCGCCGATCTTGCGCGCGATCAGGCTAGAGTCCGCAAGGGCGCCATTGCGAATGGCGAGGTCGATGCCCTCTTCAACGAGATTGCTCGTCCGCTCGGAGACGAGCGACTCGACAACGACCTTGGGATAGCGAACGCGGAACGCAGGGAGTTGCGGCACGACATAGAGGCGAGAGAAGGCGGGCGCGGCGCTGACGCGCACCACGCCGGACGGCGAGGCCTGTCCCGAACCGACGCGGGATTCCGCTGCCTCGAGATCGCTGATGAGTCGCACGGCAGATTCGTAAAAGTCGCGCCCGGCCTCGGTCAGACTGAGACTGCGGGAGGTGCGCATAAGAAGCTGCGCACCGAGATATTCTTCGAGCGCGGCAACCTGTTTGCTGATCGCCGGCTGCCCTGTCCCAAGCTCGCGCGCAACCGCCGAAAAGCTCCCGCTATCGACGACGCGCACGAATATCTTGATGCCTTCGAGCCTATCCATTCGATTCTCCTGCGGGGAATGTTACGAAGATCAGGAATGACTCGAACATTTAATATTCCTCAAAGCGATGCCTTCTACCATCGCGCAGGCATCATCCGCAGTTATATGCATATGCGCAAAATTAGGGATTGAAGAAGTGCATATGCACACATATTTTGGTTGCCATGAATAAGGTGACCCGCCTCGGACTGTGCAATTGCTTTGCCGCTCGCCAAGCTTCCAGGTATTTGACCAAGCTGTATGAACGGCACCTTGCGGACGCTGAGGTGACTAGCGCCCAGTTCTCGATATTGCTGGCTCTGGATGAGGCTGGGGAAATGACCATGAATGAGCTGGCAAAGGCGATGGTGATGGACCGGACCACGTTGCTGCGAGCCATCCAGCCACTCGGGCGGCAAGAACTCGTCATCAGCAGACACAGCGCGGACGACGGGCGTCGAATGTTGCTTTCACTTTCCGCGGCAGGCGCGCGGCGCCTGAAGAAGGCTCTGGCATTGTGGTCCAATGCCCAGCAGGAATTTGAATCGACGATCGGCTCGGGTGAAGCCGATCGTCTGCGCCGCGGTCTGCTCGCGCTCGCCAGGCCCACCTAACCCCCGGCCCACACCCATGTTCGAATCGATCATTCACGTTCGTATGTGTGTATATACACATTTTTCTCACTAATTGGAGGAATCGTTTATGCAACCCATGACCACATCCAACACGGCGATTCCAGCAGGAAGCCGCGACGTGAGGTCTGTCCCCGGCGTCTACAATACCAGTGAATTCTGGGAACACCTGTGGCGCACGAGTGGCATCCATTTCGTTGCCTTCGCGATCATCGCCTATGCCATCTACGGCTCTCTGCCTGAGGTCGGCGCACCAACTGATACCCTCCTCGCATTCTACAGCGATCATCGCGTACGAATTCCTATCGCCGCTGTGTTCTCAGGTCTCGCGGTTCTGAACCTCATGTGGTTTTCGGCCGCGCTCAGATCCACGTTGGCGGACTCGGGCAAGGATGGCTGGGGCGGCGCGGCGACCGCCGCGAGCGCAGCGCTCGGAGGGCTGACGTTGGTCCTCGTCATGGTATCTGCAATGCTCGCGTACTCCATGGCGGGTTCCGGAAGCGCGTTCGCATCCGGTTTCCACGATTTTATCTGGGCCGGCATCGTGCTGAGCTCATTTCCGCGCGCGATGCTGATCATGGCAGGGACATTTGGGCTATGGCGCGCCGGCATCATCTCCAACAAGCTCTTCGCGGCCGGAGTTATAGCCGTCGTCCTTGTCCTTTTGGGCGGAACCACATGGATGAACAGTGGACTCTGGGCACCGGACGGCGCTTATTCACGGATCATTTCGCCGGCTATTGGGTTCGCGTGGGTTGTGGTAGTGAGCCGGATCCTACTGAACACAAGTTCCGTCTCACGAGCTCGATGGTGAGAACGACATGACGACGAAACTTAAACACGACAAGCGTCGCCGGGCACTACAATTTTGCCGAGGATATACGATTGGCTGAAAATCGCTAAAGCCATCGCGAACAGGTAGATGAAGCCCGCGATGCGCGCATAGAAATTGGGTGATCTTGCAGAAGCCGCGGGAGCCATAGTGCATCCGCAGACCGTTAGACTGAAGTTACCTTGGTCGCAGAAAGAAATCGATCCCGGCGGCCGCCGGCGCTTCGCCGAGCCGGCCGAAGCGGAGCTAACACCCACGCTCGACACCCTTTATCATACGTACCGCACGGAACCAGGAAGATCCAAGCGAGGACGGGACGAGTGACAATGGATCGAGGAATTCTGGCGGCGCTGGGGGCGGCGGCGTTATTCGGGGTGAGTACACCGCTCGCGAAGACACTGGTGGGTAGCGTTTCTCCACTATTACTCGCCGGGCTCCTGTACGCAGGTTCAGGCATCGGTCTCGGCGTCCTGTTGGCGTCGCGCGCGATTGTATCGGGACGAGTGAGCATCGTCCGACCGCGTGGCGCCGAGCTGATGTGGTTGCTCGCAGCCATCGCGTTTGGCGGCGCTATCGGCCCGTACCTGCTCATGTACGGCTTACAAACGACCGACTCCGCCTCTGCATCGTTGATCTTGAACCTCGAGGGCGTCTTCACCGCTCTGTTGGCGTGGTTTGCATTCAAGGAGAATTTTGACCGGCGAATTGCCGCCGGCATGGCGCTCATCGTTGCGGGCGGCGCGGTATTGTCGATGGGCACCGCGCTTCGCGCAGGCGGCTTCTTAGGACCACTCGCCATTGCCGCCGCCTGTCTCGCGTGGGCCATCGATAACAACCTGACGCGCAAGGTCTCGATCAATGACGCGATGTTGATCGCCTGCGCCAAGGGCTTGATCGCGGGTCCGATCAGTATCGTGCTGGCTCTCAAATATGGCGCGCACGTGCCGGCCGTCACGTTGCTAATTCGAGCGGGGCTGCTGGGTTTCGTGGGTTACGGACTGAGTCTGACGCTATTCGTCCTGGCGCTGCGCAATCTTGGTACCGCGCGAACCGGCGCCTATTTTTCACTGGCGCCTTTTATCGGCGCTGCCGTGGCCGTGGCCCTGGGTGCGCCGTTGAGCGCAACCTTGATTGTCGCCGGACTACTCATGGTGGCTGGAGTATGGCTGCATCTCACGGAAAACCATGCCCACCTTCATCGCCATTCTTCACTAGAACACGAGCATTCACACGTCCACGATGCACACCACCAGCATCCGCATGACTCCAACTGGGATGGGCGGGAGCCACATTCTCACCCCCATGTGCACGAACCAATCGAGCACGCTCACGCGCACTTTCCAGATGTTCATCATCGGCATGATCATTGAGCGGACGAGGCGAGGGGTGTACGCTGAAGATCGTGCGTAACAGACTGGGAAACTGGCCGATTGCAGCGCTGCTGATGTTGCAGCTCGTCATCGGTTTGCAATGGCAGGTGGCGCACGCCAATATGGCCCCGCCGGAGCGGCAAGCGAGCGGGATGGACGCGCAGCACTGTCCCGATCATCCGTCCACGCCGTCCTCGCACAATAACCCTGCCCACAACCACGACTGCTGTGGCTCTCTGGATTGCCAGTGGTGTCATGGTGCACAAGGGCCGGGCGTGCTCGGCCTGCCACCGGCGAGCGTTGTTCGTTCCGCCTCTTTTCTAATGCCTCGTGTCAACGCGCGGCCTCCTGTTGCGCGCACGAATGAGTTGTTTCGCCCTCCCATCGTTTGAGTCTTAAGGCGCGACTGACACGATCGCGCTAATTCCCACCGACACGCCAGCTTCGTCTCGCGGCAGCATGCGTCGATTGCATCGTGTGCGACGCGCGCGGTGCGGAGCTGGCGCCACGGGGTCCTCGCGCCTTCAGGCAGCACCGTCGCGGGGTCACCAGGTTTTGATGACCGAGGAATGACCATGGATCGATTGCCTTTACCGTCCGCGGCGTTGAATCGCTCGCGACGACACTTCGTTCAGGGGCTCTCGGGTGGTGCGCTGGCTGTCGTTGCCGCGCGTCACTTTGGCTGGGCCGCCGCCGACCCGGCGGACACACGCGAGGCAGGCGCCGTCCTATCCGGGACTGAATTCAATTTGGAGATTGGCGCGCTCGCCGTGAATTTGACCGGCCAGCCGGGAATCGCAACGGTCGTAAACGGACGACTCCCTGGGCCGATGTTGCGGTGGCGCGAAGGCGATGCCATCACGCTGCGGGTCTCCAACCGGTTGTCGGTACCGAGTTCCATCCATTGGCATGGAATAATTCTCCCTGCCGATATGGACGGCGTGCCGGGTTTGAGCTTCAACGGCATCGGGCCGGGCGAGACCTACGTGTATCGCTTCAAAGTCAACCAATCGGGCACCTACTGGTATCACAGTCATTCGCGGTTCCAGGAGCAAACGGGGCTCTATGGCTCCATCGTGATCGAGCCTCGGCGTGGCGAACGGCACCTCGCCGACCGCGAACACGTCGTGTTGCTGTCGGAATGGACCGATCTCGACCCCGAGCATATCTATCGGACTCTCAAGCGCCAGAGTAACTATTTCAATTTTGGTCGGCGCACGGTCGGCGATTTCGTCGACGACGTGCGCAAGCAAGGCTGGAAACCGGCGATCGACGATCGGCGCATGTGGGGACAGATGCGCATGGACCCCACGGATCTCGCGGATGTGTCCGGCTCCGCCTACACCTATCTCGTGAACGGCGCAACGCCAACCGGCAACTGGACCGGACTGTTCCGGCGCGGCGAGAAGGTTCGGTTGCGCTTTATCAACGGATCATCGATGACGTTCTTCGATGTGCGTATTCCGGGGCTGAAGCTGACGGTGGTCGCCGCCGACGGACAAGACGTCGAACCGGTCTCCGTCGACGAGTTCCGTATTGGGCTAGCGGAAGTGTGCGACGTGATCGTGGAGCCTAAGGACGATCGAGCGTACACGATTTTCGCGCAGTCGCTCGACCGCTCGGGCTATGCGCGCGGCACGCTGGCACCGCAACTTGGCATGCAGGCGGAAGTGCCGCCGCTCGATCCCCGTCCACTGGTCACCACAATGGATATGGGTGTGGGTCACGACATGGCCGGCATGAACATGAGCGGGATGGACATGGGTTTGATGAAGGGCATGGATCATGGTGCGATGGATCACGGTGCCATGGCGATGGGCGATTCCAGGAACGCCGCACCGCATCACGCGCCCGCCGACTTCGGCCCCAACGTGGATTCGGTGGCTCTGCAACCTCAGAATCGCCTGGATGATCCAGGTGTGGGCCTGCGGAACAACGGCCGTCGAGTCCTCACCTACGCGGACCTGCACACGCTTGGTGGCCCGATCGATCACCGCCCGGCGGGCCGCGATATCGAGCTGCATCTCACCGGCCACATGGAGCGCTACGTGTGGTCATTCAACGGCCAGAAGTTCTCGGAAAGCGAGCCCTTGCGATTCAACTATGGCGAGCGTCTGCGCCTGGTGCTCGTGAACGACAGCATGATGAATCATCCCATTCACCTGCATGGCATGTGGGGCGAAGTGGAGACGGAGAAAGGAGAATTCCTCGTTCGCAAGCACACCATCACCGTGCAGCCGGGGCAGCGATTGGCCTATGGAGTCACCGCCGATGCGCTCGGCCGCTGGGCGTATCACTGTCATCTCCTGTATCACATGGAAGCGGGCATGTTTCGTGAGGTGCATGTCGAGCGCTCGTCGAAAGATGGAGCAAAGTCATGATGACTGGCACGAAGCTCGCTCTGCTATGCGGCGCCTTGGGGCTTTTGGCAGGCGCATGCGTACTGGCTGACGAGCCGCAACCGCCCGTCGCGCCGACACCGAACGCCGGAGAGACTGCGAGCGAAGCGGCTCACGTTCCACCCGATCCACCGCAGCATCCTATGGGGGATATGCCCTACCACGAGATGACGGCGATGATGCAAATGGATGACACGGCGCGCACGGGGATGGTGCTCTTCGATCAGCTCGAGTGGCGCAACACTGCCGAGGGTAATGCTGCGGTGTGGGATGCGGAGGGCTGGTACGGCGGAGATTACAACAAAGTCTGGTTGAGATCAGAAGGCGAGCGCGTCGCCGGCACGACGCAAAACGCCCGCGCCGATCTGCTGTGGGACCATACGTTTGCGCGTTGGTGGAGTGTGCAGGCGGGGGGACGCCAAGATTTCGGCGCAGGCCCGGGGCGCACGTGGGCGGCGATCGGCATCCAGGGACTAGCGCCCTATTGGTTCAACACCGAGGCGACGTTCTATGTCGGCGAGCAAGGGCGCACGGCCATGAGGCTCAAGTCGGAATACGAGCTGCTCTTCACCCAGCGGTTGATTCTGCAGCCGGAAGCTGAGGCCAATCTCTACGGCAAGGCTGATCCCGAGCGCCGGCTCGGTTCTGGCTTGTCCGATCTTGAGATCGGACTGCGTCTTCGTTACGAGATGCGGCGGGAGTTCGCTCCCTACATTGGAGTCGTCTGGTCGCGCCAATTCGGGGGAACCGCAGACCGCGTGCGCGAATCCGGCGGGAATCCGAGCAATATTCAGTTCGTCGCAGGCGTGCGCGCCTGGTTCTAAGATCCGGAACGCCTCCGCCTTCGTCGCAGGACCTACCGGGCTTGTTGTGAACCCTTTGACAGCGACGCATGGATTTCAGCGATGAATCCGCCGGGAAACCGGACCACTGCGGTACGACGATCATCAGTATCGATGGGCGCGACAAGAACAGTAACGCCGTGAGCGGCGGCCTTGGCGGCGTGACCGCCGAAAGTCGCGGTGAAACTCGCGACGAAGGCATCCAGCTCGGCGGGGGCAACATACACGTGCGTGGAGTCGTATTGAGGTCCGACGGCAACGTCCGTGGTAACGATATGAGGTACTGCGCCGGCCGCGATTGCGATGCGCCAGACAAGTGCATATGCGGTCCAGAACAATGCAACTAAGCGTGCGGTAGGGGCGCCCATCAGTCGGCAAGCCTAGCAGGCTTTTCCGAGGCCGGAGGTCCGTTTACGGGGCCGCGGGTACCAAGCGGATACGCGTGATCTCGGAAGGAACGCCGAATCGATTCGGTGGTCCCCAGTAGCCGGTGCCGCGGCTTACGTAGATCCACAAGTTTTTCAATCGATGCAGGCCGCTGGTGAAGGGCTGGAACAAATGTATGAACAGATTCCAAGGCCAGAATTGTCCGCCATGTGTGTGACCGGAGATTTGTACATCGAAACCTGCCTGAGCGGCAGCGCTTGCCGAGCTTGGTTGATGTGCAAGTAGTATTCTCGCCCCGGCATCGGCGGGCGCGCCGCGTAACGCCGCCGCAGGATCGCTGCGCTGCGCGGGATCGAAGTGATGAGCGCTGTAATCCGTGACGCCGGCGAGCACCAGCGATGTGCCGTCGTGCTCCAGGACGACGTGTTCGTTCTTGAGTACATGCATGCCGAGACGCCGAATTTCGTCCGTCCACGCGCGCTCACCGGAGTAGTACTCGTGATTGCCGGTGACGAAATAGGTACCATGCCGCGCAGTCAGGCCGGCCAATGGCGCGGTATGCGCCGACAGTTGCTGCACGGTGCCATCGACCAGGTCGCCGGTTACCGCAATCATATCGGCGTTCAACGCATTGACGCGACGCACGATCCTCTCTACGAACCCACGTTTGATCGTCGGACCTACGTGTACGTCGCTGATCTGTGCGATCGAAAAGCCGTGCAGAGCTTGCGGAAGATCAAGCACTGGAATTCGGACTTCGACTATGCCGGGTCTGCGCCGCGCGCTAATGAACCCGGTCAGCGTCATCAAAAAAGCAAGAACCAAGGTGAGTTGCGCGCTCGGCGTTGTCCAAAGCCGCGCATTTTCGCCGGACATGAACAGGTGTGCGCCGGCCAGTACCAGGTCGCGTAGAAGCGTCAGCACAAAAAGAGAGGAGAAAAATCCCATTGCCGTTGAGCCCACCCAGGATACGCGGTCGGCGAGCTTCCGATTGAGCATGGTCCGCGTCCGCATTGAGAACGGAATGAACAGGCAAAACGCCAGCAATACTGCGATTCCTACAGCAACTCCCGCAGGCCCGATCGACAGGGCCGACAGCAGCCGCCAGCCGACATAGCCCGGCAGCACCAAAAACAGCCAGAGAGGATGGAAAAGTAGGCGGCGAACGGCCCGGATGAAGTTCATTTGAGTAAACAGTGGTGGCGGTACAATGGAACTTCAAGGCCAGGGGGGTTCCAGTGGATCTAAGCTTCGTCGAAGGCACCTGCGCGGTGCCATTGAGATACGAAACCATCGGTAGCGCATTCGACCATACCGCGCGTCGATTTGCCGAGCGCGATGCTCTCATCGTCCCCGCGCAACAAGTTCGGTGGAGTTACGCGCAGCTCAAACATCGCGTTGATCTACTTGCTGCCGGCCTGCTTTCGCTGGGGTTGAATCCGGGCGATCGAATCGGCATTTGGGCGCCAAACCGCGCCGAGTGGACTGTGGCGCAATTCGCCAGCGCCAAGGCGGGTTTGATTCTGGTGAATATCAACCCCGCGTATCGACTTTCCGAATTGGAATTCTGTCTCAATAAAGTAGGCTGTCGCGCGCTGATCACGGCTGAGCGGCTCAAGAACAGCGACTACCTCGAGATGCTCCGTGTCCTGGCGCCCGAACTCGATGGTTGTGCCCCCAACGAGTTGGTGAGCGCCAGGCTGCCGCAACTAAATTTAGTCATACGCTTGGGAGGCGCGCACACCGCCGGCTGCCTGAACTTCGACGAAGTATTGCAACTCGGAATGAACTCAGATCGCGCTCGTCTCGACCGGATTGGTTTGGATCTCCAGCCGGACGATGCCATCAACATCCAGTTCACCAGCGGTACCACGGGGCTGCCGAAGGGAGCGACTTTAAGTCATTACAATGTTTTGAATAATGGTTATTTCGTCGGTCGCGGGTTGGGACTGACCGAGCATGATCGAATTTGCATTCCCGTGCCGCTTTATCATTGTTTCGGCATGGTGTTGGGTAACCTGGCCGCGATCTCGCATGGCGCGGCCATGATTTATCCAGCCGAGAGTTTCGATCCGGCGAAAACATTGGAAGCCGTTGATAAGGAGCGGGCCACAGCCCTCTATGGCGTGCCGACGATGTTCATTGCCGAATTGGAAACCCCGGAATTTTCGCGCTATGACCTGTCGAGTCTGCGAACCGGGATCATGGCAGGATCGCCGTGTCCGGTCGAAATCATGAAACGTGTGATCGGTATTATGCATCTCAGGCAGATCACGAACTGCTACGGCATGACGGAAACGAGTCCTGTGAGTTTCCAGACCGCCATAGACGACTCATTCGAGCGACGAGTATCGACTGTCGGTCGTGTGCATCCACATGTTCAGGTCAAGGTGGTCGATTTGCAGGGACGGTGCGTGCCGCGCGGAGTGCAAGGCGAGATTCATACCCGGGGCTATTCCGTGATGAAGGGCTACTGGGCAGATCCGGAGAAGACTCGCGAGGTTCTCGATGATGCCGGCTGGCTGCACACCGGAGACCTCGGTGTGATCGATGAGCAAGGCTACGGCAACGTAACCGGCCGCTTGAAGGATTTGGTGATCAGGGGAGGGGAGAACGTCTACCCGCGAGAGGTGGAGGAGTTTTTGTATCGGCACGACAAGGTACAGGCAGTGCAAGTGTGTGGTGTACCCGACGTGAAATTCGGCGAAGAGATTTGCGCGTGGATTCAGCTAAAGCCTGGAACCAGCAGCAGCGAGGAGGAAGTCCGCGAATTCTGCAAGGAACAGATCGCCCACTATAAAATCCCGCGCTATATCCGTTTCGTCTCCGAATTTCCAATGACCATCACCGGAAAAGTGCAAAAGTTCGCCATGCGCGAACAGATGGTGAAAGAGCTGGGTCTTTCTGAACAAAAGACCGCTTGATCACCCTGGAATCGGCGGCCTCAGCGCGGTTTTTGGAACTTCAGCACAAAATTGTCGGCCTCGCCGATGGCGACGTACTTGGCGCGGTCTTTTTCACCCTCTGCCAGGCTGGGAGGCAACGTCCACACGCCCTTGGGCCAGTCCTTTGTATCGCGAGGATTGGCGTTGATTTCCGAAGACCCTACGAGCACGAATCCGGCCTTCTTCGCCAAGGCAATCGCGTAATCCTGGCGCACGTAGCCATTTTCGCCCTTCGGGTCCTGCGGCACATCGTTGCGGCCGCGGTGTTCTTCGATGCCGAGGATGCCGCCCGGCTTTAGTGCCGTGAAGCACGCCGCCAGCGCTTGATCTGCATACCCATCACCCATCCAATTGTGAAGATTGCGAAACGTGAGTATCAGATCGGCGGAGCCGGGCGCAGCGATATCGAAATGCCCCGTGCCCAGGAGCGTTTCATGAATCGTACCGAGCCGATCCTTCTCCGCCGCGATGTGCTTGCGGAAGCGCGCGACTCCGCCATCTTCCTCGCCGCCCGTCGGCGGCAATGCGATGGTGTAGTGGCCGCCCGGCGCGAGATAAGGGCCTAGAATGTCGGTCCAGTATCCGCCGCCTGGCCAGAGCTCCACCACGGTCATCTTGGGAGTGATTCCAAAATACGTCAGCTCCTCGACGGGGTGTCGGGCCTTGTCGCGCGCTACCGCGCCGGCAGGACGCGCAGGGCTTGCGACCGCTGCGGCCAGCGCTGGGTCGGCGGCAGCGGCGGACGCTGTGGCACAGCCCATGGCGGTGATCAACACGGCAATGGATATCGATCGAACGAACGGAATAAACATGGTTTGCCCTTCTTGACTCAATTCGGTGGATTTTCGCCGCTAAACGGCACCGGTGTCGCGCCGACTACAGTACCGATAGTAGCCTTGTCACTGACGTATAGCTTAACTTTGCGTTCGAACCGCAGATCACCCTGAACGACCGAACCAGGTCCGATGACGATCACCGGGTCCTCGTTCATAAACATGATGCCGGACGGCTTGTCGACCATAATCCCGCCTTCCACGTGCGACGCTCCCATGATGCTTATGCTGCCGTTGACCGTTTTGATACCGCCCCCGACGTGCGCGCCGCTCATTCCGATCTTGCCGTTGACGTTGCTCAAGTGACCGGCAACATCCGCGCCGTTTGCCAAAGTCAGATCGCCGTTGACCGATCCTGCGCTTTCGGAGACGTGCGCGCCGGCACCAAGTGTTATGGCACCGTTAACAGTCTTCGCCGAAGCTGCAGTCGCATGTTCTCCCAGGCGGATGCTGCCGTTGACGGTGGCTGCCGACGTGACAGTGGCATTATCATCGACGTGGATCGAGCCGTTCACCGTCCTCGCCTCATCAGCTGCTTTGCCGGCGGGTATATGCACCGAACCGTTGACCTTGGTCGAGCCGTCGCCATCGACCTGCAAGTCACATCCGGATAAGGCCAAAATCACCGCCATTGCGCCAATGATTCGATAGCCGTTCGCCGTTCTCATAGAGGCTCCCCCACAGTCTAATTGTGGCCCTACTGTACCAGTACCGCCGACCACCCGAAACTTTGATGCGAAGTCAGGGACGAGCTCGTGCGGGTCAGGGACGAGCCCGAAATCATATGGGCCAACGCCCTATTACCTGGTGAACTACGGTCGCGCAGCTATACTCGCCGACCATGCGCACACCACAACTTTTCGCCCTTGCCTTGTTCCTTATTTGTTACACCGCTGCCGAATCAATGCCGGCAACTCCCTCCGCCGCCGATCTGGATGCCATCGTGCAAAAGACGGTGGCGCAAGAACATGTTGTGGGTGCATCAGTGCTGGTGGCGCGCGGCGGCCACATACTTCTGCATAAAGGATACGGCTTCGCGGACCTTGGCCTGGATACGCCGGCCAAGGATGAAACCGTATACCATGTGGTCGGCCCCATGCTGCCCTTCACCGGAATCGCGGTGATGCAACAGGTCGAGCGGGGCAAGTTGTTACTGGATGATGACATCTCCAAATTTATTCCGGAGTTCCCCCTCCAAGGCCATCACGTAACGATACGCCAGTTGCTTAACCACACTTCAGGCATCGTCGACTATCACTATCTCGGCGATCCCATCGAAGCCACCAGCCGCCAGCCTAAAGCGCTGGATGAGGTGATGGCGCTTTACGCAGGGAAAAACTGGGTGAATGACCCGGGTACAAAGTGGGACTGGTCGATCTCCGGCTTTCAGCTGCTGGTCATGATAGTCGAGCGGGTTACCGGTCAGAGTTTCCCGGACTACGTCCAGCAAAACATTTTCCAGCCGGCAGGCGTCAAGTCCACCACTTATTGTGACGATTTTACCCTGGTCCACGGCCTTTCCCACGCTTACCGCCGGTTTGAGGGGGGCTATGTCCCGGCCAACGAAAACGGCATGGCGTACAACTCCGACTTGCGCTTCTGCAGCACGGTTGGCGATTTGCTGCAGCTGTGGCGATCCATCAAGGATAAGAATCTGGTTCGCCCGGAGACCTTCCGGCTCATGTCGACCGCCGAAGGGGCCGCGGCGCAGATGAGCGCGCAAGACCCAAAGGCGCAATATGGTTTCGCCATGATTTTGAACCACGAAGAGGGTCACCGACGCATTGGTCAGCATGGTTCGCTGCTTGGGTATAGCGGCAGTCTGTATGACTTTCCGGCAGACCAGCTCACGATTGTCGTGCTCTCAAATACCGAGGGTCAGAACGCTTACGCGATTACGCGCGCACTCGCTCGCGCCGTCCTTGGCCTGCCTGCACTTTCCTCTCCCGCACCCCCCGTGGAACCAAAGCTTGCCGACAAGGCGGTGTTCGACGCCGAGCGCAAGCAGCTTGCAGGAACATTTGTGCTGAAGCTCAGCCGCGTATCTCCCGATTTGCACGACTCTTTCGCGCAATATAGGAGGACCTACCGCGTATTCGATGAAAACGGCCGTCTGATGATTCAGCCGCTGGGTCAAGGTCCGGAGCGGCTGCTCAAGCAAGAAGATGGCAGCTTTTCCCTGCGCTCATCCCCGGAATCGCATGTCTCCTTTGTCTTGCAGAATGACCGCGCAACCGCGATGAAAATCGACTCGCCCGTCCTTCCACTGGCTGGAGATCGCGTTGGAGACGCAGATCCGGCAACGTTTCACGCACAGTTGCGGCAGTGATCGGAAAGTCCCCGCGTTCCGGCCTGCCTGGGCTTTGGGTCGAAAAGGCTACGATTTTACGACGCGCTGAATGGGGGTCACCGAGGATCCACCGATGGAGGCCTTGGCCCGAGTATCAGCGATCGGGCGCCCAACACGTTCTAGTGACAGAAGCAGGCTCTGGAGTTTGGGGATCACCATCGAGCGGCGCTGCAAAACTTCCGCAAATGGCACGGCATCGGATAGCAGGTAGCCCTGCAGATATATGGAACGATGTAACAGCAGACACGCGAGCTGCGCGGGGCGTTCGACGCCCTCGGCGGTTACCGCCAGTCCCAGTCCTTCGCATAAATCCATGATGGCACGCGCTATTGCCGCAGAGCGCTGACTTGAGTCGATGCTCGCGATCAAGCTGCGATCCAACTTGATCCGAGACAGCGGTAGCTGCTCGAGTGAAGTCAACGATGAGTATCCGGTGCCGAAATCGTCGAGCGCGATGCCAAACCCCCGTGATTGCAACAGCCGAAGAGCGGCGATGGTGGCCGGCCCCGTCTGCATGACCGTTTCCGTCAGTTCAAGCTCGATGGCTTGCGCCGGCAGTGCGAATTCCTGCAGCAGCTGGGTGAGCGAATCGATGAATCTCGGATCCAAAAATTGTCGCGGTGAAATGTTGATTGCAACCCGAGCACCCGGCCATCCATCGTGATGCCACTGCGAGGCGGCCCGCACAGCGGTCCGCAGCACCCACTCGCTGATTTCTGAAATGAGTCCTGACTGCTCCGCAACGGCCAGAAATTCTCCGGGGCTGGCCAGCCGGCCATCGGGCATGCGCCAGCGGATGAGCGCTTCAACCAGCTTAACCTCCATAGTGGCCAAATCGATTTCCGGCTGATAGAGCAGTTCGAATTCTTCACGCGCGAGGGCACGACGAAGGCCTTGTTCGATGTCAAAGCGGGCCGCTGCGGATTCGATCAGTTCCGGCGTGAACACGGCCAGCCGACTGCGGCCCAATTCCTTGGCACGAAACAATGCGGAGTCGGCCGCACGCAACAATTCCGCGGCGTCGCGTCCATGCTGGGGAAAAATGCTTGCCCCGATGCTGACGCTGACGCTAAGGTCGCGGTCATCGACCGAAAGCAACTGCTGGAACGCCTGCACGAGGCGCAATCCGGTTTCATGAACGGCGTCTTCCGACTCGGCGTTCTCGTACACTATCGTAAATTCATCACCGCCCAATCGCGCCACGAAACCCAGGCCGTCGGAAATTTCCTCCAAACGATTGGCCACGCTCATCAGAACGCGATCGCCGAAGACGTGACCAAGGCTGTCGTTGAAATTCTTGAAGTTGTCGACATCGAGGAAGTACACGCCGAGACAACGCTGCTCTTGCGCAGCGCGCTCTATCGCATTGCTCAATAAAGCGGATAGGTGCCGGCGATTTGGCAGTGATGTGAGCGGGTCTTGCAGCGCCAGCGTTTGCAATCTATGGGTGCGCTCCAAAACGGTATGTTCCAGGGTTTCCTCGTGAAGGCGGCTGGCCGTTTGCGCGGCGGCAATCCTCGAAGCCATGTCGTTGAAGGCACATGCCAATGTATCCAGTTCGCGAATGCCGCCGCCGGCGACTTGTACCTGCGCGTTTCCGGCGGCGAGTAGAGTCGCGCCGTTTAGAATTCTACGGACTGGCCTGACCACGCTTCGCACCGTCAGAACCGATATTCCGGTGACAATGAGAAGGACTGCGACTGTGAATACGGCCATCAAATCCCGCGTATGTTGATCCGAGCGTCTCACCGTTTCGGTGAGAAGGTCGTCCGGTGTCCATAGGGCCGGGGATGAGAGGGGTAATGGAGGGGGCGAGTGACGAATTTCCTGCAGCGCCGGCAGAGCCGAGGCTGCGGACGGTGTCGAGTTTATCGCCGTGAACAGCGAAACGTGATTTCGAGAAAAGCGGCGAATGGCATCCGAATGACGAAAATTCAGATCCGCCAGGCTCACGCGTAGCGCGATGAGTTGATCGAAGTCAGCACGAGTGTGCTGAATCCAATCCGCGCCCTCCGCACTGGTAAGCCGAGTGGCGTTGTTCGCAAACGTCGCCAAAAAGGTGTTTTCGCTGCCGGTCAGGGCCTCGAGGTCATTGGCGTCGATCTCCTCACCAAGAACGATTCGTTCGCTATGCTGCCGCACCGCGTCCAGTTCTACGCGCAGTTGAATCAGTGATTGGCGCGCGATCACCCTGCCGAAGATTTTCCAAGCGCCATCGAGTGTGGTTTGCAGCCGATCGTTGATTGACTCCAGCAGCTTGGAATGCTCGATTCGCGCCGCGCGGCGCTGGTCCGCAAACAGTACAATTTGGCGGCCGAGTTCAAGGTACTCCGCCACGGCGTGATCGAACTTGATTTTGGCCCGCCCGTCGGCAAGAGAGTCGATTGACGCGCGGCGCAGCGCATCCAGCGCGTTCAGTGCGGCGGTATATTCGGCTTCACTCGCCGCCGAGTTGGTTTCGGCTCGCAATTGGGTTGCAAGTCCAAACCGATCGACGGCAGACACCAACACCTCCACTTGCTTCTTTTCGATCGCTGCAGAGATCGGTGCGTTCTGCATGCGCAGCAGATCCAGTGTGGGCGAAGCCGGCACAGGAGGGCGCTTGCTCCAAAGGATGACCGAAACGCTTTCTTGGGCAATCAGATTTGCGGCGGCTGCCAGCGCGGCCACAGCGATAAATGAAATGGCGAGCCGACCCGTAATGCCGAGCGGAAATATTCCACGGATGTAAGCGTCCGCGCGGTGCACGAGGACTTGAAGCCATCGCGCGCCATTTTCTGGTTTCATAGTTATTCAGTGCACAAAGGCAATTGAGGCATCTTGCACATAGTTTCAGGAGGGGTATGAAATGACTGCTGAAACTGTGCGTTCAATCTCGGCTGGCGACCGCCGGCTTGAACATATTGTGGGGGATTGAGACGCTATTCGAGCACTGACGCCGTATTCCAGAACATCCCAGACCGTGGGCGTGAGTGGGCATATTGACCGGCATATCGTCGACATCCATCAGCGCTTGACTTTGCCGCGGCGTCAAACTGCATCCTTCCCGCTCGACAAATCTCAAGGAGTCGGAAATGCTACAAATACATGGTGTCCCTATCTCAGTTCACACGCGCAAGGTGATAGTCGCTGCGATCGAGAAGAAGCTGCCCTATCGGATCAATCAGGTGGTCCCGGTGATACCGGGCAATCCGCCGCCCAACTGGCGCACATTGAGCCCGACCGGCCTCATCCCCGCGATCAGTGATGGCGACTTCACGCTGGCCGATTCGACCGCGATCTGTGCGTATCTGGAACGAATCCAACCGGCGCCGCCACTCTACCCGGCTGATGCCAGGACCTACGCCAGGGCGATGTGGTTCGAGCAGTACGCCGGCGGCACCATGTTTCGCAATGTCGTGCACCCGCTGTTCCGCGAAGTGTTCGTGCAGCCCAATGTTAACAAGATCCCGGCCGACGCGGCCAAGATCGCTTCGGTGGTGGGCACGGTCGTGCCCGAGGTATTCGGCTACCTCGAATCCGAGATCGGGGACGGCTTCCTTGCCGGGCCCGAGATGTCGATGGCCGACGTTGCGGTAGTCTCCAACCTCATCACCTTCCAGTACATTGGCTTTCCGCTCGACGCGGTGCTCTACCCCAAGGTATCGGCGCTGTTCGAGCGGACAATTTTGCAACCGTCGATGCGCAAGGCAGTACAGCAAGAGCAAGGCGCAGTGCAGGCGATGGGCTTGAAGGACGATTGCGTGCGGCGCGCGCTGGCATAGCCAGGATCACTATCACCAACTCGGGAGACGGCGTGTTCAAGATCGGAGACTTCTCGCGAATCGCTCGGGTATCAGCCCGGCTGCTGCGCTTCTACGAGGAGATCGGCCTGTTCGAGCCTGCACATGCCGACACTCAAAGCGGCTACCGCTACTACACCTTGGGGCAGCTTGTACATCTGAACCGAATCACGGTGCTGAAGGATCTCGGCTTCAGCCTCGACGAAATCCGCGACATCCTCAAGGCCAACGTCAGTGCTGCGGAACTGCGCAGCATGCTGCTGCTGCGCCGCAGTGAGGTGGAGCGCACGCTGACGGTCGAGGCGCAACGCCTGCGGCACATCGAAACCCGCATCGCGCAGATCGAGACAGAGGGACGGCTGTCGTCCGAAGATGTGGTGGTCCGGACCGAGCCCGCACGGCGGCTGCTGTCGATGCGCCACACGGTGGCTTCGTTTGCCGAAGCCCGCGACATGATCGGCTCGCTGCGCCAACTGGTGCGGCCGCTGCTGCCGAAGCGCCACGCCTGCCAGCTGGTGGTGGTGGCACATTCGCCGCAGTTCGAGCAGGAGGATCTCGACCTCGAATTCGGCTTTGCGCTCCATTTCGACGAGCCGATTCGCCTGCCCGCCGGTTCCGGCTTGTCACTCGGCGAGCTGCCTGCGGTGGGGCGGATGGCGGTGTGCGTACGCGCGGGGCCGCCCGATGAAGCGCACCTCGTCACCGCCCGAATCGGGGCCTTCCTGGAGAAGGGCGGCTACGCACTAGCGGGCCCGAGCCGCGAGGCGTTTCTGCATCTTCCTGAGCAGGACCGCATGCAGGAGTCGGTGGTGGAGATGCAGTTTCCCTTGCAGATGAGATAACCCCGCAAAGCCAGAGTCGCCACGGCTCCTGAAGGAACCGTGGCGCTCCGGCTTAAGTGCAAGCGGCTACTGTCGCTGCCTCGTTGATGCTGCTAGTTGGCTACTCCATTCAGGCCATTTGGCGAGCCAGGAAGCGGCGTGTTCAAGTACGGGAAGACCGCCAAATAAGTATCAGCTGCTTTGATTTCACCAGTGACATGCGCGTGTGCAGCGTCCGGACCCGCGGCACGCGCGCCGTCCGTATACGGTAGACCGTGATTGGGGTCGCTGGTCTCTGCCCCGCAATTGCCAATCGCCCCGCACAGTGCGCCTTCCGCAACACGCAGAGTGACATCCACCACATCGTCGTATGGGCGACGGCCGTTCGGAAAGCCGGCCAAATCGCCACCGAGCACCCCAAGGTCGTTTTGAGCCGCCGGCGCGGTCGGCTCGATGGACGTATTGAGGCGGAGCATTTCGCTGGGCGTAATCTTCAGTGGCTGGTTGAGCCCCTTCACCCCGGTCAGAAATGCCGCGATAAGATCGTTGCGCGGCGAAGCCGGAATCACCGCCGCATTGCCGAATTCGGTGTTCAACAGAACCGGCAGGAAGGGATTGGTGACATAGTGCAAGAACTGCCCATCGTTATTGGGGTGACTGGCATTGAATTTATCCTTATCGGGCAAACCAATGATCAGTTCGTTGACGAGCGGCATTCCCAGCCGCGAAACCTGCTTCCAATCATCGCCCTCACGCAGACTGGAGGTCGTCCAACCCCCGATCACCGGATCCTTCCCCTGGGTTAGACAGCTGATCGGCACTTCGAGCGCCAGGGAAGTCACGTTCTTGTCCGAGATCGTGTTGGGCTCGCCGTCGCGGGGGCCGACCGGGTTGAGGTTCACCAGGTCGAACACCTCGCCGAGATTGACCACAAAGCCGTCTTTGCGTTGTCCAACAAATGCGCGGCCCGGCGCGTTACAGCCGGGTATGCTCACGTCGTAGATAAAATTCGCGGCATAGCCCGCATAGTCGGGTATGGTTTTATTACCAATATTGTCGGCGGGCTTGAGAAACGCATCGCCTCCCAGCGTCGCATTGTGGACGCCCTCACGCGTGCCGTGGCGCACCAACGTCAATGTATAGGTTTGCTGCACGTTAAGATTCGCGCCGGTTGCATCGATATGACCGGTTTGGACCAGCGGAGTCGCCGTCTTCACGCCGTTCGCATTGACCGTCAAGTTCTTCTCGATGGTTTTGAATTTGAATTCAAAAGTCAGATCACTATCGGCATCGCCGTCATTGTCGACGTGGATCTTGTAGACGCCGTTCGGATCGAGATTGAAATAATTGGGGCCGCCGTAAGGATCCTGCAGCGGAAGGTAGTTTGCAATCAAAGTGACATAGGCGCTACGTCCCGGCTCGTAGCTGCGAAACATGTAGAAATCGGTGCCATCCAATCGCGGAAGACCGGCGATCGACGGAGCCTCTCGGTGACTCGACGCTAAAGCGCACAATGGCAGCGACGTTGCTGTCGCTGCAAGAAGAGCAAAACGACTCAAGCCATTCGTATTCATTGGAATCCCCTTCAGGTGAATGTGTGGAACGACCGAGCGAAGTGTCGCTGGGCTTAACTCATTCGTTTGACGCCGCTCTCCGGATGCATATGAGGCGTAAATTCGCCTTGTCCCTTCTGCGCGAACCTCGAAGTCTTTAGGAAGCCGCGCGCAGCGGTGCTAACACCTGAATGCCGGGGTCAGCAAGTCGGTCGGGGGTTCGACCAGGTGACCTATCAGGGCTCGAATGCTGCCGATAAATTTCTATTGAAATTGAGGCGGTCAACACCGCCGCGCCTGCTAGCTATGTTGAGGTCGACATTCCTTCTAGCTGAGTCGACGCCTTAGACGCGGTCTATCCGGCCCGAATAGCATCCGCGCTTTGCATTGTGAGCGTGAATGTACGCAACATGAGGGGATGCGAAAAATCGTGATATGACGGCTTCGATCTCCTTTCCATCGACTACATCGGCATCCAGCATCATGCCCTCGGCATCATAGGCGCGGAGGGACAGCAGGCGCGTGCGCATGACCTCTGGGACTTCGTCCACTCCGTCGTAGGCATTTTCGGCACCTTCTCTCACGAATATGGCATGGGTGGCCCGATACGGAGTGTTGGCTGGCTGGCAGACGTGATTGAGTAGCAGGAGTTTCTCACCGACCGAAACGTCTCGCATTTCGATGCGGTCTGGAAAGCCAGGCCTCTTGTCGGCTATGTACCTTTTGACCCCATGGAGCGCCAGCTCTTGGTCGCTAAGACCATACAGATGTCGGAAGGGATCAGCGGAAAGGCCAGTAATGCGAAAACTCATGATCAACTCCAGATTTCAAGCCGGCCGGCGAGCATGTGTTGCAACTCCATGCGCCGCCCAGCCTGCGGCCCGAATGGCGTATAGACGTTTAGATTTCGTGGTCCGCAGACGTGTCGGCGGCAGCGAGGACCGAGCGCACCGCGGCGATCGCGCGCTCGACGTCTCTCGCGCACGTCCGCCAATTAACAACGCTTACCCGCATGGCTCGTCGCCCGCGCCAGGTCGTACCCGAGAAGAATGCCTCGCCGGTCGCATTGATCTGTTGAATGACTTCGTCCGTGAAGGCGTCGTCCTGCTCAGGCGTCTGGCCACGCTTCCAAAAGCGAATCAGCCCCTGGTTCAGGTTTGCCGAGGCCACAACCTCGGCGCCCGCCAGTGCGCCGATGCCCCTGACGAGCGCATCGCAGTGCGCACAGCAGCGATCCACCATGGATTCGACCCCTTCCCGCCCCAACTCCATGAGTGCGGCGTAGACGGGGACGCCTCTGGCGCGGCGGGACCACTCCGGGTTCCAGTCAATTTGGTCGCGCGCGCTCTTTTCGGCAGCAACGTAGGAGGCGCTGAGCGTCATCGCAGCGCGATGCGCATTGCAATCGCGAACGATGGCGATGCCGCAATCAAATGGGACGTTGAGCCACTTGTGTCCGTCTGTGGCCCAGCTATCCGCCTGCTCGACTCCTTCGAGCTGAGCGCGATGTCGACGACTAGCACGCGCAAAAAGGCCGAAGGCACCATCGATATGTACCCATGCGCCGGCCTGCTTCGACATGGGGATCAGCTTGGTGAAGGGATCGCAAGCGCCGACGTTCAGATCGCCGGCGTTCAGAATCACGATGATAGGGCCTGCCGCGTTGGCGAGCGCTCGCTCGAGCGCTTGCGGCGTAACATGGCCCGCCTCGTCGGTGTGCAACGGCATGAATGCGGCGCGTCCAAACCCAAGATATCGGACGGCACGTTCGACCGAGCCGTGCTTTTGGTCGTTGGTCATGATGGTGACTCGCGGGGCACCGAACATGCCGTCGTTTTCGACGTCCCAGTTCGAGCGCTTTAGAACGGCGTAGCGCGCCGCTGCCAACGAGGTCACATGCGCAAGTTGACACCCGGTCGTGAAGGCAAAAGACGCCTCGCGCGGGAGGTCGAGCAATGATTTGATCCATTCGCCAGCCGCCTCCTCGATCACCGCCGCTGCCGGGCTGCAGGCATAGAGCGCGGCGTTCTGATCCCAGGTTGCGACGAGCCAGTCGGCGGCCAGAGCCGATTCGAGACCACCGCCGATCACCCAGGCAAAAAAGCGCCCACCCGCACTGCCCAGCATCCCGTCGTTGGCATTCTCAGCAATCCAACGAATAACCTCTTCAGCCTTCATGCCGGTCTCTGGGAGCGCGTGTTGAAACGTGTTCCTGAGCTGGCTAAGCGTCGCCCGCGCTGCCACCGGCCGTGCGTCGAGACCTTCAATCCAGGCTTTCGCGGAATCGTGCGCGTAATCAAGAGCTTTGGTCACAGAGGTCCGCTCGGATGGTGGTGACGGGTCCTATTATGCAGCCGGGCTTCCCAGGTCGATATCCGCTTCTTGCGGTCGAACTTCGGTGTCTGCTCCATGAGTACAGGACTCGACCAGCGAGTGACAGCAGGGACCATTGCACCAGGCCGCGGAATCGCATAAATGCCTCCCCGCGTGTACGCTGTCCAAGGGATTCGAATAAACGCAATATCACTTTGATTTTGTTGAGTTGCAGAACCCCACTAAAGTGAGTTACCCCTGAGGTTACCCCGCGGAGGAGACCCGAAGTGTCGCCGCTCATTCCTCTCGCGCAGCTCACGACCGACAGCCTTGTGTCCTGCGGTTTCGACCCTTTAACAAGCTCTTAGTCTGTAAACCAGGGTTTACATCATGTAATCTATAGTTTACAATGCAGATGTGCGCGAAATCCTCAAATCCGCCACTTTTGACGCTTGGTTTTCGCGTTTGAAGGATCGCCAGGCGATGGCGCGAATTGCGGCCCGGATTGATCGGTTGGCGCTCGGCAATCCGGGCGATGTGAAGCCGGTCGGCTCGGGCATCAGCGAGATGAGAATCGACTACGGTTCTGGCTATCGCGTGTATTTCATGCAACGTGGATCGGCGGTCGTTGTGATCCTGTGTGGCGGCGATAAGCGGACTCAAGCCGCCGACATCAAACGAGCCATCAAGATCGTTGCGGACTGGAAGGAGTGAAATTTATGGCGATGAAGAAGCGAGTCAAAGAGAAATTTTCGCGCTACGACACCGCTGATTACCTCAAGAGCGAGGCGGACATGGTGGCGTACCTTGAGGCATGCATGGATGAGGCCGGTGACGACCCGGCCTTCATTGCGGTCGCCCTTGGCAACATCGCCCGAGCGTACGGAATGGTCCGTCTGGCAAAAGACACCGGACTAACACGCGAAGGCCTATACAAGGCGTTGTCGGCTGATGGCAATCCCAGTCTCGGCACAATACTCAAGGTGGTTAAGGCACTCGGAATGAAACTAACTCCTGAAGTCGCCTAACGGCGCGACTCCGGTCACATTGTCCCGAGGGCGGAGGACCACTCGGCGCTGCGCGCTCACCCCTTCGGGGTCGCCCTAAAGGGCGATCGCCGCCGCTGCGCGGCGTCGTCGAACCCGCTTGTTTATGTCGGGGGTTCGACCACTATTCGAATTCGGTACCAAATCGCAGTGGAACAATTTTTTTGAAAAGATGCCGGCTGAGGGATTCGAACCCCCGACCTACGGTTTACAAAACCGTTGCACTACCACTGTGCTAAGCCGGCGCGGAGCAGGTTCCTATTATAGCGAACCTGGTTTGCGGGCACTGCCCCGCCTTAACTTGCGGCCTGGCGCCGGGTCGTCCGCAGCAGAAGGTGATCGAGGGAAACGACGCCGGGCCCTGCGATTGCGAGCCAGAGGAACAGCGCAAGATATTCAAATTCATCGAATCCCAGCAGGGTCTCAAGGGAATCGACGTCGCTCCATTTGGCCGCTTTGATGGCAACGATCATCGTGACTGCGAGGGCTCCCGCCGATATGCGGGTGAACAATCCCAACAGCAGGAACAGTCCCCCAAAGAATTCGATGCCCGATGTCAGGGGGGTGAAGAAGTGTGGGAAGGGGATTCCCCAGCCGACGAAATTTTCAGTGACCTGTGGAAGGTTGTTGAGCTTTCCCCAGCCGCTCAAGAGAAATACCCAGCCTACGGTGATTCGTGCAAATAACGGCGCGAGCCACATCAAGTGTTGGGCAACGCGCTCGGGCCAGGCAATCAGCCAATCGATCAGCAGCCGCATAGCTCAACTCCTGAATGGCCGGCACGGTGCCTTGCGAGAGTAATACATTTTCTTGGCTGTTGTCCGTAGTTACTTCGTCGCGGCCGGTGTCACCGCTTTCGCGCCCAACAGATCCACCGCCGCCTGGTAGAGTCTGGCCCGAACCAAAAACCGCTCATTTGCGCGCGTGATGTAACGGACGGCGATCTCGACGCCGCCGACGACGGGCTTTACGTTGACGCCCGGCGTGCCGGAGAAAACCTTGGCGCGTTGCGCCGGGACCGCTCGTTGCCACTCTTGTTCGGCTTGGTGTGCACTGTCGGCAGTCGCTTCGACCACTTGCTTGGTGATGGCCTCGACTATCGGATAAGGATCGCGCCCGACGGGTACGACCACTTGCAACTCGTCCCAAAGCCATTGCCCCGACGTCGAGAAATTGAAGTAATGCCCTTCGATGGCGAAGCTATTGGTAAAGGTGACCCGTCTGCCGGTCGGGTGCCCGGAGTCGCTCCAATTGCCGGTTTCCAGGAGTACCGTGTGGAACATGCCGAGTTCCGTGACCTCTCCGCTGACTCCGTTGATTTCCACCCAGTCGCCCAGACGAATGCCGTTGCGCCCCATCAGCACCAGCCATCCGAAGAAAGCGACGATGAAGTCCTTGAGCGCAACCGTCAGGCCGGCCCCGACGATACCGATCGTGGTCGCAAACTGACTCGGCACGCCCATCACGATCAGCAGAATGATCAGGACGGCGACGATGCGCAGGCTTACGCGCGCGATGCTGCGCAGCGTTTCGACTTGTCGCCGATCCAATTTTGGGCTGTCGAGCAGGTGCTGCACCCAACCGTCGAGCAATAACAAAACGATCGACAAGACGATGACGATCAACACATCCAGCAGGATTCCATGCGCCAGTACTCGCGATTGCAGCGCTATCACGGAGGCCCATTGGCTGTAGATGCCGGCGAGCTGATTTTGATCCGCAATGCGCCGGTTGAGCAGCGTCAAGATGGTTTGATCGGCCGCAATCGTCTTGGTGCGCCCCACGAGCGCCGCGGCGTCTTCGTGGCTACGCTGGGGCTGAGCAGTTTGTGAGGGCGCAGACGCATCTTTGCCGGTCCCCGCATGGACGGCAAGTTCCGGAATGCCGCTCTTGGTGGCTTCGAGACCGCTTTCCAGAGCCGCACGGCGCGCGCTCAGGGCTTGAGCTTTCATTTGCGCGCTGACTCGCGCCGCCTCCAGCGCCGCCTCTTTCTGCCTCAAGAACCGCCAGTCGCGAAATTTACCAATCGATCCGTGTTGATCGTCGAGCACGACGCCTTTGGCGGCCGCCGCAGCAGGATGCGCCTTGGTTTGTGCGCCATGCTCCTGGACCATCGTTTCGATTTGCTGTCGAGGATTGCCGCCGGCATCGACCAGATTTTGGCTGGCCTCATCGAGTTCATCTTTGTCCAGTTCCAATTGCGACTGGGCAAGCTCCAGTTGATCTTGAATTTTGTCCTTCTGATCCGCTTTGGCCTGCGCCAGCGCGGCGGTGAGATCATTTACGCGTTGTTGATCCGCGGCGAACAGCCCCTGGGACTTTGCGATGCGCGCCTGGATGGCCGCGGCCGCGGAATTGAGCGCCGGCGGATGCGCTTCGGCATCGCGTAACGCTTCCGTGAATGCGAGATCGAGTTCGTGGTCCGCCACGCGCAATGCCGATTGGGCGTACGTCTGCTCCTCCGGAGTGACGGCGATTTGTTCCAGCCGTTGCGCCGTTGAGTAGGTGCCTTGGTCAACCAGATCCGTTGTGGTGATGGCCGCCACTTGGGCTTTTCTGGCATGGAGCGTTGACGGGGCGGTTTTCCACCAAGCGACGCCGGCCAAAATCAGCAGCAAGGCGAGCGCGGCGCCGAGGATTCGTTCCTTTAAGGTAAATCGTTTCACGGCGGCGTAGCCACTCTCTTATATGTTCAATGCCAGCTGCCGACGGCTTCACGTGCGGCCTGATTCAGGGGCCGCGCGACCAACCCGCTCTGAGAAACCTTGATTTCATACAAAGCGCCGTCCGCCATGGGCAGAAAAGTGGCACTTCCATATAACGCATCCATCCAGGGTATCCACGAGCGGTAGCGATGGATCAGTTCCCACGGATCAATCCGGCCCGGCGGATGCAACTCATAGACGGTGCGGGGTTGGGCGCGTTCGTCCTCGATGTGCGAGTACCTCCCGCTGATTCTTTCCAAGCGGTAGGCTGCATCGAATCCGACGAGATTGGCAAAAGCATGCCATTTCAGGACTCTGGCATCGATCTGCCACTCATCCCCGCGCACTGGAAAATTGGCGCGCTCGCCGTCCGGATAGCTCAAAACTGCGTCAAACAGGCGATCCCCGACGCGCGATAACTGCAGCTCACCTGCGGGTTGCTCGTAGCTCAGGCGTTGATAGCTGCGCAGATTCGTGCCGATGAGCACAGCGCAGGCTGCTGCCAAGAAGAGTATGAGCGCAGCCGCCCCATGCGCCATACCGCCCATGACTCGTCGCCGTCGCAAGCGGCGGACCGCGGCAATGAAGAACAGCAGACCAAGGAGCGCGCAGACAACGATTAGTGCGGTGAATGTCATGGCGGTGGATCTTAACGGGAACCGGAACCGAACCTCATGGGACTAACAAAACACTCAGCCCGGTCCCGGTGTCTCGTTGCAGACGGGTGTAGTTTGCTTTGTTTCCAATGATTTGCAAGTGGTGTCGCTCATTGGGACGCTGACTCGTGTTGATTTCGAGATCGGTATCGGCAACTATGCTGAAAAGGGGTCATTCAGTTAATGTGGATCGTTCAAGTTGCGCTGCGGCGCCCATACACGTTTTTGGTGATGGCGCTCCTCATTCTCCTCGCAACGCCCTTGGTTCTTCGCAAGATGTCGACCGACATCTTCCCGGAAATAGACATCCCCGTCGTCAGCATCGTGTGGACCTATTCCGGCCTATCGGCGCAGGAAATGGGCCAGCGCATCACCGCAGTGACCGAGCGCACGCTGACCACCACGGTCACGGATATCGAACACGTCGAGTCCCAGTCCTTTTACGGTTTATCGGTCACCAAGGTCTTCTTTCAGCCCAATGCGAATATCCCGACTGCCATGGCCCAAATCGTGGCCACGGAGCAGCAGCAACTGAAGCAGCTTCCGCCTGGAGCCTTGCCGCCGCTGATCATTAAATATTCCGCCTCCGCGATTCCCGTCATCCAGCTCGGGATCTCCAGCCCGACGATGACCGAACCGGCGCTGTTCGACGCCGCTTTCAATTTCCTGCGTCCGCGCCTGGTGACTATCCCCGGCGTCGCCGTGCCGTACCCGTACGGCGGGAAATCGCGGCTGATCTC
>Ga0210406_10001561_pt1 | contig 27663 bp, 22 predicted proteins | sample IncBWC30MmetaG_FD_155454 | JGI IMG/M metagenome (GOLD analysis project Ga0210406, IMG submission 155454) | Forest soil microbial communities from Barre Woods Harvard Forest LTER site, Petersham, Massachusetts, United States - Inc-BW-C-30-M | ecosystem: Environmental > Terrestrial > Soil >... | reverse complement strand
GCGACTGCAGAGCGCGGGCGAGATGCCATCGTCGAGCCTCTTGGATGCGCTCTGCCGCAACCATTTATTGGCCAAGTCGATATTGCATTCGACTAGCTTGGCGATGGCGCGAAGTCACTCACAACTTAATCAACGAGTGACGTCCCGTCGCCCAAGATCACTGTCGTCGTGGTAGCTATTTGGTAGCTAAGAGGGATTGCAAAACTGCGGGAATTTCTTTAACCGGTTGATTTATCTGGTACAGTTGGGTGGGCTCGAACCACCGACCTCCTGTTCCACAGACAGGCGCTCTAACCAACTGAGCTACAACTGCATCCTTGCCCGCGCTCCCTTGAAAAAAGGGGCGGCTAACGGGGCGGAAACTAGGTGCAACGCAAGGCTTTGGCAAGGCCAAGAGCGAAGCAAAAGAGCGGGCAAAAAGAGCACGACGAGCAGCGCCGGCCCGCTTCAAAATGAAAGGCCCGGGCGATCGCGCGCCCGGGCCTTTCGTTTCAGCGCACGCCGGCCGATCAAGCCGCGGGCTTATAGTACTTCGCCGCGCCGGCCTTGATCGGCTCGATGGTTTCGGTCGCGACCTTCTGGCTCAGCTCGGCGAGCTCCTTGGCCTGAGCCGAATACGTCTCGAACTGCCTGCGCGCATGCGTGGTGTACAGTTCCACCGCCTCCGACGGTGATTTGGCGCCGAGCAGCACCTGAGCGAAGTCCAGATTGGCCGTCGTGTTGGCCTTCATGAACTCCATCAGCTTGGCGGAATAAGTGCTCGCGCCCTTGCTGGCATTGGTGAACACGGCTTCGATGGTGCTGTTCTGACTCTCGGCGGCATCCTTGAACTTGGCATAGTTGTCACGGGCCTGCGAAACACCGCGTTCGGCGAACGCACGCATCTGCTCGGGCACTTCAAACGGAATAACAGAGGCAGAGAAAGGATCGGCATTGGTCATTGCGTGTATATCCTTTGCGACGGAGATTGAAGCGGAGTAACCCCTTTTGCGCGCCGGATAGCCAGGATGCCGGGTACGATGAACTAGACACGCAGTGGGGTTACCCTCACGGGTGCAGAACCCGTAAGGCCACATCGTGTCAATTTTGTGCATTGCAACGGCATTTTTGTGCAATGCCATATTCAATATGCCATGCACTTGGAACTTGCACTTGGAACTTGCACTCGACACTTGCACTCGGCACTTGCACCTGGCACTTGCCCAGCAGCCGACCCGACGGATCGTCGGAGCTCAAGACTTCGGCTTGGTGGCCTCCATCGCGGCGCGGCCGACGATCTGACCCATTTCGCTGGCCTGTTCTGCGAGCGAGCGCATCTGTGACTGCACATAGTCGCTGTGCAGACGCATCACCTGGGACAGATCCTTGGCGTGCAACAACGACTGCGCATAGTCCAGCGAAGCCCGCACATTCTTCTCGGCATAGACCATCGCTTTGGCGGTGATGTCCTTCGCGCCTTCGCGAACGGTCGCGCCGCGCTCTTCCAGCGAACCCGCGGTCGCCTGCGCGCTGACGAGGAACTTCTCGAACGTCTTGCGCGCCTGTTCGAAGCTCGCGTCCGCCATCGATCGCATTTCCTTGGGGATCTCGAAAGGGTCAGGCCCATTTTCGCTCATGCTGCCACTCCTGTTGCGCTGGCAGGGCCTCAAGCCCTGCGCTCCCCATTCGCCCACGCAAGCCCCGTTTTATTGGCAAAACACTTCGCCGTTGTGACGCGGTCTCCGCCGATTCGGCCGTCGTGGACCCTCGCCGGTGTTTTGCAATACACCTCAACGCGAGGGCGGCCGAACGGTTCGAGGGGAGCTTGCAAGATTAAGGTTATCCAGCCCTTTGGGCGCCTCGACCGGTGGACCTGCCCTGCCTGGCAGGCGATATTAACGGTTTGTTAAGTCTGTCATTTGCGCGGGACGCGTTCCTTGTCCGCGCCTCCCAGCAACTCGATCGAGCGAACGCGTCAGACCATGAGCCACAAGGAATTCCAACTGCAGGGTATCGGCGATCCGCGTCTGGCGGTGCATGCAACGAGCGCGCATGCCGCCTGGCTGTGGTCCACGGACGGTCACAAGGTTCTCTGGGCCAATCCAGTCGGCGCACGCCTGTTCGGCGCGGCGAATGGTGCCGCGTTGGCCAGGAAGACGTTCGGCCCGACCGACATCCACCGGCGGCAAGTTGCGCAGCTTGCGGGCCGGCTTCTGCCTGATGGACCGATCCGGCTGGAACGGCTGCGCGGCTTTGGCGCGGCGCTCGGCCGTCTCATGACCTGCTCCTGCGCGCGGCTCGCTTTCCCCGACGGCAATCAGGGCATTCTGATCGCGGCCGCCGAAACACGCGGCCAGCCGATGCCGCTGATCGAGCGATTGCAGCGGCTGGTGGAGGATGTCGAGGCGCCCATGGTCGCGTTTGCACGTGACGGCCTGTTCGTCGGCGCGAGCAAAGCCGCTCGCGGGCTCGCCGGTTTCCCCAGCCTTGCGGAAGCCGGCCTGGACGCTGCGCGCGGCAGCGCGCTCGAAAACGGCCGCGTCGAGCTGCCGATCGGCACCGGCCGCATGGTGCTGCAGCGTGTCGGGAGCGGCAGCGATGTCGGTCTTGTCGCCTTGATCGCACCGGCTGCTGAAACCGCGCTGCGTTCAGGCAGGCGCGCACCCTCGGCCGCCGCGCCTGCGAACGACGCGGCCGAACGGCCAGCTCCGCCACAACCGGCCGCCACCGGCGGGACGACCGCGCGGCCGAGCGATGCACCGGTCCCAACCTCAACACCGGCGGCAAACGGGCGCCGCGGCCCGCTGCGCTTCACCTGGCAGATGGATGCCGACGGCCGCTTTTCATTCGGCGCCGACACATTCACCCGGCTGATCGGCCCGGGCGTTGCGGCGGGCTTCGGCCGGCCATGGCAGGACATCGCCGACGCCTTCGGGCTTGATCCCGAAGGGCGCGTGCGCGAAGCCATCGCCACACGCGAGACCTGGAGTGGAATTACGATCTACTGGCCGGTCGAGGGCGGTGGGCGGCTGCCGGTCGAACTGACGGGACTGCCTGTCTACGATGCGGACCGCAATTTCCTTGGCTATCGAGGCTTCGGCGTCTGCAGCGTTCTCGACAGTCTGGCGCATCTGGAGGAACTGCGAGGTCTCACGCCAGCCGACGATCCGTCTGCCCCGCCGATCCCTTCGGCCGACACCGTTACGGCCGATTCGCAGCACGTTGCCGCCGCAGAACCGCCCACGGAATGCGCTGTCGTCGCGTTCGCACCGCCTTCAACGCGCGCCTCGATTGCTAATGACACGTCGCCGCCCACTGACCTGCATGAGCCCGTGGAGATGCCTGAGAACGTCGTGCCGTTCCGTCCGCCCGGCGAGCAGAAATCGCCGGCGCTGACGCCGGGTGAAAACAACGCCTTCGACGAGCTGGCCAGACAATTGTCGGCCCGGCTCGATCGCGACGACGGCAGCGGCGAGCCGTCGCAGCCGGAATGGCTGGCGCAGCCCGAGCCGCCCGCACGCGGCGAGAGTGGGCGCGACCGGGCGCTGCTCGATCTGTTGCCCTCCGGCGTCCTGATCTATCGGCTCGATCGTCTGCTCTACGCCAATCCGGCGTTCCTGCAACGGATCGGCTATGACAGCCTGCATGCGCTGGAACAGGCGGGCGGGCTGGAAACGCTCTATGTCGAGCCCGGCGTTTCCTCCACCAGCAGCGCGTCGGAGACTGGCACGCCGGTGACGATTTCGGCGAGCCACGAAGCCGAGGCGCCGGCACCGTCGACGGACGGACGGCTGTTCTCGATTTCATGGGACGGCGAGGCCGCGCATGCACTGATGTTTTCATCGGAGCGGCCCCTTGCGCCAGCCGACAGCACGCCGGACGACAGCACGCCGGACGAGAGCATGCCATCTGGCAGCGCGCCGGCCGATACGGCGCCCACGGAACAAGCGGCCCAACCAGCACAGGCAACGGAGAGTCCGCCGCAGGCGAGCGGCCGAGCCAGCGCCGAGGACCTCGCCGCCATCCTCGACACGATGGCCGAGGGCATCGTGATATTCGACGCCGAGGGCAACCTCCGCGCTTGCAATCGCCGCGCGGAAGCGCTGTTCGGCTATGACAGCGCGGAGTTCGCGCAGCGCAATTTCGCCGACCTTTTTGCGCCGGAAAGCCAGCCCGTCGTCGGCGAGTATCTGGGCGAGTATCTGGAGCGCGTCAATGGCACGGATGTGACGAGCCCGTCCGATCACGGCCGCGACGTGCTGGCCCGCGTCAAGCGCGGCAGCGTCATCCCGCTGACCATGACCATAGGCCGGCCCCGGCTGGACGGACCGAACTTCTTTGCTTTGTTTCGCGATATCTCGCAGAGCGGCAAGAGCGGTGAAAAGGGCGGTGGCAAGAGCGGCGGCGAAGCGCCGCGGGCGCGGGAGGCCGACGACCCGCCCGCGAGCGCCAACAACCCGCCCGCGAGCGTCAACGACGACATGCTGGCGCGGATCAGCCGCGAGGTCGGCGCGCCCTTGAATTCGATCATTGCCTTTTCCGAAGCGATGATTGGGGAGCGGTCGGGCGCATTCGGCAGTGAACGCTACCTCGAGTATGCAAGGGACATCCGCGCCTCCGGCGAACGCGTGATGGCTGTCATAAACGACCTCATGCAGCTCTCGCGCATCGAAACCGGCACGCTCGACCTCGCCTTTGCCGACCAGAACCTCAACGAGATGGTCGAGAACTGCGTCTCGGTGATGCAGCCGGAAGCCAACCGCGAGCGCATCATCATCCGCACCTCGCTGGCGCAGGCCTTGCCTCCGGTGCACGCCGACGGGCACTCGCTACGTCAGATCACCCTGAACCTGATCGGCAACTCCATTCATCTCGCCAACCCGGCAGGGCAAGTCATCGTCTCGACCGCGCTGTCCGATATCGGCGAGGTGGTGCTGCGCGTCCGCGATACCGGGCACGGGCTGAACGACAACGAGATCGCCGCGGCGCTCGAGCCGCGCCGTCATTCTTCCTCCGATCAAGCCACCGACAGTTCCCCGGTCAATCTCTCACTGACCAAAGCGCTGGTCGAAGCCAATCGCGCGCGCTTCCATATCAAGCCCGGTGGACGTTCCGGCACGCTGATCGAAGTCGTCTTCCCCCATGCGGCGCGGGGTTAGGCTGGAGCTTTCGTCACCAGATCGATCGCCTTGGCGCGCGGCTCGACGCCGAACAGCAGAGGTCCGTACACCAGAGCGAAGCCAAGGAAGGCGAACATCCAGGCAAAGGCTGCGACATGCAGCAGCGCCTCGTCATAGGCCGGGTGGATCGCGGCACAGACGCGCGCCACCGCCGCGATGATGATCGAAGCATAGATCGCCTGCGTCGCGGGCGATGCGGTGAGCGGCCGGCCGGTGTGCCCGAGCGACGCGCGCGTCATCACCGCGAGGGTCATGACGCCTGCCCCGCCCACCATCCAGGCATGGATTCCGGCGCTTGCCGGAACAATGTCGAACGCTGCCAGTGCGTTCAGCAGGAAGCCGAACGGCACGAACAAATAGCCGACATGCAGGACCGTCAGCAGCCGCTCACGCACGGTCCGGTCGCCTGCCCAGCGCGACAGGCGCACCAGATGCAGCAATCCCGCCAGGGCCAACGCCGCGCCGGTCGTGCGATGATCGGGCGCGGCGATCCAGCCGCAGAGCGCCAGCGCGCCCGTCAGCACGACAATCATGTCGAACCGGCCGAATGGCACCGGCAGACGGCCGGGATTCTCGCGCACCAGCCAGTTGCGGGTAAAGCTCGGGATGATGCGGCCGCCGATCAACGAGATCAGAAGCACGACGACCGCGATGCCGATGCGGATCGAGTCGGCCTGGCCGTTGAAATGCGCTTCGAGGTGAAAGGCGACATTGCCCGCGAGCAGGATCGCGACCAGCGACACAATCATCAGGTTGCGCCAGTTGCGTCCGGCGATGATTTCACGGGTCGCCGCGGCTGCGACCAGCAGGAGAAAGCTCGCATCGACCACGAGCGTGACCCACCAGACGGTCGCGGCCGAAAACGTCACGCAAAACCGCCCGGCCAGCCAGACCATGACAAGCGCAAGAAGCGGCATCCCTCGCAGCGGCAGCCGCCCGGTCCAGTTCGGGATCGCCGTGAACAGAAATCCGGTCACGACCGCCGGCAAATAACCGTAGAGCATTTCATGCACATGCCAGTCACGCGGCGCAAAGGCGCTCACAACACGCAGCTCGCCATGGAAGGCCGGCAGCCATATCATGATCGCAAGTGCGGCCTGGATGGAAGCCAGCAGGAAAAACGGACGGAAACCGGCTGCCAAAATCGGCCAGCCCCGATATTCGCGTGCTTGACGTGATGCCATGTTGCGCTCTCCTCAGGCGGAGGCCGATCGGACCGCCAGGAATGAATTTACCGGCGATGAGCGGGACATGGTTGCTCCAGAACAAACTTCGGCGTTGTTCTGCCAGCCGTTCGCAGTGCCTTATTCCAACGCGTTTTTCCCGCGAACCGGTACCCACCCCGCATCCAGTGTGGGCAGGCTTTCGCTCGAAAACGCTCTATACTGGTTCGACGCCGCAGCGCTGGGGAAACGATGCATGGCCACGGTCGACAGTTCGCTGGTTGCCCATTTGCCGATGTTTGCCGGATTCGGCCCTGCCGAGCTCGCCGATATCCTGCGCGAGGCGCGGTCCACGCGGTATGCCAAGACCAGCACGGCGTTCGAGCAGGGCCAGGACGCCCATTCCTTCTTCCTGCTGCTGCACGGGCATATCCGTGCAGCCAAGACCACGCCGGCCGGCGAGCAGGTCGTGGTGCGCTACGTGGCGCCCGGCGAGATCTTCGGCGTCGCGCCGGCGATCGGGCTTGCGCGCTATCCTGCCACGGCCACCGCAGTCGATGACAGCGTGGTGCTGTCCTGGCCAGCCACGGCGTGGCCGCGGCTGGTGGCACGCTTTCCGGCACTTGCCGCCAACACGCTGCAGGCGGTCGGAAGCCGGCTGCAGGAATCCCACACCCGCGTCGTCGAAATGTCGACCCAGCAGGTCGAACAGCGCATTGCGCACGCGCTGCTGCGGCTTGCCAAGCAATCCGGCCGCAAGCTCGATCGCGGCGTCGAGATCGACTTTCCGATCAGCCGCCAGGACGTCGCGCAGATGACCGGCACGACATTGCATACAGTCAGCCGCATTCTCTCGGGTTGGGAGCAACTCGGCCTGATCGAAAGCGGCCGGCAGCGCATCGTGCTGCGCGAGCCGCACAAGATCTTCGTGCTTGCCGAACATTCACCCGGCGAGAATGAGCCCGGCGGTTGATGACATCATCCGCCGACGGACAAAGCGTTTTCGAGCGAAGTGGGCACCGGTTCGCGTGAAGAAAACGCGTCAGAACAAAAGACCAGCGCCTGCAGGAAAGCATCGCAATCGACGCCATGTTCGCGGCGGCGTCCCGCACGGTATGAAAGCAGGCGATCGGACAGCCGACGCAGTGCATGCTGAAGTCGAGGAATGCACGGATCGTTCGCGGGGAGTTCGTCATGATATCGTCGACCAGATCGTCCGGCGAAACTGGCATGTGCGCCTCCGTTCATGCGTGAACGATAACGCGGACCGCATCGCGGCTCTTTGTCCGGGCGCAATCTCGGAATCACACAGCCCGGCTATGAAGCTGCTTCGCCGCGTCGAGATGGGCGTCGAAGGCTGCCGCCACGCTGCGCACCAGAAAGCGCGAATGTTCGGCGATAGCGAGCGAGGCGCCGTCGAGTTCGACCACACCGTCCGAGATCAGGTCGCGCAGGCGAGGTGCGGATGTCAGCATGACCTCCGGGGCCGATCCGTGCCGCGCGCAGACCGTGCCGAGATCGACGCCATAGTCGCACATGATGCGCTCGATGATGTCGGCGCGCAGCCGGTCATCATCGTTGAGCGCGTAGCCCTTGGCGGTTGCGAGCCGGCCAGCCGCAATCGCTTCGGAATAGGCGCGGATCGGCACCTCGTTCTGGACATAGCCCTGCGGCAGGTAGCCGATCGCGCTGGCGCCAAAGCCGATCAGCGCATCGCTGGTGTCGGTGGTATAGCCCTGGAAATTCCGCCGCAGCCTTCCCTCGCGGAACGCAACCGCCATGGCGTCGCCGGGCAGCGCGAAATGATCGAGCCCCACTTGCAGATATCCCGCCGCTCTCAACGCCTCGGCGATCGCGCAAGACTGCTCATGGCGTTCGAGACTGTCGGGCAAGGCAGCCTCATCGATCGTGCGCTGATACTTCTTGAAGGCCGGCACGTGAGCATAGCCGAACACGGAAAAGCGGTCGGGACGCAACGCGACGCATCGCCCAACGGTATCAAGGCACGCGGCGATGGTCTGGTGCGGCAGCCCATAGATCAGATCGAAATTGATGCCGGCGATGCCTGCGCGCCGCAGGCGCCTGGTCGCGTCCGCGGTCTCGTCGAAACTCTGCACACGATTGATCGCGCGCTGGACGACCGGATCAAAGCTCTGCACGCCGAGGCTCGCCCGGTTGACCCCGCCAAGCACCAGTGCATCGACCATCGCCAGCGACAGCGTGCGCGGGTCGATCTCGATCGCGATCTCGGCCGATGGCAGGACAAAGAAAGAGTGGCGGATCGTCCCCATCAGGTTCGCAAACGACTCCGGCGCCATGATGGTCGGTGTCCCGCCGCCGAAATGGATATGCCCGACCGACATCCGGCGCCCGATATGCCGCGCGATCAGATCGATTTCGCAGCGCAAGGCCGACTCATAGATGGCAATGGGCTCCTCGCGGCGGGCGACCGAGGTGTGACAGCCGCAATACCAGCACATCGCCCGGCAGAACGGCACGTGCAGATAAAGCGACGCGGTGGCCTTTGACGGGATCACCCTCAGCCATTCGGCGTAGGCCGCGTGATCGATGGCCGGCGAGAAATGCGGCGCGGTCGGGTAGCTGGTATATCGCGGCAACCGCTCCTGGCCATAATATGCCGCCAGCTCCGGCCTCAACCTCTGATCCATGTTGCGAAAATCCTTCGTGCGCCGGGGTGCGCCGGGCTCGCCCCCGCATTTCTGATAGCCTGATGCGGCAGGAGCGCATTTGCGCTCGGTCAAATCACACCCTTTGTAACCGGCATTTGACGGCGATGACTTGCGCCCGAGCAAACTTTTGTCAGTAATTTCGTGGCAATGATGGTGCCGATCAATCGGAGCCGGCGCCAATGGGCTATTACATTGCAGGACTTGTGTTCTGGATCCTCGACATCCGCGGCCACATCCCACAATTCGGCAACTACCATCCTGTCCGAAACGATCCGGCGCCGCATGGGGGTGCGGCATCACGAATCGTGATCGGCTTTCTCGTCTGTGTCGTCCTTCTTGCATCTTCGCTGTGGTTCGCCGTCTGGCTTGCGATCCGGCTGCTTTAACCGCAACTTGCCAGCAACGCTTTAGGCCGCACCGTCATTGCGAGCCGCCAGCTCACGCTGGCGCACTCGCAATGGCGGCCTGACCCGTTGCGCGCTCCCGGGTCGTGCTCAAAGATAATTAACCATAGATCGCGCACCTCGCCCGCTTCTGAAAATCGCCGAAGCTTGTTCCAGCGCAAAGTCCGCTTGCGATACTTGGCGCAAGGTGGCGGCGGTTACGAAAAGACATTCAGATGAAGGAGCGATCCGATGTTGACCCGCAGAGCCGCCATGTTCAGCGCCGCTGCTGTAGCCCTCATGCTGGCGACGCCAGCGTTCGGCGTTGAACCCAATCTGCCGCGCGAGAAGGTCGCGCTCGTCGCACCGCCCTTCGTCCACCCCCATGAACAGGCCACCAGGCAGGGCCCCAAGATCATGGAGTTCACGCTCGTGGTCGAGGAAAAGAAGGTGGTGATCGACGAGAAGGGCACCACTTTCCAGGCCATGACCTTCAATGGCTCGATGCCAGGACCGTTGATGGTGGTGCATGAGGGCGACTATGTGGAAGTGACGCTGGTCAATCCCGCGACCAACACCATGCCGCACAATATCGACTTCCATTCCGCAACCGGCGCGCTCGGCGGCGCCGCGCTGACGCTGATCAATCCCGGCGAGCAAGTGGTGCTGCGCTGGAAGGCAACCCGCACCGGCACCTTCGTCTATCACTGCGCGCCGGGCGGACCGATGATCCCCTGGCATGTCGTCTCGGGCATGAACGGCGCCGTCATAGTGCTGCCGCGCGACGGCCTGAACGACGGCCACGGACATCCTCTGAAATATGACCGGATCTATTATATCGGCGAGCAGGATCTCTACGTGCCGCGCGACGAGAAAGGCAACTTCAAGAGCTACGATTCTCCCGGCGACGCCTATGCCGACACGGTGGAGGTCATGCGCAAGCTGACTCCGACCCACGTCGTCTTCAACGGCAAGGTCGGCGCGCTGACCGGCAAGAACGCTCTGACCTCCAAGGTCGGAGAGAATGTGCTGATCGTGCATTCACAGGCCAATCGCGACAGCCGCCCGCATCTGATCGGCGGCCATGGCGACTATGTCTGGGAGACCGGCAAATTCTCCAACGCGCCGGAAACGGGCCTCGAAACCTGGTTCATCCGCGGCGGCTCGGCGGGGGCTGCGATGTACAAGTTCCTGCAGCCGGGCATCTATGCCTATGTCACGCATAATCTGATCGAGGCGGCGGAGCTTGGCGCCACCGCGCATTTCAAGGTCGAAGGCAAATGGAACGACGACCTGATGACGCAGGTGAAAGCGCCGGCAGAGATCCCTCCTCCCAACACCAACTGACAATCAGGAGGGGCCAACCGGCCCCTTCTTCCTTCCAATCGGGGGCTGCGATGCTGATCGCATTCAAGTTCAAGCTCGCGCTTGCCTGTGTCGCAGGCCTCGCCGGTCCGCTAGCCGCTATCCCTCTGCTTTCCGATCGCGGCGCGCGCGATGCAAGCGCGCCCGTCGAGCAGGCGATGGTCGAACTCAAGACCGGCACAGTGTCGTATCGCACGGCCGGCGACTTCCGCCGGGCCGGCAAGCCGGCCGAGCAGCCGCTGACGACGCTGCGCATGGAAAGGCCGCTCGCCATCATGAAGCATCAAGTGAGCGCGGCCGACTATCAGGCCTGCGTCGATGCAGGCGCCTGCCGCGCGCTCGATCGCGGCGTGACGGTCGCAACCGACCGGCCCGTGGTGCAGGTGAGCTGGCACGACGCGGAGGCCTATGCGGCCTGGCTGTCGGACCAAACCGGCGATCGCTATCGTCTGCCGACCGATGAAGAATGGGCGTTCGCGGCGGGCAGCAGATTCCGCGACGACGGGCTCGCCGTCGACGACAACGATCCGTCGAGACGCTGGATCGCCCGCTACGAGCGCGAGTCCGGCCGCGACGACGACAGCGCAACGCGTTCCTTTGGCGCCTTCGGCACCAATGAGAACGGCCTTCTCGATCTCGCCGGCAATGTCTGGGAATGGACCGCGACATGCTTCGAGCGCCGGGTGCTCGACGACGCCGGCCGGACGGTGAGAGAGAACGCAAACTGCGGCGTCCGCGTCGCGGAAGGCGCACACCGGGCCTATGTGACCGACTTCATCCGCGACGCCCGCGCCGGCGGCTGCGCGTCCGGCGTGCCGCCGAGCAATCTCGGCTTCCGTCTGGTCCGCGAGCCAGGGTCGTGGATCGCTCGCGTCGCTTTGCGATTTCGGCCAGCGCCGTCGATCGCGCCGTCCTGAGTTCGCTTGGACCATTCACCTTGCGACGGCGACTTCGATCGATGTGCGTTGCTGGAGCTGGCTTCCCGGTTCGGGTGTTTGGCTCAGGATCGTTCCCGCCGGCAGGTCCGACCGCTCTCGCGCAATCTCCATCAGCAAGAGCTGCGGCTCGGTGCCACGTGCAGCCACGGATGCCTGGCCGATCTGAAGAGCGCGAACGGCTGCGACGGTCGCACGTGCTTCCACGATCGACATGCCGACCAGGTTTGGAACCGTCATGTCGATTGTCTGCAGTTGCGCCAGCGGGACCGGCTGCGCATGAGGCTCCATCGTCGCCGCAGCAGCCGGCGGTGGGACCGGTCCGGTTCGAACCGTGTGGAGGTTAGGCGAGACAAGCACCCGGATTCGCTTTCGCTCGCAAACAGTCCCCATCGCCGGCTCACCACCATAGGCACGGATCGTCTCGTCGTAGCCAAGGCAGCCCAGGCGATACATCAATTGCTGCGACAGCAATCCCTCGAAATAGCCGTTATGCACGTTCGGCCGTTTGTTATTCAGGAGGTAGCAAAGAAGCAAAAAGAGATGTGAATAAAACGGCAGCCTCGCGTCCGCGTCATAGCGCTTGCGCCATTTCGAGAAGGTGAGAATTGGCCGTGGAGGTGATTTGGTCCAATCCTCATCGATATAGTCGGTGCAATCAAAATAGGTGAAGACTCTGGGCAATGGAGCTTGTGTCGCCGGCCGGCTGCTCGCCTGACGAAGTGCCCTCGCCTCTTCGAGCGAATCGTACAGTTCCTGCAGTGTTTTGTTTCCGATCCGCAATACGCGCAGGAAATCGTCCGCGCCTACGTCTATCAACCCAAAATTCCGCGACAGGATTTCGACATTGCCGAGCCTGAAACCATGGTCCCGCGTGTTGGTGGGAAACACGAAATAATTGGCCACGGTTGACATCTGGCGCAGGACCTCATCGCCCTCATTGCTGAACAGAAAGGCTTCATCGAAGCGCGACAGGGTCGAAGCTAGGAAATTTCCACGGCTCGACAACAACGCTTCCGCCGGTATATCCGGTGAGATGAGCACCAGGCGCTTGAGGCAGAAGACATTCCCGATCGCGGAGGAAGGTAGCGCCGGTTTCGATCCAGGTCCGCCCGCGCCGTAGGAGTTAAGCCCTTCCACCGGGGTGGCGAACACATCCGACAGCGTACGGATCGCATTGGTGACCACGAAGGCGCCCATACTGTGGCCGACAAAGGAGAGCTGAACATTTCGTGGCGGTCTGCTCGCGCCGCGCCGCGCATGCTCGCGAACGATCTCGGCGTCGATGGCGCGGATCAATTGGATGAAATCGGGAATGCCATAGTTCGACGCGCGATAATTATCGCGAAAATACACCATAACGCGCAGCAACGCGGCCGTGAACACCAGCCCCGCCATGGTCCAGCCGAGCATCGTGACGACGTGAAAGGCGCTAGAAATCCAGACAAGGTGGAGTGAATCGAGCCACGACTGCTTGGTCCGGAATGCGACGTAGAACAACGAGAGTGAGAAAATCATGACGCCGATACCAAAACAAAGCATCCTTATCGACAGCGCCGGCAGAGCACTCCATGTCCCGGGCAGCGGCTCGCCTATGTTTTCCGATGGCCACCGATAACCCACGCAGACGAGACCTCGCCGGCTAGCAATTGCAGCGTCCCGCTGAATTGTCGTCGCGGCACGGGTGTACATCGCCAATACGCTGCGCTGCGGATTGTTGGTGCCATGCACCATCACAACCAGGTTCGGCTCCGCGCCCGTCACCAGAGCCTCGGCGATTTGCTTCACCGCCAGATCGGAATCGATCGGCGCCAACTCGGGAGGCGATTCCGAGGTTAGCTTGGCGGTGTCGTCCACATTGTTGGGGGCCGTGCTCTCGATCAAATAAGTTGGGACCGAAGTGCCGATCGCTCGATGAGCGCGGAAGAATTCCAAGATGATGCCCCCTGATAACAAGAATCGTTCGCTAGGCTTAAGAAGGGGCAGCGGAGTTTGAAAGTTATGGCTGCGTGACCGGCATGCGCCGTTCTGTAACCGGCAATTGACTTCCGCAGAATTTGCGACGCGCGCCCGACAGAACATCGCCACAACCGGAAGTGATCCTGATGCGCCGGCTGTCCTCACGCCGCCGAAGGATGCGAGCGCTTCCGCGGTCGCAAGCTTCATTCCGCAGCTAGAGCGTTTTCGAGCGAAGCATGCCCTCGGACTTGATCCGGGGTGGGTACCGGTTCGCGTGAAGAAAACGCGTCAGAACAAGAGACTAGAGCCTCCGTTCCGCTTCAATCGGAACGGAGGCTCTAGCGCTACGGAATGGGCTGCACGCAGAGACACCCGTCACCATTTCGAGATGCGCCCACGTGTCGCGCCGGATGCACCTTTTCCGGTACGGTTCTTGCTCCGCCCGTGCTTGCTGGAGCGCGATGCGTTCGGGATGAATCATCGGCGCGCTCTGGCTCATTGTTTGAGCGCAATTTTGTGCGGAAGACCGCTACACACGCCGGATCAAGAAGCAGGCTCTCGGACCATCGATCGATGCGTTGTCTCGTCGTCGCGGATTTGCACTATTCGTTACCCCAGTTCGACTGTTGCTCTGCGCCGCCCCGCATTTCGATCTCGTGATCTTTGCCGGCGACGCGCTCGATCTCGGTTCGGCCGTCGATTTCCGTGCTCAGATCGTCGTCGTCAAAAAATACCTCGCGCGGCTCGCGGGCCTCACCCGCGTCATTCTATGCTCGGGCAATCACGACCTCGACCAGCGCGACGCGGAAGGCGAGAAGATCGCACGCTGGATCGGCGAGGTTCGCTCGCTGGGCGTCGCCTGCGACGGCGACAGCCTGACGATCGACGACACGCTTTTTACTGTCTGCCCATGGTGGGACGGCCCGCTGGTCAAGGAGAGGATCGACACCCAGCTTCGCGAGGCGGCGGCGCAGCGCGCAAAACGCTGGATCTGGGTGCATCACGCGCCGCCTGCAAACTCGCCGACGAGCTGGGGTGGCAAGCGCTTCTTCGGCGATGTCGAACTCGTGCAATGGATCGAGCGCTACCGCCCGTCCATGGTGATCTCGGGCCATGTGCATCAGTCGCCGTTCATTCACGACGGCTCGTGGTTCGACCGGCTTGGCACGACCTGGGTGTTCAATGCTGGTCTGCAGCCGGGCCGGCCGCCGACCTGCATCGTGCTCGACATCGACCGCGGCACCGCGTTCTGGCTGGCGGCCGGCGAGCAGCGATGGATCGACCTCAATTTGCCCCTGCAACGGCCGGCCGCGCCGGTGCTCGATCCGCCGGATTGGCTCATATCCTTGGATCGGATTGCCGTTCCGAGCCTGGCGAAACCTGCTGCGGAGGCAGGCTGATCATGCTTTGCAGGATCTCGCCGACCATTTCCAGATGGGTGCCGTGACCGGCGTATTGCTGCATCAGGTCCGCAAGATAGGTCGTCGCGACGTTCAGCCGCTGCGCCAGAAGCCGCGCGATCAGCAGCGCGACCGCCGGCTGCTCATTGAGGAAGGATGCCGCTTCGCTGATCTCGTAGATCGTCGAGGGAGCCGCCGCCCGCACCGTCGCGGTATGCGGCCGGTCAAGCAGCAGCGACATTTCGCCGGTCACGGCGCCGGGCTCGGCAAGCACGGCGACCACCGTATCGCCGCGCATGACCTCAAGCTTCCCCGTGATGAGAACGAACAGGCGGCCGGTCTTGCTGCCCTGCTGGATGAGGATCGCCCCCTCAGGCAGCTCTCGCTGAACCCCGCCGGCGCAGCCAACGCAATAGTCCAGCATCTCGCGCATCCGGTCCTCCGCTTCGCTTAAGACCAAGCACGCCGGATGCCAATATCGAGCGCGCAGCTGCCTAAATTGTCGGCAATGCTGCGATGGGCGAACGATGGAGCTTCGCGCGAGACCTATACCGCCACCGAATGATGGGCGGGCAGGAAATCTCCGATCGTATCCAGAAACAGCTTCGGCGCCTGCAGTTGCGGCACATGCGCGCAACCCGGAACGATCTTGAACCGGGCATCGGGCAGACCGTCGGCCAGCTCGTGGGACATCTGGGGCGGGGTGGCCTCGTCATGCTCGCCGACCATCACCAGCACCGGGACATCGACCTTGGACAGTTCGGGCCTGAGATCAAGGGTCGCGAGCTGCGCGCAGGCGGCGCGAAACACATCGGGGTCGGTCTTCAGGAACGCGGCGCGGCGATCGCGCATCAGCTCGGGATTCTCGTCCTGGAATTCGGGCGCGAACAACCGGTTCATCGCGACATCAATGACGGCCGAAAGTCCCTGGGCGTGAGAGGCCGCGGCCATGCTGCGGAACGCCTGGCGCCCCGCGTCCGAGAAGGTCGCGCCGCAATCGGACAGGATCAGCTTCGCCGCGATGCCCGGATGGCGGATCGCCATCTGCAGCGCGACGAAACCGCCGTAGCCGTTGCCAAGCACGATCGGATGCTCGAATCCTGCGGCATCCCCGACCGCATCCGCCATGCGGTCGGCGACCACGTCGAGCCCGCCGATCACCGGCTCCGAGCGGCCGAAGCCGGGCAACTCCGGAATGATCACCCGATAGGACTGCGACAATTCCGGCGCGATCGCGTCGAAACTCGCGCGATTCGACAGGAGCGAGTGGAACAGGAACAAGGGCGGCCCATAACCGACCACAGCCGCGTGGACGGTGCCGTTCGCGAACAGCCTGTACATGTCTCCCCCTCGATCAGGCGCCGTCGAGTACGCCAACTCAGCCGATTGATGGATGAAATTCGGTCTATTTCAAGACTTTGTCGCTTGACGTGATATTTCACGACTGCTTTTCTGAAGAGGCATCGGACCGGAAAATTCCATGCTTTTGCGGGACAATGTCTACGAAAGCCTGCGCTCTGATATTCTCACCTGCCGCCTGGCGCCGGGGGATGATGTGCGAGAGCAGGAACTCGCCGAGCGTTATGCGGTCAGCCGCCAGCCGGTCGCGAGGCTTTGCTGCGCCTTGCGCGGGAGCATCTGGTCACGGTGCAGCCGCGTCAGGGCTACCGGGTCAACCCGATCTCGCTCTCGGATGCGCGCGATCTCTTGCGGTTTCGCCTGGCGCTGGAGCCTGCCTGCGTCGCCGAAGCGATCGAGAACGCAAGCGACGATGTGTTGAAGGCGCTGGATGAGTTCCGCGACTTCTCCGGCGATCATGAATCCTTCATCGCCTATAACCGCGCCTTCCACTCAGCCCTCGCCGATGCGTCCGGCAATCGCCGCATGGCGGCTGCGCTGTGCGACCTGATCGGCCAGGCCGACCGTCTGGTGCGGGTCAGCGTCGCCAATGTCAGGCATCACGATCCGGCGCCGCTCGTTGCCGAGCACGTCGCGTTGATCGAGGCAATGCAGCGGCGCGACGCACGCACCGCCGTGCGCATCATCAAGTCACACATCACACAGACCGAGAAACGCGTGTTGCCGGCGCTGAAGCGCAACGCCGTGATCGTCGAAGGGAGAGATCGATGAACGTCCCCACCAAATCCGCAGCAATCGAGGTCGAGATTCACGGCAACTATGTCGATGGCCGCGAAATCGAGGCAGGCACAGGACACGGCGAGATGCTGGATGTCCGCAATCCCGCGACCGGCGACGTGATCGCGCGGATTCCGAACTCGACCGGGCAGGACGTGGAGCGCGCAATGAAGAGCGCGCGTGCCGCGTTCGAGGGCAAGGAATGGGGCGGCATGGACATCCGCTCGCGCGCGCGGCTGGTCAACCGCCTTGCGGATGCGTTCGAGGCCAATCTGGAATCGCTGTACCGGCTGGAGACGCTCAACAACGGACGGCCCTTGAACGAGACCCGCGCGCAGCTCTCGCGGCTGCCCGACTTCTTCCGCTATTTCGCGGGGCTCGCGCTGTCGCGGCGCGACTCCGTGATCCCGGTCGAGGGCTCCTATCTCAACTATACGCTGCGCACGCCGATCGGCGTCGTCGCCAATTGCACGCCGTTCAACCATCCGCTGATGATCCTGTGCAAGTCGCTTGCCGCGGTGCTGGCGTCGGGTTGCGTGACCGTGGTGAAGCCGTCCGAATACACGCCGCTGACGACGCTGAAGCTTGCGAAGATCTTCACGGAGGCCGGACTGCCGCCCGGCGTGTTCAACATCGTCAACGGGCTCGGCGCCAGCGCCGGCAGGATACTTGCCGAACATCCCGACATCAACAAGCTGGTGCTGACCGGCGGCACCGAGGCCGGCCGCCTCGCGGGATCGGCGGCGGCGAAAGTGTTCGCGCATCAGACGCTCGAGCTCGGCGGCAAGACGCCCGACATGGTGTTCGAGGATTTCGACATCGACCGCGCCGTCAACTATGCGGCGTTTGGCGCCTTCATTGGTGCCGGCCAGACCTGCGTCTGCGCCTTGCGTCATCTGGTGCAGGCCTCGATCTATGACGAGTTCGTCGAGAAGCTGAAGAGGAAGACCGAAAGCATCCGGATCGGCGATCCCTTCGATGCCACGACCCAGCTCGGCCCCGTGATCTCGGCGCGGCAGCGCGATCGCGTGCTGTCCTATTGCGGCTTCGGCCGCGACGAGGGCGCGCGGCTCGTCGCCGGTGCCGGGCCACGAGAACGGCTATTTCGTGCAGCCGACCGTGTTCGCCGACGTGAAAAGCAACATGCGCATCTTCCAGGAAGAAGTGTTCGGGCCGTTCACATCGGTGACGCCCTTCAAGGACGAAGCCGAAGCGCTGCGGCTGGCCAATGATTCCCCGTTCGGGCTCGCGGCCGCAATCCGCACCCGCGACGTCGGCCGCGCCCACCGCGTCGCTGCCGGCGTCAAGGCCGGCATCGTCTGGATCAACGACCATCACCGGCTCGATCCGGCCTCGCCCTGGGGTGGCGTCGACGATTCCGGCGTCGGGCGCGAATTCGGCACCGAGAGCTTCAATGATCATTTCAACGTCAAGAGCGTGATGGTCGCAACCCATGACGCGCCGTTCGACTGGTACCGCGACACGGCCACCCAGCGGCGATTGAACTAGCAAATTGGCGCGAAAGCCGGCGACAAGACCGGCCGCGGCCTCAAGCGAGCAAGAGATCTAAAAGGGAGTGAGCGTTATGACATCGGTAAATTCCGGCAGCCGGCTCGACCGGCTGCCGATCGGACCATTCCACCGCCGCATCATGCTTCTGATCGGCATTGGGATGTTCTTCGACGGCTTTGACATCTATCTCGCCGGCACCGTGCTCGGCGTCACCTTGAAGACCGGCTTCTCCACGCTGCAGCAGAATGCGACCTTCATCTCGGCGACCTTCGTCGGCATGATGCTGGGCTCGTTCGGCACCGGCTTTCTCGGCGACCGATACGGGCGGCGCTTCACCTATCAATTCAATCTGCTGGTGTTCGGCCTCGCCTCGCTTGCCGCTGCGCTCGCGCCGAACATGGCCGTGCTGATCGCCTGCCGCTTTGTGATGGGCGTCGGCCTCGGCGCCGAGAACGTCGTCGGCTACGCCACCATGACCGAGTTCGTGCCGGCGCGCTCGCGCGGCAAGTGGTCCGGCTTCACGACGGTCTGCGTGGTGACCGGCCTGCCCGTCTCGCTGCTGGTCGCCTCGCTCCTTATCCCGCAATTCGGCTGGCGCTCGATGTTCGTGCTCGGCGGCATCGGCGCGCTGATCGTCTGGTACTTGCGCAAGTCGCTGCCGGAATCGCCGCGTTGGCTCGAAGCCGTCGGCCGCACCGAGGAAGCCGAAGCCCTGATGCAGTCGATCGAGCGCGAGGCCGCGCAGGGCCAGCCGCTGCCGCCACCGGCCGCCGGTTCGACCGTCACCGCATCCGGCGAGATCGCGACGCTGTTCGCGCCGCCGCTGCTGTCGCGCATGATCGTCGGCGCGGTCTGCCTGATCACCATCAACACCCTGCTCTACGGCTTCGTCACCTGGCTGCCGGTGTTCTTCATCAAGCAGGGCCTCTCGATCGCGACCTCGTTCGGCTACTCGCTCTTGATGGCGCTCGGCGCGCCCGTCGGTTCGGCGATCGGCGCCTTGACCGCCGACCATTGGGGCCGCAAGCCGACGATCATCGGTGCCTCGCTGGTAACGGTCGTGCTCGGCATCATCTATTCGATGATCACCGATCCGGTGTGGCTGCCAGCGGTCGGCTTCGCGCTGACGGTGCCGATCTATGTGCTGGTGGCGCTGTTGTTCGGCATCTACATCCCCGAACTGTTTCCGACCGAAGTCAGGATGCGTGCCTCCGGCATTGTCAACATGCTCGGCCGCGGCGCCACCATCGTGACGCCGTTCCTGGTCGTGACGCTGTTCGAGGCGCGTGGCGTCGCAGGCGTCATGGCGCTGATGATCGGACTTCTGGTGGTGCAGGTCGTGACCGTGTTCGCGCTCGGCATCGAGCCGCGGCAGCGCAGCCTGGAAGAGTTGAAGGGCGATGATGCAGCGCCTGCGGTGTTGAAGGAAGCTTCGTAAGGCGCGCGAGCGCTGGCCTGACGGCTGTGCCTTATAAGCGTAGCCGCCGATCGCAGGCCGCGTTCCGGCGTTTCACTCAATGGACCGCCGCATACAGGATCTTGTCCTGGGTGGCATCGGCCGCGTCGAATTCCGCGACGATCCGGCCGGTGCGGGCGACGAGGATACGGTCGGAGACGGCGAGAATCTCGGGCAGATAAGACGATATTACGACGACCGCCTTGCCCTCCTCCGCCAACCGGCGGATTTCCGCGTGAATATGCGGAATGGTGCCGACGTCGACGCCGCGCGTCGGCTCGTCGAAGATGATAATCGACGGCTCCTGAACCAACGTTTTCGCCAGCACCACTTTCTGCTGATTTCCACCCGACAGCTCGACGATCTTGGCCTTGCGTTGCAGCGCGCTGATCTTGAGCCGTTCGACCCAATAATTCGCGAGCTTGCCGCGACGGGCGCGCGACAGGAGAAAACTCCAGCCGCGGCGGGTCGCGAGATTGCCGATATAGATGTTGTCATCTACGACCATCGTCTCGAAAAAGCCGTTGGCCTTGCGATCCTCGGTGATGTAGGCGATGCCATCATTGATCGCCTGTCGCGGCACGCGGTAGCGGATCGGCTTGCCGCGCAGCCGGATCGTGCCGCCATTGACCAGATTGCGCTTGAGCGCGCCGTAGATGATCTTGGCGATCTCCGTGCGGCCCGATCCGATCAGGCCCGCGATCCCGACCACCTCGCCGGCATAGACCGAGAACGACATGTTCTTGACCACCATGCCCATGGTGACGTTTTCGACTGCGAGGACCTTCTCGCGCCGGTGGCCGGTCGGCTTCCTGTCACCGTAGACCGCCTGAGCGACCTCACGGCCGACCATGTGTTGAACCAGCGCGTCACGCGTGAGCTGCTTCGCGGGCGCGGTGATCACCAGCCTGCCGTCGCGCAGCACGGTGATGCGATCGGCGATCTGCAGCGATTCCTCGAGCGCATGCGAAATGTAGATGATCGACACGCCGCGCGCGCGCAGGTCGCGCACCAGATGGAAGAAATGGACGATCTCCTCGGGCGTCAGGCTCGCGGTCGGCTCGTCGAAGATGATGATGCGGGCCTTGTTGTAGATGGCGCGCGCGATCTCGACCATCTGCTTCTTGGCGGTGCCAAGCAGCGCGACGGGCGTTGCCGGATCGACATGGAAATTGAGCGACTGCAACAATTGCTGCGCCTGGATGTTGAGGGTACGAAAGCGCGTCAGGAGCTTCTCATTGCCAAGCTCGATGTTCTGCGCCGCGGTCATGGTCGGCACCAGGCTCGTCTCCTGATAGACCATGCAGATGCCGGCGCTGAGCGCATCGCGCGGCTGCTCGAAATCGACCGGCTTGCCGTCGACAAAACAGTCTCCCGAGGTGAGCCGGATCGCCCCGGCAATCGCCTTGCACAGCGTCGATTTGCCTGCGCCGTTCTCACCGACAAGAGCATGCACCTCGCCGGGATACAGATCGAAATTGACGTCCTCGATCGCATGCACGCCGCCATAGACTTTGCTGCCGTTGACGATGCGCAGCACAGGTTCGAGTCCTGCGATCTCGGCGGCTTTTGCGCGCGGCGTCGCGGCGTCGTTCATCTCAGCTCTCCGGTGTAAAGCAGGAGGCGCCCGGCGCCGCGGGCGGCGATGACCACACCATGCTGAGTGTCGCAGGCGCCGGTGATGCCGTGGAAGCGGCCACCGGCGCGGCTCTGCAGGCTGTCGGTGGCCCCGCCCTCGCTATCGAGGTGCACCAGAAGGCCGTAGGAGCGTGGCGGCGCCCAGGGCTTTTGGATGCCGAGCGCCTTCACCGAGCCGATCTGCATTGGTTCAAGGCAATCGCTGCCGCCGGCAAACGCAGGCGCGATCCAATAATCAGGCGCCACGCTCGCAATCATTTCCTCGCGGAAGTCATCTTCCTTGAGCACGAATTCGATGAGATGCGTGCGTCGCGCGAACAGGCCGAGAAAATATCCGCCCTGCGCGTCGCGATGAATCCGCGCCGGATAGCCCGGCAGATTTCCGGCAACGATCTCCCGCCGCGCGATGCCGTCACCGCCGAGGGCGAAGCGGCTGAGACGATGAGCCCAGCTTTCGGTGAGCCAGAGGTGCCCGCCATCGGGCGCGACCGCAACACCGTAAGGATAGGGCAGATCACGCAACAGCACCCGTGCGCCGTCGAGCCCCGGTCCGCACGCGATCAGCCGTCCGCTGCTGCGCTTCTCCATCAGGTCCTGACGCCACTGGTCCGGACGACGGCCGGTGCTGCCTTCGACCGCGAAGATGCGGCCGTCCGGCGCTACAGCGACCGAAATGAGCCCGGCCAGGCCGTGACCGTCGACCGACTCGAGCCAGCGCGGAATCGGTCGCGCGGGATCGATCGCCGCAAGGCCGCGTCCGGCCACGCACACCAGCAACCGGCCATCGGGGTGGATCGCAAGCCCTCCGGCGTCGCCGTCGAATTCGGCAACACGGGTGCGGGCGGATAAATCATTGCCGGCGAGCTTGACGACCTCGCGGCCGGCCGAGACATAGACGGCGCCATCCGGGGCCACGGCAATATCATCGAGCCCCCGCAAAGGCTCGCCGATCGGTTCGCAACTGTCCAACCGATCGTTGGGACTGAGCGCGCCGTCGAGCGGAGGAATCGCATTCTGGCTGCCGTCCCGATCGATCACGCTGCGAAGATCACGCAACAGATGGTCGAACATTCCCATGCGTGGCTACCTCGCGACCCAGCTCTTGACCTGGCTCTTGACTTGGCTCTTAGCTTGGCTCTTAGCGCCCCAATAAGCGTCGTAACCGCTCCATGTATCGTCGACGCCTTCGAGCTTGATGCGGCCGATGCGGTTGTTTTCAAGGCCTCCAAGATAAAGGTAACCCTTGTGCTCGCGCATGGATGTCAGCGTCGAATGCGCGATGCCAGTAGGGTCCCACCATGATTCCAGCGCCTCGCCGGCCTCATTGAACTTCAGGACGCAGCCGTGGTTGAGCGCCGGCGCCAGCCATTCGTCGGTTGGAACCTGCTTCACCATGCGCAGCCGGAAGCCCGGCTTGCGGGCGGCGAGATCGAAAGTCGGCGTGCGAATGCCGACCAGCGCAAGCCAGTAAGTGCCATCCGACGCGCGGTTGATGTTGTCGGGATTGCCCGGCAGCTCGTCGATCAGGACTTCGGTTGAGCCTTTCTTCGGTCCCTCAATCCAGTAGCGAAACACCTTGCACAGCGAGGTGCTCGCGACCAGCACCGACTTGCCGTCGTGCGAGACGCAGACGCCGTTCGGGAAATAAAAGTGATTGATGACGGTGCGGGTCGTCTTCGTTGCCGGATCGTAGCAGACCAGGCGACCATTCGGCCGCGCTTCGAGAATATCGAGCGTGTTGGTCGTCATCTCATAGCGCGTGGTGCAGTCGCTGAAATAGATCTTGCCGTCGGGCGCGATGTCGAGATCATCAGCCATGCGCAGGCGGGAATCGTCGTTGAGCTTGTACCAGGTGCGGTTTGTCTCATCGGTGATCTTGAAGACACGGCCATCCGGCGCGACGCCATAGACGCCCATGCCGGCCACCGCCACCACCAGATTTTCGTCACGGTCGAACTGCATGCCGAGCGGCCGGCCGCCGATATGGGCGAAGACCTCGCGGATCTCGTAGTTGGGTCCGGAAAAGCGGATGACATTGCCGTCGCGGGTGCTGCCGTAAAGCCGGTCCTGGCGATCGAGAATGACGTCCTCGGGGCCCTCGACCTGGTCGAGACCGATCGCCTGCGCGTTGATCAGGCGGTCGTTCTGAGCATAGGGCGAACCGGACCCCGGCTGCACCGACGGCGCGGACGATAACGCCACAAACGCCGGGTTGACGTAGATCTTCTGGATCGCCTTGCCGCGATTCTTCGACCACTTGACGTCAATGCCCACCGCCGCGAGCAGGATAATGCCGGTGACCGCCGAGGTGACGTAACCCGGAATGCCCATGCGGACCAGGCCGTTGATCAGAAGGAAGATGATCAACGCGCCGATCATCGCGCGCCACACCGTACCCTTGCCGCCGGCAAGCGAAACCCCACCCAGCACCACGGCGGTCAGCGCCTGAAATTCCCAGCCCACGCCCGTCGTCGAATCCGTGCTCGACTGCCGCGCGGCATAAAAAATGCCGCTGGCCGCGCACAGCGTTCCGGACAGCACGTAGGTCGCAAACAGCATCAGGCGAACGCGGATGCCGGCGTGCCGGGCGGCCTTGCGGCTGGCGCCGATGGCCGTCAAATGCCAGCCATAGCGCGAGCGCGACAGAAAGATGTGACAGACCAGCAGCACGACGAACAAGGTTGCCGCGTTGATCGGAACGCCGAAGAGACTGCCGCCGCCCAGATAGTCCCATGCATCGCTGTCGACCGAGTTGGTCGCAAACACCTGCGCATAGCTGGTGTTGAGCAGATTGACCGAGGCGCGAAGGATGATAAGGGTCACCAGCGTGGTCAGGAAGGGCCGCGTCTTCAGGAAGCCGATCAGGAGGCCGTTGATGCTTCCGAGCATTGCGCCGACGCCGAGCGTCGCCGCGATGACGAGGCCGACCGGCCATTCCCGCACCAGCAGAAAATACAGGGCCGCGAAATTGCACAGCGCAAAGATCGCGCCGACGCTGAGATCGATCCCGCCGCTGATCAGGCAAAATCCCATCGCCAGCGCCACAAACCCGAACTCGGCGAACAGCCGCAGCAGCGAGAGCGTGTTCTGCAGCGAAGCGTAGTCGGGGATGGTCAGCGCGAAATAAAGCCACAGCCCGATCATCACCGTGAACGGGATGACCGGCTCGAACCACTGCTTCAAGAGCAGTTCGGACAGCAACAGGCGGGGCGAGAACCGCCGCACCGATGCTGCAAATGAATCGACGGTCGACATTGTCGGAGCACTCTCGGACGCCGGCCGGCGCGCCCCACGCCGGCCGATCTTGGGGCAAGAGCGCGATGACCTCAAAATGAGGCCTCATCGCGCTTTCGGCTTGTTGTCAGAGCATGACCGCGTTCTAGCTCTTCTTGGGAAGTGCGAAGCAGTTGGCGCCGCTGGCGTTGGTTTTGTCGAGCCAGATCGGCTGGGTGTAATATTCGAGATTCCGCGCGCCAGGCTTCTCGCCCGACTCCAGCAGAGTTTGCGCCGCCATCATCAGATCGTGACCCTGCTCGGTCGCCTTGTAGCTCAAGAATTTGTAGAAATTGCCCGAGTTGATCTGATCGCAATCGAGCTGCGAGCCTTCGCCCGACGCATACACCTTGACGTCGTCGATCTTGCCCGCGTTACGGATCGCCTGCGCGGCGCCCGATTCCATGATGCCCCAGAAGCCGATGCTGGCGCAGAGATCCGGATGCTGCTGGATCACGGTCGCCGTGACATTGAGCGCGGTGTTGGCGTCCCAGTTCGCGGCCTGGTTCGAGACCACCTTGATGTTGGAGTCCTTGTTCAGGACCTCCATGATGCCGCCGACCTGATCGACGCTGGCGGCCGCAGTCAGCTCGCCTTGCACGATCTGGACCTTGCCGGATTTGCCCGAACCCGTGCCGCACTGCTTGACCACCTCGGTGGCCAGCATCTTGCCGATCTCGCGCCAGTCGGCGCCGACAAAGGCGCCCGACTTGTAGTTCGACGACATGTTGATCTGAATGACATGCGTGCCCTGGGCCTCGGCGCGCTTGAGGTCTTTCATCAAGAGCGTGACGCTGGGGTTCTGGACAATCAGCACGTCCGGCTTCTCGTCGACCAGCGCGGTCAGCGCCTGCTGCATGGCCGAGGGATTGTTGTTGGGATCGCGCACCACGAATTTCATGCCACGCCATTCGGCCTCCTCCTTCACGACCCGGCCCCACTCGTCGGACAGCGGAACGCCGAGCGCGATCGGCAGATAGGCGATCGTCTTGCCCTGCAGCGCCTTGTCGTACGCGGCGCGAAGCTCACGCGCCGTCTTGGTTCCTCCTTCCTCCTGCGCCGCCGCGAACATCGGCAGCGCAGCCAGGGCCGCTCCGGCAAACAGCAATGTCCATGTCTTGGTAATCTTCGTCTTGGTAATCTTCGTCTTGGTAATCTTCGTCTTGGTGATCTTCATCATTTTCCTCCATGTTGTTTCGTCTTTGTTTTGCATTTTCGTTCGTATCGGCCGCAAGCCCCGCACCCGATACGCGCCGTCAATCTCCCTGTCGCGCAGTCTCCTCATCGCGCGGATGCAGCCAGTTGTCGAGAACGATGGCCGCCAGCAGCACCACGCCCTTGATGATGTTCTGGACCTCGGTGTTGACGTCCATGATCGTAAAGGCATTGAGCAGCGTGCCGATCAAGACGCAGCCGACCACGACACTGAACACGCTGCCGCGTCCGCCGATCAGGCTGATGCCTCCGATGACGACGACAAGAACCACGTCGAAGATCATGGTGCCTTGCGTGATCGCCATCTGCATGCTGCCCGTGGTTCCTACCCAGACGAACCCCGCGATCCAGGCAAGCAGCGCGACGAGAACATATTCCAGCACGATCAACGGACGCAGCGCGACGCCGGACAGCCGGGCGGCCTCGGGATTATCGCCCTGCGCGTAGATGAACCTGCCGAGCGAGGTCCGCGCCAGAAAGAGCTGCATCGCAATGGCGGCGGCCGCAAACACCAGGATCGGCACGGGAATGCCGTAAACCCGGCCGGCGCCTAGCCCGTCCTATTCGTGAGAGTGGGGTTTTCTGGCCCGATTGATGCGGCCGCACATTTCCTCTGGCGAGGCGCACAGGATTGCCTTCGGTTTTTCACCGCCTAACGACCTGTACTTTGCAACACGCTTGAGGGATGGGTTGGGCGAAGGGGGGCGGCCGCCCCGCCGGTCAAGGACCGAGCGGCAGCAGCGCGCCTGGCAAGCAGCGGATCAGGTCGGCTTCGGGACATGCCACGGCGAACGCAAGGCGAATGCGGCTCGTGGTCTCGACGACACGGGCTGCGATTTTCAAGAGACGAAGACGCAGGGTCGCGAACTCGGCAGTGGCCAATTCTCGGACTTTGGGAATGGCGTCGCGCACGGTCAGCATCAACCAATAAGCGGCGGTGTGGAGAACGAGGCGGACTTGATTGGCGAGCGCCGAACGGCAACTGGTGCGGTCGGAGGAAAGCTGCGTCTTATGCAGCTTGATCAGATTTTCGGCTTGGCCGCGCGCGCAATACAGGCTGTCGTAGATCCACTCGGCCGACCCGACATCGAGGCTGGTGACGACGAAGCGGATGTCGAGACCGAGCATTGTCGCCTCAATACGGGCGACGGTGCGTCGTTCGTGATCCCAGGACTTTGCCTTGTGGCGCGTCTCGGTATAGCCGCGCATAACAGCCAGGTTCTCGAGGGCGCGTCGCGTGCGGATATCGTCGGCAACCTCGTCGACTTTTTTGGCGAGAGGCTTGGTACCGGACAGACCGAAGATGTAGTCGATGCCGTTGTTCTCGCACCACGTCATCGCCTCCGGCCGAGCATAGTGCCCGTCGCCACGGAACGTAA
>Ga0210406_10001560_pt1 | contig 27678 bp, 23 predicted proteins | sample IncBWC30MmetaG_FD_155454 | JGI IMG/M metagenome (GOLD analysis project Ga0210406, IMG submission 155454) | Forest soil microbial communities from Barre Woods Harvard Forest LTER site, Petersham, Massachusetts, United States - Inc-BW-C-30-M | ecosystem: Environmental > Terrestrial > Soil >... | reverse complement strand
AATGAATCACAACGAGCTGCTCACCTTCCCGAACAAAGCCGATCAAATTCTCTTCGGCACCGTGCAGCAGGCCTACGACATGGGCGCGTCCGCCGTCGGCGCCACCATCTATTTCGGCTCCGAGCAAAGCGGCCGCCAGATTGTCGAAATCAGCCAGGCCTTCGCCCACGCCCACCAACTCGGCATGGCCACCGTCCTCTGGTGCTATCTCCGCAACAACGCATTTAAGAAGGACAAGGACTACCACCTCTCCGCCGATCTCACCGGCCAGGCCAACCATCTCGGCGTGACCATCGAGGCGGACATCATCAAGCAAAAGCTCCCGGAAAATAACGGCGGCTACCAGGCCCTTAACATGGGCGATTCCAGCTACGGCAAATTCGACAAGCGCATCTACACCGATCTCTCCAGCGACCATCCCATCGACCTGACGCGCTACCAAGTGGCCAACTGCTACATGGGCCGCGCAGGCTTGATCAATAGCGGCGGCGCGTCCGGCGCTAACGACTTCGAAGAAGCCGTAGCCACCGCCGTGATCAACAAGCGCGCCGGCGGCACCGGACTCATCTCCGGCCGCAAAGCCTTCCAGCGCCCCATGAAGGAAGGCGTCCAGCTCCTCAACACCATCCAGGACGTCTACCTTAGCCCCGAAGTCACCGTCGCCTAGGGCCCAGCTTCGCTCTTGTTGGGACATGAAAACATCCTGCCCCCTCTAGAGAAGGCACTTCCCCGGCGCAGTAGGCGCGAAACATGTTCTATTGCTCCCATAGCCCAAAACTTGGCTAACTGTGCGCTCGTTTTTTGCGTTTACTTGTGAGAATGAAAATGAGAGCTGCCATTGCCGCCGTAATCAGCCCGATAACCGCGATGAGGACCGGATGCCCATGTTGCGAGATGACCGTGAGCACTTGCCGTCCGTAACGGGCTCCCAGGAACGCGAGGAGGGAGTATCGGATAATCCGGCCCAGCGTTAGTGCGAAGAGAAATTTTTTCACGGAATATTGCATGGCGCCTGCGGCAAAGAGAAATGGAACCATGGGCGCCGGCGGTGGAAGCAAGGCCGCGATAGCGATGGCCCCAAAGCCCCATCGCCTGAATATCTTGTAAACCTTCTCGAGCCTCCTGGCCGGGAACTTGCGTTCGAGCGTTTCCTTCCCTCCTTTGCGAGCAAGCCGGTAGGTGACGAAACCTCCGATCACGGAACCAACCGTCGCCATCAAGGCGTAATAAAGCCATAACCCTTGATTGCCTGCAGACAAGACGATCGTCAGCACGTCCATGCTTCCCGGGAGTGGAATCACGGAGCTGTCCAGGAGTCCCAGGGGAATAAAACCCAATCCACCGAGATGGAAGATCCAGCGCCGCAGGCTTCGGACTACCGTAGGTGCTGCGATTGCAAGAATCTGGCGAGTGAGCATTTTCATTCGAAGCTGGCAACCATTCTCGCATGCAGAACACGCCTAGTCCTAAAGACTGACTGGATAACGACCTCGCCCGGAGTAGAGCCTCCGCACTCAAGAGCCCGGCGAGGCACCCCTAAGATTCTCACTCCCTCTGCATCTTCTCTTGACGGCAGCGAAGACACCGAGGTTCCCCGCTTCATCGCGCGCGCTCGGCCAGGGCAATTCCCCAGCGCCTAAGAACTGGCTAGGTCGTGCATAAACCTGTTCGATGGTTTACGGTGTTTGTGGAGGCGGAGGGAGGCGAGAAATAAGAAGATCCTTCGCGTCGGCCAGGCTGAGATCGCTGGAAACCGCGCGGAAATCAGATCGCCGCTCATATTGTTCTTTGTTGATGGTCTTGAATATCACAGCGCGGCCTGAGAAGTGGATGTTGATGAAAGCGGTCTTCCACTCTTGCAGGCCCACGGCTACTCGCCCCAGCTCCACTGTGCCGCTGTCAATTCGTCCCAACAGTCCGTAACCGAACTCTACGCGATCCGTAAGATGACCTGCGACTTTTGCCAGGCGCTTCTGTTCCGAATCGATCAGAATGGTTCCGGCCAGGCTGTGTACCACCCGCGCCTCGTAAGTTGGCGGACTGTACTTAGGATTGGGACTAAATTTGACTCGGAGAAGATTTTCTTCGACACCATCATAGTCATAGACAAAAGCTTCCGGCATCAGGCTCATGAGCTTCTCGAGCTTGAGCTCATCTTCCTCCTGCGCTTGCTTTAACTTCAGCAATGACCTCGGATCGGTCATCAGGCGGCCAATGCGCGCGTCGTCCTGCTGCCGCTGGCCGCGGTTAAGCGCCGTGCCGTCGATCGCAAGCAACCGGTATAGTGGGCCGTCTTTGGTCTCTATTTGGACTTCGGTTAGGGTTTGCTTCCCCGCCCGTTTTTCGATCAAACAGATCCACTTGCGCCGCTTCTCACGGTCCATCAACTCATTTGCGACGACCGCACCTACGAGTTCTCCCGCAGTTGGCGTGTGACTTCGGTCCGGATCATTACCGGCGGCAGAAACCGTCCCTGTACGGCGGCTGCCGGCAATAAGTTCTGTGGCGGGAGATGCGCCCCGGTGCGCCGCGCGGGAACTGCGTTGCCCGCCGGATTCCTCCGCCGCATGTCCAGACAGCGCGGGGCTCGCCTTACCCAACAAGAGGCTGCCAGCGGCCAACAAGGACAAGAAAACGATTTGATTGGTCTTTTCCATAGCGAGACAATCCGATTTTTCTGTGCTCCGACTCTTCCTGGCCGACTGGCTTGCCGTCTGGTCAGCCGCTTTGAACGAAACTGATGTTGAAACCGCGAACCGGGATTTCCGTCCCAGACTCGAGCAACCTGAATCGTGAAATTCCGGCGAATCCGTATTCCTGAGCAGACTAACGCGTCGAGACAGGAGCATCTGTCCAAAAAGGAACAGGTTTGCTTTTGTGCCTATTGCGACAGACAGCCGAATACCCGGCGAGTAGACTTTATTTGTTAGAAGGCCCAGTCAGAAGAAAAGACGGGTATCGATATGTGGCAGAAAAAGTGTCCAGTTTGCCGGCAACTGATGGAAAAGAAGCTTCCCACCGAGACAGTCCCCTGCACCTGCGGTAAGTACGTCTGGAAGGGCTAGTGCTTCGCGATGTCTTCCGCCATTTGGTTCAGCAATTCGCCCATGATGTGAACTGCCGGGAGCGACGCATCTCTTTTCTTTCCGTGCTTTCCAGATGTTTCCTTGCTCTTCTTGGTTATGGGCGTGGGCCAGTGCTGAGAGATCGGAATGCCTTGCTCGGAGTACGCAGTGGCATACAGAACATTTGGTTGGAGGTTGTGGGGCACTTTTTCAGTCAAGACGGTAGTGACCGTGGGCGTCGCTGTTCGGTCATAGGTGTAGTGCCACGTTGAGCCGTAGCTCGTCGTGAAAGTTCCGACTCCCGAGTCGGGCGACATGTCGGCCGAAGCAGATATGTTCTTCAGTGGCTCGGTTCCAGAAACGGCCGGCGCGGAAGTGTAAAAGACAATCAGGTAATTTTGTGCTCCGGGCATGGGCGCGTCAGAGAAACACATCCCGGGAAACTTCTTCTGATTCTTTTCATACCAGCCCGCCGCCCACTCCGGAATGGCCAGAAATAGCTTCTCCTTATCCAGACTTCCCAAGGATACGTTTTTTGTGCACCCCGCTCGTTGCCCATCATTGAATCCATCTTCCAGGGCGCTACCGTAAGAAACTACTTCTGGCGCGCGAGTTATCTCCGACGATGACGTCTGGGGCTCGACAAACACTCCTAGCATGACGCTTTTCTGTGGCGCAATTTCTGCAACTTCTTCTGCCGCTGGAGCCGCCACCGGACTGGCTTCGGGCTTCACTGGAGATGGTGGTGCTGCTGCTGATGCAAATGCTTCCACCTTCCCGTCTGACGGAGGCTCCGGAGTTATAACCGGTGTCGCGACAGCTATTGGCAAATTGGTTTCGGCTTTCACCACAGGCGCTGACGTTTGTGGCACTGCAAAAACTTCAGTCTTCGCTGGCGGCTGAGGCTCGGGAGTTATGACCGGTGTCGCCACAACCGTTGGCAAATTGGTTTCGGCTTTCAACGCAGGCGCTGGCGTTTGTGGAGCTGCAAGAACTTCAGTCTTCGCTGCGGTCGGAAGCTTGGTGGGCGTTACAGAAGCTGGTGTAATGGCTGGCGGGGTTTCTTTCGGGGTCAACTTAGACGTCGGTGCTTGTGCTACTGTCAAGGCGTTAGCCTTCTTGTCCGGCTGAAGCGGCGTAGTCGTAGCCATTTCTGGCGCGGTAGCCGTCGGTGTTGCCGTGACTTTCACCTCAGTGGGTAACTTCTTTGGCGCTACGATGTCCTCCCGCGCCGCGGCTGCTTGAGCTTGCGAATTTTTTTGATATGCCCGCGCAATATCTCCCAGGCTTGCATTGTGTTTCATCTCAAACTGCGCAGACTGCGGCGTTACATTCGCTCCTGGCTCCGCATCGGACTCAGGCTCAGTGCCTGTTCGAGGTGTCGCCACATCCCCTGCCGCGTTTGCTTCTGCTTTCGGCTTGGACCGCAACGTCTCGGGCTCGATAATTCCCAAGAGGGCCATGCGCTTCTCAGTCTCTGTTTTTTCGGCAGCTGGCGCAGGTGTCCGGACAACCTCTGGCGGGATTGCATCGGCTTTCACCTTGGATCGCAGCGTCTCGGGCTCGATAATTCCCAGGAGGGCCATGCGCTTCTCAGTCTCTGTTTTTCCCGCAGCTGTTGTGGAAACTGACGGATTTGCTTTGGCTTTAACAGCCTTGCAAACCATTCCATTTACAAGAACTTCGTCCGACTCGATATTATTACCTGCGGCCTCAAGAGTCCGGCAGTCCGAGAATTGCGTATTCTGCGCATAAGCCGGCGAGGGAATCAGCGCCACAAGAACAACTGCAAAGGGTATGTATTTCATCGCGATTCTCCTCCTCTCAGCATAGCTTGCTGCGGAGTCCGCGGGGCGGTCAATTGACCGTACATACAGAAGATTAACTGGCCTCTCGGACAGGGTCCGTCACACCCTGCGGAACTGGCGGGTGCTCCGCTCAACCGGTTGACGAAGGGAATTGCACAAGGACGGTGGAGTGCGGCATCGTAAACCGATCCTTGAAACAAAAGCCAGCCTCGCGCATCACACTTCTAAACACGGCGTAAGGAGAGAATCGTGGCAAACAGGCTGGAGGGAAAGGTAGCGGCTGTTACCGGGGGAAGCCAGGGAATTGGCCTGGCCATCGCGCAGCGGTTCGCGCAGGAACGTGCGGACGTGGCCTTTTGCTACCGCTCAAACCAGGCGGGAGCAGAGGAAGTAGCCGCGGGAATTCAGAAGCTGGGGCGAAAAGCTGTTGGATTCCAATGCGACGTAGGCCGCGTTGCGGACGGTCAGAAATTCATCGCAGATACCGTGGCGCAGTTTGGAAAGATAGACATCCTGGTCAACAACGCGGGACTCGAACGCCATGCCGATTTCTGGGACGCCACGGAAGAAGATTACGACGCGGTCCTGAACGTCAACCTAAAAGGTCTTTTCTTCATCACGCAGGCATTCGTGAAACACCGCATGCAGGCGAAGGCCGGCGGCAAAGTCATCAACATCAGTTCGGTGCATGAAGAGCTTCCCTTCCCCCATTTCACTTCGTATTGCGCAAGCAAGGGCGGCGTGAAAATGCTTACGCGCAACCTCTCGATCGAACTTGCCCCGCTCGGCATCACCATCAACAACATCGCCCCGGGAGCTATCGAAACGCCGATCAACACGAAGCTATTGAACGACCCGGTCAAGCTGAACGCGTTGCTCGGAAACATTCCGCTGAAGCGGCTGGGCAAGCCGGAAGATGTAGCGTCAATGGCGGCATTCCTGGCGAGTTCGGAATCCGACTACGTAACCGGAACGACCTTTTTCGTTGATGGCGGGCTGACCTGGAACTATCAGGAGCAGTAGAAAAAAACAGACCTTCCGATGGCTCCCGAAATTCTTACCGGCGCTATCTCGTTCAAGCACGAGTGAGGGTTGCGGCACGCGCCGCTTCCAGAAGCTTCTTCGCGTTTTCGCGAACGTTGCCTTTCCCGAAAACCGCGTTACCGGCAACCAGCAGCTCCGCCCCCGCGCGCACCACATCACCGACCGTATCGAGCGCCACCCCGCCATCCACTTCGATGCGGAACGAAAGGCCAAGCTCTTCGCGGACTTCGGCAAGGGTCTTAATCTTGCGGAGAGCGCCAGGAATGAATTTTTGTGCCCCGAATCCCGGATTCACGGACATCACCAGAACATGGTGAACCATATCCAGGACTTCTTCCACCATGTGCACTGGCGTGGCGGGATTCAGCACCACGCCTGATTTGCATCCGTGCAACTCAATCTGTTGCAGCGTGCGATGGAGATGAACGCAGGCTTCCTGGTGCACGGAGATCCAGCTGGCGCCGGCTTCCGCAAAAGCAGGAATGAATTCGTCAGGGTGCTCGATCATCAGGTGGCAATCGAGGATGGTGTTGGGAAGAGCTTTCCTTAGCGAGGCCACGACCAACGGCCCAATCGTGATATTCGGAACAAAGTGGCCGTCCATCACATCGCAATGAAGCACCGTGCCGCCGCCGTCCAGCGCCGCTTTCGCCTCCTCGCCAAGCCGCGCGAAGTTTGCAGAAAGAATCGAAGGTGCCAGTTCGATGGTCATGGGCAGCGGGCCGCTCCTTCCTTATCCGCGGAGAAAACAGATTATACGCGGAAGTCCTTCGATGCTTGTTGAAAAGTGTGATTCGAACGAGAATCCGCGCATCACCACAGAATCGTACGGCGCCTCTGGCTGCTGTCGCGCGCCAGCTCGAGTAGCCGCATCACATCCAGCGCCCGCTCCGGCGTGACCGCCAGCGACGTGCGCCCCAGGATCGCATCGCGCACATTCGAATAGTAGTCGCGGTAATCGCAGACGGCCGAGGGAATGCGCCGCTGTTCGAACGAATCTCCTGAGGGGACGGTGAGGACGCCCCAATTTTCTTCCGGCTCGGCGCCCCACGCCGTGTCCGTGGGAATATTTCCAAGGCGGAGATTCATTTCCTGCGGATCAAATGCTTGCTTTACGAAACTGGCCTGCGTGCCGAATAGCACGAAGCGTGGACGCGGCGCGGCAGCAAGAATGCTGGATCGCAGAACCGCGCGCATGCCGTTCGAATAGTGAAGCGTAATATCAAAGGCATCATCGGCGGCTGCGTTTTCACGTTCAGTTCGAACGTCGGCGGTTACGGCTTCCGGCAGGCCAAAAAGAACCAAGGCATGATCGATCAAATGTGGTGCGATGTCGAATAGGATTCCGCTGCCGGGGCGTGCGGCCTCACGCCAGGCGCCCGGCTTGAGTTGCGGGCGGAAGCGGTCGTAAGTCGTTTCGAACCGGACGATGCGGCCCAGGGTTCCGTCCGCGACAAGCTTTCGAATGGCCTGAAAATCGCCGTCATAGCGGCGATTCTGATAGACGGTGAGCAGGCGATTCGCGTACTTCGCAGACTGCACGAGCGAAACAGCCTCTTCAAGAGTTGTTGTGAAAGGTTTATCGACGACCACATCACGGCCCGCCTCAAGACATTGCCGCGCGAAGGAATAGTGCGTCTCGTTAGGAGTGGCAATCACGATGAGGCGAATCTCCGAAATCGAAAGCAGTCCGTCCAGGCTCCGCACGATTCGAACCTCGGGATATTTTTGCGCAGCCTCGGTGCCGCTACGCTGCACGATGGCGGCAAGGTGCAAACCCGGCACAGCGCGAATCACCGGCGCGTGAAACGCGCGCCCGGCGAGACCGAATCCGACAAGCCCGACTTCAATCATGGCATCCATCTTTCCGGAAAAGCGAAGGCTAAAGAGTATCGAACTTTTGAATTTCAGGCAGAACGATTTCTCGCAGACGTAAAGTTGCTAGAAAGGGCGGCGTCCCTCAGAATGACAAGTTGCCCATGAGCGAACAAAACTCAGCCATCACGGGAAGGGAAGGGCACCGCAACCTGCTCGTCCTGCTTTTTGCAGGCTTCGTGCTGAGCGGAATAGCAACCACGATCGTCGGTCCGATGTTGCCCATTTTTATCCGCAGATGGTCTCTCGACGACGGGCAGGCTGGTCTTTTTTCTTCGATTCAATTCCTGGCGGCATTGGGAGGCACACTAGCCTCCAGCGCGATCGCCGCGTGGCGCGGATATAGGCCGCCTTTGGTTTTGGGTTATGCGCTAATGGGAGGAGGTCTTGCGTCTCTTAACGCGGACACGCACGGCGTTGCTCTAGCGGCCACCGCAGCTTTCGGCTTGGGCTACGGGTTGATCACTCCGGGAACAAATTTGTTCGTTGCGGAATTGGGAGGAGCAAAAAGTGCGTCGCTACTGAGCCAGCTCAATTTTGCGTGGGGCGCGGGAGCGATGGCGTGTTCCCCGTTGATCGCCCTGGCGCTGAAACGCAATGGGCTGGGTATCCTGCTGACGGGCGCTGCAGTTTTTGGTGGAATTCTCGTGCTGGGCTTGTTGTTCGTCTCCTTCGGCGCGCAGAAGCACGAAAAGGATGTGAGTACGGCCCTACCATCATCCCCCGCCATCGGATTGGGAGTTACGATTGCGATGGGCGCTATGTTTTTCATTTATGTCGCGATGGAAAACGGCATCGGCATATGGTCCGCAGAGTACGCCAAGCGCCTGGCGAATGGCATTACCGGCATGACCACGCTCGCGCCCATGTTTTTCTATGCCGGCCTCACATCCGGCCGCGCAGGCGCACCGCTGGTTCTACGGCGCCTGCCCGAGAGGAAAATAGTGCTGGCCGCTCTAAGCCTGGCGGCAGCAGCAACCGCATTGCTGATCGCATCCAGATCGCTCGAGATGGCCACCGTGGCGGTCTTTTCGGCCGGCCTGGGATGCGCGAGCGTTTACCCCATTTTCATTGCCTGGCTCTCGCGATGGTATGGCGCGCGCGCGAAACATATTGGAGGCATCCTCTTTGCACTGGCTTCTCTCGGAGGATCTGCAGGCCCTGGGCTGATCGGAGCGGTCTCGCAATACTCCGGCAGCTTGCGAGTAGGATTGCTCGTGCCGCTGGTCTGCGCGGCTACCTTGATTTGCTTGGTGCTACTGCTGCGGCGGCAGACGGCGGCCTGAGGTATTCTTAGCCCGTGCAGAATGCCGCATCCTCGCAACGCTCCCCCACGAACGGACTACTGCTGGGGCTGGTGATTACGCTGGCCGCCGTGCTCGCTTATGCGTCCTACATCACCATTCAGCTCACCGGTCTTCGAAAACTTCAGAGCGAAATGGTAGATCGAAACCGGAAAGACTCGCTGCAACTGTTGCGCGTCCAGAACGACCTCAATTCCATCGCTCTAGCCATGCGAGACATGCTGGACACCACGGAACCTTATCCACTAACGGCATGGACCGCGCAGTTCGAACGCATTCACCAGGACCTGGACACCGGCTTGAAACTGGAAGAGAGCCTGGCTGGAGCGAATCGCACTCCGGACCAGCGGCTGTTTCTTTCTCAATCGGTGTCGCAGTTCTGGGACGCCGTGAACCGGATGTTTGGACTGGCGCAGAACGGCAAGGAGGCGGAAGCGCGGGAACAGATTCGCTTGTCGCTCCAGGCGCGGCAGCAAGCGCTCAGCACCGCCGTTTCGCGGCTGCTGGTGGGAAATAACGAAGGCGAAGAGCAGGCCGCCGCGCGTATCGCTCAGATTTACGACGGCGTGCAGCGGCAGCTCTATATTTTCCTGGCCGCAACGCTCATCGCGATTCTTCTGACGAGCTTGTATCTGATTCGCAGTAACCGCCAGATTTTTGCGCGGCTGGCAGAGCTTTCCGAGCAGCGCAGCGACCTGGCGCAGAAATTGATCTCGACACAAGAATCGGCGCTGCGGCATATTTCCCGCGAACTCCACGATGAGTTCGGGCAGGTCTTGACGGCGATCGGATCGATGCTGGGCCGCGCGGGCAAGCATGCTTCTGAAGGATCGCCCCTGCGTGAAGACCTGAAAGAGGTGCAGGAAATCGCGCAATCAACATTGAACAATATCAGGACGCTCTCCCAGGCGCTTCATCCCGTTCTGCTCGAAGAGGCCGGGTTAGAGAGCACTTTCGATTGGTATATTCCCACGGTGGGACGGCAAACGGGCCTTGCGCTGCACTACGAAAAGACGGGGCAGCCATTTCCCGTCGAGACGAGCGCCGGCGTGCATATTTATCGCGTGCTGCAGGAAGCGCTGAATAACGTGAGCCGGCACTCCGGGGCCACTGACGCCTGGATCTGGCTGAGATTCTCGCCGGATTCGCTGGAACTCGAAGTGGAAGATCACGGCACGGGTTTCGTGCCAGAAAAGATGCAGCGCGGGATAGGGTTGGTGGCCATGCGGGAACGCGCCGAGTTGGTTGGCGGCACATTGGCAATCTCGCCACGGCCACAAGGCGGAACCAGGGTGCGTCTCCAGATTCCCCGAATCAAAGTGGATGCCAATGGCGCCTAAGATAACGGTTCTGCTGGCCGACGATCACGCGCTGGTACGCCGCGGATTCCGCCGCATGCTGGAAGATGACCCGGAAATCTCCGTCGTTGGAGAAGCCAGCGACGGGAAAGAAGCCGTGCGTCTGGCCTGCGCGCTGCGGCCCAGAGTCACCGTGATGGACTGCGCGATGCCGGAACTGAGCGGAATCGAAGCGACACGAAAAATCCTGGAAAAATTTCCGGAAGCAGGAATCCTGATGTTAAGCATGCATTCCGAGGAAACGCTGGTGAGCCAGGCGCTCGCAGCGGGCGCGCGCGGCTACGTGCTGAAAAATGCCATGGACCTCGACCTGGTCAGCGCCGTGAAGAGCATCGCGGCAGGCATGACGGTGCTGGACCCGCAAGTGGCCCGCCCGGACACGCTCAAAGGGGAGCGCGGCGGAGGATTGACGCCGCGCGAACTGGAAATCCTGAAACATATCGTGGCCGGCAAGTCGAACAAGGAAATCGCGGCGGATTTGAATCTCAGTGCGAATACCGTTGCGGTCCACCGGGCCAATATTATGGAGACGCTGGGAATTCACAAAACAGCGGAGCTGGTGGTCTACGCGATTCGAAATGGCCTGGTGAACTTGCCTTGAACCGGCGAGACTTCCTTCTTACAGCATTCGGCGCAGGACTAAGTACAGGGGCGGCGCCACCTTGGACATTCGCGAATCCCGCCAATTCCTTGGGATTCCGTCTGACTGATGTTACGAACGCGGCCGGCATCCAGTTCCGGCATAACAGCGGCGCTTATGGCGGCAAATTGCTCCCGGAGACGCTGGGCGCAGGCTGCGCGTTCCTCGATTACGACAGCGATGGCTGGCAAGATATTCTGCTGGTGAACGGCATGGACTGGCCGGGACACAAACGCCAGCGATCCACGCTGCGGCTCTACCGCAACAACCGCAATGGCACCTTTGCGGACGTGACGCGAAGCGCAGGCCTGGACGTCGAGATGTATGGAATGGGAGTGGCCGTCGGCGACTACAACAACGATGGCTTCCCGGATATTTTTATCACTTGCGTGGGGCAGAGCCGGCTTTTTCGCAACACCGGCAAAGGAACTTTCGTTGATGCCACGCGTGCGAGCGGTCTCTTGGGGCGCCAGGGCTTCAGCACTTCCGCGCTGTGGTTTGACTATGACCGGGATGGATTGCTGGACCTCTTTATATGCAACTACGTGCGCTGGTCCCCCGAGCACGATGTCTTCTGCAGCCTCGATGGTTCGCACAAATCGTACTGCACGCCGGAAGCGTATCGCGGGGATACCTGCTGGCTCTTCCACAATCGCGGCAACGGAACTTTCGAAGACGTGACCGCCACAAGCGGCATTTTTGACAGCAGTTCAAAATCTCTCGGAGTGGCGATGTTCGACTACGACCAGGACGGCTGGCCGGACCTGCTGGTAGCCAACGACACGCAGCCCAATAAACTTTATCGCAATTTGAGGAATGGCAAGTTTAAGGATGTCGCGGTGGAAGCCGGCTTGGCGTTTAGCACAGAAGGAAAGGCCCGCGCCGGCATGGGCGTCGACACCGGAGATTTCGATAGTTCTGATAAGCCGGGCGTGGCCATCACCAACTTCGACAACGAAATGATCGGCCTGTATCGCGCCACGGCTCCGGGAGTTTTCGACGACGTGTCCATTCCATCCGGCATCGGGGCGGCATCCAGGAACACTCTAGGATTTGGCTGCATGTTCCTCGATGTGGATCTTGATGGTGCTCTGGACCTGGCGGTGGCCAATGGTCACATCGATGAAACCGTTAGAAATATCCGCGGAAACACCGGATATGCGCAACCGCCGCAACTCTTTTTGAATCGCGGCGGGGGAAAATTTCAGGACGTCGCAGCAACAGTCGGAGGAGGGTTCGAGACTCCGAAAGTTGGACGAGGACTAGCCTACGGCGATTTCGACCGCGACGGTGACCTGGACATCTTGATGACTACCAACAACGGGCCAGCGTACTTATACCGGAACGATCAAGAGGGGCATCCTCGGAGCATTCGATTTCGGCTGAAAGGTACGAAATCGAATCGCGATGCGATCGGCTCGTCCATCCGCATTTACTACGAGGGGCATACGCAATCGAGGATGGTCCGGGGGGGCTCTAGCTATCTTTCTCAATCGGAGTTGCCGGTAACGTTTGGCCTCGGCTCGCGTGAAAAAATCGATCGCGTGGTAATCGACTGGCCGAGCGGGCGCACGGAGGAGTACAAAGATCTGCATGGCGGAAAAGCCTACAACTGCATAGAAACAAAGGGGATAGATGCCGAGCCTAACTTCTAATGCTTTTACATTATTGCCAGCCTTCACCTTAAAACATATAAGTGTGCCCACAAGCAACATCGCCTCCGGCTCCGCCAGATCCTGGCTCGCTTCGGGGCACCCCAAACTGAATTGCGGCCGGATGTTACTCACACATCCGGCCGCTGTTTTGATAGCCGCAACCGCACATGCAGGTGGAGATGATGCAAATTGATTTTGTCAAGCGGTGGTTATCACGAATCCTGGTTGCGCTGACGGTCAGCGCGGTTTACCTGTACGGATATCCCTCGGCCACGATCTCCTACTTTATTGTGGACTTGTTCCATGTCGCCATCGGAATCGTCTTAACGATTCTTCTCTTTTTTTGCGTTGTACGGTTGCTCCGCCACGAATCACTGCTGGTTCGTCTGGGCTGGATCTCGCTGGGTTTGGGAGCGCTTCTCGGAATCGTGTTGATCAAAATCGGCACGCCCCTTCGGCTGAAGCCGTGGCTCTATGCGCATATCGCCTTGTGCGTTCTTGGCACGTTTTTTCTGGCAACCTCCTGGCTCATTTCAAAAGGGTGGCTGGGTGACAGCGTCCCCCGGCGCGGTTTTGGATTTGCCGCGCTGACGCTGCTGACGGCGGGCCTCGCGGCAGGCGCATGGTGGACGCGCGAGGTCGCCTGGAAGAACGCGAATCGCATCTCCAATCCGCTGATGCCGGCGGAAACAATGGATGGCGAAGGTGACGGCCCTCAGGGGAAATTTTTCCCCAGCTCCGCGCAGACCAAACACGGCGGCAACATTCCCTCCAAGTACTTCATGAAATCGGATGCCTGCCAGCGGTGCCATGCGGATATTTATAAGCAGTGGGACAGCTCGATGCACCATTTTTCGTCCTTCAACAACCAGTGGTACCGCAAGAGCATCGAGTACATGCAGGAAGTCGCCGGCGTGCGTTCCTCCAAGTGGTGTGCGGGCTGCCACGATCCCGCGCTGCTTTACAGCGGCTTGTTCGATACGCCCATCAAGCAAATTGTTGATCGCCCGGAAGCCCGCGCCGGCCTGGGCTGCCTGATGTGCCACAGCATTGTGGAAGTGAAGAGCACCATGGGCCAGGGCGATTTTTTCCTGGAATACCCTAAGCTGCACGAACTCGCGGCGAGCGAAAATCCGTTCGTGCGAAAACTGCACGACTTTGTGGTCCGCCTCAATCCGGAGCCGCACCGCCGCACTTTTCTGAAGCCCTTCATGCGCGCGGACACCGCGGAGTTCTGTTCTTCGTGCCACAAGGTTCATTTGGACGTTCCCGTGAATCACTACCGCTGGATTCGCGGCTTCAATGAATATGACAACTGGCAGGCCAGCGGCGTTTCCGGCCAGGGCGCGCGCGCCTTCTACTATCCGAAGTCTCCCATGAATTGCGCGGATTGCCACATGCCGCAAGTTCTCTCGAACGACGACGGCAACGTCAACGGCCTCGTGCATTCGCATCGCTTCCCCGGCGCGAACACCGCCGTGCCCATCGCGAATCAGGACCAGGCGCAGTACGAATTCGCCAAGAAGTTTTTGCAGGACAAGCAACTGAGTGTGGATATTTTCGCGATTTCTCCCGCGGGGAAAGAAACGAACGCGCCCGTGCGCACCGAAATCGGAAAACCGGAACTCTCGACGACTTTCGCCGTCGGCGAAGAATCTGATATTTCACTGCCGAAAGGCCCATCCGGCGAGATTCGCCCGATCACCGCTCCCATTGATCGCACCGATGCGGCAGTGCGGCGGGGCGATGACGCTCGCGTGGATGTGGTCGTGCGCACCCGCAAGGTCGGGCACTTCTTTCCCGGCGGCACGGTGGACGCTTTCGATGTGTGGCTGGAGCTGCAAGCCACAGATGAAAAAGGGCAAACGATTTTCTGGAGCGGGAAAGTGGAGGAAGATGGCAAAGGTCCGGTCGAGCCTGGGGCGCACTTCTATCGTTCGCTCCAGATTGATGGCCACGGCAACCCCGTCAACAAGCGCAACGCCTGGGCAACGCGTTCCGTCGTCTACGTCCACCTCATTCCGCCTGGCGCTGCGGATACGGCACACTTCCGTCTTCACATTCCCGAAAATGCAGGTGACAAAATCACGCTCCATGCCAAGCTGAACTATCGCAAGTTCACGTGGTTCAACACGCATTTCTCCTTCGCGGGTATCGAACAACCAGATCTTCTTGCAATAACTTCATTACGCAACCGCATCAAGACCACGCCTGATTACGATGACCGCCAGTGGGCTTTCAATGGTGACACCTCTAAAGTGTCCGGCAATGTCAAAACGGTTCCCGATCTCCCGATCATTGTCATTGCAGAGGACACTAAAATGCTGCGCGTTCTTCCTCACGACGCATCCGTTCCGCAGCCCAAGACCGTCAGCACCAAGGAAGATTGGACTCGCTGGAACGACTACGGAATCGGGCTCTTCTTGCAGGGCGATTTGAAAATGGCCGCCGCTGCGTTTGAAAAAATCACCGAAGCGGACTCGCAGAATCCCGACGGCTGGACTAACATTGGCCGTGCGCTGGTGCAGGAGGGCGATACCGCGGGCGCGCGAAAAGTGCTCGAGAAATCCCTGGCAATCGACCCGCGGCTGGCGCGGACGAATTTCTTTTACGCGCGCGCCCTCAAGGAAGATGGCGAGTACGACGGCGCGATAACTCACTTGCGGACCGTGCTTGAGCAATTCCCGCGCGACCGCGTCGTGCACAACGAACTTGGCCGCGTTCTTTTTCTGCAGAAGCGCTACGCCGACGCGGTGAAGGAATTCGAACGGACACTTTCGATCGATCCCGAAGACCTACAAGCGCATTACAACCTCATGCTGTGTTACAACGGCCTCGGCGACGACGCCAAAGCGAACGAACACAAGGCGCGCTATCTGCGATTCAAGGCCGATGAATCGGCCCAGGCCATCACCGGGCCGTACCGTCAAACTCATCCCGAGGACAACAACGAGCGGCAGGCGATTCACGAACACGTCAGCATCGCCCTTGCACCGGCGCGGACCAAAAAGGCGATTACGGCGCGGGCGTCAACGCAAAGTATAACCCGGGAACGAACGCGCTCCGGCGGTTCGAAATAGGTTTCAAGATGATGGCCGGTTCAAGGAGCTGCGAAGCATGACCTGGATCAAGACTGTTCGAATGGACGAAGACGATCGTGTCAAAAGCGCGATGGAAGCTCAGCGCAAGCTCTATCCCATCGAATACGCTACCCCCGTCCATCCCGTGAATGACGGCGAAACGTCCGGCATCGTGGCGAGCCATACGCTTCTCCCCGAAGTGCTCTTCCATGCCTTCAGCACGTTTGGCGCGCTCATGTCGCCGGACTTGCCTCTCAAGCGGCATCAGCATGAAATGATCGCCACCATGGTTTCGGTGACGAATCGCTGCCACTATTGAATCGAGTCACACGCAGAGTTTCTGCGTCGGGTCACGCTGGATGAAACGATGGTCAAGGCGCTGCAAAGCGACTATCGGACTGCGCCAATCAGCGAGCAGGACCGCACCATGCTGGACTATGTGGTGAAACTGACGAAAGACGCTACACGATGCGGCCCGGAAGATCACACCAAACTCCGCGCCGCTGACTTCGATGATCGCGGCATTCTGCAGATCACGCTGATCGCGTCCTGGTTTAACTACATCAATCGCGCCGCCGATGCACTCGGCGTGGGCCGCGATTGAATCTTGGGGGAATGGTGAAGCGTTCGCTCGCAACAATTCCAGTTCTTGTGCTGGCAGTAGTTCTCATTGGAGAAACAGGAATCAAAGCAACCCCGGAAGCCTCAACGGTTCAGTTCCGGGATGTCACACAGCAGGCCGGGCTCCACTTCGTCCACAACAATGGCGCCTTCGGGAAGAAATTTCTTCCCGAAACCATGGGACCGGGTGTGGCCTTCATTGATTACGACAATGATGGCTGGCCGGACATTTTTCTCGTGAACGGCATGGACTGGCCCGGCCACGTTCAGAAGCACTCGACGCCCAAGCTCTATCACAACAATCATGATGGCACGTTCACGGACGTAACTCACAAAGCGGGCCTGGACGTGGAGATGTTTGGAATGGGCGTGGCCGTCGGCGACTACGACAACGACGGCTACGACGATCTTTTTGTTACCACCTACGGCCAGAGCCACCTTTTTCACAACAACGGCAACAGCACGTTCACGGACGTCACGCAAAAAGCGGGCCTGCTGGGGCCGAAGGAATTCAGCACCAGCGCCGCATGGGTGGATTACGACGAAGATGGGCGCCTTGATTTGGTTGTCGGAAATTATGTCCAGTGGACGCCAGAGACCGATCTGTATTGCACGCTCGACGGCAAAAGCAAATCGTATTGCACGCCGGAATCCTACAAAGGAACTTCCGTGCGTCTCTGGCACAATCGCGGCAACGGCACGTTTGAAGACATGACGCAAAAAGCCGGACTCGGCGACCCAACATCGAAAACTCTCGGCATCGCCGTTCTCGATTACGACAATGACGGCTGGCCCGATCTCTTGTTTTCGAATGATACCCAGCCGAACAAACTTTATCGCAACAACGGCAACGGTACGTTTGCCGAAAAAGCGGTCGTCGCGGGAATCGCATTCAGCGAAGACGGCGTTGCCCGCGCAGGCATGGGCGTGGATGCGGCCGATTACGACCACTCGGGCTTCCCCAGTCTCTTGATCACTAATTTTGCGAACCAGATGCTCTCGCTCTATCACAATGAAGGAAGGGGGCTCTTCGTCGATGAAGCTCCGCGCTCGGAGATCGGCCGTGCTTCCCTGCTCACTCTCGGTTTCGGCTGCTTTTTCTTCGACTATGACCTCGACGGCTGGCCGGACGTTCTGGTCGCGAACGGCCACATCGATGCCGACATCCAGCGCGTGCAGGCGAACGTGAAATACGCCATGCCACCGCACCTGTTCCGCAATATCGGCAAGGGGAAATTCGAAGAGGTCACCAAGTCACTCGGGCAATCCTTCGCCACTCCCCGAGTGGGGCGCGGCGCCGCCTACGCCGATTTCAATAACGACGGCCGGCTGGACCTTCTTCTCTCCACCAACGGCGGCCCGGGGTATTTGTTCCGGAATGAAGCGCAGGGCTCTGCGGCATCGAACAAGAGTCTGCGCATCAAGTTAATCGGCACAAAATCCAACCGCGATGGCATCGGGACAACTGTGAGGCTGACGTCTGGGGGAGAAACGCAGACGCAAATGCTCCGCAGCGGCTCCAGCTACCTTTCCGCCAGCGAACTCGTTCTGACCTTTGGCCTCGCGCACAACGACAAAGCCGACAGCATCGAGATTCGCTGGCCCAGTGGTCAAATCGATCGGCTTTCGAACGCCAGCGCAGGTCAAACCGTGACGGTGACCGAAGGAAAAGGAATCAGCGCGTCCCGCGCCTACGGCAAGAAAAACTGAGTGTTCTGGCGAAACGTCGCAGGAGAAAAACGAAACGCCCCGAATCGGCCGGGGGCGTTTCGCGTTGCTCTAGCAGATTAGTTCTAGAACTGGTTCCAGAGGAACTGGTTGTAAACCTCGTGGTGAAACTGGACTTCAGGCACTTTGACGACCGTGCCGAGAGCCCGCGGGCAGCGGTCGGCAGCGGCGCGCTTTAAGTCGGCATAGCGAGCCTTGACGTCGGCGCCGAAGAGCTTGGTGGTCCAATCGGCTTTCTCAAAGTTATCAAGCGCCGTGTAAATATTGTCCGGGAGGTAACGCTCGGCGGAGCGCAGATTCTTGATTTTCGCGGTCTCGCCGTCGAGGCCGGTCTTGAAAATGGAATACATGACCATGTAGGGGTTGGAGTCGGGAGCAACGGCGCGCACCTCCGTGCGCATGCTCTTCTCGTTGCCGATGGGGATGCGTACCATGGCGCCGCGGTTCACGGGCGAAGCATTCAGCTGATTGGGCGCCTCGAAGTGCGGGTCGAGTCGGCGGTACGCGTTGACGCTGGAATTGATCAGCAAGCAGATATCGTTGCCATGGCTAAGAATGCGATCCACGAAATCCCAACCGAACTTGCTGAGCTTCTCCTCGCCTTTGGGATCCCAGAAGAGATTTTTGCCCTCCTTGCTGATCGAAACGTTGGTGTGCATGCCGTTGCCGTTGACGCCGACCACGGGCTTCGGGAGGAAGCAAGCTGTGAACTCCATGTTGGTGGCCACCTGGCGGCAAATCAGCTTGTAAAGCTGAATCTGGTCGGCGGCGGAGACCACTTCGCCGTAGCTGTAGTTGATTTCGAATTGCGAGGGCGCGACTTCCGGGTGATCTTTCTCGTTCTGGAAAGCCATGGCTCGCTGGACTTCGGCGGTCGTATCGATAAACGTGCGCAGCGGATCGCCGGGGAGAGAGTGGTAGTAGCCGCCGGTATTGACGTATTCGAATTTGCCGGTTTCGTTGTAACTCCGCTCCGCATTTTGGCCTTTGAAAAGGAATCCTTCGATTTCGTTGGCGGCGTTGAGCGTGTAGCCTTTTTTCTCGTAGAGATTGTCGGCATAGCCCTTCAGGACTCCCCGAATGTCGGCGGAGTAAGGCGAACCGTCTTTGTCGATCACGTGGCCGAAGACCAGCACCTTGCCGGATCCAAACACATCCGCGGGCGCCCAATAAAATGAGCCCCAATCCATCGCCAGCCGCAGGTCGCTCTCGCGTTGCGCGGTGAATCCGCGGATCGAGGAGCCGTCAAACGTCAGGTTGTCCCAGCTCTTGATCAGAAATTTCTTGTCGTAGTCGAGCATGTGCAGGCGGCCTTCCAGGTCGCTGAACAGCACCGTCACGGCCTTGATCCGCTTTTCATCCGTCAAATATTTAATGCGTTCTTCCTGAATTTTGTGCGCGGCAACTCGTTTCTGACGCTGCTCCTTGGCTTTCAGATTCAACTGCTCCAGCTCGTCATACGATAGGGCAAGAAAGTTACGCAGTTCGTTCGACATGAATCTCCTCAAAGTGGGATAAGACTCAAGCTCAGGAGTAAACTCTTAGGCGGCAATGGACGCGCCAACCCGGCCATAGGGTATCGCGTGGCACTTCCGACCGTCAATCGAAAGACCTAATGCAAAGAAGCAAAGAAATTGCATTTGACGCGGTCCGGTTCGGTTCGAAGGCGCGCCAATGCAACGATGCGCGCTGAAGATCACAGGACAAGACGGAAGCAATCTTCGAGCGATACAACATCAAGACCACTGATGATGTGAGAGAGGCTCCAATTAAGGTTGGTCAGTACAAGACCGCTACGGTAAGCGCGATTGCTGAAAAATCCGCTTCACGATAGACTGTCCATTGTGGCCCGGTAGTGTAATCGGTTTAACACGCCGCCCTCTCAAGGCGGAGACTACGGGTTCGATTCCCGTCCGGGCTACCAACTATTGCCTCTCAACCGCGAGGCTCAGCTAGCGGGCACGGAACGGAAAACTCAAAACCCGCACGACTTCGATTGCAATATGGAAAACGCGCCGGGATTTGGCCGCTTTCGCCGGCGTCCTGGGCGATGGCGCGTTTCCCCTTCGGCATCAGTCCCGCATCGCGATTCACGGCCTCAAGGATTTGCTACTCGCCGTGCGCGGCCGCCACGGGCCGCTCTTCCCTTTGCAACGGTCGCATGGAAAAAAACTTGTGCCGGCAGGGTGCGCACCGTAGCGCCGGGAGCCCGAGGATCCGCCAGGGAATCGCAGTCACACCCGGCACATGCTCGGTAGAAATGCGCTGCAATTCCAGGTTGCCGCAAATCCCGCAATGAGCGTAGAAGAAAGTGCGCAGTGGCAAGAGGCGAGCGTGAAATCGTAACTCGCAGGATGTGCAGCGCCACGGCAGGATGCCCGCGAGACCGAAGAGATAATCCAGCACCGACCGGCGTTTGGAACGCCGGCAGTTCGATCCGTGGCATTCCGGGCAGCTTGTCGGGCTCGTGCTGATCGGCTTTCTCCTCGACAAGAGTAGGCGAAATGCGCGGAAGTCCGCAAGAGAAACTGTTCCCCTCGTCGCGATACAATAAGTTTGAGGAGCGCACATGCCCGACTACACTGCAGAACACGCCCGCGCCGGCGTCAAAGCAAAACTGCCCGCACTCGAGACCTGGCCCAATCAATTTCCCGGCTACGTCATTACCACGCGCTTTCCCGAATACTCCTCCGTCTGCCCCAAGACCGGTCTGCCCGACTTCGGCACCATCACTATCCAATACATGCCAAAGAAGGATTGCATCGAGCTAAAAGCGCTGAAGATGTATCTCCTGGCCTACCGCAGCCTAGGCATCTTCTACGAGAACGCGGTGAACAAGATTCTCCACGATATCGTCGCCGCCGTTCGCCCGGAGTGGTGCGTCGTCCGCGGCGAATTCACTCCCCGCGGCGGCCTCACTACCTCGATCTTCGCCCGCTGGCCCTCCCTGCACCTTCGCGCCAAACGCAAGAAATAAGATTGTGGCCGTAGTCGCCTCAAAGGCAAGCTGGTTGATTGGGAACTAACCAAGGCGCCGGCGATTCTGCACGCAGTTGCTGCGGTGCTTCCGGCAGGCGGTCTTTCACTCGTTCGTAAAAACGATCCTGCCACGCCCATCTCTGCGCTGGTAAACGACCGGCAGCGAGATGACTGCTAGCTCGCAACCGTTCGTTGCCTGTGTCCTGCCTGCACCGCGGCAAGCTCTCGTTCGATCCTCTGCGGCTTCTCCGGCATCCGGCGATTTGAAAAACCGCATCGCTTCTTTTATCGCAAAGTTGCCGCTCAGATATTCTGCAATGTTGTTTTCCATGTTTGCGGGAAAAGATGGCACAGGGCCAGCTAGTTTCGCTTGATAGGTCTTTAGCATGACTTCTCTGAATACCGGAAGCGCCGCTTTCCCGCCGGTTTCCATTCCGCCCAGTGAGCGGTTGTCATCGAATCCGATGCGCACCGCCACGGTGATTCCATCGGGTCCATAAGTTGACCCGACAAAAAGCGCATCTCGGTAGTTGTTCGTCGTGCCGGTCTTACCCATAACCGGGATCGGGAAGCTACTCGCGTCCAGAGCGTGCGCGGTACCCGACGGAAGGCGCACCACGCCGCGCAGTCCTTCCTGGATCATGGATAGCTCTAGCCTGTTCTCCTTGACCGCACAGCAGGCCACGGGGCGGCTGTAGATTACGTCTCCCCCGCTGTGTTCGATCTTTGCAATCACGTAAGGCTCAGCTGGTATGCCGCTAGCCATCATGCGGTAAGCGTTCGCAAGTTCCAGTAAGGTGACTTCGGATGCGCCGAGAGCCGTAGTGTCATAGCGATGCAATAAGGTTCGGATGCCAACATCTCGCGCGGTCTTCAATACAGAATCGATTCCGATCTGTTGAACGATCCAGATGGCGACTGCGTTTCTCGACTCCGCCAGCGCTTGCCGGACCGGGATTATGCCCTTGAATTCATTGTCGAAATTGGAGATCCACTTGATAGGCTCATCTCCCCGCGTGGCCACCGAGATAGGTTCGTCTGGCACGGGAGTATCGAGGTCCAGCGCGCCTTGGCGAAATGCCGCTAGATAAACGATCGGTTTCATGGCCGAGCCTGGCTGGCGCATGGATTGCGTTACTCGGTTGTAGTCGCTGTACGTGGCGTCGTGTTCTTTATATCTGCGTCGCCCACCCGCCTCGGCCAGGATGGCGGAATCACTGTTCCGCAGAACAACCACTGAGCCCTGAATCAGCCCCGTATTCCTAGGATGGCGCCTTTCATAAAGGTTCAAGCCGTTTTCCAGTGCGGCATTCGCCAAACGCTGGATCCGCTCGTCGATCGTTGCATAAATCTGGATGCGGCCCTCCAGCAGTTGCATCATTCCGATATCGGAGGCCACGTTCGCGCTGAGTCCTTTTAGCTCCTCGAGGACATTTTCCACTGCTGCGGGCGCTTCAATCGGACCATTGGCATGGGCGGCCAGACGAATCGGAATTTGTTGGCTGCTCTGCGCCGTCTGTGCGGTAATAAAATGATTCTTAGCCATGAGTGCTAAGATCTGATTTCGTCTGTGCAGTGGTTTTTGATTGTCTGCCAAGGTGGGGGCATACTCGCCCGGCGACTTGGTGATCCCGGCCAGCAGTGCCGCCTTGTCCGCGTCAACTGCAGTGAGCGCTGCCAACGGCATGCCGAAATAGTATTGCGAGGCCGCTGCGAAGCCGTAGCGGCCATTTCCCAAGTAGATGAAGCTGGCATAACGCGCCAGTAGTTCTTCTTTGGCCCGGCGTTTGGATCCGTAGCGTTTCCGCATCTCTCCCTCAATCCACAACGAGAGACGCATTTCCTCCACTTTCAGCAGCATTCTGTTTGCGCCTGGCACACCGATCGCGAAGGCCAGAACGTGCGGGAAAACCCCCTGGTGTTGCAGTGTACTGCTGGTTTTCGTGCTGGTAAGTTTTTGCAGGAAATAACCGCGCACCAGTTGTTGCGTAATCGTCGAGCCGCCTTGCGGAAACACCCGCGCGCGCTCTGCGGCATTCTCGCCGCCGGAGCTCCCGAAGTTGGCGAACAAAGCGCGAACTTTTATCTTGCCGAGCATTCGAGGAAAGACGGAAAAATCCACACCCGCGTGCGAGAAAAAGTTTTCATCCTCCGCCGAAAGAATCGCCTCCCGCAGGACGTCAGGAACATCCTTATATTGGATGATTTCCCGGCGTTCCCTTCCTAACTCAATGAGGACGTGGCCATTCGCATCGTAGATGTGGCCCATGGTGGGCGGTTCAAACCGAATGAACGCGTCTAAATCGGGCAAATCCACACGGTTGTAGCTGATGTAAATAATCCCGCACAGGATAAGCACGAGGGGGACGGCAGCCACCACGGAAGCAATGCGAAGCAATCGGCTCTGCTTGTAGACCCTCCATAGTATGGGAAATAATCTGTGAAAGGCTTCACGGAATTGTAGAAAAAGTAACTGAATTTTGCGCATGTGAACTGCTTCCAGCCAGAGAGCGCGGTCCCCTGATTCTTGATCCCGTACTTCGCGCACCTTCCGGTGCCTTCTTGTTAGAGGCAACCATCCTCGCATATTGAGAGTTTGCATTCTGTCCCATATGGGTCACATCCATTTCAGCGGTTACCCGCGGCGAATTCACCACCTGCTTCGCCCGCTAGCCCTCCATCGCTCCCCCGCGCCAAGAGCGGCGCGAAAAGCCGCAAACGCGAGTAAAGCCGCTGGCTGCCCCCGCGCGAAAAGTCCCCGTGCGAATTTCCGTGAGACGACATCACACTGCCATATTGATGCTTTCATTCAAGTTTGACATCATCATAAGGATATCGCATCATATTTCTATGAGAACCACACTTTCTCTGGATGATGATGCCTTTCGCCTCGTAAAGCGCTATGCTGCCAGCCGCTCGCTGGCCCTCGGCAAAGCCGTATCGGAGCTGGTACGCCGCGCGTTTACGGTCCCGCGTCCCACGCGTTTGGTCAATGGAGTACAAGTCTTCGATTTGCCGCCGGAATCTCCGCGCGTGAACGCGAAAAAAGTCCGGGAGCTGGACGCGGACCAGAAATGACCGCCTTCCTGCTGGATGTGAACGTGCTGATCGCATTGATGTGGCCTGCCCATGATGGCCACATGCAAGCACAAGCCTGGTTCAGCCGAAAATCCCGTGAGGGATGGGCAACTTGCCCATTCACCCAGGCCGCTTTCGTGAGAATTATTACCAACCCTGCGTTTTCGCGAGACGCCGTTTCGCCACAAGAAGCAGTGAAACTTCTCGGTGCCAACCTGAATCACCCCTCTCACTTGTTCTGGCCAGACGAAATCAGTTTCGTCCAGGCCACTCAGCCGTTTGCTCGTCGGCTAGCAGGGCACCAACAGGTCACCGATGCCTACTTGTTAGGGCTCGCCATGCACAAGCAGGGCAAGCTCGCAACCATGGATCGAGCCGTCCTGGCCCTGCTCCCCGAGAAGAGCTCCCCTGGCAACTTCCTCGAAATAATCTGACAACTGGCATTTGCCGCTGCTCAACTACACTTCCATCTTCGCCTGCTAGCCCAGCATCCGTACGCGCCAAGGGCGGCGCGAGGAGGAAGTAAGGAGAAAACGAGGTAAGGATGGGTGAGAGCGCTGGACATGCGTTGTGACCAGCGGCGAGTGGCACAATTCAAAAGCTTGGCTCACCCGGTGGGCTTGAAGACTAGGAGCGTTTTGCCCTAGTGCGTGAAGCTCTCGCCCTCTGGCTCTGGTCCAGTCCCTGGCGAACCAATGTCTTGATGACCGCCTGCCTGCTGACGTTGAGCTCTTTGGCGGCGCTCTCAAGTTCTTTCAGCATGGAGGCCGTGAAATCCACGTTCACGCGCTGGATGGGTTTCCTCATCTCGCCGGAGTTGGTGAAAAAGCGCGAAACATCCTTGCCCTGGTCCGCCATCCGAGCGATGCTTTCGGCCGAAACCGGCTTCTTCTTACGTCGTGTGTTCTTCACAGAGTTTCTGCTCCGCGGTGGTTGCTTTCCATAAGGTCACCGGATGGTAGAGCTCTCCTTCCGCATCCTCCCGAATCTCAAAAATGACCGAGTACAGTCGGCCTCGCACCCAACCAATCGCGCGATGCTGAGCGGGAAGGTCCGAACGTTGGTCGGAGTAATAGGGATGGAAGAAAATCTCCTGTACTTCCTCGAACCCAATTCCGCGCCTCGGATTCCGCGGAAGGCTCTTACTCTTTCGCTCATCGAAATGGAATCGCACAAGGTATAACTGTTATACCATGGCCGGGGGAGGAGTGGAACCAGAATTTGGAGAAAGTGGAGGAGAGAAAATCCCAACTCTCAACAAGCGAGGGAACTCCCACGCGCTGAGCATGCACGTCAACCAAGCAAAAAACCAAATAAAAAACCGCACCCTTTGAAAGCCAAACCCCAAAGGGTGCCCCACCCAATCCAGAGCCTGGCCCACTCGCCCGCGAAGGTTGCTGCTTACTCGTGAAGGACAACACGTAGGAGGGAATTGTTAACGTGGATCTCGCCGTTGTACTCGATAAAGCCCAGTTTCCTGAATTTGTTCATGAAAAAATTGACCCGGGGCCGTGTGGTGCCAATCATCTCCGCGAGCATCTCCTGCGATACTTTGGGAAGCACCTTTTGAGGATGGCCTCGCGCGCCGTAGTGCGCGAGCAGCAGCAGAGTGCGCGCCAGCCGCTTCTCGCTGGAGTTGAAGAGCTGGTCCATCAGGTCCTCCTCGACTCGCGCGTTTCGTGCCAGCATGTAAGCGATGAAGCGGTCGGAGAACTCGTGTTCCTCGTGGAGCACGCGAATCATCTCGTTTTTCTCGATGAAGAGCACAGTGGTAGGGGCAATCGTGGTCGCCGTCGCCATGCAAATGGGCCGGCCCGTAAGGCATCCTTCCCCCAAAAAATCGCCTTGTCCAAGGATCGCCACAACGGCTTCTTTGCCCGTCTCGTTGACAACGGAGAGCTTTACGCCGCCTTTTTGAATGTAAATCACACTCGTAGCACGATCGCCTTGGGAGTAGATCTTCTGCGATCTTCGATATTCCGCAACTCTTCTCGCTACACCGGCCGAATCGAGAAAAGCTTGGGCATCGAAAGCGCGTTTTTGCGTGGATTTTCTTTTGGATTTAATATTGCGCGAACTCGCGATTGCTTGCATAACGTCACCGCTTAATACAAGTTTTGCGAGGTGAAGCCAACCGGAGCAAGCGTTATAGTTTGTCGGTCGTTAACTGATACGGCACATTTCCGGCCTGGTCGGTCCCAAGCAGCAACGAGGCGGAGCGATTAGAAAATGAATGTGTCACGGGATGCTTGTAGCTGCGCGACGGGGCTTCGAATCGGAGGTTGGTGGGGCGGAGATTAGGAGGAGAGTTAAAGCCCGCACGCTTCAAAAAACCGAAGCATGCGGCATATGGCCGCACGCGGCGATGGTTGTATTTTCAGTTCTAAAGGGGAGTAGTATAGAAGCTGTAAGGGGCGCTACCACCAGAAGTTGCTTCAGACTCGGAATACCATCGGGCCACTCTTCAGGAAGCCACTCTACCGCTAGGGCCATTTCCTTTACCCGGCACTTCCCAGCAGCAACTGGGGTGGAAGGCGCATCAAACAGGCCAAGAGGCCTGTTCGGCTTTGCAGAGCCGAGCAGGTGAAGTATGCACGGCTATAGCACAGACTCGAATGAAAGGAGGATCGTCCCTCTTCTGCTCGCGCTTGTGGCGATCGCTTTGGCCTGGGCTACGTCGAAATTTCTCGCTGCCGCCCACCTTTCGTTCCCTTGGTGGACCGATGCTCCTTCCAGCATGGCTTTCTACGGCGCGCTCTACGCTCTTTTCGACAGGTATCTCTGGCGGAACAGCTTCGCGCGTAAATTGGGGTTGGTTCAAATCCCGAACCTCACAGGCCGCTGGGGCGGTTATCTCATCAGCTCTTTTGACGGTCATGCGAAACGGCACGAACTGATGATTCACATCTTCCAGAGTTGGACGCAAATCACCGTGTACCTCACCACGCCCATGTCCATGTCACGAAGTTGCGCGGCAGTGATTCAAGTGGACGACCCGGAAGGCGCCGCGTTGGTCTACCAGTATCAGAATCAGCCGCTCGCTGACGCAATGAGAACAATGCACATGCACTATGGCACGGCGATGTTGAGAATCTCGAACGGCGGTTGTCTGGCCGGAGATTACTATGCAGGGCGCGACCGGCGAACCTTTGGCCGGATTTGTTGCAAGAGGGTATAGAGATGCCTGTTGGATTGGGGCGGGGGCGGGAAGCAAAAATTCTTCGTAAATGGGGCTAAGGCGAGAAGATGGAGGGAATGTCAAAAGGCCACACTTTCAAAAGACCGAAAGCATGGGCCAGCCACGAGGTTATGTTTAATGGAAAAGCTAAAGCAGATCGACGAAATTCAGAAACCAGACGAACGGAATTTATACTGGGTCTTTGTGTCTACAGGCAAACAACTCGCAATTGAAGACCGCTATGCTGGCATTGAATCAATCCGTG
>Ga0210406_10001559_pt1 | contig 27687 bp, 19 predicted proteins | sample IncBWC30MmetaG_FD_155454 | JGI IMG/M metagenome (GOLD analysis project Ga0210406, IMG submission 155454) | Forest soil microbial communities from Barre Woods Harvard Forest LTER site, Petersham, Massachusetts, United States - Inc-BW-C-30-M | ecosystem: Environmental > Terrestrial > Soil >... | reverse complement strand
AAGACTCTGCCGGAACTGAACGACGAGTTCGCGAAGCAACTGGGCGAATTCCAGACGATCGACGATGTGCGCAAGGCGATTCGCGAACAAATCGAATCCGAGCGCAAGCACCAGGCACAACACGAGGCCAAGGACAAGCTTGTAGGCGAACTGATTCAGCGAAACGATTTTGAGGTTCCCGATTCATTGATCGAGCAACAGATTGATATCCGCCTTGAGCGCGGACTGCGCGCGCTGGCGGCGCAAGGCCTGACCGCTGAGCAGATGAAGAAAATGGATTTGTCGCGTCTGCGCGCGGGGCAGCGCGAGCAGGCGATTCACGACGTAAAAGCTGCGCTGCTGCTCGAAAGAGTGGCGGAGGAAGAGAATGTACAGGTCAGCGATGAAGAGCTGAATCAGGAACTGGAGTCGCTGGCAAGGCAATCAAAGCAGACATCTGAAGCAGTACGCGCTCGTTTGACACGGGATGGGGGCCTCGATAGAATCCGGACCAGAATCCGCAACGAGAAGACCCTCGAATTTCTGTATCACCAGTCCGCATAATGATGATGATGCGGACCATTTTGATCCTCCCCTGAGCCGACGAGACCGACTTCAGGGCAGCAGTGTGGAAAGGGTGAACGTGAACACGCATTCCGGCTCTAATTCTGGCTCTAATTCTAAAGAGGCGCAAATGATGCTCGTACCGATGGTGATCGAGTCGACGGGCCGGGGCGAACGGGCCTATGACATCTATTCCCGGCTGCTCCGCGACAACATCATCTTTATTGGCACGCCGATTGACGACAACATCGCCAACCTGGTCATCGCCCAGATGCTGTTCCTGGCGCAGGAAGACCCTGAGAAAGACATCCAGCTCTACATCAACTCGCCGGGCGGGTCGATCACGGCGGGCATGGCGATCTACGACACCATGCAATACGTCAAGAACGACGTGACCACGATCTGCATTGGCCAGGCAGCTTCGATGGCGGCGCTGCTGCTTTCGGCGGGCGAAGCCAAAAAGCGGCTGGCGCTGCCGAATTCGCGCATCCTGATTCACCAGCCCTCGATGGGCGGCCTCTCCGGGCAAGCGACCGACATCGACATTCATGCCCGCGAGATTCTGCGTATGCGCGAGATTACCAATCAGTTACTGGCCAAGCACAGCGGCCAGAAGCTCGATAAAGTGGAAAAGGACGTGGAGCGCGACTTCATCATGAACTCGCAGCAGGCGAAGGAATATGGAATCATTGACGATATCATCTATAAGACGAGATAAAGGGCAGTCTTAAGCAATAATAATGTAGAGACGCGGCTTGCCGCGTCTCAGCCCGAAGCAAGGAAGCCAGCCGCGGCTAGGCCACCAGAAAAGGAGTAAGGCCGAGTGAAAACCAGATCGGGTTCGGAAGAGATGTTGCGCTGCTCGTTCTGCCACAAGTCGCAGGACGCGGTCGCGAAACTGATCTCGTCCCCAAGCGACTATCCCCGGGCATACATCTGTGACGAGTGCGTAGCCGTCTGCAACTCGATCCTCGAAGACGACCGCACCGCGACTCCCGCCGCTGCGGTTCCGAACCAACTACCGAAGCCGCAAGAAGTAAAAACGTTCCTCGACGAGTACGTCATCGGACAGGAACAGACGAAGAAGAAGCTGGCCGTCGCCGTCTACAACCATTACAAGCGTATCTACATGAACCGCCAGCGCACCGGCGACGGCGTGGAACTAACGAAGTCGAATATTCTGCTGATCGGGCCGACCGGAACCGGCAAGACGCTCTTGGCGCAAACCCTTGCCCGCATGCTCGATGTGCCGTTCGCCATCGTGGACGCGACCACGCTGACCGAAGCCGGTTATGTAGGCGAGGACGTCGAGAACATCATTCTGAAACTTTTGCAGGCGGCCGAAGGCGACGTAAGCCGCACCCAGACCGGCATCATTTATATCGACGAGATCGACAAGATCGGTCGCAAGGACGAGAACCCCTCGATCACCCGCGACGTCTCAGGCGAGGGCGTGCAACAGGCGTTGCTCAAGATTCTGGAAGGCACGATCGCGAACGTGCCGCCGCAGGGCGGACGCAAGCATCCGCATCAGGAATTCACGCCCGTCGATACCACGAACATCCTCTTCATATGCGGCGGCGCCTTCGTGGGCCTCGAGAAAATCATCGGGCGGCGCATCGGCAAAAAGGCTCTGGGCTTCCGCATGGGAGAAGATACGGAGACCGAGGCGGGGGTAGCCGCGCTGCGCAACTTTGAACTCGTCTCGGAAGCGCAGCCCGAGGATCTGATCAAGTTCGGCCTGATCCCCGAGTTTGTCGGCCGCCTCCCGGTGATGGGAGTGCTCCAGCAACTGGACGAAGATGCATTGGTCGAAATTCTGACGCGCCCGAAGAATGCGATCGTGAAACAGTACCAGCGCCTGTTCGAATTTGAAAACGTGCGGCTGAAATTCAGCGACGACGCCAATCGAGCGATTGCCCGCCAGGCCATGGCGCGCAAAGTTGGCGCGCGCGGCTTGCGCATGATTCTGGAAGAACTCATGCTGGAATTGATGTATAGTCTGCCCAGCCAGAAGAAAGTTAAGGAATTTGAAGTGACCCGCGAGATGGTGGAGAAACGAAACGTCTCGCTGGCCATGATCGAAAAAGCGGCAAGCTGACCGGTCGTTAGTCGTTAGTCGCTAGTCGTTCGCTAATTGGAATGCGAGCGACCAACGACTAGCGACTAACGACCGAAAAACGACCAGAGACGGGAGACCGAGTTGTCGAACCCCAAGGAAAAATTCGAGAGCAAGAAACTGCCGATGATGCCCATTCGGGATGTAGTCATCTTTCCGTACATGATGACTCCGTTCGTGGTGGGCCGCGAGTCCAGCGTGCGCGCGCTCGAAGAAGCTCTGGCCAGCGATAAGAAGATATTTCTCGCGACCCAACACGACGCCAGCATCGACGAGCCCAAGGCCGGAGACATCTTCCAGGTCGGCACCATCGTCAACATAGTTCAGAGCCTGAAGCTGCCCGACGGAAACATCAAGGTGCTGGTCGAAGGCATCGAGCGCGGCAAGATCCTCCAGGTCGTCGAAACCGAAGGCTACCTGCAGGCCACCGTCCGCGTCGCCCGTTATGCCACCGAGACCACGGCGCAGATTGAAGCGGGCATGCAGCGCGTCACCGGCATGTTCGAGCAATATGTAAAGCTTTGCCAGTCGCTGAACTACGAGACCATGATCGCCGCCGTCCGCATGGAAGATCCGGCGAAGCTGACCGACACCATCGCCGCCAACCTGCAACTCTCGATCGAAGAAAAGCAGGGCTTGCTCGAAATCTTCGATCCTGCCGAGCGCTTGAACCGCATCGGCGACGTGCTGGACGTCGAAATCGAAAAGCTCAACATGGACCGCACCATCCAGTCGCGCGTAAAGCGCCAGATGGAGAAGGCGCAGAAAGAGTATTACCTCAACGAAAAGATCAAAGCGATTCAAAAAGAACTCGGCCGCGGCGAAAAGAGCGAATTCGACGAACTGAAGAAGAAGATCGAATCCGCGGGCATGCCGAAGGAAGTTCGCGACAAGGCGATCCAGGAACTGAAAAAGCTGGAAGCGATGCCGCCCATGTCGGCCGAGTCCACCGTTTCTCGCAACTATCTCGATTGGCTGCTGGCGGTGCCGTGGAAGAAGCGGTCGAAAGAAATCCGCAACATCACACGCGCCGAAAAAACTCTGAACGAAGATCATTACGGCCTCGAGAAAATCAAGGAGCGCATCCTCGAATTCCTCGCCGTCCGCCAGCTGGTGAAAAATCCCAAAGGCTCAATCCTCTGTTTCGTCGGACCTCCAGGCGTAGGAAAAACTTCGCTCGGTATGTCGATCGCCAAAGCGACCGGCCGCAAGTTCGTGCGCATGTCGCTAGGCGGCGTGCGTGACGAGGCTGAAATCCGCGGCCATCGCCGCACCTACATCGGCGCCCTGCCCGGCCAGATCATCCAAATGATGAAAAAAGCCGGCACTAAGAACCCGGTGTTCATGCTCGACGAAGTCGACAAAATGTCGATGGACTTCCGCGGCGATCCCTCGGCGGCGCTGCTCGAAGTGCTCGATCCCGAACAGAACTTCATGTTCGTCGACCATTACCTCGACGTCGAGTACGACCTCTCACAAGTCTTCTTCGTGGCCACGGCGAACGTGATTCACACCGTTCCGCCCGCCCTGCAGGACCGCATGGAAGTGCTCCGCTTGCACGGCTACACAGAACCGGAAAAGGTCGAGATCGCGAAACAGTTCCTGGTAAAGAAGCAGATGCTGCAGGCAGGCTTGACGGAGAAGAACGTTCAGTTCTCCGACGACGCAATCCGGCAGATCATTCGCGCCTACACCCGCGAAGCCGGAGTGCGAAACCTGGAGCGGGAAATTGGCAACATCTGCCGCAAAGTGGCGCGCAAAGTGGTAAAAGAAGGCGCGGACTTCTCCGCTTCGATTCAGCCGGGAAAAATCGGCGACTACCTAGGCGTTATAAAGTTCCGCGACACCCTAGCCCACGAGAAGAGTGAAGTCGGCCTGGTGACGGGCCTCGCGTGGACCGAAGTGGGAGGCTCCATCCTCAGCACAGAGGCCTCGGCAGTGGACGGCAAAGGCAAGCTGACGTTAACCGGCCAACTGGGCGACGTAATGCAGGAATCGGCGCAGGCTGCCATGTCCTACATTCGCTCGCGGGCAGCGCGCCTCGGACTGCCGCGCGATTTTTACCGCACACTGGATATTCACGTGCACGTCCCCGAAGGCGCGATTCCAAAAGATGGCCCGTCCGCCGGCATTACCATCGCCACCGCTCTCGCCAGCGCGTTGAGCCGGATTCCGGTGCGCCGCGATATTGCCATGACCGGAGAGATCACGCTCCGCGGCAAAGTGCTTCCCATCGGCGGATTGAAAGAAAAACTTTTGGCCGCCCATCGCGCCGGACTGTTCGAAGTAATCCTGCCGCAGGATAACGAAAAAGATGTTGCCGAGGTCCCGGAAAATCTGCGCACCGCGATGAAATTGCATTTCGTCGAAAACATGGACCAGGTGCTAGCCGTCGCGCTGGAAGGCCCGCTGCCGCAGATGCCATCGGACACCGAAACAACGATGGCTCCCATCGTGACACCGCCGGCGGCGGAGATTCCTACGGCGAGACAGTAGCGGAGCCTAACCTGTGAAGGGCTATACCGCCTTACCTGGAATGTCATCCTGAGCGGAGTAGCCGCTTCGCGAAGCAGCTACGTAGTCGAAGGACCCCTACACTTACGACACTCCCAGTGAAGTATCAAGGCATTCTCCCCATGGAGTTCGGGAGTCGCATTTTACCCTTGAGAGGCCGTTTCCCACAGTGAAGGCATGCGGGGGTGCCCCACCCGCCATGTTTACCAGTTGGTACTGGTACCCCCTCCCCCCTGGTCTCCTGGAATCATAGGGTTAGGAGGAAATTTTAGCTCTGGTCTTTGAATCTAAAGGACTTAGGGTAAAGTATTCCAGAACCAATGACTTAGGAGAGATCCTTCCCCTTCGGCTCCGCTCAGGGTCAGGATTTCGGCAGCGGGCTAACGCCCGCTAATCGCCTCAACTTAGCTCATTTTTCGCTTCATCTCTCGCTTCATTGGGAGTTTTCGGCTGCGGGATGACGTCAACTGATTGTCCCAAATTGTGTTTTCAAAGAGCGCCGACTACGGCTTTAAGGGGAGCCGGCTCGGGCTTCCCTCAGCTGGTTAGAGAAACATTGTCAAAGAACGCGATGCTGCCGGGACTGACCTACTTCTATTGTAACTCAGTAAGTCAAGGAGAAAGGGAGGCGCTAGGTTGCGGAGTCGGAAAAGCGGAGTCAAACGGTCTCAGCTGTTCAGAAGGCCAGCCCTGGCCAATATCAAACGGCTGGGTGCATGGTTCCCAGACTAGAATAGTCTAATGAATGGCAAAATTCTTCACCGTTCCCGGTTTCAATCCTTCACCGGCGGCAATTTCTTTACGTCCTCAAACACAGTCGATCTCGGCGGGGCGGGGGGGATACATGCACTTGACAGTTACGGCGAGTAGCTAAAGAATCGATGGCGGACTGCCGTGCCGATCTTTCGCTTTTAGGCGGTTAAGGCTTCGCGGCTGATGTACACATTCACACAGGATCTTGACTTTCTCTTCTGGCTGAAGCTGGTAAGCGCTGCCATCACATCCATTCTCGGGATGATTGCCGTTCTGCACGATTTCAAAAAGAAGAGTGGCCACAAGGAAAAGGATGCTGGCCGGTTAAATATTTGGGGGAAGATGACCCTAACCGGCTTGGTGGTCTCTGCCTTGGTAGGAGTCGCGGCTCAGGTCGAAGAAACGAGGGAACAGAAACGCGCTGCTGACAAGACGGCAGATGCTTTGCTCGACCTGACGAAGAAGAATCAGAAGGTGTTGAACAATGTTGGGAAAGTCCTACGGAAGACTGATGAGACATTAAAGACGCAGGCAAAAACCTACGAGGCAACGCAAAGTACTCTGCATGGGGTACAGAGAAATCTCCAGCTAATCGGTAATACGATCAATGTGGACTATTCTCTGCGCGTCCCTCTCGATGATCCCCCATCTGACAGCACTCTTTACACAGGCTACTCCGTAGACCTTATAGCGGCGATAAAAAAGCCCTTCACGGCACATTCTTCTGTCCCTGGAAAGGTGAATTCAAAGAACACGATCATTGAGTATTGGAAGGACGACAAGGGTCGGGAGTTCTATCGGGCTCAGTTTGGGCCTCAATCCAATCTAATGCCCTTTGACCCTGTGAAACGTCTAACTCTATCGACGGTCCCCTTCCGGCTTTCTATTTGGAAGAAGAAACCCGTGTTGGAGGGCACCTCGTTCCGACGCGACTACGACCAGCTCGTGGTGAGCTATTCATGGGACCCCGTGGCGACAGCGATGAAGGACAATCCCGTCGAAGACGGAATTCTGATTCAAGGAACGCCGAGGATGAGGTATGAGAGTGAAGAGCACAGCGTGACCCAAGAGACATGGTCCGGGGCCGTTTTCAAAATTGAGAGGAATCCGGGTCAGGTAGTTAGCGCCTTAGATTTTGAGAACAAATTTATGCTTATTGAAACAGCTGACGACAGCCCAGGCATTTTCCCGGGATATCGAGGCCTCCATCCTATTCGCTTCTGTTCATTTCAGATTGATCTCGGGCCAGCAGTCAGGCTCCGCATCCCTTTGCGGGATGCGGAAACTGACAAGGCCGGGAGTGTTTTGTATCACCTTCCAAGAGACTTCAGTAATCTGGGCGCTGCGGCAAAGCAAAAACAGCCTCAACATTGCCCGGATTTCCCGGAGATACCCATTCCCACCTTCTCCGATCCCGATGACGATCAAAGCTAGGCAGAGTGGCCTGTCCTATCGCGAAGCGAAGGGCGGGGCTCTTAGGCCGGGTCGCGTCGCCGAACGGTGGGATAAATTCCCTGGTTCTCGCGTCTGGTTGCTGTCCAGTGCGATTCGATCTCGACCACTCCCTCTTCTCGGGTCAGAGAGTGGCTGCCAAAAATCAAAGTCAAAGGCAGCGGACAGGAGTGTCCGCTCTACACAAACCAATCCTCCGGGCGCTCCACCAATCCACGCTTTACTGGATTGCGGTGAATATAGCGCAGCTTCTCTGCGCGCTTTTGCTTGTTCCACGCTTTTATTTCCAGAGGTTAGATCCGGAGCTTGAAATCGCAATAGCGCTTGCCAGAAGGGCTGCGGCTGAATATCCCCGCCCTTCGCTTCGCGATAGGACGGGCCACCCGCCAACTGGTAAACAGGGAGAATTGCCAACTCCGTCGGCAGCCTGCTCTTCGTCCCTACGCGAATCCTGAATGCAGCGCTAAAATAAATTCATGGAACCGGAATCCGGCAGCCGCTCTGGATTCAGCGTGACTCGATTCAGCCTGAGAGGATCGGCGGGTCTCATCGTAGCCGTCGCTGTAGTAGCGATTCTGCTGATCGCGCTCCCCGCCTACCGCTGGTTCTTTCTGATTAGCCTTCTCATCGGACTGGTCATCGCGGGCGGCCTCGCTCTCTGGCATAAACTGCATCCGATCAAGGAGCAGGATGTGCATCCCAAACGACCGCTCGGGCTCTAGCGAACTTTTTTCTGCGAACTTTTATTCCCGCACCGCTTGCCATGCGCAACCCAAACACTGGAAACTGTCTGTATGCGGATTCTGGCGCGCTTCATGCTGTCAGCGAGCGACTTGACGCACTTCCCCTCCCCCAGCGTGCCGGAGATCGCCTTTCTCGGACGCTCCAACGTTGGGAAATCGAGCGTGATCAATTCGCTGGTGGGTGCGAAGCTCGCCCGCACCAGCAATACTCCCGGGCGCACGAGAAGCATCAACTTTTACGAAGTCCGCCGCGCAGGACAACCCAGGCCCGAGCTGCGATTCGCCGACCTGCCAGGATACGGCTATGCCAAGGTCTCCCGAGAAATCTCCGCCGACTGGGCGCGGTTTGTGGACCCGTACCTCCACCAGCGCCCAAGCCTGGCGCTGTGTCTGGCGCTGGTGGATTCGAACATTCCTCCCCAGGAAAGCGATGGCCAGTTGATGGAATTCCTAGCCTCCAGAGGAAGGCCACATGCGATTGTGGCCACCAAATGTGACCGCCTTTCGGGCAACCAGTTGCGGCAGGCGATGAGCACGCTCGGGCAAGCATATGGCAGAGTTCCAATCGTACCGTTCTCGGCTAAAACCGGAGCCGGCAAAGAGGAACTGTGGAGCCAGATTCGCGCCGCGTTGTCGCAGTCGCAATTCCCGGCGGTCTAAAGTTTTCCTGCAATCTGCCGATCCATCCGAGAAGCAAGGCAAGCATATTGCGGAGGCGCTCGTGGACCCGCGTACCTATCGCCCACAACCCGACTTGGCGCCCGACTCCAGCAACGGCGACGAGGGCGTGGACTATCTTCGCCGGCTGAAGGGATCCGCGCCGGAAGGTGCGCCCGCTGATGGCGCTGCACGCGGCGGCCAAGCTCCAGCGGCCGCGAAGAGTCTCTCATGGAAAGAGAAGCGGCGAAGCCCCCGGCTTCGTTGTTCGGGCAGCGCGGAGTTTCGTACCGAGGCCAGCGACGTGCGCATCTGGGGAACGGTTACCGACGTCAGCCTGCACGGATGCTATGTGGAAATGAACACAACGTTTCCTGTCGACACGAAAGTGGATCTTGTACTCAAATCGTTCGGCATCCGGATAGAGACTCCCGGCACGGTTCGCGCCTCGTATCCTTTCCTGGGCATGGGCATTTGCTTCGAGGAAATCAAACCCGTACAGCAGTTGCACCTCAAGGATCTCCTCACCGCACTGGCTGGGCGCAGCGCTGTCTCCAACGGAATATCGACTGAGGAGAAGAGTGTGAAGGATACCTTGAGGTCGGCCGACCCGAGAGCCCTTCTCGATGAGATTACGGAGTTCTTTCAGAAGAATCAGCTTCTCTCCCGTAGCGAATTCCACCAGATCGCCAAACGGGCTCGCCGGTCGTGAATCCTCCGCCCAAGGATTACTGGGACTAGCACCCGTTAGGCGGGCTGCGCAGCACGCCTGGTGCGCTCCGGAATAAAGTTACTCTGGTGACTGGAGTGCCTCTGCCTGGCGAGCAATCCATCCGTTATCATTAAAAGCATATGGCTAAATATCTTGTGACCGGCGCTGCCGGCTTCATCGGATCCTCGCTGGCGCGCGCTCTGCTGGAACGCGGCGACGAGGTTCGCGGCATCGATAACTTTGCCACTGGCAGACGCGAAAATCTTACCGAAATGCTCCGACGGATGGACTTTCGCGAAGCTGACATTCTCGATCTGGATGCCATGCACAAAGCGTGCGCGGGCGTCGATTATGTGTTGCACCAGGCGGCGATTCCGTCCGTGCCGAAATCGGTGCTGGACCCGCTCAGCAGCAATCGCGCTAATGTCGACGGCACGGTCAATGTGCTGGTCGCGGCGCGCGACGCGAAAGTGAAGCGCGTTGTGTACGCCGCCTCATCTTCGGCCTATGGAGACACACCGACTCTTCCCAAGCATGAAGCCATGACCCCCAACCCGATCTCGCCGTACGCGGTGGCCAAGCTGGCCAGCGAACTTTATATGGTGTCGTTCTACCGTTGCTATGGCCTCGAAACCGTCTGCCTGCGTTATTTCAATATTTTCGGGCCCAGGCAGGATCCATCTTCGGAATACTCCGGAGTTCTCGCCAAGTTCAGCATGCAGATGCTGCGCGGGGAACAGCCTACGATTTTCGGCGATGGCGAAACCAGCCGCGATTTCACCTACATAGACAATGCCGTCTCGGCCAACCTGCTGGCCTGCTCGGCTCCGGCGGCGGAGTGTGCTGGGCGCGTTTTCAACTGCGCCACCGGCCGGCGGATCACACTGAATCAAACTTTCCAGGCTTTGAAAGAACTGACTGGCTACAAGGGCAGCGTCAAGTACGGTCCGGAGCGCAGTGGAGACATCAAACATTCGCTGGCGGACATCACGCAGGCGCAAAAGCATTTGGGATACAAGGTCTTGGTGAACTTTGAAGATGGCCTGCGCCGCACGGTCGAGTGGTACAAGAGCCAGGGCCAGCCGGTCGGAGCTTGAGCGGCGCAACTGGCGCCCAGGCCAATCGCGGTCGCTTACGAAACAGCAGATCCCTTCCCCGCGTCGCCATACTGGGATGGACACGGGGAAGGGTCTAGTCTGGCTGCAGCAAAAGTGTTTCCTACCGCGGCGGTAATCCCAGATTCAGTTTGAATATGGTGCCGTCGGCAAAATGCCCGCTGGAGGCGTTACCGCCCATTGTGTCCGCTCCCCATAGTGTTCCGTCTTTGGCTTGGATCAACCCGCCGGGATAAGCGCCAAGCGCCGGCGACTCGCTGCCGAACGGAGTGAGCGTCTGAAGCACCGTCCCCTGGGAAGGCGAAAGCGCCATGATGGCTCCGGAACCGCTGCCGCCGTTGTAATCTGCGATCCAGAAATTGTGATCGCTGGCCAGGAGGAATCCCTCCGCCGATCCAGCCCGAAGGGTGCTGATCTCCGGAAAGAGCTGCAGATGAGTGCCATCCAGTGCAACCTCGAAGAGCCCTTCGCAGCATGTTCCGTATTCATGGTACAGGCCATAAAAATTGCCATTCGGGCCGAGGGTCAACCGGGTTGCGGGGGCAGTCGGCAGACCATTGGGCTGTGGGAAATTCAGCGCAACCGCTTTGAAGGCTCCTGTGGCCGGGGTGTAGTGGAATAAGGTCACGCCAGACGGTCCAAAGGCAGTCCCGTGGAGAGTGCCATCTGAGGTCGGCGTGACGCCTAAGGGAAATTCTCCAGTGGTGGAAGGATCGAAGTTGAAAACGACTTCGTAAGCGCCGGACGACGGAGTGACGCGAAAGATCGTGCCGCAACCCTGATAATACTGACCGCAGTTGCCGGTCCCTCCGGTAAATGAAGCGCCGTACAGATTGCCGTCCGTTCCCACTACCAAAGCTCCGCTGGCGCCATCAGTACAATTCGCCTTGGAGCAGAACTGGTGGATGACTTGAAAGCCCAACCCGGTCTTGCCGACCCGGTACAGCACTCCATTGTTATTGACGCCCCCAAAAAGGGTTGTGCCGTAGAGGTTGCCATCCGGGCCTTCAATCAGCAGTCCCGGATTATTCCCGTTCGCGTACTTATTCGGTACCGAAGTGAAAGTGTGCAGCAGCTTAAACGTCCCGGCAGGCGTGAGCGAAAATACCGTTCCGCCATTCGGTTGTGAGTTGCCTTCCGAAGATACCTGTGCGGTGCCATAGAAATTGCCATCGGAGCCTTGGAGAAGAGGGCCAGGCCTGCCGCCGTTCGGACAGGGCCCCGACCCCTGAAACTGGCCGGTTTTGCAAACGAAGGTGAAGGCGACGACCGGCTGCGAATTGGCTCCGTAGGCAGAGCCTGCCAGCAGCGATGCGAAGAGAACGACCAGCAGAAACTTTCCTTTCATCTGTGTACTCCTCCGACCGAAACTTGTTGCTGAGATTTGTGGAGCTGTCTCTTGCCTTATATTCCGGAGCCGGACTGCAGTTGTCAGGGAGATGTAAAAGGAACGTAAAACAACGTGAATCTACTCCAGAGCCTAACGGAATTGAGCGCGCGCAACAGTTCGTTGTGTGCTGTGAAGCATGAAGTGCGAACTTTGTGGACTGAGCGGGCGTCGAGCTATCAGGCTGGGGGCTGCGAGACATCTGCCATGGGATGTGCGGTCGGTTTCGCGGACCCTTCCCAAGCCGTGAGTTCGTTCAGGTCATAGCGAAACGGGCCATAGGCGCTGAAGGTCTGCTCGTCGAACAGCCGCTTGGCGCCGCAGCTCAGGCAAACCTGGTATGAATATCCCTGCCCGCCGATCGGCCAGCTCATCTTGCGGTGCCAGCAGCCTCGGAACGCCAACACGGCCGCCCCCGCCAGGCTGCTGGCCACGACTCCGGGCCACCACCAGCTGGATTTCTTAAGCTTTTCTGGTTTTCCGTGCTCGACTGGGTCGCTCATCTGATCTCCGGGAACGGCTTCCTGCTGCTTGATCAAGATAGGACGAATCGAGGCCGAGAGCAAAATCTGAAGCGTCGTAGCTCGGGCATTCCGACCCCGGGCCGCATCGGCCGGGCATTCCAGAACCTCCTAAAGGACGTGTACTAACGGACATTGCGGTACCCCCCCAAAGACTATTACGCTCGAAATGGGAAGTTCTGACCCTTCATAGGCCGAGGTTCGGGCCCGAGGTTCGCCAGTTGAGCGTACGACGGTGAAGCTTGGCCGGTTGAACCAAGAGCGGCAATGAGCCTCTGACGGGCCCCGGATACGATGAACACAGGTTTTTTTGTGGTCCTGATCGCGCGAGCATGAGTGCCAATCCAACCCGAGTTGAATGGGAAGCGACGACGGCCGACCCCGGCTCTCCGCTGCAGGAGGGCAACCGCGTCCTCGAATCGATTGCGCGACAGGAAACCCTGCACGCGCTGCTCGCTTTCTCCGACCTGCACGATCAGATACGGAACCGGCGCATGGCCACAGGATGCGCTTCCGATCGCGACTTGTTCGAGACTGAACGTTTCATCCTGGACGAAGTACTGCAATTGATTTGCGACCGCGTTCAGGCCATCACCCAGGCCGACGGCATCGTGGTCGCGTTAGCCGAGGGGTCGGACGCGGACGATTCGGCGGCAAAAAGATCGCAGATAGTATGCCGCGCCGCCGCCGGATCGCTCGCCATCGGGCGGGGCGTTCGCCTGACCGGCGAGTCCGAGTTTCTGCAGGACTCTCTGGAATCGGGGCGCATTCTTCGTTGCGATGATTGTGAAGCCGACCCTCGCTTCGAACTGGACTTTGCGCGCCAGATAGGAGCTCGCTCCACCGTCCTGGTTCCTTTACGTGGCCGGCGCGAGCAAGTGGGCGTGCTGCAGGCGTTTTCAACAACTGCGAGGGCTTTCACCGATCACGACGTGCGCTGTTTGGATTTGTTCGCGGAGCTGGTTCTTTCCGCACTCAAACCCGAGGACCAGGATCGGCGCATCCACTGGCTGTCGGATGTGGCTGGCGAAGTCCTACAGGCGAAACCAGAAACGGCAGCTTTAGCCGTGGCCGACGCGGCGGCGATCGAGATTCTCGAAATCGAACCCACTAGAACGGTAGTAGAGACGGGGCTTGCCCCGTCTCCGGCGACCGCGATCTTTTCCGCAACGGAGCTTCCAGACCTCGAAATCCTGGCGCAGCCGGTGGTCGTTTCCGCGGCCTTGGTCGAGTTGCCTGAGCGTAGCGTCGCTGACGATCCTTTTGCGGTCCCGTTTGAGATCCCATCCGAGGCCCTTTCCGCGATCCTATCCGAGACGGAAAAGTCGACGCCGCCCGCGCAACCGCCTCGCGTCTTACCATTTCTGCACCGCCTTTCGTTTCCCGGCAGTTCACGCCCGGGACTGAGTGTAGCGATGGGTCTGGTGGCGGTGGCGGCGTTATTTTCAGCCGGAGCCTGGTGGGGCATGCAGGTTCATGGCAAGACGGCGGCCGCCAAGGCCGAAGCAATAGCGGCGGCGACCTCGCCACAATCTGTGACAACGCCGCCTGCGCCCTCGGCGGATGTTCCATCTCCCGCAATCGTTCCCGCGATCTCGGACAATCTGATGAGTCCGGCGAAGCTCGGTTCCGATGCAGCGCCACTCGCCGCCGTCGAGGGAAACAAGTTGGCGGCGCTCCCGAAAATCACGGGCGTGCGTCACTGGTCTTCGTCCATGGGAAGCACGGTGGTCATTGATATGGAAGACCAGGTGCCCTACGAAGTACATCGTTTGATGTCGCCGGAGCGGATCTACTTCGATCTGCACGACACGGTTCTCTCGCCCGAGTTGGACGGAAAGACGATGGATGTCGGCGATGTTTCGCTGACCCGTGTAAGGGTGGCTCAGCCAGTCGCCGGCGTAACGCGAATCGTGCTCGATACGAAAGACGGATCGAACTTCTCCGTCAGTATGGAGTCGAGCCCCTATCGCCTGGTGGTTGAGCTGCGCGGCCGCGAGAAAACCTTGGCCACGAATAGCAGGGCTACGAACAGCATGACTCCGAACCGGACCTCTGAGTCCGTGGGCGCGGCGCCTGCCCCCGTGAAAGCGGCTCCCGTAGCGGCGTTAGCAGCGAAGGCGTCCGACCAACCCGTGCCGGCGCGAACCGGAAAATTTCGCATTGTGCTCGACGCCGGGCACGGCGGCTGGGACCTGGGCACGGTTGGACGGCAAGGATTACTGGAAAAGGATCTGGTGCTCGACGTAACCCAACGTCTGGGCAGGCTGCTGCAAGCGCGATTGGGGTCGGAAGTAATGTTCACGCGGAGCGGCGACACCTACCTCCCTCTCGATCAGCGCGCTGATTTCGCCAACCAGACGCAGGCCGACTTGTTCGTTTCCATTCACGCCAACTACAGCAGCTCGGCGGCCTCGCGTGGTGTTGAAACCTATTACACGAATCTGTTTTCGGCTCCGGGGGCGCGGGAAGTCGAAAAGCACGACGACGGAACCCTCGCCAAGTTGACGCCGGTATCGTTGTCGGCCGGAGGGTTGCACGAGAAAATCGAGGAGTCGCGCCGTCTCGCGGCAAGTGTTCAGCGCTCTCTCTACGCCACCCTGGCCGCGAACAGCCCAGACATTCGCAATCGCGGTATCAAGGACTCGGCTTTCGCCGTGCTGACCGGCACGACCATGCCCGCCATTCTGACCGAGATTTCTTTTGTGAGCAGCCCTGCGGACGAGCGCAACCTTCAGAGCGCGACCTACCGCCAGCAAATCGCAGAAGCGCTCTACAAAGGCATCGCCGGCTACCAGCAATCTTCCCCACGCGCGAAAGTTGCTCAACTGCAAACAGCCGCTGCGCGCCGGTAAGGGACCCGCAGGCTAGTTCGCGCCCGTCACGCCGCCATACTTCTCCAGCCACTTCAACTCTTCGCGCACTTTGATCTTTCCGTGCCAGGGATTCTTCGCAAGGTCGTGTCCCTCGCCTGGAAAAATCAGCAAGTCACTCGGAACATTCAGCTCGTGCAGGGCGCGGTCGAGCAGGTAGTCCTCGAGCACTGCCACTCGAATATCGTCCGCTCCGGCGACGATGTGTGTCGGCGTGCGGACCTTATTGAGCTGGTAAATCGCGCCTTCGCTGCGATAGCGATCGGCGGTTTCCCAGGGCAGCCCGCCGAGGAAATAAGCGTCGTCGAAAGTGGTGTCATCGTTTCCCCAGTTAGCAACATGCTCCACCGCGCCGGCGCCGGTGACGGCGGCTTTAAAACGAGTGGTCTGCGTGATCAGCCAGTTTGCCATGTAACCGCCGTAGCTGTAGCCGCCGACCGTCAACCGGTTCGGGTCTGCAATCCCGTCTTTCACTAGCGCATCGACGCCGGTCAATATATCTTTGCCGGGCCGGGAAACAATTTCAGGAACGATCTGCAGCGCGAACTTGTCTCCGTAGCCAGTCGACCCGCGATAGTTCGGCTCGAACACCAGCCAGCCCGCTGTGGCGGCCAGGCGATCCCACTGATACCAATCTGCCACGAAGTGGTTGCCATCGGCATCCTGCGGCCCGCCGTGGATGAACACAAACATAGGCAGGTTCTTCGCCTCAAACCTTCCTGGCGGGTACATCAGCATGCCTTCCACGGACGTGCCGTCGTCGGAAGTCCAGCGATAAGGCTTCGCTCTGGGCAGTTCACGCTCGGTAAACAACTTGTTAAAAGAAGTGATGGGCCGTGCCTGCGCCAGTTTGTCTTTATCCAAGCCACCGGCGATGTAAACTTCCGTAGGCCGCACGGTTGCCGAATATACAAAGGCAATGCGCGTGCTTTGCGATGCGGCAGCGGGGACTTCATAGGTTCCAGCCCAACCCTCACGCTTCACGAGGGCGGCTTTCGGATTCGCTTGCGATGCGAGCTGCACCTCAGTCCCGATGCGGCAGGCGCAAAGCACCGAACCGTCGGGCAGCGGCGTATAACGTACGACTTCGCCCGGGTAGCCGGCAAACCAGCGCTGGGCTTCTCTTTTCTCGGGCGTGTTGCCGGGCGTGTCGGCGGTGTCGACCCAGTAGAGGCGCGGCTGCGGATCTTCATACTTTCGTTCCAGCGATCCCAGATTGACTTGAAAGAACAGATGACGATTATCCGGAGCCCACTCCAGATTCAGTTCGACAGCTTCGTTGTGGGTCAGGCGGACGGGCGTGGCTTCTGCCGCACTGCCCGCCAGGTTGACCAGGTAAAGCTCGCTGTCTTCGACCTTCTCCTGACGCTCGGACACCGACGAAGTCACGAAGGCCAAGCGGGCGCTGTCGTGCGAGATGCTGATCTGACCAACACGCAGAGGCGTGCGCGCAATTGCGACTGCTCCGGGCGTGGCGCCGGAATCTTTTTCCGCCTCGGAAAGCGCTTTCGAATTGGAGCCGAGCCCGGCGTGGCGTGCCAATGCGTCGTCGAGCGGGATGCGGAAAATCATGTCGCCGCGTTCATCGCTGCGGTAACGGATCACATCCTTCCACTCTTTCTTGTGATCGTCGTTCTGCTGCTTGGTCCAGGGTTGGCGGGTAGCGAAATAAATAGCCTTCGAATCGCCGGACCAAGCAAAGGCGTGGACTTCATCGGCGCCCGAGGTGATGGCAAAGCCCTCGCCGCCGAGTGGTGAAATCAAAAATAGCTGGGCGGAGTCTTTGTCTTTTTCTTTATCGTCTCCCGCGTCTGCATCTTTGGCTGCTGCAACTTTTCGTTCCGAAAGAAATGCGATCCATCGCCCGTCGGGCGACCATTGCGGCGAGCTGTCATGCCCGGATTGCGTCAGCTGCGTCAGGCTCGCGGACGCGGTCCGATAGAGCCAGAGTTCTTTGCGAAAGATTTGCTCTTCCCAGTCAGCGCGCTCCGTTTCGATGACGACCGAGTTGCCATCCGGCGAAACTTTCACCGAGGGGAAGCTAACCGAGTTGAAGAACTCGTCGAGCGTGAGCTTGGGCTTTGAGGTTTGGGCATGGGCAAAGATTGAATGAGTAATGACCGAACCGGAAATCACGGACACCAGGGACAGAACAAGTATTGATCGTCGCATAGATTGGTTGAGCCCTAAACAGTATTTCTTCCGATTTCCTTATGGCGCCGTCGGTTGAGCATTGCGCAGCGCCTCATCCAGCGGCTGGTTACTACGCGCGGCTTGCTCCACAACGTGCCATCCGTCGTCATAGTCACGGAATCCCACGGTCGACCGGTAATGCACTCCGCTGTCGTAAAGCGCTGCCCCGACCTGATTGATGGAAGCCCAGCGCCAGATGAACTCGACGTCGGCGAAGTTACCCGCCTTGCTGATTCCGGCAATGCTCAGCAGCTCGCGGCGCACGATTTGAATCCCGATCGGGCCACTGTCGCGACCATTGCCGGGAAGCGCACTCGAAATCAGCGGACGTATCGTATCCACTCCGAGCGGCGTGAGCAACACGTCCCAACAGGGCGGAGGTTCGATTCCGGCGGGACACTTGTGCTCGGTGCCGATGAGCCATCCGCGGTGCAGCAACACCACGAAATCAGGAGAACTGAAATCCTGGTTGGAAACGATCCCGGTCCTGAGCCAGAACAGTTGCGGTGCTTTGAACGTGTCGGAGGTCGAGATCAAGTCGGCGGCGAGGCGGCGCGTCAGAAAGTCTCGCGGAGAACAGCCCAGACACAGGCACAATAAAATCACACACAAAAAGACGGCCAGCACCAAGGTTTTTGTCGCTTTTGTCGCCCGCATGAATTTCGATTATGGTTGCGAGAGGATTTTAACCAATTGCGCACGCCTGCGGGGCACAAAAGGCGAAGCCGCAATCTGGCCATCAAATTTCTTCGACCAGCGGCCCGGGAGCGGCGTGTGGCAAGCCGGGCAGTTGCCTTCCGGAGTCAGCCTGTACTTTTCGATCAAATATCCATAGCGCCGGATCAGTATTTCGCCACACTGATGGCAATGAGTATCTTCCAGATCCTCCACCCGCCCAGGCAAGTTGCCAGCGTAGATGTAGCGCAATCCAGCTTCGCGTCCGATAGCGGCGGCGCGCAGCAGATCTTCGGGACGCGTGTTGGCGGGCGAAGTCATTTTGTAGTCCTGGTGAAAGGCGGTCACGTGCCAGGGGATGTCGGGCGAGACGTCACTCAGAAAGGAGGTCAGATTCCGCAATTCGTCGTCGCTGTCGTTGAAGCCGGGTATCAGAAGAGTGACGATCTCCAGCCATATACCCATCTTGTGCAAAGTGCGAATGGTATCCAGGATCGGCTGTATACGCCCGCCAAGCTCACGATAGTGATGATCGTCGAAACTCTTGAGGTCTACCTTATAGAGATCGATCCAGGGATGGAGATACTCGAGCACCTGAGGAGTCCCGTTGCCATTCGAAACAAACGCGGTCAGCAAGCCCGCCTGCCGGGCCTGGCGGAAAACTGCAACCGCCCACTCGCTCGTGATCAGCGGTTCGTTATAGGTGCTGACTAGAACTTTTGCGCCCTGGGCAAGCGCATCCTTGACCAACAATTCCGGATCGACTTCGAGCGGCGCGGACACGGCGTTCGGGTCACGCAGCGCCTGCGAAGTAACCCAATTCTGGCAATAGGAGCAGTGCAGATCGCAGCCCAGCATTCCGAAACTGTAGGCGAGGGCTCCGGGGTGGGCGTGGAAAAACGGCTTCTTCTCGATCGGGTCACACTGAATCCCTGCGACATAGCCGTAGGGAACGTAGAGCGTGCCGCCGTGATTGAAGCGAACCTTGCAGACACCGGGTTGTCCCTCGGGAATCGGGCAGCAGTGGCCGCAGGCATAGCAGCGTACCCGATCGCGATCCAGCTTTTCCCAGAGAGCAGGGTCGCCTTCGTGGACGCGGGCGTCAGACGTCAAAATGTCATGCAGCGTGGCCACGCTTCTATTTTATGCTTTGTTTCTGCTCGGGCGTAGGAACAACGTTGACCGCGCCGGGCTCAGCTATGACTACCGTTTCCGGAACTGTGCAACCGATGCTCTCGGCGGCCGACCTAAGGTAGCGTGTACACTCAGCGACATTGAACGAGCAAGCGGGAGGATGGTAGGCGGCCCTGAGTTGCCACTGGCCGGAAGTGCTCAGGTTAACTCTTTGCCTGGTCGACTTCAGGACGTAGACCTGATTCGGAGGAAGTTTGACCCAGCTCTGTTCTATCTCCGACACAAGTTTCTCGCGCGGAAATGTCAGGCCACCGGAATAATGGTCTATGAAAAACTCCTCCTCCTCGAACTGCCTAGTTTCGGCATTGACATGACCGGCCGTTACGGTCAGGTATCCCGATCCGTCGACTTGCACATCCTGAGCAGGCTCCGGGAAGCACAACGTTTTGTCCGTCAGATTGAGGAACTCCGTTTTGGTAAAAACGTCCTCGCGTAGAAAGTAGGTTTCTTTGCTGGAAATGACCTTTACTCTGAGTTCGGGTGGACTTGGGCGAATTGTCTTGCTCTTCACTGAAGTCTGCGACTGGGCACAGATCGACGATGCTAGGATAGCGAGCAGGATGAGGAAGACTCGACAGCATTTCTTCACGGGAGCTACACCTATACCCTGCAACCGCACCACTTAGTTCGTCTCGGATTTCGCTCGTTGGTTATGGGAGCGGAGCCAGACTTCGGCCTGCTGGCGCGCGGCAGAGACCTGCGCCTGGGTCATTTGGGAGGCCAGCCCTTCGAGTCGAGATTTGCTGTTCTCGTCACCCTCGGCGAGCGCGAGCGCGGACCAAAAGTAGGCCTTCGACAAATCTTGAGGAACTCCACGCCCCGCCCAGTAGTAGGCGCCGAGCGTAGCCTGCGCGGTAACATGTCCCTGTTCGGCGGCGCGCAGGAACCATTGCATGGCCTGCACGTCATCCCGCGGAACGCCCTCTCCGTTATGGTAGCGAACGCCCATCTGCCATTGCGCGTCGGCGTCTCCCTGACCGGCGAGCTTTCGCAAGTCTGGCAGGGATTTCGTGCGCCCGCCTTGACTTGTCGAACCACGATCGGACGAGCGCTGATCGGACGAACTACGATCGGTCACGCTTTGCCCCGCAACCGTCGAGGCCGCCTCGGCCGCATTGACTAATGAGCGCTGCGACGCTTCCGGTGAGATGCGTCTCTCAATCATCGGACCGACTAAATAGCCGACGACCATCGCCACCACTGCAATGGCCAGCCCGAGCAGTCCGAGATCAAGCAAACGAGACGGAGATATGCGGGCAGGCTTGGGGGCCTGCTCCGGAACCTGCGCGTAGACGATTGGTTCGGAAACCTGCTCCGAGACTTGCTCACGGACTTCAGCTTCCGGTTGGCGCAAAACCTCGGGCGTCGCATCGATCGAACCCGCTTCCCTCGAGCCCAACTTCATCGGACCTGACACCGAAAGGAAAGGCCGCCACACGCGCGACACGGCTTCTGGCCGGATCAGCGTTTCTGTTTGAGTCCTTTCAGGCTGCGTCTTTTCACGATGTGTTTTGGGAATCATTTCGACGAGCCGGTCCAAAACCGTCTCGTGGGCCTTGGTGAAAGCGCGTGGATGCGGAGAGAAAATCTCCAGCAGGCCAACCACCCGGAAGTCGGACACAATGGGAGCCGCCATGAGCGAGCCTATGCCCAGCGCGCGACAGATTTCCGCATCGACGCGCGGATCCTTTTCGGTGTCCTCGCACGAGACGAGAAGACCGCTGCGAACGCATTCTCCCGACAGCCCGTGTTTTGCGTCCACGGGGGCTCCCAGCGGCGGAGCGGGTTCGCCGGCTCGCGCCCGGCAGATCATCCTGTCATCCGTGAGAAACGCCAGGGCCGCGCCACTGGCTCCGGTGAGACTCAAGGCGCGCTCGGTGATGAGGTGCAAAACGGCATCGACGTCGTCACCGATCTCGTGGACCTCGCGGCGAACTGCTTCCGCCAAAGAGAGGGTTTCGCTCCCGTCGGAGATTGGGACGACACTGAGGGCTCTTGCAGCGGCTTTTGTATCAGCGGCGTTTGTATCGTCTTTTGTAGTGACGACTGGCGCCGGCTCGGGTCGTTCCGTTTCTTCGCCCTGGCGCAGCGCAAGTTGCTCGCGTCGAGCAGCGTGGTTTGAGCCGGCGATCAGCAGGTTGGTAAAGAGCCATTCTTTCAGTATTTGGCGGGAACTCTCAGAAAGCCCGGAAAACCGGATACCTCCGCGGCCAGCGTCATCGCTCCATATCACCTGGCCACTGCCATGAATGAAACTCTTGGTTTCTGGCAGATCGAGGCAAAGCGTTACGGCTCGGTCAATTTCCAGACGCTCACTGGTTTGGACGGCGAAGCCATCTTCGTGCAGGTCGAGTAGTTCGCTCAGGTCCACGACCATTCCGGTCTGTGGGCCATTGAAACTGGCGTAAACGGGAGTGTGGAGTTTTTGACGAACACTGCGGCGCCGCTCTCCATTGGGAGCCCCTGCAACTGGATCCGGCAATCCACGAATACTCCGATCCATAGTTATCTACATACTAACTCAGGTATTGAAAGGAGGGGGGAGCAAGATCCCATGTTGGGACAGCCGCCCCGGCTGTCCGAGGCGAGCCCAGCGCGCCTGGGTTTTCATTTGTCTACCCTCACACTCAAGGGCGGAGCGGGGCTGCTCCTCGCTGGACCGGGGGCGGCTGTCCGTGCGTACGGTTCGAACAGCAAATCTCTTAGAGGTTCGCAGCCAGAAACGGGGTGTCGCCATGCGCGCCAACGGGCACGAGAACCTGGGGCATGGTCAGCACTCGTTCAAGCGCGTCGGCGAGGGTAGCGGGAAATTCGGAAGTCAGAAGGTTGACATCCAGTTGAAGATCGCGAGGGCTGTACATGCGGTATACGACGAGCGAGCCGCGGCGCTGGTTCGAAGTTGACACCAGATCCAGTGTCAGCTTCCACGAAGGCTGGGCGGAAATCGCCGCCATGTGAGGAAACTTGCTCCAGTGAAAGGGACGGTTGATTTCGGGGGGCGCCGCCAGGTCACCGGGAAGCGACTTAAGGTGTAATTCGAATGCATCAAAATCATTGCTATCGAAGGCGGCGACCAGGACGCTGCGCACCTCATTGAAATCGCCGGCAGCTTTTAGCTGCTCGACTGCGCGGCGCACCGAAAGATTGTTGATAACAATCTGCCTTTGGTCAATGGTCCGTTGCGCGACTCGCCGCAGTTCCCCGAACTCGAGGTAGTTTAGATGCTGGACTCCCAGCCAGATGCCAGTTCCCACGACCGCCAGCACCAATCCCAGAGTGCTACCCGTGGGCCAGAGCAGGAACAGGCTTAGCATGGCAAACACCGCCGAGACGGCGTAGAGAACGATCACAACCTGGCGCTGCGAAAAGCCGAGCTGCAGCAACTTGTGGTGGATGTGCTCGCGATCGGCAGTGAAGATCGGGCGTCCGCTGATCAACCGTCGCATGATGGATAGCAAGGTTTCAAGAATCGGCAATCCGAACGAGACCACCGGGATGGCGACGGCCACAAACGTTGGCGCTTTCTGAGCTCCTGCCAGCGCCAGGGCGCTGAGTATGAAACCGATGAACAGGCTGCCTGAGTCCCCCAGAAAAATCGTGGCGGGATTGAAGTTGAAGCGAAGGAAGCCCAGAATGGCGCCGGCGAGGGTCACGCTCATCAGAGAGCCGAGCCACGAATGATCAACCAGCGAGACAACAAAAAATACCATCGTCGAAAACAAGGCTGACCCGGCTGCCAGACCATCCAGGCCATCAATGAGATTGAAGGCATTGGTAACCGCAACCACCCACAACACTGTGAGTGGCAATCCGATGAACCAGGGGAATGAGTGGGAACCGAAGATGAGCGGCAGATCAAGCACGCGCATTCCGCCGGCGAAGAGCATCGACGCGGCGACCGCCTGCACGGCAACCTTCAAATAAGGGCCTGCGCCACGGAGATCATCGTAGATGCCGAGACAAAAAATCAGGCAGGCCGGAACATAGATACGGAGAAGCGTGGCGGGAGCGAGTCCATCGCGCAGGCGGGGAAATGCGAGGGAGAGTCCCAACCACACGAGCAGACTGATCGAGAACGCCAGGAAAATCGCCAGCCCTCCCAAACGGGGGAGCGGAGCCTCATGGAGATGCCGTCCGTCTCGCGGCGCGGAAACCCAGCCTCTGCGGATTGCCATGTCTCGCACTTCCCGCGTAGCCACAAACGACAGAACCAGCGAGAACGCAAATAACCCAAAGAAGAGGAGAGTCAAAGTCAGTGTTCCCTTCCGGATGAAACGCCCGGCATCTCAGACCACGTCGGCTGCGCGGGGAAGTTTCAGTCAATACCAATTTCAGACAGAGTTTCCCCTTAGTTGCGGCCGTGTGATGAAATGGTTGTTCGTGGAACTATACAACTCGTCGCCGTTGCTGAGCAACTGTTTGTACGCTGTTCTTCAGTTAACTTTCGATGGTCCCAGGGCTGTGAAGCAGCGCTCCCCGCGCCGATTTTGCTGGGTTTCGTGTGTTAAACTCGATCCACGCGTAAATCCAGGAGTCTTGGTATGTTCAGGCGGAATCGCCGTTTCCTTTTGCGATGCTTGCACGTGTTTCTTGTCGGTTCGTGCAGCCTCCATCTTCTGGCCCAGACACCGGTTACGGGAGAAACGCCGCAGCCTGCGCCGGCCAATGAAACTGCCAGGCCCCAATCGCCTCGTCTTCTGGCGAATTCCAATGTAAAGCTGGGCGTCGGCGATCTGATCGAAATCAGCGTGTTCGGAGTGCCTGATCTATCGACCAAAGCGCGCATCAGCGGCTCCGGAGATGTCTATCTTCCCCTGATTAACTATGTTCACCTCGCCTCCCTGACGACCGATGAAGCCCAGGAATTGATCCAAAAGCGGCTGGAGGATGGAGGCTTTGTCCGCGGCCCGCATGTTTCGATTTTCGTCGACGAATCCGCCTCGCAAGCGATCACTTTGGTCGGAGAAGTTAATCGCCCCGGAGCCTACCCCGCAATTGGCGAGCGCCGGCTTTTCGACTTGATCTCCGCGGCGGGAGGATTGACCGACAAGGCCGGCCGCAACGTGACCATCGAGCATCACGGAGATCCCGGTCAGAAGGTCGAGCTTCAGCTATCAGCGAACCTGACGGAAGATACCCAGAACAACGTAGATGTTCTTCCGGGAGACACGATCATTGTTTCGCGCGCCGGGATTGTATACGTCGTGGGCGATGTGGCCCATCCCAGCGGCTTTCGGATTGAGGACAATAGCCTCACCGTTCTCAAAGCCCTGGCGCTGGTAGGCGGCGGTACTCGCACCTCTGCCTTGAGCAAAACCAGGATCCTGCGCGAGACGCCGAGCGGGATTCAGGAAATTCCCGTCAACCTTAAGAAGATACTTTATGCGAAGGTCCCGGATATGGCGCTGGTGAAAGGCGACGTTTTGTTCATCCCGGGAAGTGCGGCCAAATCCGCGGCATATCGCACCGCGGACGTGGCAGTTTCCATGACCAGCACCTTGGCCGTCGTTGCGATTCGTCCCTAGGACGTGCGTCCAGAACAAGAGTCCGCTCTACACTCCCAACGCCTCAAGCACAGTGATGTAGTCGCTCGCCGTTTTTTCGCGGGAAAATCTGTTAACGATGTATTCCCGCCCGCTGGCTCCCATTTGTCGTCTGTGCTCGGGGTCCTCCGCCAGGTCGAGAATCGTTTTCGCTAGGGCCTTACTGTTCTCGGGTTCCACAAAGACTCCGGCGCCGGCTTCTTCGACGATCTGGCGAGCCTGACCATCGACTGCGACAATCACCGGCCGTTCGCAAGCCATGTATTCGAGGAGTTTGGTGGGAATCACGGTCTTGAACAGCTCGGCCTTTTTCAGCATGACCAGACAGACATCAGCAGCCGATACATAGGCGGGAATCCGTTCCCGCGGCTGCTGACCAAGAAACTGAATGTTGTTCAGCCCTCGCGCAGCGGCGAGTTCCACGATGCGTTTCTTTTCCGCTCCTTCTCCAATCAGTAAGAATATCGCGCGCGGCAGCACAGTCCGTAGTTCGTCGGCGGCGGCGATCAACGTCTCCAGCCCATGCGCATTGCCCATCGTGCCGATATAGCAAATCAGAAAACGATTGTCGAGCTTGAGTTGCTTTCGCACTTCCATCGCTGCCGGGTCGAGCCGGAAAAGATCGGTCTCGACTCCATTCTCGACAACGGAAATCTTCGCTGCGGGAACGTTCCAGTACCGGCTCAGGTGGTCCTTGAAGGCCGGCGCCACGACAACGATGCGGTCGGCGCGACGGTAAAGAAATCCGGCGATTGCTCCCAGCATGCTATGGAGCAAGCTCCCCTCGCTGCCCGCGCCGACGGCCGCGAGCGATTCCGGCCAAAGATCGCGCACTTCGAAGACGAAGGGGACGCGCTTCCACCACGCCAGCCACCATCCCGCAAGCGCGCACAGTAATTGAGGAGACGTGGCGATGATGACGTCCGGCCTATGCAGAGCCAGCCCGCTGATCCCCGCCGAGACACAGAACGAAGCGTAGTTACGGATCCTCTCGTGCGCTTTTCGGTTGGGCAGCGGCCACAGCCACGTGCGAACGACGCGCACCCCATCGACGGTTTCCGTGTAGCGAAGCCGCCGCAGCCGCGAGCGCCACTCCTCAGGCACCACGCCGGTCGGATGGTTTGGAAATCCGGTGAGGACAGTTGCTTCATGACCCATCCGCACCCAATGCCGCGACAACTCGGCGGCGCGCGCCGCCGGCGCTCCCATCTCCGGGGGGAAGTATTGCGAAACGTAGAGAATCTTCACGGGGTTCTAACTGTGACTCTGAAGTCCGCCGACTGAAAAGGGCTGACCTGAAGAACGCGACTCCTCCAAGGCAAATGTGGCCAGCATCGTAGTCACAATCTCCGACAGAGGGAGAGGAGAGTCTCCTCCAGCGCGAAGGGCCGCGACAAAAGCCTCCCATTCACCACGATGACCTTTGTCCTGACCGAACAGCGATCGAAACACTTGCTTCCGTCCCCGGCCAATGAGTTCCAGCCGGCGAAAATCCTCAAGCACAGCCACCGCGCCACCGCCGAAGACTTCGACGCGTTCTTTCGAATACGCTTTGTCGCCGTTGGCCAAATAACTGATCGTGCCTTGCGAGCCATCCGCAAAGCGAAGCGAACAGATCACGTTATCGTTGCTGTATTTTCCGGGGTTGGCCAGGCTGTGGGCTTCAACCTCAATCGGGGCGGCACCCACCAGGAAAGTCAGGAAGTCGACAAAATGGCAGACCTCCCCGATAACCCGGCCACCGCCCTGTTCCGGATCGTTCAGCCAGTGATCGGCAGGAATGAAGCCGGCATTCACGCGGTAATGCAATGCCAGTGGCTCATGAATTCCGCGAAGAAAACTCTTGAACCGAAGTGCGAGAGGAGCGAACCTGCGGTTGAAACCCACCATAAGAAACGGCTTGCCGCCCGATTGCTGGTCCCCGTATACCCGCACGATTTCGCGCAACTCATCTTCATTCAGGCACAACGGCTTTTCACAGAAAACGTGCTTACCGGACTTCAGGGCCGCTAGCACCTGTCTGGCATGCAAGTGATGACGGGTGGCGACTACAACGGTGTTGATCGCCGCATCGCCGATCAGTTTTTCTTCATCGGTAGCACCGTAGTGAAATCCGAACTTCTTCGCCACGTACTGGGAATGGGAGCCGTTGGCGGCGCACACGCCAACAAATGCCGCACCACCAACTCGTTTTATCGTTGGCAAAAGTGTACTGGTAGCAAAGTTCCCTGCCCCCAGCAGTCCGATGGCGATCGATTTCGCGCCGGCAACAGCGGTTGCTCTATCGTTCCCTGCTACTTTTATTGTGACACGCCGGGTTTCCTCGGCAAGCTCCGGGTAAGTAATCAGGACTCCGAGAAACGCTTGCTGAGATTTCCCGGTGATGAGGTCGTATGCCGATTGTGCCTGGTCAATCGGAAATCTGTGCGTAATCAAAGCGCCGACATCCACTTTGCCATCGGCGAGAAGCTGGAGAAAAGCCTCCATGTTGCGAGTCTCCGTCCAGCGCACATAGCCAATGGGGTAATCCACGCCTTTCTGTTCGTACGCTGCGTCATAACGTCCGGGCCCATAGGAACGCGAAACGCGGAAGTCCAATTCTTTCTCATAAAAAGGCCGACGCTCGAGAGCCATGCCCACTGCGCCTACGGCGACGATCACTCCGCGGTCGCGCGAAACGTCGGCGGCGAGGT
>Ga0210406_10001558_pt1 | contig 27693 bp, 29 predicted proteins | sample IncBWC30MmetaG_FD_155454 | JGI IMG/M metagenome (GOLD analysis project Ga0210406, IMG submission 155454) | Forest soil microbial communities from Barre Woods Harvard Forest LTER site, Petersham, Massachusetts, United States - Inc-BW-C-30-M | ecosystem: Environmental > Terrestrial > Soil >... | reverse complement strand
GGACGCAGACTCATCTCGGCCGCGGCCGTTATTCCGACGGTCCTTGGTCGTCAGGCGGCTGATGAGCAGCGCTAAACCGGTAAATATCCTAGGCTGATTTCGACTGCTGAAAGTGGTATCAAAGTAATGCAGCCCTGACAATCAGTGGATCGCCGGCCAGCGTGTAAGTAGTTGGGCTACAAGACTGGCAAATTACGGTGGATATATGATCTCCCCCCTGAGTCCAAATGAGTTAGTGATTCTGGACCGGCAAATGGCGATGGTCGCCCGGCACCTTTCCGAAATCGCTTCTTTACTCGAATCCCGGCTTGGCGAAACAACGGAGATGGCGGTATCGGCCAGGATTATCGAACAAGGGTTTGGAGACCTGGCCCGCAAGATTCACAACCAAAGCGTCCAAATAGCGCCGGATTCGGCACTAATTAGCAAATCGCAGAGTGCTTGATAAGCCCGCAGGCCCAGAACAGTCGTGGACCTGCACCGCTGCTAACCGCCCGCGATCCCATTTTCAATGGCGTATCGCGTGAGTTCGGCCGTCGAATGGAGATCCAGCTTCTTCATGATCAAACCCTTGTGAAACTCCACGGTTTTGGATGAGATTTTCAGGTTCTTGGCGATCTCTTTGGCGGAGTGCCCTTCGGCGACCAGCTGCAGAACTTCGCGCTGCCTCTTCGAAAGAAGCGGGCCCTGCTCGCTGGGGGCTTTGAAGAAGTCCTCCACCGCGGCGCTATGGATCAGCGGCGTGAGATAGACATTATTTTCAAGAACCTTGTGGACCGCCGTCAACAACTCCGACGCCGCACTTCGCTTGAGCACATAGCCGGAAGCGCCGGCACGGAACGCCTCGATGACATAAGGGGTATCGGAGTGGACGGTGACGAAGATCAGCTTGGCCAGCGGCGAGTCCTTGCGGATCTGGCGGGCTGCTTCCAGACCATTGAGAACCGGCATGGAAATATCGAGCAGGACGACATCGGGATTGCGGTCCCGCACTGCATCTACCAACGCCCGGCCATCGGCCACGGTGCCAATCAGATCGAAATCGTTTTCCAACAGCTTCCCTATCCCGGCCGAGACCAGGGCGTGGTCATCAGCCAGCAGGACGCGCGGACGTTTGCCATTTGTCATTTCCACAGTCCTCTATCATTTCCAAGTTCCCTATAATTGTGGGCTCGTCTGAGGGAAACCGCAAGGGGCACTATTCCCAGGCCGCCACAGGATGTGCGCGCTTCAGGATGATTCTGGCGGCGCTACATTCTTGCGGCTAGCGCCTTTGAACGGAACGGTTGCTATCACTTGAGTGCCATCGCCGGGTTTGGTCTTCCACTCGACCGCGCCGCCGATGTAGCTCATCCGTTCTTTCATTCCGACCATACCCAGACCGGCCTCAACATGCTCCCATACGAACCCGGCTCCGGAGTCGCGGACTGTCAGTTGAATGGTATCCCGAGAACAGGTCAACGTCACGGAGGCGCGTTTCGCACTGGAATGTTTGGCGACATTGCGTAAACTCTCCTGGACAACTCGATAAAGCGCCAGGCCGACTGGAGAAGGCAGGTTGTCCGGAACGTCCCGGTGTGAGAAGCGCACCTGAATGTTTTCGCGCGCGCTAAATTCGCTGCAATAGGCTTCCAAGGCCGGAATCAGGCCTAAGTCATCCAGTATTGACGGATGCAACTGATACGCGATGCGGCGCAGGTCTTCCGACAATTCAGAAACGCCATTGTGGACCGACTTCAGTCCTTCGAAAAACTCCGGAGATTTCTTTTCGGCGCTTCTCTCGATGGTCTCAAGATTCAATTCGAGCAAGACGAGCTTTTGGTTTAATTCGTCGTGCAATTCATGAGAGAGACGGCGGCGTTCCTCTTCCTGGGCCTGCAGGAGGGCCGAGCCACTCATCGGCGGCCGCTCGCTTAGCGCGGACGGGCCTAGAATAGCCCGCACATCGCCAGTCGGCACGAACGAAACGTCATCGAGGATCTTCCCCGGTTCCAGATCGACGAAAACCATTACCACGCCATCGATCTTATTGTCCTCGGTTCGAAACGGCCGGATGCGCAGGGAATAACGGCGGCCGTCCTCATCTGTGACATCCATCGCGCGCGGCCTGAGAGTGTCGATGACCTCCTGCAGGAGCTTTTCCAAGTTGGGCACACGGATGCGCAGATTGAAGTCGCGGATTGGGCGCCCAATGTCGGATGGAATCAAGTTCAGGGACTTTTCGGTCGCGGGCGTGAAGCGGTGAATACGGAGGTCGTTGCCGAGAATAAGGATGGGCATGTTCACATTGGCAAGCAGATTCACCAGTTCGTTGCCCATGCGAGCCAATTGCAAATTGCGATTCTGTAACTCCTCATTGACGGTGTTCAGTTCTTCGTTAGTGGATTGCAACTCCTCCTTGGCGGTTTCGAGCTCTTCATTCGTACTTTGAAGTTCCTCGTTGCTGGACTGGATCTCCTCGGTGGCAGACTGCAATTCTTCTTGCGAAGCCTCCTGATCTTCGATGATGGACTGGAGATATTGACGCGAGGAGGACAATTCTTGCCGTAGATGTTGGTTTTCACGCTCGAGAGAGCGCACCCGCGCCGGTGCGGGCTTGCCCTTAGAGTGGTTGGGCTGCGGGCTCTTCCGCACAGATTCAAACAAGATCAAATACTTGCGGTCGCGTTCCGAATTCCGGCTGAAGGGAATGATTTGAAGGTTCAGTTCCACATTGCCGTTTGAGGTGAGGTGGACGCCCTCGCGCCGAACCGGTTTGTCCTCTTTGCGGGCCGTGGCCAAGGCGGCTTTCAGTTCCGCAGCCAGCCCCTCTTTCACCATGCGGAGCACATTGAAGCTGGCCGCGCCGGCGGCGGGGGCGAGAAATTGGCTGGTTTGGCCAAGAAATTGGCAAATCTTCAGATTCTCATCCACCACAATGCCGGGCGGCCCATACTTGCTCAACACCAGCCGGTCCGTTTCGCGCTGCAGATCCAGATCGGTCCAGCCTTCGGGCTTCGAAGGCACCTGCGACTTCTGAACCGGCAGATCACGGGCCGGAACCATAAGAGGAATGCGTGAGATCCCGGGCTTGCGCAGGTAAATCTTGCACTTCTTGTCGAGAAGTTGAAACAGGCCGGCCTGCGAGCTGATCGCTTCGGAAGAACCCAGAATCAGGTAGCCGTTGGGATTGAGCGCATAGTGAAAAAGCGGGATGACTCGCTCCTGCAGGACGGAGCCGAGGTAAATGAGAACGTTACGGCAGCTAATCAAATCCAATTTGGAGAAAGGCGGATCTTTGGTGACATTGTGGCGGGCGAATATGCAGGAATCGCGGATATGTTTTTGGACCTGGAAGCCCGAGTCCGACTTGATGAAGAAGCGTCGCAGGCGCTCCGGGGAGACGGATTTAGCGATGCTGGCCGGATAAACCCCGTTGCGTCCTATCTTCAGCGCCGCTTCGCTGATGTCGGTGGCGAAGATCTGGATGGAGATCCCATCGGCCTTTTCGCCCAGGAATTCCGCTAAGGCCATGGCCAGCGAGTAGGCCTCTTCGCCGGTAGAACAGCCGGGCACCCAAATACGAATCTGGCGATCGGTACCCTTGCGGTGGGCGGCGGTGATACGGGGAAACACCAGCTTCGCGAGCGCCTTGTACATCTCCGGATCTCGAAAGAATTCGGTGACATTGATCAGAAGGTCGTCGTAAAGGCATTGGATTTCGGAAGGATCTTTGCGCAAGAGTCCTAGATAAGTTTCGATGGTATCGGTTTGCTTCAACACCATTCGCCGCAAGATCCGGCGCTTAACGGTATTGGGTTTGTAATCGCGGAAGTCGACGCTGGTCGCGCTTCTGACGAGGCCGAGGATGTTGTTCAGGGAGTCCAGCGAACCTGACAGAGTTTCACTACTTGCCCATTCGGGTTTGCCGATGTAGGGGTGATCGACCAGGCGAACGAGCTCCTCGGCTATGTGCGACGGTTTATGGACAAAGTCGACGCACCCCGCCTCGATGGCGCTGTGGGGCATTCCTTCATACTTGGCGGTTTCAGGATCTTGAACCAAAGCAATGCCGCCGGCGGACTTAATCGCCTTCAGTCCGGAGGTCCCGTCCGAGCCGTTTCCAGAAAGCAGCACACCGATGGAACGCATTCCCTGATCTTCAGCCAGAGCGTGGAAGAAAGTATCGATGCTGGTCAACTGGCCGCTAACCAAACTCCGGGGGCCCAGGCGCAGGGTCCGTTTTGCAATCGATACGCTGGTATTCCGCGGGATCACATATACGTGATCGGGCTGAACCTGCACGCCGCTGCGAGCTTCGAGCACGGGCATCTTCGACTCTCGGGCAAGGATCTCGGCCAGCATGCTGACGTGTTTGGGATCGAGATGCTGGACGAATACAAAGGCCATTCCGTTGTTTCTGGGAAGCGCATGCAGCAGTTCGGTGAAGGCTTCCAGGCCGCCTGCGGACGCGCCCACGCCGATGATCGGAAAGTTGTTGGTAGAAGCGGCAGCCGACGAGGTTGGGCCTCGATCGGATTTGCTGCTGTTCAGGCGCGGGTTGGCGCGCTTATGGTTTTTGGGGGGCTTTGCGGAGGCGGGCTTTTTGGCCATACTACTGGGTTGACGCTTCATCATACCGAAATGAAGCGCGGCCGGAAGTCGTTAGGATGAGGTATGCCGCGCGACAGTGCCATTCCCAGAAGGCGTCGGGTTCCGGCCTTTTGTCTACAGCTTGGCGCGGGATCTCGATTCAAACGGATACGTGCTAAATTCCTCGGCTGGCGTGACGACTGACGTCGAGGGCCAGAGCGGCGAGCTAGAGTGCTTTGTGAACCGGCTAGGTTTGGAAGCACCGCCTCTGGCGCATATCGAAGACGTCGACGTCACGCCACTGGAACCGGCCGGGTATAGCGGCTTTGTCATTCGCGACAGCCGCGACGAGCCTGGGAAGCAGGCGGTGATTGCGAATGCTGATTTATAAGCGTTCACACGAGTGTGAACGCGGCACGCAAGAGTGCGTGCGCTACGGGATGTCGGGAGTGCACTGCATCGCGTCGTTGAACCGGTTGGTGAAATTGGCGATGCAGATAGTCAGCGTCAGTTCGACGATCTGATCGTCGTTGAAATACTGCTTCAATTCCTGAATCGCCGGCGGACGGATCGCGGAAGCGCCGCGTGTCACTCGCTCGGCATAGAGCAGCACGGCTTTCTCCTTGGCGTCGAAGGCTTCGCTGCGGTGGAAAAATGCCAGATTCTTAATCTGCTCGTCGGTGATGCCGTGCTTCTTTCCCGAAGCCGAGTGGGCGCGATGACAATATTCACAGCCGTTGATCAAGGCTGTCTTCAGATAGGCGAGGTCCTTTAACTTCGCGTCTACGGTTCCTTTGTCGATCACCGCGCTATAGAGCGGCATAAAATGTTCCAGCGCTTGCGGCGATCGCGCCATGGTGGCGAAAAAGCTGGGCATGTGTCCAAAGACATGCGTCAATTTATCGAAGATGGGTTGGATAGACGGCGCCGCTTGATCTTTGGATAGCGGGCTGATGACTGGTTGAGAGCTAAGGGTTGCTGTTGACATATCTACTCCTTATGATGAACGGTTTCGTTTCTGGGCGCTGATAACGCCGGTGTTCAAACCGATGGTGCTCAATCCTCCGAAAAAGCGCGCGTGCTCGATTTTCACACAGCGATCCATGACGACCTCGAGTCCAGCCTGACGGGCGCGCTCCGCTGCTTCGTAGTGAACCACGCCCAACTGCATCCAAATGACTTTGGCTCCGACCGCGCTGGCTTCCTCGACGATGGCAGGAACGGCCGCAGGCTCGCGAAAAATATCCACGATTTCGAGAGGGCCGGGCACGTCGCGCAAAGACGCGTAGGAGCGGCGGCCGAGCACTTCTTTTTCGCGCGGGTTTACCGGCGTCACATCGTAACCTTGCGAGAGCATGTAGATCGCAGCAAAGTGGCTGGGCCGAAATGGATTCGATGAAAGTCCCACCATGGCGATGCGCTTGTAACGCTCCAGAATCCGGATTCGATCCGCCGCCGTGGTGGCGAAGCGGCCACTGTTGACCGGCGAATTCGCGCTTACCCCGTCGGCCATTATGCTTTGCTCGCCGACGCCAGTGCCTGATCGAGATCCCACAGAATGTCCTCAATTTCTTCGATACCAACCGAGAGACGAATCAGATCGTTGCTAATGCCGCAGGCCTGTTTTTCTTCGTCGCTCAACTGTTGGTGGGTTGTGGACGCCGGATGAATCACCAGGCTCTTGGCGTCGCCCACGTTGGCTAAGTGCGAAAAAAGCTGCAGACTTTCGATGAAGCGCTTGCCGGCTTCGAGCCCGCCGCGAATGCCGAAGCTCATAATGGCCCCAGCCCCCCGGGGGAGATATTTCTGCGCCAGTGAGTAATAGCGGCTAGTTTCCAGACCGGGATAATTCACCCACGCGACGTTCGAATGCGCGGAAAGAAAGCGCGCCACCTCCAGCGCGTTGCGGGAATGACAGTCCATGCGTAGCTTGAGTGTTTCGAGTCCCTGCAAAAAGAGAAACGAGTTGAAAGGGCTCAGCGCGGGGCCAAAGTCGCGCAGGCTTTCGACGCGAGCCTTCATGATGTACGCGAAATCGCCGAAGGTTTCGTAAAAGCGGATGCCGTGATAACCCTTGCTGGGCTCCAGCATTTGTGGGAAAGTGCCTCGATCCCAGGGGAACCGGCCGCTATCGACGATCACGCCGCCGATCGACGTTCCGTGGCCGCCGATGAACTTAGTGGCCGAATGCAGCACGATATCGGCGCCATGCTCAATGGGCCGGCATAGACATGGGGAAGCGAAGGTATTGTCGATCATGAGAGGAAGGTTGGCGTCATGAGCTATGGCGGCCACGGCTTCGATGTCCAGGACATTCAGGAGAGGATTGCCGATCGTTTCGCCATACAGCACGCGTGTTCGAGGCGTAATGGCGCGCCGGAAGTTTTCCGGATCGTCCGGATCGACGAAGACGGTGTTGATTCCGAGGCGGCGGAAACTCACGTCGAACTGCGTGTATGTTCCGCCGTAGAGATTCTTGGAAGCGACGATCTCATCGCCCTGGCCGAGCAAATTGGCGATGGCGATGAACTGCGCCGCCTGCCCACTGGATACCGCAAGCGCACCCACGCCGCGTTCCAGCGCCGCCATACGCTCCTCGAACACGGAGGTGGTCGGGTTCATTATGCGGGTATAGATGTTGCCGAAGCGCTGCAAGTTAAAGAGATTGGCGGCGTGCTCGGTATCTTCGAAGACGTAGGAGGTCGTTTGATAAATCGGTACCGCGCGGGAACCGGTATCCGAATCCGGACGATGCCCCGCATGCAATGCGCGCGTGCTGAAGCCGAAGACGCGATCTTCCGCGTTCCCGTTCGACGAGATTTTGCAGGATAGCTGCCTTTCTTCCGGCATACCCCCTGATTGTACGATTTCTGTTGGGTGGCGACGCCGTGTTTACTTATGCGCTTCTAATTCGGTCACCTTGGGCATGGGCTTGTAGTGGTGGTATGTCTCATCGTCCAGGGAATCTTCGTTGAGGAATCCGAGCGCGGAGGCTTTTACGCTTACGCTGAAATGTGTCGGGAGCCACAGGTTTTCGGCCACGGGCGCTTGCTCCAGAAAGAAGCGGGTCCCAGGACCGACCTTGGCGACGCCGTACATGCTCACCGGCCGAATAACCTCGGCTTCTACCCGAACCCACTGGTATTGGCGTTTGTCGATCCAGAGCTTGCCCTGCATGCCCGAAAGAACCTTGGTTTCGCGGGTCTTTGGTTGATAGCCCGGCTTCGGCCCGGCATCGAACACCCAGCAGTCATGTCCCTCGATATTCGCCTCCCCGGCTGGCCGAAAGTCGAACGCATCCACCATCTCCTTGAGCATGGCGTGGTCTTGGTCACGTTCCTTGAGGAACTTCGCGACGCGCTTGTGGCGCTCCCTCTCGGATTCATAACCGCGCTTCAAAACCTCGGCCCGAAGTGTGTTTTCCTCCTCGGCCTGTTCGTCGGTTGAGATAGGATGATCATTAATTGCGATTAAACGGTGGTACTGCGAACCGTCGATCATCAGGACTTCATAGGTCTTAACAGTCTGGGTGGCGTGATGTTTGCTCTCGACGTCCCGCTCCAGGTAGGAGTACTCAGGGGCCTGTTTCCAGTCAGCTTCGATTTCTTGAACGGACCGGCGAATGATCTCGCCCGCGTCCGGCTGCGGGCCAGCGGCCGATGCGAAGCCGGTCGCGATCGCAAGTACAAGGAGAGGTCTCATAGCCTCTAACGTGTTACAGCGGTGCAATCGATCTGCCAATAGGAAAGCGGTGCAGTTAATCCAGTTTGACGGGGCTCCGCGCCTGGCGACAATGTAAACTTTCTAAGCCAGGTGGCCGGCTCGTGTTGTTTTTATCCTCTTTTAGCCGTGGGGTTAGCCCTGGCCGGCCGTTTGGGGAATGCGAGCCGCGAAGCCGACGATCTGGCCTCCGGGTTCCAGGACATAGATTTCGCGCATACCGTAAAAGGTATCGCGCTGTGGAACCAGCACTTCGGCGCCTTTAATGCGATCGAGAGCCTCTGGGAAACTATCCACTTCAATGTACAGACAGGAGGTCATGGAAAGTATAGCCGGGCTAGCCGCGCTATCTTTTTTTATGCTTTCGCGGGTTTGAAACATGATCTCTGAATCGCCTTTTTTGAGAATGATGAATCCGAGCTTGTCGCCTTCCGGAACCTCGGCGACCTTCTCAAACCCTAGGCGGCCCACCCACAATTCGAGCGAGGGCTCAATGGCATCGACAAACAGGATTGGTGTGATCTTCATATCGCCATCTTATTCGCGGTAAGCCAAAAAGGATTGGAAAAATCGGTCACCGTTTAAGCAGTGCGAATTCGCCGGGAGTGTAGCCGCTGAACTGGCGAAACTCATTGATCAAGTGGGCCTGATCGTAGTAACCGCAATCTAGGGCCATTTGCGCCCAGTCGGCGTGGCCTCGCTCGGACAGGCGCGAAACGCTGCTGCGGAAACGGAGGATACGGCAGAAACGCTTGGGGGACAACCCTACTTGTTCGAGAAAGAGGCGGCGGAGCTGGCGCGTGCTGAAACCGGCTTGAAAGGCCACATCATCGATACGGACCTGCCCAGCTCGCTCCACAATCGATGTGCAGATGCGCTGCACCACGGTAATGTCCCGTGGATTGGCAAGCCGCTCTTCAATTAGATCAATACACTGCCTCACGGATCGCGCTTCCGAAATTTGCTGGTTGAGGCGGCTCCCGCGGACGCCCCAAATGTCGCTCAAAGCGATCAATTGATCGAGCGTCTCGAAGCCCGGCAGCGGCAAAAAGGATCGAGACATGGCGGGCCGGAAGCGCACGCCAAACTGGACATCCCCGGCCGAAATAGCAAACCTTCGAGCGCTGGTCATGGTGCCGACCAGTTGCAATCCGCGCGCTACGCCAGGCGAATAAACGATATCCACGCAGCCATCCGGCAGTACCGGATACTCCTGAAGCGCGTTGGCCGGATCAACGGTCCAAAAGCACTCGACGAATTGTTTCAGCCGGTCCGGAGGTGCGAATTCCCGGTAGGGCGTACTCATGGGATTAGAACTTCGCTTCCACCGAGATCGGGAAATGATCGGACGCGTGCGCCTCGGGATACACATGCGGATCGTCAAACTGGATCGGGCCGCGAGCAAAAATCCAGTCCAGGGCTCCAATAATAACGTGAGTGCGAACCTTATGATCACCGAATGCGCTGCGGTATCCGGCCTCTTTTAGCCGTGGGATCACCGGCGACGTGCGGATTTTGGTATTCAGGTCGCCGGCCACGATCACAGGAGTTTCGGGCGGATAGCGCTCGGCGTCAGCCAGAACTTCGTTAAGCTGCAGGAGCCGCCCTTGCTCGCTGCTCCGGCTTTCGAGATGAAGGTTATAGACCACCAGCATTTTGCCGCCATTGTCCAGTTCGGTCACCAGAGCTATACGTCCGCCCTCGCGCCGCTGCCAGATGGAGAGCGATGACATTAGAAGATGATTGGGCTTCCAAAAACCGGATTGATGCGCGAATCGCAGGATGCGCGAGGAACGGATCGGCATGGTCGTGAGCGTCGCCTGGCCGTGATATGCAGCCCCTTCGTGCGTGCTTTGGCTGAGTTCCTCGAACTCTGGAGCAAAAGCGTAGTTCATGCCTGTTTTCTTGGCAAGCTCCTCGGCGACGTCCATGCCTTGGGTGCGGCGCGCGCCCAGATCCACTTCCTGGAAAATGCACAGGTCTGGCTTGCTTTCGCGGATGGTGGCGAGGATGCCGTCCAAATGTTTACCGCGGTCGATGTTCCAGTTGAGGAGCCTGGCGTTGCGGAGGGAAGGAGACGAGTGAGAATAGGTTCCCGCCCGTATCGTGTCGAGAGGATTGGGCGCGGGGGAATCTGCGGCCCCGGCCAAAGCGACGGAAAGGGCAAGGACTGGACAACTCTTGTGAAACATGGAAGTACAACAAATCCTACAGTCTTTAGTCTATACTGGAGGAGAGTTCGGGTCGGTTTCATCCCCAGGGCTGGCATCGAAGCCCCCAAAGGAAATTCGCATGACTATTTTACTGACGATTATTCACGTCATCGTTTGTTTCTTCCTGGTAGTGGTTGTGCTGCTGCAGAGCGGCAAGGCGGCGGATCTGGCCGGCGCGTTTGGCGGGATGGGTTCGCAGACCGCGTTCGGTCCGCGCGGGTCGGCAACAGTGTTATCCAAAGCAACCACGATCGCCGCGGCGCTATTCATGGTCACCTCGCTTTCGCTCGATATTCTGGCGACGCGAAACGCAGGTTCGTCAGGCAGTGTTCTAGAGCGTCAGAAAGCGCCCGTTAAGACTGCTCCAGCGCAGCCCGGGAAAGCGCCTGCCCCGGTGGGAACACCTGCTCCGGTGGTTCCGGCACCGACGCCGGCTCAACCTCAATCGGCTCCAAAGAAATAGCGATTTTGACAATGCGGTCGTGGCGGAATTGGCAGACGCACTAGCTTGAGGTGCTAGCGGGAGCAATCTCGTGGAGGTTCAAGTCCTCTCGACCGCACCAAAAATAAGTAGTTCATGGCCGTTTTGGTGAACCGCCGGAGCGGCCTTCGTTTTTGTGGACGTATTCTTGTGCCGTTCCGCCCCCAGGCCTTTTTGCCAAGAATCTGATTCATAAGTTTAGAAGGATTCGGATACGCTTCTCGACCTCGATCACGGTCTGCGCCGAGACGGTCCCATAGAACTGCTTGAGACGCTGCTTGGACACGGATCGAATATCCTCGCATTTGACGAAGCTGAGCGTCGACAAACCGCCGTCGGGCGGCTTGATCGGTACGTGGATCGGCTGCTTCTTGTCTTTCGACGTGATTGGGAGCACAGCGATCAGGTCGGCGGGGCCGTGATTGAATTTGTCCACGGAAACAACTAAGGCGGGTCGCGTACCTGACTGTTCGCGACCCAGCGTGGGATCAAGATTGATCGACCATACATCGGCGCGACCGGGCTCAGGCGCACTCATTCTGTTTCTAATCCATCGTTAAGAGCCTTATCCCAAAGCGCTCGCTCTGCCTGTTCCTCTTTCCATGCTTTGGGATCGCTCCTCACCTTGGCAAAGGCGGCATTCACGTCATCGAGGAACTTGTCCCGCTGGTAATGCTCAATCGCCTCGTCAAGAACGGCTTTCATCGGTTTCCCTTCCTGTTAGGCGAGGGTTCGGAGCACCGCTTTGGAGTGCGGCGAGATACGAATGTTGGGATTCTCGACTGTTTTCATATCGGAACAATACCCTTATGCCACAAAAAGTCAGCAGAAATGTATACAGGATAGTATTCATAAAAGGCTACTTGGGCCCCACCCATCGATCGTTCCTTTTCGATGTTCCCGTTACTCATGACGAGTAGCGCAGCAGTGCTTTGAAGCCGTAATCCATGTGCTGCTGGATATGGCAGTGGAATAATGTGGGGCCCGGCTGGTCGGCGGTAAAGTCTACGCTGGCGCGCCCATAGGTCGGCACCACGACGGTATCCTTGATCACCCCTGCAGTGCCTTTGCCGTAAATCTCGGCGATTTCCAATTGGTGACGATGCAGGTGCAACGGATGGGAATCGTCGGTGCGGTTATGAAACGTCAGCCGATAGCGTATGCCCTGCTTGAGCAGAAACTCCTGGTCGTGGGGATATTGTTTGCCGTTCACCGTGAAGCTGTTGAATTTGCCGGCCCCGCGCGGCACCTTTTCGAATATCATATCTATTTTCTCAGTGGGCGCGGGTTGCGTCGGCGGTTTCCCAAATATCGTATAGTCCCAAACAGATTTGGGTGGCGCCGTCCACTGCGGCGTGCGGTGTTGATTGGCGTATTCGATGACAATGCCCAGTCCCCCTTCGCGTACCGGATCCTCTGGCGCGCCCAGTATCCAAACGCCGGGCTGATTCATTTCCACCCAGGCATCGATGCGCTCGCCCGGACCAAGCATCAACACGTCCACCGCCGCTGGCGTAGGCACGGGATTTCCGTCCAACGCAATCACGTTGAATTTGTGGCGCGGCAGCGCCAAATGCCGGTTCTCGATTGCGCTGGCGTTCAAAAAATGAAACATCACGCGCTGGCCGGGATTCACCCGGATCGGCTCGCCGGCGCCAAGCGCCTTGTCGTTGATGGAAAAAATATCGGCTGCGACCTCCATTCCTGGTTGCCGCGTATCGAGCACCGCCGGCTTTTCCGGCTGCGCGCCCGCTGGATCAAGATCGTCGTTATCCATCGCTTGATTAGTGAAATACGGCTCCCAATCGCGCAACGCCAGGAAGTGTTCCTGATCGTAGCGCCCCGGATTATTCGCTCCTTCGACGATCAGAAAGCCGAACATTCCTGTAAAACTGCCACGGTGCAAGTCGTCCATGGACATCGTGTGAGTGTGGTACCAACGTGTGCCGGCAGGCGTGGGTGTGAACTGATAGCGGCTGGTTCCATGCGGCGGCACGGCAGGTGTGCCTTCTTCCTCCGATCCGTCGACATCGGACGGGATGAGCAATCCGTGAAAATGAACAAACTCGGGAACGTCGGTCTTATTGACCACGTTCACGGTGACCGGCACGCCCTCCTTCATCCGCAGGCGGGGCCCCGGCGAGGTGCCGTTGTACCCGATGGTGCTCACGATGCGATTAGGCGCCAATTCGACCGTGACCGGGGCAATTTCGAGTGTGAAATCGGTCTTGGCGACATCTTGCGAGCCAGCCGGCGCGAGAAAGGACTGCGGCTGCTGGGCACCTAGGCGGCTTGCTGCCGTGGCCAGCCCGGCCATTTTGAGAAAGTCACGTCGTCGCATGTGCCTCTCTCACTTTATTCGAAAATGGGCGTTAGCTTCACCAGCGCTGCATCTACAAGCGCATCGGAAACGCTTTCCACCTTCTTGCCGCGTTGTTGCATTGAGACATCACCATGGTAGCGCCGCAAGGCGCCCACGGACGCCGTTGGCCTCGACCCGGTCACTCGCGCCTCGCCCGGCGGAAAATGGAGCATGGGCAATATTGCCAGATCTCCCTGCGACGAAGCTTCGATTCACGCCGGTTCGTGCGAGCACCCGGTTACAGCGAAAGGCGCATGGATTCTAGCCGCGACTATCCTCGGTTCGAGCATGGCGTTCATCGATGGCACGGTCGTGAACGTCGCGCTTCCGGCGCTGCAATCGGCTCTGCATGCGACCTTAGCAGACGTTCAATGGGTCGTGGAATCTTACGCGCTATTCCTGGCTACGCTGCTCCTCATCGGCGGGTCTTTGGGGGACCTCTACGGCCGCCGCAAGATCTTCGCCTTGGGAGTAGTGCTGTTCTCCGTAGCCTCGGCTTGGTGCGGACTCGCGCCGAACATCCGGCAGCTTATCGTTGCGAGAGGAGTGCAGGGAATCGGCGGAGCGCTGCTGGTTCCCGGCAGCCTGGCTCTCATCAGCGCTACTTTTCCCGAGCAGCAGCGCGGTCGCGCCATCGGGACCTGGTCGGGCTTCACGTCGATAACGGCTGCGATCGGCCCCGTCCTGGGTGGATGGTTCATTCAGCACGGTTCGTGGAGATGGGTATTCTTCATCAATATTCCGCTGGGACTGGCAGTCCTATGGCTAACTCTATGGAAAGTCCCGGAGAGCCGGTCTGACAACCGCAACCAGCGGTTCGATTGGTTGGGCGGCCTGTTAGCCGTGCTCGCCTTCGGCGGAATCGTTCTGGCATTAATCGAGTCGATTCCGGTCGCAGGCGGAGTTGGCGCCGTAGCCCTAATGGCGCTGTTGTATTGGGAGGCGCGCACATCATCGCCCATGGTTCCGCTCCGTCTGTTCCGTTCTCGAAATTTCAGCGGAGCAAACCTGCTCACCTTATTTCTCTACTCCGCCTTGAGCGGCATGCTCTTCTTCTTCCCGCTCGATTTGATCCAGGTACAAGGCTACTCGCCGACCGAGGCTGGAGCAGCTCTGCTGCCTTTCATTCTGCTGATGTTCTTGCTATCGCGTTGGTCTGGCGGACTGCTCGATCGATATGGCGCCAGGGCTCCGCTGATTGTGGGCCCACTGATCACGGCTGTCGGATTTGCGTTGTTTGCAGTGCCAGGTATTGGCGGGTCCTACTGGACCACCTTCTTCCCCGCCGTGTTGGTGCTGGGGCTCGGCATGGCGATCAGCGTTGCTCCGCTTACCACGACCGTGATGAACGCAGTGGAGCAAAGCAATGCGGGAGCGGCCTCTGGAATTAACAACGCTGTCTCGCGCATCGCAGGCTTGCTCGCCGTTGCAGTTTTCGGAGCCTTACTCAGCGGAGTTTTCCAGAGCGGTCTGGAACGACGATTGGACCGTCTCGACCTGGCGCCCCCGGTCCGTACACAAATCGAGGCCCAGCGATCTAGGCTGGCAGCCGCCGAAACGAAGGACGCGCGCGGACGGCAAGCTATCGAGGATGCATTTGTCTCCGGTTATCGAATCGTTTTGTGGGTAGCGGCGGGATTGGCGCTAGCCAGTTCCTTGAGCGCTGCAGTGCTAATCAGAACCGAGCAGCGAACTGAGCATGGATGACGGCGGTTTGCGGCCTCATTCGGACGTGTCAATTACAGCGTTAATTTCCTCGCGGACACGATCTTTCGTCCAGGCGCGTCTACATCCCAGCGCTTCCGCGTAGGGCATCAACGATTCGACGTCCCAGCGGCGCTCGTAACCCAAATAAGTCGACACAAACAAATAATCCGTGAGATGCTGCTCCAGCGCGTCGCCAATTTCACGTTCGGCGGACGCGAACGGGGCGTCGGCCGTCACTTGGAGGTGAGCGAGCTGCGGCGCTATCTCTTGACACACCAGATCGCTCGCCTCCTCACTCATCAACCGGTAAGTAGTGTACTTGCCGCCGGTGATATGAAGAATTCCGTCCTCTGAATTCCAGATCTTGTGCTCACGAGTCGCGCTGGTCGGTGATCCTTGTCGCTTGCGAATCAAAGGCCGCAGCGAACTGAAAGCCGAGATGGGCTGAGCCGATGCGTGCCCAGGAAATAACTTGTGCACGATGCCGAGCAAATAGTCTCGCTCTGGCGCGGTGATGTGGACACGTTCAGGCCCCTCCTGGTGCTCCTCGTCTGTGGTTCCGACCAGCGTAAGCTGATTGCGGCTGCCCCACGGAATCAAGAAAATGATACGGCCATCGGGCTCAAAGTGAGCGATGGCATGGTCGCCCGCGCTCACTCGAGGAATCACAATGTGCGACCCGCGGACCAGCCGCAAGGAATCGCCATCGCTCCAGGCTCCGCGGGCGTCCACCAGTTTGCGGGCTTGGATGTCAAACGGTTCGGCAGCCAGCGTATCGGTGCAGCGCACCCGCCACGAGCCGTTCGGTGCTCGCTCCCAAGCGTCGGCTCGTACGTAATTGGCTGCCAACGCGCCCGAGGCCATCGCGTCCAGGATGTTCTCCACTACGAATCGCGCCGACACGATGCCGCAATCGTAAAAGATGGCTGCCGCGGTAAGCCCATCACGCTCTAATTCGGGCTCTAAGCGTGCGACTTCGTCCCGGCCAAGCATGCGGTGAGGCGCAATGGCGTGCGCGCCCGCCAGCCGGTCGTATAGAGCAAGTCCGGCCCCGTAAAGCAAGCGTGACTTGATCCCATACATGGGCAGAAGAAACGCAAGAGGCTTGGCATACTGCGGTGCAATCCGTAACAAAACGGAGCGCTCACGCAGCGACTCCCACACCAGATGGAACTGCAAGTATTTCAGGTACCGGAGACCGCCATGGATGAGCTGGGAATTCTTGCCGCTAGTGCCGGAAGCGAAATGCCTCTGCTCGACGAGGCCGACTTGGAGCGGAATAGCGGCACGGCTGGCTCGCAGGGCGAGATCTCGAATGACTCCGGCTCCATTGATTCCGCCACCCAGGACGAGCACATCGAGCGGCGTTTCTCGGAGGCGTTGAATCTGCTCGGGGCGCGGGTCAGGCACTCAGTGACCAGCTTAGAGGATGTTGCTCCAAAAGACATATCGCGCATGAGTCAACCCGAGGCGGGGACCCATGCGCGATACGAAAGATAACGATCGGCGAGCCGACTCGTTGTTACTTCGCCGGTGGCGTAGTTTTGTCGTCGGTCTTTTTCTTCTTCTTTTTCTTGGTGGTCGTCTTGCTCTTGTCCGTATCCTGCGCGAAAACGGTGGCCGCGCCAACGAACAGCGACAGACCAAGCAGTATGCTCATCAATTTCTTCATTCGGGTCTCCTTAAATGTTTGGGCAATTGTGCCTGACTACCGTCTCATCATGCCAGTCCTAGATGAACTAGACCTGAAGCGGTAGTTAAAAATGCTTCACCTGCTAACCCGCAGTCACGTCGAGTCAAAATCATTATTTGTGTGAACATCTCGTTACTGTTCAATAACTTATAGCAGGTCGCAGCGAGGGGTCCGAGCGGCTGCGTCGAGCGCCATCTTATTCTTAAATTGACATGAAGAAGGAACAACTCGCGCAGCGGCTGGCGAGGGAATCTCACATCAGCACTGCGGCGGCAGCCGATCAGCTCGACCGTGTTCTGCACGATATCTTGAAGCGCATTCGCAGCGGACAGAGCGCCTCTTTTCCAGGTCTGGGTACTTTTCGTCCGGACCGCAAAAGCGGCTTTGAGTTCGATGTTACCCGACGGCTCCATCCCCAGCCCGCTAAGTCCAAGAAGGGTCCCAGGTGAAAGAACACCAAAACGTTCTCACCAGCCGCATCGTGAAGATTGTCCGGGACGCTTTGGAGTGTGGCGCGGCCGTCGAGATCGATGGACTGGGTACTTTCCGTGGGGGCCGCAACCAGCGTTTCCGGTTTGTTCCTCAAAAACAATCCCGCGTGTTCATTGCTTATGTCCAGGAAGATCTCCGGCAGGTGAAGAAGCTTTACGCGGCTTTGGAGCAATATGGGTTTCGTGCCTGGCTCGACAAAAAGAAGCTGATGCCGGGTCAAAACTGGCCGCGAGCAATTGAGACCGCGATTCAAACGTCGGATTTTTTTGTTGCCTGTTTCTCCCGCCGGGCCACATCGAAACGCGGCAGCTTTCACAGCGAACTTCGCTACGCACTTACTTGTGCCGCCCGGGTGCCCCTGGACGAGATCTTTTTCATTCCGGTTCGGTTGGACGGCTGCACAGTGCCGGGACGTATCTCCAAACAAATCCAATACGTCGATCTGTTCCCCGATTGGGATGCGGGTGTGCGAAAAGTGATGGCCGTGATGAAAGTTCAGCAGGAGAATCGGAAGAAGAAGCGGCTAGCGCTGGCTGGCTAGCTTCTTTTTTACAGACCCAGCTTCCTTGCTATCCGGCGCGAGCTCGAGATACTTCGCGTACGCTTCGTGCGCCGCCTTGGTGTCCTTCATTTTCTCCTCGGCATCGCCCAATCTCAGAAAGGCTTCCGCGAAGTTGGGATTCCACTTGGTGGCTTCGCGAAATCGGTTGATTGCCCCCTTGTAATTGCCCTTTTTGAAGTAGAAGTTGCCCACTCTTAGATCCTTCTCAGCTTCCAGGGGATTGAAGGTGTATTCCTTAGGCTTGAGACTTTCATCCTCTTCGGGAGGTTCCTGCTCCTGAACCTGGGGCTTCGCCTGCTCTTGAGATTTGGACTTCAGCGGCTTGTCTTGCGGCCACAGCAAGCCCGCCAGAAACAGAGACAGAACCACGAGCCGTTTCACGATTCAAGTATACCTAGGGCCGAAAACGCCGCGAAACAGCCCGATCATCTCGCCGAACGCCTGATCGGTGGCCTCGGGATCATAGCGCGGGCCTTCGTCGCGCGTGAAGGCGTGATCGCATGGATAGACCTTCACCCCATAGTCGACTCCAGCCTGTCGGAGCTTTTGATCGATCAGCGCCCGGCCGTCCGCGGGCACGTGGGGATCGTGCGCGCCCCAGACCATTAACAGCTTTCCCCGGATTTCGGCCCCTCGAGCGAGAGATCCGGCGTCGGGGTCCTGGCCCAGCTTGCCGTCATGGATTCCAGTGCCGTAGAAACAAACGGTGGCCCGCACGTCGGGTTCGAGCGCGGCCCGGAAGGCCAGGTGGCCGCCAATGCAGAAGCCCATTGCGCCGAGTTTGGAATGCTCTACGCGTAGATGCTTGGCGAGATAATCGAGCGCCGCGCGACGGTCTTCGTCAAAATGTGCAACCGGCGTCCTGGCGGCATCTTCCAGCCCGCGAGTGCGACCGCGATCGTCAAAAGGGATGGCTGAGCCAGGCGGCTCGATGCGGTGATAGATCTCGGGGGCCGCGGCAACGAATCCGTAGCCGGCCAAGCGGATGCATGCGCGCAACATCGGGCCGGTGAGCTGAAAGATGTCGGAATAGCAGAGAATCCCAGGGTAAACGCCGGACGCCGTCGGCGCCGCCACGAACATGCGCATGGGCGATCCGCCGGCCGGGATGTCAACGTATTCGGAAGCAACGACCATGTGGTGAAATGATACGTCTTTTGACACACCTGAGACAATACAAATAGAACCCAGTATGGCGCTTCGAGACAAAGCAGCCCAACTGCCCCTGCTGCCCGGAGTGTATCTATACAAGGACGAGCACGGGACAGTGATTTACGTCGGCAAGGCCAAGAACTTGCGGGCTCGCGTGCGCAGTTATTTCTCCGATGAACGGCTCGCCGACGTCAAGACCGGAACGCTGATTTCAGACGCGCGGGACGTCGAGTATATCCTGGTCGACAACAATAAGGAAGCGCTGGCGCTGGAGAACAATCTCATTAAGCAGTGGAAGCCGCGCTTCAATATCCTGCTGCGGGATGACAAGACTTTTCCGTACATCCAGCTGACCAACGAAAAGTATCCGCGCGTGTACGTTACGCGGCGGCTGGTGAAAGATGGGTCCACTTATTACGGTCCCTATTTTCCAGGCAACCTGGCGCACCGCTTGGTCAGCTTCATCCATCGGCACTTCAAGATTCCTTCCTGCAAAGTGGATTTGACACGCTTCCATACGCACCCGTGTTTGGAATTCCACATTCATCGCTGCCTGGGGCCATGTGTGGAGGGGCTCACCACGGACGAGCAATATGCGGCGAACGTTCGCGACGTGCGGCTGTTCCTGGAAGGCCGCTTGCGGGATCTGGCGGGCGATCTGCGCAAAAGGATGCAGTGCGCTTCGGAGGACATGCGCTTCGAGGAAGCTGCTGCAACGCGCGATCTCATCTCGACCGTTGAGGAGATGGAAGAGAAGCAAAAGATCGCCGCCGCCGAAGGCGAGAACATCGACATTCTGGCTTATTATGCCGAACCCCCGCTGGTTGCCGCTAACCTGTTTCACCTTCGTAACGGCCGCATCGTGGATCGGCGTGAATATTTCTGGGAAGATCTGGTCGAGTTCCAGCCTTCGGAATTCTCGGCGTCTTTGCTGATGCAAATCTATCTGGAGCAGCCGTATATCCCGAACCGCATCCATGTGCCCGTGGATTTTGAGGATCGCGAGGTTCTGGAAGAGATGCTGACCGAAAAGCGCGGGCGCAAAGTAGAAATACAGACGCCGCAACGCGGGCAGAAGAAGGCGCTCATGGATCTGGTGGAGACCAACGCAAAGCACGCGTTCCACCAGCGATTCAGGGTCATGAAGCCGTCGGCCAAGGCCGTTCAGGAATCACTGCAGGACGTCCTAGGACTGCCCGAACCGCCCAAGCGCATCGAATGCTTCGATATTTCGCACATCCAGGGGACCGATAAAGTCGCCAGCATGGTGGTGTGGGAAGACGGCCGCATGAAGAAGTCGGACTACCGGAAGTTCATCATCCGGACCGTGGTGGGCAACGACGACTTCGCGTCGATGCGGGAAGTGGTGACGCGCCGTTACACTCGATTGCAGCAAGAGAACAAGCCGTTTCCCAGCCTGATCCTAGTCGACGGGGGGCTCGGGCAGTTGCATGCCGCGGTGGAGGCGTTGGAAGCGATCGGCGTGATCAACCAGCCGGTGGCTTCGATCGCGAAGCGCGAGGAAATAATTTACGTCTACGGCCAGGAGAACGAGCCGATCCAGCTCGACCATTATTCTCCGGTGCTGCATCTGATCCAACAGGTCCGCGATGAGGCTCACCGGTTTGCGGTGACCTTCCATCGTACGCGCCGGAGCGCCGCGCGTCTGACGTCGGAGCTGGAACAGGTGGAAGGAATCGGGAACAAGACAATTGCGAAGCTGCTGCGCGAGTTTGGGAGCCTGGAGCGAGTGCGAGAAGCATCCTCGGAGGAGTTGGCGAAGGTAATTGGGACCGCGGCGGCGCGCCGGTTGCGGGAGTTCTACAACGCGCAAGGGGCGCAAGAGTTGAAAGTGCTGAGCTAATGCCGGAAATGGCGCACGCCGGTGAACACCATCGCCAAACCTAATTTGTTTGCGGCCGCGATCACCAGATTATGGCGGCGAGTTCATGTCGCATCAGCGGAACTCTCGATCCAGACTTAGCAAGAAGTATAGATTGTGATTGCGGACTTCCGGCGAGTCACGCTTTATCGAGGCCATGGTTGCAGCCATATCACGTAGGAAACTTATTCCACCGATGGCGGAGAATATTGCGGAGTACTCGCTAGGAAGAAGGCCGCTAAACAATCCAATCGAAACCGCTAGAGCCGACGCTCCGGCCTTGACAATGGATTGTCGCACGCCAGTGCGCGTAGCCGTTTTCGAAACTGTACGAAGTTCCGCGACGCAGGGACGCAACTCGTCTTCGTAAACTTCTTTTGCTTCCTTAGCAGTTAATCGCCTGTCCGATGCTACTCTCGTACGAACGATGTTGTTTATGGTTGCTCGATAACGAATGAAAGCTTCGGGCTCATTCTTTCGAAGCCGTATCAGCGTCGACAGAGGCACGCTTCCAAATACGGGGACGGAGTGCGCGAGATGGGTGATCAGCGACGAGCCAGCCAAACGGCCTTCGTCCTTGTTCGCCCCCAAGCTCTTCAGGAAATCTATCTGTCCTGGGGAGTCCGTGAGATAGGTTGATTCAGAAAAGGCTCCATAAAGCTGCTGTGTGACAAAATCACCTACATACTCGGGAAATACCAAGTCGCCGAGAAGGTTCTGACCCTTCACCAACGTCTTAGGAATCCGCACGCCATAATTTCCTTTGATCAAAACAGGCTTCTTCCGCTCGAGTTCATGAAACTCCGACACGGGCACGATCAAAGGATGAGGCAGGTAATCTTGCGGACCGTGCACTTCGATCATGCTCTCTTCCCGATCTCGTCGATAGATGAGCTCGAACTCCTTTGAGTGTGAACGCCAAAATCGCGTCGCGCCAACTTCTAACCGTGTTAGATCGACACCCTGGCGGGTTAGGCACTTTGTGCAGAAGCACCTAGAATGGTCCACGAGTTGAACGATGCCAGCTTCAATGAGGGGGCGTAAGCGTAGAATTCGGTTGATCGTATCGCAAAGGTCATTGGTGTCGCTCTCATCCCACCGAGTTGGTAGAGCCTCCCCAATAGGCACAGTGACTCGGTCCGCGTACAGCGCTGAAAATCTGCCTAACAGATCTAACTGCTTGTTCTGGCACTTCAGTTCATGACAAAGAGACTCGCCTCTTAAGATTGAGCTCGCAAAGAAGTCGAAGACGCTTGACTGATCCGGATTCCGCGTGGTTAAATTCGCGATCGTTGCTGATACGGCCTCCGCGAGCGTGCGCACTCGTCTACGATTCCACGTGAACAAACTATGGCGCAGTTCATCAGAATTCAGGCTCCCAACGTCAGCTTCGTCTAGGATACGTAACGTCGAATGAGCAGAATCGGCCTTCACGATCGAACCTCGAATAGCACCGCAGCTCTAATTGTAACCTCGGTGCGAAGAAGCACCCGGGGGAGCTTTTTCTCAAATGTCGGATTGTCCCTACCAACATAAGAATAAGTCAGAATAAGTCGCGAACAGGTGGCCTCGGGATTAGGGTTCCGAGCGCCTGGGCCCTCTAATGCCGGAAATGGCGCACGCCGGTGAACACCATCGCCAAACCTAGTTTGTTCGCCGCGGCGATCACCAGGTCGTCGCGCACCGATCCGCCCGGTTGAATCACGGCCGTGATGCCGTGTTTGGCGGCCTCTTCGATGCCGTCGGGAAACGGGAAGAAGGCGTCGGAGGCGAGTACCGTACCTTGTAGCGGCAGCACTGCCTTCATGGCTCCAACTTTTACCGAATCGACACGGCTCATCTGCCCGGCGCCCACCGTGACGCTTTGGCCGGGGCGCGCATAAACGATCGCATTCGATTTGACGTGTTTGCACACCTTCCAGCCGAATTCGAGCGCATGCCATTCTTCGTCGCTAGGGGCGCGCTCGGTCACCACCTTGCATTCGCTGCGCTGCAGCCGATGCGCGTCCTGGGTCTGCACCAGGTATCCGCCGCTGATCGATTTCACAATTGGCTCATCCTTCGACGCGGGGTCCACTTTCAGCAAGCGTAAGTTTTTCTTCGATGCCAGCACGTTTCGTGCGCCAGGCGCGTAATCGGGCGCGGCGATGGCTTCGACAAACGTCTTCGAAATCTCCTGCGCGGTTTCTTCATCTAACGTCCGATTGAATGCCAGCACTCCCCCATATGCCGAAACGGGATCGGCCTCGAAAGCCCGCCGGTAGCTCTCAACCTGCATCGAGGCCTCTGCGCAGCCGCAAGGATTGGTGTGCTTGATGATGGCCGATGCCGGCTGATCGAATTCTTGAATCAACTGCCAGGCGGCGTCGAGATCCACGAGATTGTTATAGGAGAGTTCCTTTCCCTGCAATTGCTCGGCGCCGGCAATCCCGCCCTGCCGCACCGAATACAGCGCCGCGGATTGATGCGGATTCTCGCCGTAACGGAGATCGAGCGCGCGTGGCGCGCGAATGTCAAGAAAAGCCGGTAGCCCCGATTCTTCCTTCGCGTCTACCCGTGCCAGGCGCGTGCTGATGGCCCGGTCATAAGCAGCGGTGAGAGCGAAAGCTTTTTGAGCCAGGCGCCACAAGGTCGGCTGGGATAGCTGCCCCTTGCACTCAAGCAGTTCCTGCAAGATGGCCGGATAATCCTCCGGCGACGTAACCACCGCAACGTCCTGGTAGTTCTTGGCCGCCGCCCGGATCAAGGTCGGTCCGCCGATGTCGATGTTCTCGATCAGCTCCGCCATGCTCGCGCCAGGCTTGGCCGCTATTTTTTCGAAGGCATAAAGATTCACCACTACCATGTCGATGGGCGGGATCTTATGCTCCTCCAAAGCTTTCATGTGCTCGGTATTGGCGCGTATTGCGAGCACGCCTCCGGCGATTCGCGGATTGATCGTCTTCAGCCGTCCATCTAGCATCTCCGGAAATCCGGTCACTTCCGAAACCTCGCGCACTGCTACGCCACCCTGGTGAATTGCCCGCGCGGTCCCTCCTGTTGAAATAATTTCAACGCCCACATCCCGCAATCCCTGGGCGAACTCTACAATTCCCTCCTTGTCCGTCACGCTGATTAATGCTCGTTTTATGAATGCCATTCTCTACAATGGTAAACGTGTCTCATCCCGTCACGTTAATCCCCGGTGACGGTATCGGCCCTGAAGTCGCCGATGCCGCGGTGCGCGCCGTCAACGCGACCGGCGTTTCCATCGATTGGCAGCGCGCCGATCTGAACGCCAGCATCATTTCCAAGTCCGGCCAGGTGTTGCCTCCGCATATTATTGAATCGCTCGAGCGGACGCATGTCGGTTTGAAGGGGCCGGTCACCACTCCGATTGCCGGTGGATTTCCAAGCGTCAACGTGGCGCTTCGAAAGCAGTTCGATCTGTACGCCAATGTGCGCCCGGTGCGGTCTCTGCCGGGCTTGAAAACACGTTTTGATGACGTGAAGATCGACATGGTGATCTTTCGCGAGAACACCGAGGATTTGTACTCGGGGCTTGAGCACGAGGTGGTCAAAGACGTGGTGACCAGTCTGAAGGTGATCACGCGCGTGGCCTCGATAAAGATTGCCGAGTACGCTTTCGCCTTCGCCAGGAGATATGGGCGCAAGAAGGTGGCGGCCATTCACAAGGCCAACATCATGAAGCTGGCCGACGGGCTGTTTCTGCGCTGCTGCCGCGAAGTGGCCGCGCGATTTCCAGAGATCGAATACAAGGAGCTGATTGTTGACAATGCTTCCATGCAGCTCGTCATCCGTCCGGAAACCTTCGATCTTCTTTTGCTGCCAAATCTCTATGGCGATATCGTGTCGGACCTCGCGGCCGGCTTAGTGGGCGGCTTGGGCGTGGTCCCTGGGGCGAACATGGGCGATCAGCATGCAGTGTTTGAAGCAGTGCACGGCAGCGCGCCGGACATCGCGGGGAAAGGCATTGCGAATCCGACCGCGCTCATGTTGTCGTCGGTGTTGATGTTGATCCATCTGAGCGAGGAGAAGGCGGCCACGCGATTACGCGCCGCCATCGAACGGACGTATACGGAGAAAAAACACTTGACGACAGATGTCGGCGGCAGCGCTTCCACTCAGGAATTCACGGACGCGGTGATCGCTAATCTCGGCTAGTTCAGGCCCTTTTTCGCCAGAAACTCAACCAAATCGACGACCCGCATCGAATAGCCCCACTCGTTGTCGTACCAGGCGATCACGTGCACCAGGTTGCCATCCAGCACCTTAGTGAGCCCGGCGTCGACGATGGAGCTGTTGGGATTGTGGAGCATGTCGGTCGACACCACCGGATCCTCGGTATAGGCGAGGATGCCCTTCATCGGACCGTTCGCCGCATCTTCCAGTGCCTTGTTTACTTCCTCGGCCGTGGTTTTCTTGGACGTCACTACGACCAGGTCGACCACCGAAACATCCGGTGTCGGAACACGCATGGCGTATCCATCCAGCTTGCCTTTGAGCTCAGGCAACACCAGCCCGATGGCCTTCGCGGCGCCGGTGGTGGTTGGGATCATATTCAGAGCCGCCGCTCGCGCCCGGCGCAGATCCTTGTGCGGAAAGTCCAACACGGGTTGGTCGTTTGTATAGCTATGGATCGTGGTCATCGATCCCTTTTCGATTCCGAACCTCTCATGCAAAACTTTCGCCACCGGACCAAGACAATTGGTGGTGCAACTGGCATTTGAAATGACGTTGTGCTTGGCCGGATCATACATGTTGTCGTTGACGCCCAGCACTAGCGTGACATCTTCATCCTTCGCGGGCGCGGAGATGATGACCTTTTTCACCGGGCCGCGCAGATGTTTCGCGGCATCCTTTTTGTCGGTAAATCTACCAGTGGATTCAATCACGATCTGAGCGCCGACCGAAGCCCAATCAAGCTCCGCCGGATCTTTAACCGCAAAAATCTTGATGCGCTTTCCGCCCACCACGATCGCGTCGCCATCCGTCTTCACTTCCTGATGCAAGGGGCCGAGGATCGAGTCATATTTCAACAAATGCGCCAGAGTCTTCGGGTCGGTAAGGTCGTTGGCGGCGACAAATTCGATGTTCGAGCGATCCAGGCCGGCACGGAGCACGTTGCGTCCGATGCGCCCAAATCCGTTTATTCCAACTTTGATGGGCATATACAATTTAAGTTTATAGTTTCCCGGTTTCTGGTTTCTAGTTGAAGCAAGCGATGCGAAGAGCGTTATCTTACCGGCCCTGCAGTGGACCCGCCTACATCGGCGTAGGCTTCTTTGATCTCGGTAACCTTAGATCCAGTGAAGGTCACGAAAGTAATTTTGCCCGGAGGATCGCCGTAGACCCAGTCTTCGATTTCGGCCCCGTCCTTGGTCACATTGCGCTCTTTGCGGCGCGGCTTTCCCAAGGCCAACAGCACCTGGTCGCGATCCATTCCTTCCACCGCCTTATTCGCCTTGATAGCCTTCTGGACGGGTTCCGGAAGTTTCTCCACGTAATTTTCGGTGGCGGTCTCCTTCTCGAAATCCAAAACGGGCGCCAGCATCTTTTTGATGTCCGCGGCTTTCAGTGCAGGGATGGGCTTATTGAATAACAAAACAATGTTGGTACCGCTGGGCGCATTGCTGTTTTGCTGAGTGGAAACAGGCGACATCCCGCCCCCCATCCCTCCGCCCATGCCAACCTGGACGTGATCGCGCCAGCCGCCACCGCCTTTGCCTTTCATGCCATGGTTGATCTCGAACAGGATCTTATCGCTTTCGATATTCACGTGTGTAATTTGCACCTGATCGCCCACACGCGCCGCAGGACCAAACTGCTTGCCGGCTTCGGCCCAGGCCTGCTTGTCCCAGGTGCCGGTGCTGTCGAAAGGCAGCGGCTTTCTGGAACGCGGGAGAACGGTCTTAACGGTCGCAAACTCGGCCATTAAGCCGCGCAAGATTTCGATACGGTCGTCCTCGGTGAGCTTCTTGTCGACGGCGTATGCCGGAGTCAGAAGGCAGAAGGCAGAAGGCAGAAGGCAGAAAGCAGACCAACGCTTGCGACTCATGAGGCCTCCCGTAACAGAAACGCTTCCTGGTGTTGAATGGGGGCTTGTTGCAGATAAAAGAACACGGCCACGACTGTCGCGCTCGTCAACAACCCGCCCTCCGGACCGTAAGGGCCGCCGCTCCAGAGTTCTCCGACATTCCAATGCATAGAGTATCCGGTCACTCCCATTGTAAACCCGCTGAGGTTGGCGCCAAACCACGGCAGGGTCCAGTTCCAGCCGAAGTGCAGGCCGATAGGTAGCCACAGGTCACCGCTGAGGAGGAACGAATAGCCGAGCACGATGCCCCATAGCACCGTATTCAACAGCGCTATCCAGGTAAAATTCAGGTTGTCCGAATGCGCCAAGCCGAAAAGGACGCTCATGGGAAGTATGGTTGCGAAGGGACCAATGGCCTTGACCAGCACCTGGAACATATATCCACGAAACAGCATCTCTTCGCCCACCGCGCCAAACAGAAGCACAATGGAAACGAAGAGGGCGGACGGCCAGTGGAAGTAATCGTTCGGAACCGGCTCCAGATCGGCGACACGAACTAGCAGCGGTCCCACCAACACTACCAGCGCGGCCCCGACTCCCCCCAGGATTCCGATGGCGAGGTTGCGGCGCGAGGCCGCAGTCCACTCCAGGCCGATATCGGCGAGCTGCCCACGTTCGTATATCCGAAGCACGATCGCATTAGCAACGGCGGCGGCGGCAAAGGTGCCTAGTGTGGCAACCACCAAAATGGGCACGCCGAAAAACGCAATGATGACTGGAAAAATGAGGTAGTTGCCGAGGATTGCGATGAGCGCGAAGA
>Ga0210406_10001557_pt1 | contig 27699 bp, 22 predicted proteins | sample IncBWC30MmetaG_FD_155454 | JGI IMG/M metagenome (GOLD analysis project Ga0210406, IMG submission 155454) | Forest soil microbial communities from Barre Woods Harvard Forest LTER site, Petersham, Massachusetts, United States - Inc-BW-C-30-M | ecosystem: Environmental > Terrestrial > Soil >... | reverse complement strand
GACCCCTCTGCGGGTATTCCTTTAACCACCCAGGATGGTTTTCTTGCTGGTTCTCCTCAGTCCGTCACCTTTGTAGGTCTTACTACCGGTGTCAATCCCAACGACCTGGGTGTTTTTGACGGTACCAGCAATGTAGGCAATCTGTTTACCACCTCTAATGGAGGCTGGTCCTGCCTCGGAGGCGCCACTGGTCCTAATCCGGATACCAACCGGGTACTCATTGCTCAGATTACCACAAACGGAAATCTCACATTTCAATTGAATATACAGATCGGAACTCCAACCGGAGGAACGGAAATGTATGTATACAGCAACCCCGGTGCATCCGAATTTCTGTTGCCCAGTCTTAACTACCCTCCTCCTATTGTTACTGAAGTACCGGCTATCATAGCTCCTGTATCCCTGTTCCAGGTATATCCCAATCCGACAAAAGATTTGCTTGATCTGGAAATCCAGACAGACAAACAAAACAGCCGGAATTACTATGTGATCTATGATATGGTAGGAAACAAATTACTGGAGAAACAATTAGGCGCTATTACCGGGAAGTATTCGGAGAAACTGGACCTATCCTCTTTCGCCAACGGGGTATATCTTATCACCCTCTATACCGACGGAGTAGCCAGCACCCGAAAAGTAATTAAATTCCAATAGCCCTGTATGTACATGAGTTAATCACAAAGGCATCCGGAAACCGTTTCGGTATTTCGGATGCCTTTCTTTTCACCATCCCTATTCTGTTTCCCGATGAACATGGCAATTAAAATGGTTTTTATGATACCCTTCCTGGCTTGCACGCTATGCAAGGCTCAGGGTATTGTTCGCGGAAAAGTAACCGACAATACCGGAGAACCGCTCATCGCTGCCAGCATCATTCTAAAAAACAACCGGGCTGTAGGCGCAAATACCGATCTGACAGGCAGCTACTCCCTTTCCATTCCTGATTCTTCCGAACAAATCATTCTTATTTCCTATATCGGTTTCAAAATCAGGGAAGAACATATTCAGGCTAAAAAGGGAGCAGTGATTATCCGGAACATCACCCTGTTTCCGAATTCCGATACACTCAAAACAGTGGTGATAAGTGCCAAAGCTGTGAAAGCCAAGGAATATTATATGGAGCAGTTCAAAATGAATTCATCGGTAACCCTCGATTATATCTCGGCCGAAACCATGAAGAAAACAGGTGATGTGAATGTAGTGAGTGCGGTAGCCAGGGTATCGGGTGTATCCACCAACGGAGGCTTTATCAGTGTAAGGGGTATTGGCGACCGGTATATCAAAACCGCCATCAACGGGGCCCGCATACCCACCCTGGATCCGTTTACCAATAATATCAAACTGGATCTGTTTCCTGCCAGTCTGGTGGATAATGTCATTGTCATGAAAACGGCGAGTCCTGATTTGCCCGGTGATTGGGCCGGAGCATACTTGTCTATTGAAACAAAAGATTATCCCGATAAATTTTCCATCAATGTAGAAACTTCATTCGGATATAATAATCAAAGCTCTTTTCAGGATGTGGTTACCACTCCTGCCAATACCGGCGGTAATTTCAACACCCGGATGAATCAATGGCTGGGCTTTACTAACGGATATAACGAAATCAATCCTTCTTCGTTTACCAATCTGGTGATGGAGCCCACTTTATACCAGGAATTTGTGGCATTGGGTTTGGGCAATTATTTCAAATCAATCGGGGTTACCGCCAACACCCCCTGGACCGACAATTACTATAAACTGGCTCTGATACAGTTGGGCCTGTTGGGCAAAGCAGAGATCAATGATAACACGGCCTTTAACAATGCAAAAACAGCTTTCCAGAATGGCCCTTATTATGGAATGGCCTATCACGTGATTAATGATGCAGCAGTAAAATCCAGCCGGTCATTTCCTAATAACTGGAGCACAGGGCTTATGAAAGCTCCGCTGGATTTCAGTCAGAATTTCAGCATTGGCAACCAGGTGAATCTTTTCAAACGTCCTTTGGGCATCCTGGCCGGTTTTCGGTATTCAAGCATTATCCAAAGCGATCCCAATTCCTTTATCAATACGCTCATGGATAGTAAAATGGAAAATGGGAAACCGGTTGATTATGATGCCACCACGCAGAAAATAACGCGTGAAACAAAAGGATGGAGCGCATTGGTAAACCTGGCTTATAAGCTAAGCCCCAACAACAGCATCTCGCTTTTGTTTATGCCCAATGTAAAAGGTGTGAACAATGTAAGAGACGGATACCAGACCAATACACTCAATACCTATTCGGCCTATCAGACCAATGCCGTGGAGAATCAGTTTTTTGAATCGCGTCAGCAAATGGTATATCAGCTCAAATCCGAAAACTATCTGCCCCGGCCCAAAATGAAAATAGATGTGAATGCTTCCTATACTAATGGGGTGAGCAATGCTCCCGATTTTAAAGTACTTAATCTGCCGCCTGATTCGGCACACCGCAACCAGCTTGATTTTGGTGCCGACCGCTACTACCGCTATCTCACCGATCACCTTTTCGATTCACATATATCGGCCGAGATACCGGTCAACTCCAAACCCGGCTTATCCAGAAAAATAAAATTCGGAGGGGGATATCAGTGGGAATCAAAAACAAGTGATCAATACGACTACTCCATCAAAGACGGCCCCTACGCATCTCAGTTTTATCTGGGCAATGAAGCCAGCGACCCGTTCAGCCCCGATAAATTCAATATAGGTCCGGTGATTGATGCCAATGGTCTTCCCTCCTATTCTGTACAGAAAACCTATCAGGAATATGGACTCCCAACCGATCATACTATCGGGCTCAGCACCTTGTCATCGGCTTATGTCATGACCGACTATGCCTTAACGCGTGCGTTACGCTTTTCCGGTGGACTGAGAATAGAACAGGCCTATATCCATACCGATGTAAGACTTTTTGATTCATTGGGTCTGGCCCGGAATGATCAGCGCAGATATATTGAAGACTATGGAATCATTAATCCCGGTGAGTTGAATGCAACCAGCTATCTGCCCAGCGCAGGCATCATTTACAAACTCAACAAGAATGAGACATCACCCGTTAATATCCGTCTCAACTTCAGCCAAACGGTGGCCCGGCCCAGCATACGTGAATTATCCGGTGTTTCGGTTTATGATTATGAATTAAAAGATCAGGTAACTGGCAACCCCGATCTGAAAATGGTTCAGATAAACAATTATGATTTCCGAATCGAATCCTTCTTTAAATCGGGTGATAATGTATCGTTTAGTCTTTTCTATAAAGACTTTACAAATCACATTGAGCTGGTGCGTCTGGATCCTTATGGTTTCTATTGGGTCAACAACCCAAATAAATCATGGCTCCAGGGTATGGAAGTGGAAGGAAAAAAAGTACTGGGCAAATACCTTGATCTTCGTGCTAATATCAGCCTCGTTGATTCCCGTTCCACCTTCGTTGAAAACTTTCAGTTTGGAAACGGTACAGAGGTAAAAGGCCCTACCGTTACCCATACCATGTATGGACAAGCTCCCTGGGTGGTAAATGGTATCCTTACCTTTCATTCGTCTGAAAAATTCGGACTCACGGCTACGGCCACCTATAATATACAAGGACCTAAGCTGGTTATAGAAGCCAGTCCGGGAATACCTCCTGTATATGAACGGCCACGTAATCTGGTGGACTTTACCATTTCCAAAACATTGGGCCGGCACTTCAGCATCAATCTCAAAATAAGAGATCTGCTTAATGCTCCTTATGTACGGTCATACAAATTCGATCAGGGCTATTTACTCGATTACGATCGGTATCAATATGGAACTACCTATGTTATCGGACTGCTATATCAAATTTAACCCCTTGGCACAATCATGAAATGTATACCGGCCCTGTTGTTTGCTGTCTTGTTGCTGCTCTGCTCCACTGCAAAAGCTCAGCTGAAAAAGGTTTTTGTTGAAACCTATTATGTATCCGATACCAAGGATGCCAGCGACACGGTTTATACCTATGACAACAGCGGAAATGTATTGGATACGCTGAGTCTTCCTGCAGGCTCCACCACCTACCGCATTTATGTAGATCTGAAACCCGGTACCCTGCTTACCAAATTATATGGCGATCCCAACCATATCTTAAAGATTGCAAGCGATTCTGTCTTTTTCAATAATGCCGACCGGGGCAAAAGCTATGGATACCAGATCAAGAAAACAGATTTAAAGAAAGGCACCGTAGCGCTTGATACCTGGCTCACACTGGGGCAGACCACGGCCGTCATTACTCCTGCCGCTCCTCAAAAACCTTATACCTATTTCGGGGTTCCCAAAACAAGTGATACAGACACCTCATTCATAGGAGGCATTAATAATAACGGAGGAAGCTCCTCCATTGCCGGAGGCTTGCTGGTAAACAATGATCCAGCAGCGGGCATCCCCATCCATCACGTAGATGGATATATGCCGGTGGATTCCATCCCCGGCAACTGGGGAGATGGAGGCATCGTGATAAACGGAAACGACTCCACCATTTTTGGCTCTCTGGTTCCCGGTAAACAATTCATCAGCAATAATGCTTTTCTGGAAAACAGCGGAGTGATGGGCGTGATCCCCGACAGCAATCAGGTGCTGGTAGCACAACTCACTACCCGCGGTAAGATTTCTTTTGAACTCAATATAGAAGTGATACTTCCCGATGGATCTCTTTATAAATATGTTGCCAAAAACGGAGCCGATTCCCTTGCTGCCGGCGTATATCAAAACTCCACCCTCTCCTATCCTCCCCAGTGTGGCTGTAACGATCCCAACTATCTGGAGTTTAATTCCCAGGTAGCGTGTATAGATCCTGCTGCCTGCAAAACATTAGTGGTGCTGGGTTGTATGGATACTATGGCCTGCAATTATGACCCCCTTGCCAACAAACAATCCATCCCCTCTATGTGTTGCTATCCCGGCAATTGCCAGGACAGGGATCTGAGTCTGGTATGTGCAGATTTAAGTGTTCAGGAATTGCAAAACACATTCCGTTTTGATCTTTACCCCAATCCGGTACAGGAGCAGCTGACTATACAAATCACTTCTTCCTGTTCCTCCGAAACAACTTATGAAATCTACGACTCCTTTGGCCGTATCGTGAGCAAAAGAAAAACAGCAAGCTTGGCTTCTTCTCAGCTGGATGTATCGGGCTGGGCAAACGGGTTTTATCTGGTGCGGATAGTTCAGGAAGGCAGATCAGCCACCAAAATTTTTATCAAAAATTAATGAAGCAGGAAATCATGAAAGAAAGAATACCGGTCCTCATCAAAACATGCGCTCTTCTCTTTATCATGCTGGTTTGTTCCTGCAAGAAAAAAACAGAAGCCCCGGCGGTGGTCACCGGCACGGTAACCGATATAGATAACAATGTATATCCGACAGTACAAATAGGCAATCAATGGTGGATGGCTCAGGATTTACGGGTAAGCCGGTATCGCAATGGCAGCCCTGTTCAGCATATAGAAACAGATACGGTATGGGCCAAACAGAAAAAAGGCGCTTATTGCGGAACACTGGCCGGATATCATGATACCGTGAGCAAATTTTACAACTGGTATGCCATCAGCGATACCACCAATATATTAGCTCCTGCCGGATGGCATATCCCCAGTGATGATGAATGGAAGCAACTGGAAGAATATCTGGGTATGAGTTCCGCTGATGCCGATCTGGTAAACTGGAGAGGAACCCATAACGAAGGCGACAAACTAAAAAAGACCATCACCTCCATCAGCGTACCCGGCGATTGGAAAGAAACTTCCAACATCTACACCGTATGGCCCACCAATGAAAGTGGTTTCAATGCGTTTGCTTATAGTTGTCGCATGTTCGACGGTACCCAGCCCGATTATGGACTCAGTTATACCGGCTTCTGGTGGTCATCATCCAACAATGTTACGCACAACCAGGCCTGGTATCGGTATCTGGATTATAAGAATGCCAATATCTTTCGGTTTTATGGTCCCAAGACCTATGGGTTCAGCGTCAGGTGTGTGAGGGATAGTTTGTGATTCGGATGAGCTGGTGCTTAAACAATCAGTCACATCCGAGCCAACCGATAAACATTCAACGTCCGCAAAATAGAAAAAGGCCATTTGCGATACAAATGACCTTTTTAGTTCTTAGTGTGATCCCGATTGGATTCGAACCAATGGCCTGCTGCTTAGAAGGCAGCTGCTCTATCCAGCTGAGCTACGGGATCTTATTCTTATTTTCGATATATTTTGACCATTGCTCGCGAATCCTTTCCCTTGCCGCCCCGCTTTTCAAATATTTCTCTCTATTCCTTGCCTCCATCCTTGTTTCGAAGACCTCCGTTTTAAACAGTTTCCAGGGGACATACCCTTTTGTAGATCTGCTTTTTCCTGAATTATGTTTCTTCAGTCTTCTATCAATATCCTGAGCCATTCCAATATAAAATCGTAGTCCTTTTATTTCGCTGACTAAGATATAAACATAAAACATTATATCGTTTTTACTAAGCTGCTCCCTGCCTGCCGCAACACTGGCTTGCGCGATGGCAGGCAGGTATCCAGCTGAGCTACGGGATCAAAGAACGTTTGGAATTATTTTTTTATGCAAAACCCCTAATTCCACAGCTGTTCAGTGAGATTAGGGGTTCCTTTTTGTCGGGGTGGCAGGATTCGAACCTACGACCTTCTGCTCCCAAAGCAGACGCGATACCGGGCTACGCTACACCCCGAACTTCCCTTTGCCGCCAGCCTTAAAAAAAGGCTTCTGACTTTCAGGGTTGCAAATGTATTAATTATTTTGAATAATCACCTTAAAACTTAAGATTGCATTATAATATCTTTAAAAATAACCCCACAGCCTCCCTTTTCGTCTTCCTCTTCCTTCTTAACGGGCTTATTAATAAGCAGTTTACATCTATTACCACCCTTAGCATATAAAAATACAGCATTTTGTAATTTAGCCCCAGCTAAACTAGCCCCATGACCGAACAAGAAGCCCAAACCCTCACCGATAAAGAACAACGCCTCATCGGAAAAACATATATCTACAACAAAAACGGCTTTACCTATACCCTGGCCGAAGTATACCCCGGACGTCATCATGAACGCGACTATGAAGTATACTATGATCTGGATCCTACCCCGGAAACGGAACAAAAGAATGAACCCGGCACCATTGTGGAATCAGTTGATTTTATCACCAAATGGAAACTGGTTTCCTGATAGTTCTCCCCGGTTAATCCTCCCGCAGCAGGCAAAAGCAATCCTTTCGCACGGAAAATACATTTAACCTCACTTATATCCTGACTTGATAGACCGCAGATTATCATGAAGATCAGCGGCCTATTCCGTATTGACATGAATAACTTAACACATTATTTAACAAATTAAGTTTGGATATAATTAAATTTATATCGTAATATTGCGATACGATTAACACGCCATCATGGGAATATCAAAGACAGAAGAGTTTACCGTAAAGGATAACAAGATTGCCAAATACGCCAAAGCCCTCTCCCACCCTGCCCGGGTGGCGATTCTTAAACTCTTGATTCAACGCCAGACCTGTATCTGCGGCGATATTGTGGAAGAGCTTCCCCTATCACAAAGCACCGTTTCCCAGCACCTGAAAGAGCTGAAGGAAGCGGGACTTATCCAGGGCGATATTGAAGGAGCCAAAGTATGCTACTGCATTGACGAAAAGGAATGGAAGCTGGCCCAAAGCTATCTGAGCGAATTATTCGTGACCTATAAAAAGTCGGGTGAAAAGTGCTGTTAAAAAAATTTGCTTCATACAATCGACATATTACGATAACCACTAAAACAAACGACATGGAAACACCGGATCAACTTAAGGAAATGGTAAGACAGAAATACAGCGCCATTGCCCTGCAGGATAAAGACACCAATGCTTCTTCCTGCTGCGGAGCTACGAGCACCTGCTGCGGCGATAGTGTATACAACATCATGTCTGAAGATTATGACAAGCTTAACGGTTATAACCCCGATGCCGATCTGGGATTGGGTTGCGGATTGCCCACCCAGTTTGCTAAAATAAAAACAGGAGACGTAGTGATTGATCTGGGCAGCGGAGCAGGAAATGATTGGTTTGGGGCCAGGCAGGAATGCGGACCCGAAGGAAAGGTAATCGGCATCGATTTTACCGAAGCCATGATTGCTAAAGCCAGATCCAACGCCGAAAAACAAGGATTTCACAATGTGGAATTCAGACAAGGGGATATTGAAAAAATGCCTCTTACCTCCGGTGTTGCCGATGTGGTGGTAAGCAATTGTGTGCTCAACCTGGTGCCAAACAAAAAAGAGGTATTTAAAGAAATACTCCGCGTGCTTAAACCCGGAGGTCATTTCAGCATATCCGATGTGGTACTGGTAGGTGAACTACCCGACAAACTGAAGAATGCTGCCGAAATGTACGCAGGCTGCATTGCCGGTGCCATTCAAAAAGAGGAATACCTGAACCTGATCCGCGAAACGGGATTTACCACAGTGACCGTCCAAAAGGAAAAAGCAATTACCATTCCGGATGAGATTCTGAAAGACTATGTAACAGGCGAAGAAGCTAAAACCTTTAAAAATTCAGGGGTAGGGATATTCAGTGTCACTGTATTTGCCAAAAAAGACTCTTGTTGTAAACCCGGAAGCGGCTGCTGCTAAGCCTATGAACTACAGAAAATATCTCTCGGAAATTATAGGAACCTTTGCCCTTGTATTTTGCGGCACAGGAGCTATCATCATCAATCAGGAAACAGGGGGCGTCATTACCCACCTGGGCGTTGCCATGACCTTTGGTCTTATCGTCTCAGCCATGATCTTTGCCCTGGGTGATGTTTCAGGCGCGCATCTCAATCCGGCTGTCACCATCGCTTTTGCCGTGGCACGCCGCTTTCCCCTCAGGGAAACACTTCCTTATATTCTTTCTCAAGCCATAGGAGGTTTTGCTGCAAGCGGCTTTTTAAAAATGCTGTTTCCACAAAATCAATTGCTGGGTACTACCATGCCTGCAGGTAGTGATATGCAATCCTTTTTGCTCGAAACCGTACTTACCTTGTTGCTGGTGATGGTAATCTTTAACGTCTCCACCGGCTCTAAGGAAAAAGGCATCACCGCTGCTATCGCTATTGGCGGAACTGTGGGATTAGAAGCATTATTTGCGGGCCCTATCTGCGGCGCATCCATGAATCCCATACGATCCATCTGTCCCGCCATTGTATCAGCGCATACCGAACACCTCTGGATTTATATTGCGGGACCCATTACCGGGGCCCTGCTCGGACTCCTCATCCATACCTTACTGTATTCTAAAAAAGAAAGCGACCTATGATCCTTGCTTTATTCAGCGATATTCACGCCAATCTGCCCGCTCTGGAAGCCATGTTTAATGATATGGACAAACGTAAACCGGATGCCGTTTACTGCCTCGGCGATTTGGTGGGATATAATATCTGGCCCAATGAAGTGGTAAACGAAATCCGGAAACGAGGCATCCTCACCATTGCCGGTAATTATGATTTCGGTGTAGGACGTCATTCCGATGACTGCGGTTGCGCCTACAAAACCGAGCATGACAAAGCCATGGGAGCCATTTCCATTGCCCTGTCCAATCAACTCATTCAGCCCGAAGAACGCGATTATTTAAGAACATTGCCGGCCCATATCCGCATGGAATATCAGTTGAATGAAAATCCTTTGTGCCTGATGCTGGCACATGGAAGTCCACGGAAAATAAACGAATATTTGTTTGAAGACCGGGACGAAAAAAGCATGATGCGAATAATGGGAGGTGCTCAAGCCGATATCCTGTGCATCGGGCATACCCATAAACCCTATCACCGTATATTCTCGTATGAAAAAGATGGGAAAACGGCATTCCGCCACGCGATCAACTTAGGATCCGTGGGCAAGCCGAAGGATGGAGATGCGAGAGGGTGTTATGTATTGCTTCATCTTTCTGAAAATAGCAGTATTTATTCCAAAGAGAGCATTGCAGTGGAGTTCGTCCGCTTTGCCTATGACGTAGAAAAAGCTGCCATGGCAATAGAGCAAAGCATCCTTCCGGATGAATATGCCGATATGCTGAGAAAAGCTTTTTAAGGCACCAACACATCGATGGCCTCGCTCCAGGCACCTATCACCCCGCTCGTACTTACCCTCATCCGGAAATAGTAGCGGGTGGATGGTATCAGTCCGTTTATATACTTCTTTACATTCGTACTGGGCGTAAGCTCCTCCCATGCCGTTTCAGATGCAGGATTGGTAGTGATGGCATACATGTAGCAGGAACTTTGATTCACCCTTTTACTATTCAGCTTCACCTCACCCGGAGTACCGGTTAACCTTGCCGTAAATGTTTTAGGCAGATGCGTATTAGGCCTTTTAATGGGCATACCGCTGCTGTTTATGATTTGCTCAGCATTATCGGGGTCTTTGTTGGCTATGGTCTCTACATAAATTCCAAGCCCCTTGAGCAGGATCTCAAGAGATTTCCGTTCCACATGCATTTCGCTTACCGCTCCTTTAGCCCTTGAAAGGGATACCGTATATGCTGTCTCCAGTACATTCAACTGAGTAGAAACCTCACTTATTGATGGAGAGGGTGCCGGGAAATAAACATTTCCGCTTATCTTTTGCAAATAAAGCCGGGCATTGCTTATAAGCTGAGGAGTGCTAAGCCATTTGAGACCGAGCGCTACCTCTTTCTTTTTAACTTTTGGTTGTGTGTTCATGTTATTATTTTTTATTTCATTTATAATATTCCATTAAATTAATACTGTTTTATAAAAAACACAATAGTGTTGTCCTATTTTTAACTCCGATCAGGGGCATTTGATAAAGATTACGCATTAATGCTTACTGTTTTATAATGAGTGCTATTCCAACCCATACAGCTGCTAAGCATTCGTATACGATTACCAGGTATTTCATTCCAACTGCTACACATTCTTATATCCTTGCCAGACATTTCACTGTTATTGCCAGGCATTGTCATATAACTTCTTTGCTTTCTTATCCACTTGCTTTGCTTTTTATGGCCACTGCTAAACATTCTGATCCCATTGCTTCGCATTTAAGGACAAAAGCCATGAAATTCAATACAACTTCCCTACATTCCAATCCGGTTGCTTTGTATTTCATAACGAATGCCAGGAATTTCCATACAACTTCTATGTATTCCTATCCGGTTGCCAGGTATTTCACTCCTGCTACCAGTCATTTGCATACCCCTACCCCGCATGTCATCACTGCTGCCAGGTAAATACATGCTACCTGTCCGGCATACTCCTCGTCTCCTGTCGCTTCATTCTGCCTTTCTGTCTCATCCGGCGGCTTTTATCCTCATTTTTAACGTTCATGAGCAAAATAAATCCATTTTCTGCCTTAACTTTGTAATACAGGAACCCTTATTTAATCAATCATGGACAGAAAAAAATTTCTCTCTCTTGTGGGTATGAGTGCAGGAGCATTTGCAGTTGTTTCCTGTCTCAATGGTTGTTCTAAAGCTCCGCTGGGAGCCAATCCTCCTACTGTCAATTTCAACCTTAGCCTTACCGATCCTGCCAATGTGGCTCTTACCCACCTGGGCGGTTATATGTATTATCAGGGTGTTATCATTGCCAGAACCACTGCCGGATTATTCCTGGCGGTATCTCAGACTTGTCCCCATCAGGGCAATACCGTTGTTTATGAAAGTGGCCCGAATGATTTTTATTGTCCTGCTCACAGCTCTGTTTTTGCACCCAACGGACAGGTTACCGGTGGTCCCTCTCCACAGAATTTAAAATCCTATAATACCCAGCTTACAGGTACTACACTCCATGTTTGGGGTTGATCGGTTCCCGATCCTTAGCTTATGAAAAGAGTCCGGAGCCTCTTATTATTCTATTCTTTCTCTCTTACCCTTTTGGCTCAAAACAAGGAAGTGGATTCCTTGCAAACACTTGTTTCAAAAGCTAAAGAAGACACGGGCAAAATAGCCCTGCTTAATAAACTGAGCGCCTGTCTCCGCAAAAAAAATAATTACGGACGTGCCACCTCTTATGCCGACGAGGCGCTTCTTTTATCTCAAAAGCTGGGGTCTCAGAAAGGACTGGCCTTGTCCTGTATGAATCTGGGAACAATTTCCTTCGGTAAAGCAGATTATAAAGAAGCCCTTACTTATTTCCAACGGGCGGGAACCATTTTTACGGCGTTAAAAGATTCGTCGGATATTGCCGATGCACTGAATGGAGAAGGCAATGTGAATTACGATCAGGGCAGTTATCCCAAAGCATTGGATTGTTATTTTAAATCGCTTAAGATAAATGAACACCGAGGATCGCCTTCGGCAACTTCCACTTCATACGAAAACCTGGCTTATGTATACAAAAACCAGGGCGATCTGAAACAGGCACTGAGCTATGAACAGAAAGCGCTGGCATTGAGGGAAACACTTCGTGACACATTTACCATAGCCGCATCGTATAACAACATGGGCATTACCTATAAGAATCTGAAAGATTATTCCAACGCCCTGCGTTGTCATGAAAAAGCCCTGCAGCTACGCGAGAAGATTGGAGACAAAAACGGGATGGGTGCCTCTTATAATAACATAGGTCTGGTATACAAAAATCAGGGTGATTATAAAAAGGCTGTTGAATATCAATTGCTGGGTTTGAAATACAGAATAGAAGGTGGAGACAAAAATGGGGTTGCCATTTCCCGCTGCAATCTGGGTAGTTTGTATTTAACCCTGTCGGATACTAAAAAAGCGCTGGATCAGTTTCAGCAGGGACTGGAAGAAGGTGAAGCGCTCTCCTCCAAAGAAATTATCAAACACTGTTATTCAGGACTCTCCAATACCTACGAAAAAACAGGTGATCTGGTCAAAGCACTTCTATACAACCGGAAGTATTCGGATATCAAAGACAGCATCGTGAATGAAAGCAATAACAAACAGATAGCCGGTATGAAAGCTCTTTTTGAAAGTGATCAGAAAGACCATCAGATTATTCTTTTAAATAAGGACAAAGAAACGCAGGCTGCCATAGCAACGGCCGATAGTAAAAGACAAAAAGTTATTATCGGAGCAGTTACCCTTGGGCTGATGCTGGCCCTGGTGTTTGTACTCTTTATCTGGAGAAGTTACCGTCAGAAACAAAAGGCACATGCCGAGATTTCGGCTCAGAAAGAAATCATAGAAGAAAAAAACAAGGATATCACCGACAGCATTAATTATGCCTTACGCATACAGCAAGCTATCCTTCCGCTGGATCAGAAGATCAGTAAGTATCTGAAAGAATATTTTATCCTGTTTCGTCCTAAAGATATTGTGAGCGGAGATTTTTACTGGTTTCAGGAAAAAGACGGAAAAATTATTCTGGCTGTGGTGGATTGTACCGGTCATGGTGTTCCGGGAGCATTTATGAGTCTGATCGGGAACGATCTGCTGAATGAAATAGTGAACGGACGCAGCATTCATAACCCGGGTCATATTCTGCAGGAACTTAACAAAGGTGTGCACCATGCATTAAAACAGGAAGAAACAAACAGCCGCGACGGGATGGATCTCGTGATTTGTGTGCTGGAAGGAAAGCGGCTTGCTATAGCTGCCGCCAATAACCCTGTATGGATTTACCGGAAAAACAAAGCACAGATTGAAGAGATAACGGCTACCAAGGCAGCTATTGGGGGCCATACACCGGCAGAGCATTTGTTTGAAACTACGCTACTCGATATACTGCCGGGCGATGCCGTATATCTTTTCAGCGATGGTTTGGCCGATCAGTTTGGCGGACCCAAAGGAAAAAAATTCAAATACAAACAATTCAAGGATCTGCTCCTTGCTGCTGCCTCACAACCACTGCCCGAACAGAAAAAGAATCTGGAACAAGCTTTTGACAACTGGAAAGGCAGCCAGGAACAGGTAGATGATGTATGTGTGGTAGGACTTAGGGTCTGAAAAGTTAACGAATCTTTATAAAACATGTCTCCCATTATCCCGACTATTACCAAAGAACAAATCCTGTTTAATAATATCATTGTTATTGAAGAGGGTTTGCTCCAAACCACCACGGCAAAAGGAGTGAAACGTTCCTTCTCCCGTATTAAAGTAAACCGTCAGGATGCTGCTGCCGTTCTGATATATAATACCGATACACGTAAGGTGATCCTTACCCGTCAGTTTCGATATGCCGTTGCATCCCTCACCAAAGAGCCTATCCTGGAAATAATGGCCGGTAAAGTAGATGAAGGGGAAGAACCTCTGGAAACAGGTATACGCGAAGCCATGGAAGAATGCGGGTATCGTATTGAACGCAGCAATATTCATCATCTGGCATCATTCTATGCATCGCCGGGATATACCACCGAAAAGTATCATCTCTATTTTGCTACGGTAACAACTGCCGGCCATATCAATGCCGGAGGTGGACTGGAAGAAGAAAATGAAAGTATAGAAGTGGTGGAAATGGATCTTCCTGTATTTATGAAAATGGCCGAAGATGGATTGCTGGAAGACGGCAAAACACTTATGGCCGCTATGCTGGTAAAAAACAGAGCCGGATTGATTGCATGACAATACATTTTGTAAAGGCTTAAACAAAAACATCCGGTCGGCGCGGATGTGACGGGCTGAAGGTGTGCTTGCTCATTCATGCCGACCGGAGATTCTGAATCCGGGAAGTACAGACATTAAGATATGAGTCAGCAAATGATATTGATTAACAAGTGGCATCCGCTCAGGTAAGGCTATAACAACCTGGCTTTGTGTTAAATATGAAATAGCTATGAAAAAATTTGTTTCTTGTTGCAATATTTTACAACTTTGTATTGCTCTGGAACAGGAACATTTGCTAACAATTATGATTATTAACAACTTAAATGGGAACAATTCATGTAATCAACAACGTAAAGATTTATGTCTACTCAGGAGATCACAACCCACCACATATTCATGCTTTTTATGCGGAATACGAAGTGGTAATAGAAATTATGAGTGGAGAGATTATCAAGGGCTTTATGCCCAAGTCACAACTCAATGAAGTTAGTGATTGGCTCAAAGAGCCGAAAGTAAAAACAAAGCTGATAGATTGGTTCCACAAAATGAATCCTGATTTAAGACGCTGATTTTTAAAATCTTGTTTTAGCATCTAACGGTTCTACGGACAAATCAAATGAAAAAAGAAAATATAGTAAAGAAATGGAAGTCTAAGAAGAAGCTTCCCAGAATCCTAAAAATCAACAGGGTCAAAGGATTGACTATTTCGGTCTTGTTTAGTAATGGTCACAACCGAGTCTTAAATTTTGATAAAATATTTAAGAATTGGAAAGTGGCTAAGAAAAGCCTGGAATACAAATTACTTGATCCCATTGAATTCAAAAAGGTGAAGTTGGAAGACTTTACACTTGTTTGGCCTAATATAAAGATCGAGCTTGAAGGGTTTGATGGAGAGAAGATGATCCAACCCTACCAGATCGGAGCCGATGTATTATATGAATTGAGTGAACCAGATGAGCAACTGGAGCGGTTCACCATTGGTTCATTAATTAGGAAGGAACGAGTTAAAGCAGGATTGACTCAAGAAGAGTTGGGTGAACGGATTGGTTCTGACAAGTACTATATTTCTAAGGTTGAAGCAGATCAATTTCATGTTGAGATTTCCACACTAAGAAAAATTATCGAAGGTGGATTGCACAAGAAGATGGAAATTGTGATTAAGTAAATTCGTTAGAGATTACAAAGCGTTTCTCAGAAGCCATTGAACTTAATTGTTCAGTGGCTTTTTTGTTGTTTCAAAGTTGGATAGATTAATACTTGATGTATATCAGCCTAACCCGCACTGTAAAGGTTCTTAAACAAAACACCCCGGCAATATGCCGGGGTGTTTTGTTTAAGAACCCTATCGTTTATTTTACAATCTGTACACGCTGCACGGAAATGCCATTTGCATTTTCCAGCTTAATGAGATACATACCTTCGGGTTGATTTTGCAGATCAAGTGTAATCTTGTTCTGGGTCATCTTCTCGGAGTGTATCAATTGTCCTACTGCGTTCATTACTGTGATAACACCGTTTGCTTCGGTTGCTTCTAAGGTAACCAATCCATTGGCAGGGTTCGGGTAGATTTTGATCTGACCCATTGCTGCTTCCTGAATTCCGGTAACACAGCTGTATACATTGATAACACCTTTGGCCGAAGCACTGCAACCGAATCCATTGGTATACATATACGTGATGGTATCGTGCCCGAAACCGGCAGCATTCGGATTGAATACTCCTGCACTTACGGTATTACCGGTATATGTTCCACCTGTTGGTGTACCACCGCTCAGTGTTATTGATGTCTGGCTTACACATACACTGTCAACTGCTTTGGGGAAGCTTACAGTAACTGTAGGATTGGGATTAACCGTTACACCAATTGTTGCCTTATTCTGACAACCGTTAGCATCGGTTCCTGTTACTGTATACGTAGACGTTCCGATTGGTATAAAAGGAGTATTGTTTGGTGCACCCTGATTCCAGGAATACGAAGATGCTCCGCCACCGGTAAGAACAAGATTGGTTCCGGCACAAACAGTAGCATTGGATGGTGTTGCAGTAGCAGTAACCGTAGGCAGTGTATTTACTACCACAGGTACCGTGGTACCATTGATACAACCGTTTCCATCCTTACCCAGTACGGTGTAGGTTGCAGAACCTCCGGGAACAAAAGGAGTACTGTTGGTAATGCTTGGAGACCAGGTATACGTATTTGCACCGCTTGCTGTAAGTGTAAGACTGCCTCCTGTACATACTGCAGCTGTAGCAGGCGTAGCCGTTACAGAAATAGTAGGCAATGCATTTACCTGTATAAAATTGCTGGACGAACTGGTGCAACTTCCGCTGGTATAGGTATAAAGAATGGTATGAATACCTACTCCTGCCGTAGCCGGATTAAACATACCACCCGATACGCCGGGACCGGAATAAACTCCTCCTGCAGGACTTCCACCTGTAAGGGTGCTGGAACCTGCATTTACGCAATAAGGACCAGGTGCTCCGCCAAAGGTAACAGCAGGACCGCCTGCATCATTAACCGCAACACTGATGTTATTGGAGCAACCGTTGGCATCCATCACTGTAATATTATACGAACCTGCAGCTACATTGGTAATAGAGGAAGTACTTCCTCCACCCTGCCAGCTATAGGTATAAGCGCCTGTTCCACCTGCTGCCGTTACACTGGCTGTTCCGTTGGAATTACCACAGGTTGCATTAACCGAACCAGGAGTAAGCACAATGGCTGTTGGCTGTGTAAGCGTAGCAGTACTGGTTACAAAACAACCTTTTGAATCGGTGATGGTAACCGTATACGAACCAGCTGCTAATCCTGTAAAGTTGGGAGATGAACCAGCTATGCCACCGTTAAGGGAATAGGTATACGGAGTGAATCCATTATTGGCTGTGGTATTGATAGTACCCGAGCTATTTGCGTGACAGGTAAGATTGCCACCCGACAGACTTGCCTGGATACCCGTAATTGGCAACACCGTACTATAGGTGGCCGAGTTACCACAACCATTAATTACTTTAAGGGTTACGGTATAAGTACCAGCTGTAGCATAGCTATAGGAAACATTGGACTGATGCGTGATCAGAGAATCTCCGTTACCAAAATGCCATTTGTAAGTTGATCCGCCTGCTCCCAGGAAAGAAATAGGTGAACAGGTCATATTATTGCCACCAAGTATATTCAAACTTCCGTTTACAGGCTGACTGCCACCCACTGTAATATGAAGTGTATCAGAAGCACTGTTGCCGCAATTATTGGTTGCTGTAAATGTTACTACCATCACTCCATTAGTGGAATAGGTGTGGTGTGCCAACTCAATCAATTGCAGACCACCACCTCCTCCTCCTCCGCCACCACCTCCGCTTATATATTCAGGAGTGGTAGTCGTAGTGGATGTTCCATCTCCAAAGTCAAACTTGTAAGATGCAAAACCGCCTACCGCATAGAATGTTACAGTATCGCCCGGACAAGCTGATGTTGTAGGAGCACCCCAATTGCCATTGTTTCCATTTCCATGTCCCAACATAGGAACAACACTGGTATTTATATTCACGGTATTGCTAAGCGCTGTATCTTTTCCGCAACCGTTATATAATTTCAAAGTAACAGTATAAGTTCCTACGCTTGGATAAGCAAACATAGGAGATACTTTGGAAGAAGAATCGTGGGTAGTAGTACCGAAATACCATTTATAAGCCGCCGGAGGTGGAGTATTGCCCGGACCCTGGAAAGAAACACTGTCATGAGGACAGGCTGGATTCGGATTGATCTGCCAGGAAGTGTTACCATTATACGGCATATTTGCAATGACATGAACGGTGGTTGATAAGGTAGTATCCAGTGCACAACCATTGACCAGTTTACAGGTTACGGTATACATACCGGCCGAAGGATACATATAAGTAGGCGATTGCAAAGCACTTGAATCTGCATTATAACCAAAATGCCATACATGGCTCAAAGCAGGACCTGCATTCAGATTGAATTGACCCGCATCGGTTGGACAGATATTCCCCGGTCCGTTGATACCTACCCAGTTCTGAAAATGGATATTACTTCTTACGTGTACCGTATCCGTATAGGAGCTGCTTGTTCCGCAAGAGCTGGTCAGGGTAAGTTTTACCGCATAATTACCGGTTGATACATAAGAATGGGTAGGTGAAGTTTGTGTAGAGTGGCCTCCGTCACCGAACGACCAGGAATAGGAAGAAGCATTGTAATCGCGCGGATTAAACTGACCTATATCGCCCGGGCAGACATAATTATTAAAATTGAAATTGGCGCTCGGATGGCCATTGTTTTTTACATACACAACTGTTTTAATGTGTACAATTCCGCAACTGGCATTTACCGTAAGTTTTACAGTATCTACTCCAGGCGTGGAATATGAATAATTAGGATTTTGCTGATTGGAAGTTCCTCCGTCGCCAAAAGACCAGTTATAGTTATAGGCTCCTCCTCCGTTAAAACTGAAGTTGATGTTTTCTCCCGGGCAAACGGTATCGGATGAGGATTGAATATTTCCCCCGCCTACGCTGATTCCCATCATATAGGAACCCAGCATCACCATACCATGTCCGGTAGTGTCATAAGCAGTCACCATTACATTATAAAAACCCTGGTTATTGAACGTCTCGGTAGCATTAACGGTTGAAACATGATCACCGTTATTGAAATCCCAAGAATAATAATTACCCACGGTGCTGGTATTTGTAAATACAACCGGAAGTGGGGCGCAGCCATTCGTTGTACTGGCTGTAAAACTTACCTGGGCATGAATAGCAACATAGCATAACATGGCCAGGAACAAGGATAGTAACTTTTTTGTCATAGATGTTTTTTTGGAGATTGAGATCAAATATACAATAAATCCGGTCTGAAGCAAGTGCAGAAATTGTCGTTTTATTGACATTCTATTCGCACATAAACATCTGTAAATCAGTGAATAAAAAGGAATACGGTGCTGTCGGCAGGTAAGCCGTTATGGGTGAGCCAGATCTTCAAACCCGTGGTGTCCGGTTTGACACCAAAATTGCAATAATCCACGGGGCAGGTTCCTGTATATCCATTCACTGTTTTTATTCCAAGATACTGAGAAGCCAACATAGCATCCAGCTGAATTGGGCTATAAGATCCCTTTAATGTATCGGGCATATATACCACAGCCTCATATTTCCGGTAATCGGGATGGCTCGTTATCTTATCCACCAGATCCATCACTTCCTCCTGGCTTCCTTCTTTTGAATAGGTTACCGCCTTTTCGCTGTCATAGCGGTTATCGATTACCACCAACACGAGTAATAAAACCCCTACCCCATTCCGTAGCCAGGTATACCTGATTTTTGCAAGCACCATAGAAATCATGAACGTTACCAATATTGCATAATACAATAGCTGTACATTCACCACCCGACACAAATCGCGCATGGCAGCAAACCCGGGAAAGTAATACACCCCTTCATAAAGACTGAATTTGCCCACCCTGAAAGTGAGGATAAATAGCAGAATAAAACCCGAAAGAAACGCCAGTCCTAACCTCGATAAAGATGACACCTGCCCTATCTTTCTTCTGAAAGCAGCAACAAGGAGAATAACCAGAAAAACAACAACCGACAAAGATGCCATTCCACCTGGAAACAGGAACTTGTTCCAGAAGTCTATCATTCCTTGCGGTACTTTATCGAGGAATGTCCAGGAGCTTGACAAATCACAGGTAAGCAGATAAGCGGAAGGTTCGGGCAGTGATGCCATTACAAATGCTTTATCCGGAAGGGTACCATTCATACTTCGTTCTATATACGGCCACATGATCAAAAAAAGCAAGCCGAAATTTATCATACAGTATAAAGTATACCAGCGCCAATACTTTCTTTTAAAGATGGTACGGAAAGAAATACTTTTCCAGTAAAAAAGGGAATAACCCAGGAGTGCGCAAAACAATCCCAACGAAAGCAATAATCCCAGATAAATGGAATTATAAAACTGCAGCACAATACTCAGCAAGAGAAAAAACACATATTTGTGCTTTGCTTCTTTCAGCAACATAATAAGAAAATAAAAAGCCAGCGGGAGCATATACCGGGCCATCATCTGGGAATGATAGTTCTGATCAAATACGGGAATAGCAAATGTGAATACAAAGGCGCCTGCAAGTGCAGCCAGTTTATTTCCGGAAAGCCGGAATAACACCCATGCACAGACTATAAAATTCAGCAACAGGGTAACTACCATCCACCCCTGATAGGCACTCTGATTATCCATACCGCAAACACGAAAAGCAGCATACAATGGCAGCTCGCCTATAAAATTGTCGGAATAGGAAATGATTTCCTTTTCCGGGTAACAAAACGGAGCATTCCAGAACACATGCTCTTTGTTTGTGAGATAAGAATAGCCGTTCTCAAGCAGGTAATTATTAAAACGGGCATCGGTAAGATCGCCCGGGATCCGGTCAAAATTATCACCGAAGATGGGGAATATGGTATAGAAAACCATATAGAGTAGAAAAAGAACAGCAACTGTATTCTGAAATAAATCGGTCTTTAAAAAAGCAGCCCGGGAAGTAATTTGCTGTAATTTGTTTTTGATCATGATCAACACATCCTATATGGGTGTCTTATTCGCCGACAATTATACAATAAATTCCGGTGCTGCGCCTCTTTTATCCCTTCCCCAAACAGAGGACAATATCAGCCAAGCATGACCAGGGTTCTTGCTTTTAAACAAACTAAGAAGCGCATTTGTCGTCATGACAAATGCGCTTCTTTATGCTTAAAATTTATATCTACTATGGTAGTGTAAAGGTATAAGTAACACCGTTTACAGTAACCGTATAGATCAGGTCACAGGTTCCGTTTCCATAATCAATGGTACGGGTTGGGTGACCGGAAGGAGTGAATTGAATAGTTCCCTGAATAAACGGACGTTGTCCGCTGATATTACATCCACCGAAATCGCGGATTAACTGATTGGTGATAGAAGCTGTAAAGGCTGTTCCTGCAGCAGTATTTCCGTTTGCACTACCCATTTGACCTACACGGGCTCTTGACCAGGTGATAGGACGTGCCGCACCATGATAGATAGAGGTATCGCTGGTATTAAGAAGTGTTTTGGTACGGTTACAGTTCCAGGTGAAGGTTCCCCCGCTTGATTTTACAATGCTTACATCGGCATTGATAGACCATGTTTCATTGGTAGAAGCGGGATTGAATCCAACCGGTGTAGTATTGGTGATAACCTTATTTACAATATTCACCTGGTTTCCATCCACTACATAGTGATTGGTGGTTACAGAACAGCTAAAGCCCGGATCGCGGTAATGTCTTGCTCCTACTGCAGAACCTGAGTAATTGATAATAATCTGACCGCTTCGTGTTTTTCCATCCAGACAGGTGCTGCTGGCGCTGAATGTAAGTGTAACGATTTTATTAATGGTATCATACGTTACGGTAGCACATCCAAGACCCAAAATAGCATCATAACCTGGTGCCAAACGGTAGCTGGAGAGGCCTGAACTTCCATCGGAAGATTGTGCAGCCATTTCCGTCATATCGGAAACAGTATGTTCGGCCAATGAGTTATCGGCTGACGAAGTGGTTTCTTCTGAAGTAGGGCTGGTATTGGTAGTCTTTTTGCAGGATGAAACCGTCAGGCTCATCAGTAACAGTGCCGAAAATCCGCCTGTTATCCATTTAGTTGTTTTCATCTTCATGGGTTTATGAATGGTTAAGTTGATGGATTGCTTATTTGCCGTTTATGACAAGCGAATTACACGAAAGTTTAATGCTGGAAGATAAATTTACTGTTTTTTCCTGATTTCTCAGATTTTGACCCCGATCACCAATATATCATCCACCTGATCAGCCGCACCTTGCCACGAAACAATAGCTTTATTAAGGTCATGGCCCTGTTCATCCATGGATAAGGATTGAACACTTAAAAGAAGCTCTTTAAACCGTTTGCGCATAAACTTTTTCCCATCCGAGCCCCCAAACTGATCGGCATATCCATCGGAAAACACATAAATACTATCACCCGGTTCCAGGTTCATCAGGTTATTGGTAAACTGGCTTATACGGTCGCTGATACCGATCGGGAATTTATCGGCTTTGATTTCTATCAATTCATTTTTCCTGACCAGGAACAAAGGGTTATAAGCGCCGGCATATTCCAGGGTCTTGTTTTTCAAATCCACACAACAAAGGGAAATATCCATTCCATCCTTATTCTCCCCTTCTTTACCACTTTGTTTTAAGGCTTTGATAATACCTTCTCTTAAAGCATCCAGAATTTTTGCCGGTTCGGCTATTCCTTTATCATTTACAATCTCATTGAGTAATGAGTTTCCGATCATCGAGGTAAATGCGCCCGGAACACCATGACCGGTACAATCCGCTGCTGCAAAAAAGATCTTGTCATTCTTTTCCGATAGCCAGTAAAAATCTCCGCTTACAATATCTTTAGGCTTATACAATATAAAACTTTCGGGAAACAAGGTTTTGAAATTTTCTTTGGTAGGCAGTATTGCTTCCTGAATACGTTTGGCATAGTTGATACTATCAGTGATATCCTTATTTTTCAATTCAATCACTTCTTTCTGTTTCACCACTTCGGCAGTACGCTCCTGAATAATGTTCCTCAACCCCCGTGTTGAAATAATGATGGCCCCGTATACAAAGCCGAAGAAGAACAATACATAACCGATATAGGCCCACAGGGTACGATACCACGGCGCCAGGATCGTAAATTCGTAAACGGCTTCCTGACTTTCATGTCCGTACATATTCATAGCCTTGACACGGAAAAAATATTTTCCTTCCGGCAGGTTGGTATAAACGGCTTTGCTTTCATTCTTCCATCCCGACCATTGTTTATCAAACCCTTCGAGCATATAACTATATAGGGTTGCTGTTTCATCCTCAAAATCGGGTGCGGCAAAATGAAATGTAAACGAATTAAAGGAATAATGCAGTCTTGGTTTCAGCTTCTCAGGCTGAGATAAAGAAACAAAACCGCTATCGTTGAAATTGGTCCCTGAAAATATAACCGAATCTTTTCCGAGAATCACTTTCCGTACCAATGCCTGGTAATCCTGATGATAGTTTTTGGAAATCCGGTTGTTATATCTGAAAATGCCATCGGGGCCTCCAAGCCAGGTGATTCCATCCTTATCATGAAAAACAGAAAGAGTGATGCTTTTGGATATACCCATAAAGGGTGTTTTAACCCATTCCATCCGGGTAGGTGAATGCCGGTCTACATACCCTACTTCCATCTGTCCATCTTTCTGATACACTTTCACGATCCAGATATTGCCATTGCTGTCTTCGCTGATTCGGAAAGGACCGGCCTGCCCGTCAGCAAACTGAGAACCCAGCGATGCATCAGCTGAAAAACGCTTTCCATCAAATTTGAAAAGTCCGCGAAGGGTGGCGAAATACATTTTCGATCCAATGTTTCTCACCTTTACCATCTCATCGGGCAATCCACTGCCCAAACCATAACGGGTTATCTTTACATTATTCATCTGCCGGCTTCCTCCTCCATAAAGGAGGCTTGTAACACCAGTGGTGTTATTGCCAAACCAGATGGTGCCATCTTCGGCTTCGTCCATAGAACGGATATATTCCGTTACCCCCAGCACCTTGCCTTCATCCACCCAACTTCCATTGCTCCAATAGATGGAAGACAGACCGGCGGTGAAGCCGATAAAGACCCGGTTGGAATCTTTTCTGGAGCGAAATAACATACTGGCATTTTCATTTTCCTTTGTTACCCTGCTTATTTTGTTTCCGGTAAGCTCATATACTCCATCATTGCTCGCGACCAGCAAACTGCTTTTCTTCCCTGCCTGAAAATCCAACAAGGTCCAGCACTCGGATGCAATCCCTTCCACTTTCTGAAAATGAGCCTGTTCAATCTGTGACGGGTTGGTTGATACACCCGGCTCCTGAAGACAATAAATACCGGTATTGGTAGCTGCATACAATTTATCCTCATGCCGTGTCATCGATTGAACGGTACCTTCCAAACCATTCTGATCATTAAAACGCGTGATAGGCGAATTGATGTCCACTTTTGTGATACCGTTGTTGGTGGCAAGCCACAGCTTTTGCTGCATATCCAGAAACTGAGAATGGATGGATGCATCCTGCAAGCCCGCTCCCTTGTTAAGAGCCTCCATTAGATTACCCGACGAATCAATAACAGCTATACCATTGCCCAATGTCCCCACAGAGAAACTCCATTTATTAAGGGGGATACAGTTATATACTTTGTTATTGATAAAGAACTCATCAATACGGGTATGAAAAGGTATCACCTTGGTTAATTGTTCCGGGGTCTGAAGCTGTGATGTCTGATTACCTGCTATACCGGGTTTCATAACAAAGAGACCATGATCCTGGGTATTGAGTAAAATACGATCCTTGCGGAAAGGCAGCATGAAATATATTTTTTCCTGGGCAAACAGCTCTCCGCCCTGGATCAGGGTAAGGCTGGTATCACGCAGAGTAAACAAACCCACTTCCTTTTCTCTTACATAAACGGTATGATGTAGATAAAACATGAGATGGAAAGCCGTTTTAGCATTACATACATGCATATTTTTCCCATTCCAGCAGAAAATTTTATTGGATGCCTGAAAATATACGTTACCATCATCGGTTACAAAACATTTCCATATCTCTTCAAAGTCGCGGTCCTTTAAAGGCAATGATTCAAGCAAGGAGATGTATTTAAGTTTCCCAATTGCATTGGGCGACAAGTATCCGATCTCTCCGGTACCTCCTACAAAAATGGTTCCGTTGCTGCTTATTGCAAGGGAATGTACCGGTGCTTCTTTAGGTGTAAGAATAGTATCCCAGTTACGTCCATCATATTCCAAAATCCCGCTGTTGTTTCCGAAATACAGCAAGCCCCGCTTATCCTGAACAATAGCCAGATTCTGAGGAACGAGGTGATAATCTTTGGAGGTGTAATTGCGGATATCGAAAAATCCATTTTCATTCGTTTCCTGGGCAGCAGCATGCCTGGTAAAACCAATAAACCAAGTAACCAGAATAAAACACCTGAGAAGGAGTCTGCAATTCATGTTTGGGAAAGGACATGGCCCGCTTTCATTCGGTGCCGATGTACCAAGGACGAATATAGGAAAATCTTCCCCATCTTTCCGGCACTTTTTGAAGAGAAAAATGCACAAAATAAAACCCTGAAGAAACCCTCTTACAGAGGGGCCCTTCAGGGTTATGTTAAGAGATTGTTTTTAATACTCTACCACGATTCTCCGGGTCACCATTCCGGCATCACTTTGCAACTGAACAAAGTATACACCACGGCTACAGGAGGAAAGATTGAGCTGTTTGCTGACTGATCCGCTGATAGAACCATAAGATTCGGCGGAGATGAGCTGGCCCATCACATTATACACCTTTACCTGAAGGTTTTGTCTCAGTGACAAATCAAGCTTGATATTAAATATTCCTGTACTCGGGTTCGGGAATATATTGAGCGAGTTAAGCTCTGCATATTCCAGAATGCCATTGCTCGAAGATACCGCTATGTTTCCTGTATTTGATTTGGAGGATTCATAGTTGATCGACGCCCTGGAAGGGTGACAAGGACTAGGATTCTTGATCCCGATACGGTAGTACAAGTGTGCCGAATGCGGTGGATTATTATCCGTCCAGGTAAAGATGGTGTTTGGAATAGAATCCACCTTAGTATAACTTGAATAGACCGTATCACGGTATACATAATAGGTACCGAATGTAAGTCCTTCATAATTATCCCAGATCAGATTCACGGTATTACCTACTCCCTGATTCACGGTCAGGTGAATCGTTTTATGGGGCTGGCTCACCGGGCTTTCCACACCGCAGGAATCCACTTGTGACATCTTATATCTCCAGCTGCGTGCCTGAGGATTGGACAGGGAGTCTACAAATACGCTCAATTTGGTATTTGAAACATTTCCTGCCAGGAAATAAACTCCGGCAGATGTGCTTTCCTTATAGATGTTGTAAGAAGCTATTTTGGTAGTTCCTGCTTTGTTCCACTCGATCATGTTTTTCTGCGTGGCGCTGTCTACCGTAACTTCACAAATAGGCATAACAGCTGGTGGTGTAGGATCAACCACAGCAGTCTGCGTACCTTTACATCCTCCAGCATCGGTTACCGTTACCTCATAAGTCCCTGAAGGTACACTCGCCAGGTTTTGTGTCGTAGACGCATTGGACCAGGAATAGGTATAAGGCGTTGTGCCACCCGTTACTGCTATATTAACAGAACCACCTGTTCCGGTTGAACATACGGCATCCGTTACAGTACCAAGGGCAATAACAGGGCCGTTGTTGTTACTGACAGCTACTTCAACCGTATCTTTACAACCGTTGTTATCTGTTACCGTGAGCGAATAACTGCCCGCAGCCAGGTTACCTGCCAAAGCAGTAGTTGCTCCAGAGCTCCAGCTATAGTTATATGGTGATGTTCCGCCTGTAACTGATACGGTAGCATTACCATCAGCTATTCCGCAACTGGCCTTGGAAGTGGTAATAGCCAATACTTCCTGAGGGGGCTGTGCAATAGTAATTGTTTGTGAAGCCTGACAACCGTGCGAATCCGACACATCTATCTGATAAGGGCCGGCGGCAAGGAAATTGATGCTGTTAGGATTGGTACTGCCATTAGACCAGGAATAGGTATAGGGGCTTGTACCACCAATAACGGTGATATTGATTGATCCGGTAGCGGTACCATAACAAAGTGCCGGACTGGCTGAATTGATTCCTATTACAGGACCTAATGTATCGCTAACAGTTACAGGAGCCAGACCCACACAATTATTTGCATCGGTAACTGTAACCAGGTATACACCGGAATGCAGACTATCCACAGTAGATGTACTTCCTCCCGTGCTCCAGGTATAAGCATAAGGCGATGTGCCACCGGTAACGGTAGCGGTTGCAGTACCTGTATGCTTGCCGCACTTACTTTTTGTTGTTGATACAGCAACAGAAGGTGTAGTAGATGCAGCTATCACTGCAGTAGCCTGAACCGTACAATGATGAGCATCTGTTACAGCTACCGTATAGGTTCCTGCTGCCAGGTTGCTCACCGAAGATGTGTTAACACTCGGAACTGTATTCCAGGAATAGGTATAACTTCCTGTT
>Ga0210406_10001556_pt1 | contig 27724 bp, 24 predicted proteins | sample IncBWC30MmetaG_FD_155454 | JGI IMG/M metagenome (GOLD analysis project Ga0210406, IMG submission 155454) | Forest soil microbial communities from Barre Woods Harvard Forest LTER site, Petersham, Massachusetts, United States - Inc-BW-C-30-M | ecosystem: Environmental > Terrestrial > Soil >... | reverse complement strand
CGATTGAATCGGAACGGAGGCTCTAGTCTCTTGTTTTGACGCGTTTTCTTCACGCGAACCGGTACCCACCCCGCATCCAGTGCGGGGCAGGCTTTCGCTTGAAAGCGCTCTAGAACATGCGGCGGTATAAGCGATGACGGAATCGACATTCACGCGGCATGACGAGATTGCCTGGCGCGGCGGCGACGCCACGTCGACCTCGCGCCTTGTTGCCGAAGAAACCGCCGTTGCGCTGAGCTACAACGGATCGACCCACGCCGTCATGATGGCGACGCCAGCCGATCTGGAGGACTTTGGTGTCGGCTTCAGCCTCACCGAGCGCATCGTGGAGCGCGCCAGCGAGATCAGAAGCATCGAAGTGATCCCGAGCGAACTCGGCATCGAGGTGCGGATGTGGCTTGATGGCGATCGCGCGGCCTCCCTGGCGGCGCGGCGCCGGGCCATGAGCGGTCCCGTCGGCTGTGGGTTGTGCGGCATTGAAAGCCTTGAGCAGGCGCGGCGCGCCCCGTTGCAGGTGGCGAGCGGCACCACGTATCACGCGCGCGATTTGCTCGCGGCCATGAAGGCGCTCGCGCCGCTGCAGATTTTGAACCGGCAGACCAGATCCGTGCACGCGGCGGCTTTTTGGCATCGGTCCACCGGCATCGGCCCGGTCAGGGAGGATGTCGGCCGGCACAATGCGCTCGACAAGCTTGCCGGCGCGATACTCGGCGACGGCCTGTCGGCTCGCGACGGAGCGGTCCTGCTGACAAGCCGCGTTTCGGTGGAGATGGTGCAGAAGACGGCGATGATCGGCGCGCCGGTGATGATTGCCGTTTCCGCACCGACGACGCTCGCCATCCAGTCCGCGGAAGAGGCTGGCGTCACGCTGCTCGCGATCGCGCGGGACGACGGATATGGCGTCTTCACGCACCCGCATCGCATCGTCTTGCCGTCGCGTCGCGCCGACTGCTGACTGACGTGCCTGGTTCATGAGATGGCGCAGATGGCAATTGAGGCCGCAGCTCCGGAATTGGTCGCCAAGGCGCAGGTCAGCGCCCACCGGCCGGAGCAATCGCTTGCGGTCGCGTGTCTCTTGACCATGTCGGGCGGCTTTCTTGACGCCTTTACCTGGCTCTCGCTTGGCGGCGTCTTTGCAAATTCGCAGACCGGCAACGTGGTTTTCCTGGGAATGTACGCCGCGCTCGGAAAATGGCATGAGGCGGCTCACCATGTCCCTCCAATCGCCGCTTTTCTCGCAGGGGCGTGGATAGCGATCCGGGTCAACGCGCCGCTGCTCTGTCTTGTAGGAGAAATCGTCTCGCTGGCGACAGTGATGGTGTTTCTGCCGCACGCGTCTCCAGGACCACTTGCGATCACCGCAATTTCCTTCGGGGTCGCGCTGCAGACGGCCAGCTTCAGGCAGGTGGAGCGTTGGAAATACCTGTCGGTCACCGTGACCGGAAACATGCTTCGTGCGATCGAACAGCTGGCTTCGACGGCCGATCCTGAGGCCGCGCGTGGCGCAAGAACGATCCTCACGGTTTGCCTGATGTTCCTGCTGGGCGCGGCGGCCGGCGGTTTCATGACGGTACATCTGGCGGGGAGCAGCCTTGTCATGCCGATCGGATTGTTGATGTCCGCGTTGGGGCTCTGCTGTCGGCATCGTTGCCGCCGTCACGAGAGCTGAGCCATCGCGATGCGACAGGGCTCGATGCGACGAACCTATGTTCGCTGCGTCCAATCAGCTTCCGCGAAGGGCGCCGCTCTTGCCGGATCGCACCGTCGGGCACCGCCTCCCATGCGGAGAGCGCGGGCATTCAGACCTCGGACCTGTGCAATTGCGAAAATCGAAATCCGATTTGAAAAGACGGTCCCAGCCTGGCGATCCTTAACTGGCGGGAGGATCGTTCACAGTCAGAGATAAGCAAGATGACCAGGAAATCGGTTCGTCCCTACCATCAGCCAGCCGGCGGATGGGGAGCACTCAAAGCCCTCAGCGAAGCCTTGCTGGAGCAGAGGGTGCCGCTGAAAGGCGCGGCGACGCTGAGCCGCATGAACCAGCCGCAGGGCTTCGATTGCCCCGGATGTGCCTGGCCCGATCCGAAACATACGTCGTCATTCGAGTTCTGCGAGAATGGCGGCAAGGCGATCGCGTGGGAAGCAACGGCCAAACGCTGCACGCCGGATTTCTTTGCCGAGCATACCGTCACCGACTTATCGAGCTGGGGCGACTATGAGCTCGAAATGGCCGGGCGGCTGACGCACCCGATGGCCTATGATCCGGCCTCCGATCGCTACCTCGCGGTCGAGTGGAGCGAAGCCTTCGAGACGATCGGTCGTCACCTCAAGGCACTGCCCGATCCGAACATGGCGGATTTCTATACGTCGGGGCGAACCTCAAACGAGGCGGCCTTTCTCTACCAGGTCTTCGTGCGCGAATATGGCACCAACAATTTCCCCGACTGTTCGAACATGTGCCACGAGGCGACCAGCGTCGGCCTGCCGCAATCGCTCGGCGTCGGCAAGGGGACCGTGCTGCTGGAGGACTTCGACAAGGCCGACTGCATCTTCATCTTCGGCCAGAACCCTGGCACCAACAGCCCGCGGATGATGACAAGCCTGCGCAATGCGGCTCGCCGCGGTGCGTCGATCATCTCGTTCAATCCGTTTCGCGAACGCGCGCTGGAGCGGTTCCAGGCACCGCAAAACGCGATAGAGATGATCACGCTGTCGGCGACGCAGATCAGTTCGAAGCTCTTTCAGGTCCGCGTCGGCGGCGACGTCGCTGCGCTCAAGGGGATCACGAAGGTCGTGGTGGAAGCGGACGAGGCCGCGCGCGCGGCCGAGCAGCCGGCGATTCTGGACTGGGATTTCATCCGCGGGCACACCGCCGGCATCGAAGCGCTCGTCGAGGATCTCAAGCGCACGCAATGGCCCGACATCGAACGTCAGTCCGGATTGATGCGCGAGGATCTGGAATATGCGGCCAACGCCTACATGAAGTCGGAACGCGCCATCATCGTCTATGGCATGGGCATTACGCAGCACCAGCGCGGCGCGCATAACGTGCAGCAACTGGCCAATCTTGCACTGCCGCGCGGCAATATCGGGCGCGAAGGCGCGGGGCTGTGCCCGGTTCGCGGACACTCCAACGTGCAGGGCGATCGAACGGTCGGCATCACGGAAGTTCCTGCCGCAGAGTTCCTTGATCGGCTGGAGCACCGGTTCGGCTTCAAGCCGCCGAAAGCGCCGGGGCATAACGTCGTTACCGCGCTCGAAGCGATGATCCGCGGCGAGGTGAAGGTGTTCTTCGCGATGGGCGGCAATTTCGCGGCCGCCATTCCGGATTGGCAGGCGACCCGGGCGGCGCTGCGAAATCTCGATCTGACCGTCCACGTCTCCACCAAGCTCAACCGCAGCCATCTGGTCCATGGCCGCAATGCACTGATCCTGCCCTGCCTGGGGCGCACGGAAATCGACATGCAGGCGGGGGGACCGCAGTCGATCACCGTGGAGGACTCGATGTCCATGGTGCACGCCTCGGGCGGTCGCAACAAGCCGGCTTCGCAGCATCTGCTGAGCGAAGTGGCGATCATCGCTGCCGTGGCAAAGGCGACGCTCGGTGATCGCACCGTGGTCGATTGGGACAGCTTCGTTGGCGATTATGATCTCATTCGCGACGCGATCGAGGCCGTGTTTCCGATCTTCCAGGGCTACAACGCACGTATCAGAGTGCCTGGCGGCTTCCATCTCGCATCGACCGCGCGGGAGCGCATATGGGCGACGCCGTCCGGCAAGGCCAACTTCCTTGTCTTCGAAGGCGTCGGCGAGGATCCACCGCAGAGCGATGCCAACTTCCTGTGGCTCAGCACGATACGCAGCCACGACCAATATAATACCACGCTCTATTCGATGTCCGACCGCTACCGCGGTGTGTTCGGCCAGCGGGACGTCGTGTTCCTCAACGAATCCGAGATGAAGAAGCGAGGGCTGGCGGACGGCGACCGCGTCGATCTGATCACGGAGTCGACCGATGGCATCGAGCGGATCGTGCGCAATTTCCGTGTGGTCGGCTATTCCTTTCCCGATGGCTGCTGTGCGGCCTATTACCCTGAGACCAATCCGCTGGTGCCGCTTTATGCGCGTGACCCCATGAGCTTCACGCCGTCCTACAAGGGCATTCCGGTCCGCCTGGCCCGTTCCACCACTGCTTCCGATGCCGCGGAGGCCTCCATCGAACATTAAGGCCGCGCATTGCAATCAAACGAAATGAGGCGGCGGGCCAGCTCGCCGCCTTTCTCATTGCCGCAGTAGCGTCGGAAATCCGGATTTATCGCTTCAACCGCTCCGGCGCCGGAAAGCGCCTTCTCGGGCGTGACGGTCACTTTCTTCTCCGCGGCCATGCCGGTCGCGACTTTTTCAAGCGGGCTCATGATTCACCCCCGTGTCTTCTTCAGCCGCATGCGGGCTGGACGCTTCGGCGGCATGCGGCCCGGGTTTGGTAGGCTTGCGTTTCGTGAACCACGCGCCAAGCCGGTCGAGGTAGAGATAGACCACGGGCGTCGTGTAAAGCGTCAGGATTTGCGAGAGCATCAGGCCGCCGACGATCGTGTAGCCGAGCGGCTGGCGCAGCTCGGCGCCGGTGCCGGAGCCCACCATCAAAGGCACGCCACCGAGCAGCGCGGCCATCGTCGTCATCAGGATCGGCCGGAAGCGGAGCGTACAGGCCTGGTAGATCGCCTCTTGCGGACTGAGGCCGTGCTGGCGCTGCACTTCGAGGGCAAAGTCCACCAGCATGATGCCGTTCTTCTTGACGATGCCGATCAGAAGAATGATCCCGATGATGGCGATGACGCTGAGATCCATGTGAACGGCCAGCAACAGGAGCAGCGCGCCGATCCCGGCGGACGGCAAGGTCGACAGGATCGTGATCGGGTGGATGAGGCTTTCATAGAGCACGCCGAGGATGATGTAGATCACGATCAGCGCCACGCCGACCAGCAATGGCGTGCCTGACAGCGACGACTGGAACGCCTGCGCATTGCCCTGGAACGAGGTGGACAACGAGGCAGGCTTGCCGGTGTCCCTCTCGATCTTCTGGATCGCCGTCACCGCGTCGCCCAGCGCCACACCGGGCTTCAGGTTGAACGAGATGGTCACGGAAGGAAACATGCTCTGATGGTTGATGAGGATCGGAGCCGGCTTGATGTCGCTGTGCACCAGATCGCTGAGGGGAACCTGCCGGCCGCTCGCTGAATTCACGTAGATGTCCTTCAGCGCCTCCGGCCCGTACTGGAAGCGCGGATCGACTTCGAGCACGACATGGTACTGGTTGAGCGAGGTGAACATGGTGGAGACGATGCGCTGGCCGAAGGCGTCGTCGAGGGTGTTGTCGATCGTCGCCGGCAGGATGCCGAAGCTCGACGCGACCTCGCGATTGACCGTCACATCCAGCCGCGGGCCCGCATTGGCCTGATCGCTGGCGACATCGGCGACGCCATCGAGCGCCCTGATCTTTTCCAGGTAGACGCCTGCCCAATGGGCCAGCTCGTTGGAATCCGCATCGGTCAGCGTATACTGATACTGCGTCTTCGACAGACGCGCACCGATCGTGATGTCCTGCGCCGCCTGCATGTACAGGGTTCTGCCCTGGATATGAGCGAGCTGGGGTTTCAGCCGGTTGATCACCTGGTCGGCGCTCACCTTGCGTTCAGGCTTCGGCTTCAAGATGATGAACACGCGCCCCTGATTGAGCGTCGCGGTCGGGCCACCCGGACCGATATAGCTGGCGACCGACTCGATTGCGGGATCCTTCAGCAGGACGTCAACCAGCGCCTGCTGGCGCTCGGACATGGCGGGGAAAGAGACATCCTGCGAGGCTTCGGTGATGCCGACGATCTGGCCAGTATCCTGCTGCGGGAAGAATCCCTTCGGGATGACGGCGTAGAGATAGCCGGTCAGCGCGATGGTGGAGAGCATCACGAGCAGCGTCGCAAAGCGGTGACGCAGCACGACGCGCAGGCCGCGCGCGTACAGCGCAAGCAGGGAATCGAAGCCCCGTTCGAACAGCAGATAAAGCCTGCCGTGCTTCCTGCGCGATTCGTCCTTGAGCAGGCGCGCGCACATCATCGGTGTCAGCGTCAGCGAGATGATCAACGAGAGCAGCAGGGATGCGGTGATCGTGATGGCAAATTCCTGGAACAGCTTCCCGACATACCCTCCCATCAGGAACAGCGGGATGAACACGGCGATCAGCGACAGCGTGATGGAAACGATCGTGAAGCCGATCTCGCTGGAACCCTTCAGAGCCGCCTGCATGGGCGTGAGGCCCTCCTCGAGATGGCGCACGATGTTCTCGATCACGACCACGGCGTCGTCGACCACGAAACCGACGGCGATCGACAGCGCCATCAGCGACAGATTGTCGAGGCTATAGCCGAGCACATAAAGAACCGCGAAGGTCCCGATCAACGACAGCGGAACGGTGACTGCGGGAATGATGGTGGCCCAGAAATTTCGCAGGAACAGGAATATGACCATCACCACGAGCGCGACCGTTAGAATCAGGGTGAACTGGACGTCCGAGACGGCGGCGCGAATGGTTTGCGTGCGGTCGGCGGCGATCGTCACCTTGACCGCGGGCGGGACGGATGCCTGAAGCTTGGGCAGCAGCGCCTTGATGCGATCGACGGTCTCGATCACATTGGCGCCGGGAACGCGTTGCACCGCAAGGATGATCGCAGGCTGCTTGCCGTACCAGCCGGCCAGCAGATCGTTCTCCGGGCCTTCGATTGCCGTGCCGATATCGCGTATTCGCACCGGCGACCCGTTGCGATAGGCGATGATGAGGCCTTCGTAGGCCGCGGGCTTGAGAAGCTGGTCGTTGGTGTTCAGCGTATAGGTCACGCGCGGGCTGTTGAGCGTCCCCTTCGGCTGATCGACGTTGGCGCCGGCGATGACGCTGCGAACGTCTTCGAGGCTGATTCCCCGGTCGGCCAGCGCCTGTGGATTGACGCGGATGCGAATGGCGGGCTTCTGCTGGCCGCCGATGCCGACCAGTCCGACGCCCGGAATCTGCGAAATCTTGGGCAGGAGGATGTTCTCGGCATAGGCGTCGACGGTCGTCAGCGGAACGGAATCGGACGACATCGCGATCAGCATGATCGGCGTCTCCGCGGGATTCACTTTTCTGATCGTCGGCGGGTAGGGAATATTGGGCGGCAGATAGGGGCTCGCGGCGTTGATCGCCGCCAGCACATCGGTCGCCGCGCTGTCCACGGTACGCGACAGCTCGAACTGCACGGTCAACTGCGCCACGCCGAGCGCGCTCGAAGAGGTAAGCTGCGTGACGCCAGGGATCTGGCTGAGCTGTTGTTCCAGCGGGGTTGCGACCGAAGAGGCAATGGTCTGCGGATCGGCGCCAGGCAACTGCGCCGAGATCTGGATGGTCGGGAAATTGACGTTCGGCAGAGCGCCGACCGGCAACAGTGGATAGCTGGCGAGACCGCACAACAGCAGTCCCGCCATCAGCAAGGCGGTTGCGATCGGCCGCAGGATGAAGGGTGCGGAGAGGTTCATGGGATCGCATCCTGCACCGAGCTTTGCAGGTCGGCTTCGCGCGCGGCCTTGCCATGCAGCTCTTGAACGCGGCTGCCCTCGTTGAGCCGATATTGCCCGTCGACCACAACGACGTCGCCCGATTTCAGCCCTTGATCGATCAGCGCCTGTCCGTCACTGATCTGCGCGACATGGACGGGACGCAGCTCGGCCATCTGATCGGGTGTCACCACATAGACATAGGCGCCGTTCTGGCCTTGCTGCACCGCCGATCCGGCGACGGTCAAGGCGTCCTTCCGCGTCTCGATCAGCAGGCGGGCATTGACGAGCTGTCCCGGCCACAGCCGGTGGCCGTGGTTTGGAAACACGGCCTTGAGCTCGACGGTGCCCGTCGTCCCGGCGATCTCGTTGTTGACCAGCAGCAGCGTGCCCTCATCGAGCTTGATCTTGTTGTCCTGGCTGTAGGCAATGACCTTCAGCGGCCCCTTCGCCATATGCTCCTGGATCTCGGGGAGGTCCGCTTGCGGAAGGGTGAACAGCAGCGAGATCGGTTCGATCTGGGTGACCACGACAAGGCCGTTCGGATCGGTCGGATGGATCACGTTGCCGACGTCGATCTGCCGGACACCGGTGATCCCGGGGATCGCCGAGGTCAGGCGTGTGTAGCTGAGCTGCACATTGGCCTGGTCGATCAAGGCCTGATCCGCCTTGACGGCGGCCTGCAGCTGCGCCACCTGCGCCTTTTGTGTCTCGATCAGTTGCGGGGTCGCGTATCCCTTGTCGCCGAGCTGGTTGTAGCGGGAGAGATTGGCTTCTGCGTTCATGAGCTGGGCCTGGTCGCGGTCGCGATTGGCGGTCTGCTGCTCGATCTGCGCCTGATAGGGACGTGGATCGATCTGCGCCAGCAGATCGCCGGCCTTGACGGTCTGTCCCTCGGTGAAGGTGATCTGAGTGATCTGTCCCTGAATTTGGCTGCGCACGACATCGGTATTGTAGGCGATCACCGTACCGATGCCGCGCAGATAGATCGGGAGGTCCTTGCCGGTGACGGTGGTTGCGACCACCGGCACGGCCGCCGGCGCCGGCGCGGCTGCCGCGGCCGGCCTCAATTTCTTGAGGTACCAGAAGCTGCCGCCTGCCGCCGTGGCGACGACAAGGGCGGCCAATGCGATGATGATGCTTCGTTTCACGGCTCTGTTTCCTCTGTGAAGCATGACCCTACGGATTGCCGGGATCGGTGATCGGACTCGCCGCGCCCGACAGGCTCGGGCCGGCTACAGGTGCGGCCGGGCTGATGCCGGCACCGCCGAGCTCGGTTGCGCCCAAGGGAATCCCGACGCGCCCGATCGACGAGGGTGAGGGAAGGGGAGACGAAATGGTCTGGCTATCCGCGCAGGAGAGGGACGACATTCCGCCGCCGTCGAACAGAGCGGTGGAAGATCGGGCGCCGTCAAAGCCGGCACAGCTCTCCATGAGCGTACTTTGCGAAGGAGCGACCGGACTGATGCCGGGCGTGGCAATTTCGGTGGAACCGAGCGGAATGCCTGCCGGCTGCGTAGATCCGCTCGGCAGGGGGAAAGTCAGGGGGGAAGTCATCGGGGAAGTCACGGACATTCCGGCCGGCGGCTGCACGCCCGAAGATGCGGCCTGTGCGAAGGCTGGAACTGACGGCAGCCATGCGGCGCCAATGCCCAACGACGTGCAAAGAACAGCAAACGCGATCCTGCGTGATTTGAATTGTGGCGCGTTGCGGCTGTTCGAAGAGAGCGGTCCCCACATCTGCGGTGCTCCGGCTTTGTTGCCTCTCATCCGACAATAGAGAGTTGGCGAAGCACCGGTATTTCCAGAATGCACGTCCTGCTGCCTGGTTGCACGATGAGGGAAAGTGCCGCGAGGTAGACTTGGGCAAGATTCCGCTATTGACGCAGCGCGGCTCGCGCATTGGCAAGCTGCTGCTGGCATGTGGCGGAATCGCCGGCGCGATCCGCGGCGAGGGCGCGGCTGAGCGCGTCAGGCGCATACTCGAAAACTTTCCCATAGCCGCCCTCGGTCGCCGCCAGCGAGCGCGGAGTCGGCTGATAGTTGCGGAGCGCGCTCAGGCTTTCGGGTTTCCAACCGTCTGCGCCGGCGCGGTTCTCGATTGCGGCGTCAACCTCCGCCTGAACGCCTGCGATCGTCTGAGCGCAGGGGCCTGCATGGGCTGCCGATGCCGTCAACAGCAAGGCTGCGATAGCTGCGTAGCACGTCGCGGTCTTTGTCATGGTCTTGATCCTCAAGGGCAGATTTGGGTCAATGTCGGTGTCTTGTCGTTATGGCAGCAACGAATGTCTCGCGTCTTTCGCGAACGAACGGTCAGAGGCAGTTGAGACGACTCATCGCCACCGCGGGCATCAGCCGCAAAGGCGTGCAAAGTGGAAAGTCTGCTTGCTTGACGAAATACGCGAGCAAGCGTTGCCGCTAGTGTCGCATCACTCAAACCCGGAGTGATTTGACATGAAACACTTTAAAGCCAGCCTCGCCTTCGCGGCCGCTTTCTCCCTGATCTCGATTGCCGTTCCGGCGAAGGCCGAGCCATTGAAGAACATCGTGCTGGTGCACGGCGCCTGGGTCGATGCTTCCGGCTGGAAGCCGGTCTACGAGATCCTCACCAAGGAGGGCTTCCACGTCAGCATGGTGCAGGAACCCGAAACGTCGTTTGCCGACGATGTCACCGCCGCGAAGCGGATTCTCGATCTGCAGGATGGTCCCACGCTCCTTGTCGGGCACAGCTATGGCGGATCGATCATTACCGAAGCCGGTGTTCATCCGAATGTCGTCGGTCTTGTGTACGTCGCGGCGCACGCGCCCGATGTCGGCGAAGACGAGGCGGCGCTCGGCAAGAAGACGCCAAGCGTGCTAGCGAAGACCGAAGGCGCCATCAAGGTCACGCCTGACAAGTTCACTTATCTCAACCCCGTCGAATTCCCCAAACTGTTCGCGCCCGATCTGCCGCGCGAGCGGGCGGAATTTGTCGCACGATCTCAGGTCCTCGCGGCGGCGCAGGTGTTCAGCACGCCACTGACGGCGGCTGCGTGGAAGACGAAGCCGAGCTGGGGAATCGTTGCCGGCAGCGATCAGATCATCAATCCCGATCTCGAGCGCTGGTACTACGAACGGGCCAAGAGCCATACGACCGTCATCCCAGGCGCCAGCCATTCGGTTTACGAGTCGCATCCGAAGGAAGTGGCGGCCGTCATCACGAACGCGGCCCGCGATGCCGAGCAAATGGCCACCCGTTGAAGACATCGGACCGCCCTCCCGATTCTGGTGGAGATGTCCCACCTCATTCTCCGCCGGAACAACCCATCGGCCAGATCAGGATGTTTTCACATGTTGATGTCCACTAACGCTGAAACCCGCGGGACGACGACCACTTGGCGGCGCGGGCGCGAAGCGCGCGACGCCCGCATCGAGGCCGGCTCCAGGTTGGCGCGCGGCAAGGTCGTCGAGGCGCGCGATGCGACGCGCCTGATGGAAGCCGTTGTTCGGCCCGGCGACCGGGTTTGCCTGGAAGGCGACAATCAGAAGCAGGCGGATCTGCTCAGCAGCGCGCTACTCGCGGTCGATCCTGCGAAGGTGAACGGTCTGCACATGGTGCAGTCCGGCGTCGTGCTGCCGGAACATCTGGATCTGTTCGACCGCGGTGTCGCAAAGAGGCTCGACTATGCCTATTCCGGTCCGCAATCGGCGCGCATCGCCCGCATGCTGTTCGGCGGAAAGATCGAACTGGGCGCAGTTCATACTTATCTGGAGCTGTTCGCCCGCTACTTCATCGATCTTACTCCGCACGTCGCATTGATCGCCGCCGTCAGCGCCGACCGCGAGGGTAACCTCTATACCGGACCGAATACCGAGGACACGCCGACGGTCGTCGAGGCGACCGCCTTCAAGGACGGTGTCGTGATCGCCCAGGTCAACGAAATCGTCGACAGGGTGCCGCGCGTCGACATACCGGCCGATCGCGTCCATTTCATTGTCGAGGCCGAAAAGCCATTCTTCGTCGAGCCGCTGTTCACGCGCGATCCTGCCGCCATCACCGAGGGGCAGATCCTGACCGCAATGCTCGCGATCAAGGGCATCTATGCGCCCTATGGCGTGCAGCGGCTCAATCACGGGATCGGCTTCAGCACCGCCGCGATCGAGCTGCTGTTGCCCACCTATGGCGAGAAGCTTGGCCTGAAGGGCAAGATCGCCAGTCATTTTGCACTGAATCCTCATCCGGCGCTGATCCCGGCGATCGAGTCCGGCTGGGTCCAGCAGATCCATTCCTTCGGCTCGGAGGTCGGCATGGATGAGTACATTCGTGCGCGATCGGACATCTATTTTACCGGGCCGGACGGCTCGCTTCGTTCCAATCGCGCGTTCTGTCAGACGGCCGGCCTCTACGCGTGCGACATGTTCATCGGCTCTACACTGCAGATCGACCTGCAGGGAAACTCATCAACAGTGACCACTTCGCGCATCGCCGGCTTCGGTGGCGCGCCGAACATGGGCGCTGACGCCCGCGGACGGCGCCATCCAAGCGAGCCCTGGCTGAAAGCGGGCGGGGAGGCCGATCCGCAGGGTTCGGCGCTGTTACGCCGAGGCCGCAAGCTCGTCGTGCAGATCGGCGAGACCTTTGGAGATAAGAACGTGCCGCTTTTCGTCGAAAAGCTCGATGCGATCACGCTGGCCGAGAAGCTGAACCTCGAGCTGGCGCCGATCATGATCTATGGCGATGACGTCACGCACATCGTCACGGAGGAAGGCGTCGCGAACCTGCTGCTGTGCCGCGACGCCGTTGAGCGCGAGCAGGCGATCCGCGGCGTGGCCGGCTACACTGAGGTCGGCCGCGGTCGGGATCGAAACATGGTCGAGCGCTTGCGCCAGCGCGACGTGATCCGCCGGCCGGAAGACCTCGGCATCAACCCGCTCGATGCGGATCGAAGCATGCTGGCCGCGCGCTCCATCAAGGATCTCGTGCATTGGTCTGGTGGCCTCTACGCGCCGCCGTCGAAATTCAGGAACTGGTGAGGAAGACCGCCATGGAAGATTTTAGTTTTCAGCACAGAGCTCGCCAGCGTGCCGGCGGCACCAGGCAAACCGCGATCATCGGCGTGGTGGCTTCCGGCAATCTGGAAGTGCTGGTGGAGCGCGTCCTGCCGGACGTCGAATGCCAGCTGGAAATCAAGACCGCCGCGGTCGGCTTCGGCGAAGTGTGGAATGCCGTTACCGCCGATTTTGTCGCGCGTTATTCGCCGGGCGGGCTGAAGTTCTCCATCAATGACGGCGGCGCACGCCCGGACACCGTATCGCTTCGCCTGGCGCAGGCGGTTCGATTGATCGAGGAGGACGGCCAATGACCGCTCCGTTCAAGCACGCGGCTCAGTTTCCGGAAGGACGAGCCAGCACGACCAGCTTCAATGAGGCATCGGCGCGGACGCGGGTCGCATTGCTGCTCGACGCCGGCAGCTTTGTCGAGTTCATCGGGCCTGAACAGCGCGAGGTCAGTCCGCATCTGAAGGTATTCGACCTTCCCGAGCAGTTCAATGACGGCATCGTCGTCGGACGCGGCCGCCTGGACGGTGCGCCCGTGTTCGTTGCTGCTCAGGAAGGACGCTTCATGGGCGGCGCCTTCGGTGAAGTGCACGGCGCCAAGCTGATAGGCCTGCTGCGCGCCGCGCGGGAGATGGTGTCGATCCCGGTGCTGATCCTGTTCGATACCGGCGGCGTGCGGCTGCAGGAAGCCAATGCCGGTGAGCTGGCCATCGCTGAGATCATGCGTGCAATGATGGAGGCGCGCATGGCGGGCGTGAAGGTTGTCGGTCTGATCGGCGGCCGATCCGGATGCTATGGCGGCGGCGGATTGATCGCAGGCTGCTGCTCGGCCCTCGCGGTGTCCGAGCCGGGCCGCATTGCGGTGTCCGGCCCGGAGGTCATCGAGACCAATCGCGGCGTCGAAGAATTCGACTCTCGTGACCGCGCCCTGGTCTGGCGCACGATGGGTGGCAAGAACCGCCGGCTTCTCGGCGCTGCGGACGTCTTCACCGACGACACGATCCAGGGTTTCCGCGACGCGGCGTTGGAATTGCTCGGTCTGGTCGGAGCGTTTGACCTCGACAAGCTGAAGGCCGAGCAGGTGCGTCTCGCGGACCGGCTGCGAAGCTTTGGCACCTGCGAGGATGCCGTCGACATCTGGACGGCCGAAGGCGTCGCCCACGCCGAGTCGATTCCCGATTTGCCCGCCGACCAGTTCATCTCCCTCGCCAACAAGATCGGGAGGACCAGCCGTGACGCTCGATGACATCCTCACCTGCCTGTTTCCCGATGGCCATGATGTGAAAAACGACAACGGCGTCGTTGCCGGATCGGCAACACTGCGATCCGGTGCCGAGGCGCTCGTCATCGGCGTCGCGGACAAGACGGCCCTCGGCGTCGACGAGGCCATCAGGCTTTCCGGACATGTCCTGGATTCCTTCGCGCAGGGGAGGGGACCGATCCTCGTGCTGGTGGACAGCGACAGCCAGCGCATGAGCAAGCGCGACGAGCTGCTTGGCCTGAACGAATTTCTCGCCCATCTCGCCAAGTCGCTCATCTACGCGGATATGCATCACCAGCCGACCATCGGCATCCTGTACGGCCATTCGGCCGCGGGCGCGCTTCTCGCCACGGGGCTTGCCACCCGCGTGCTGGTCGGAGTGCCGGGCGCAACTCCGGCGGTGATGGATCTGCCTTCGATGGCCAAGGTCACCAAGTTGTCGATGGAGGCGTTGCAGGAGAAGGCGAAGTCGACACCGGTGTTTGCTCCGGGTCTGTCGAATCTCGTCCAAATGGGTGCCGTTCATGTCACCTGGAACGATGCCGTCTCGCTCGCCGAGCAGTTGGACGCGCTGCTGGCCAACATGCCGGATGCGCACGACCGGCGAGATGCGCTCGGCAGGGAGCGAGGCGGCCGATTGAAGGCTGCCGAAATTGCGGAGCGCGTTCGTGACCTCGCCTTGCACTCCCATTGAGCGGACGCTCCGCCACGATCTCGTCTTTGTCAGCCCGCAGGGTTGGCACGCGGTGCTCGCGTCGCGCGGTGATCTGGCCGCCGATCCGCTGGTGGCGCGCTGGCCTGACGAGGGATGGCCTACGATCAGACGGCGCGCGATGCCGGGCGAGCCAGTGGGCGTGGCGCTGGGTCTGCCCCTTCCGCCATCCGCCGGCAAGAAGCGACTCTGCTTTCTCTTGCAGCCCGAGGACATCCTTTCGATCGCGCGCCCGCCTTCGCTGAATGCTGCGAGCAGGTCCGCGCCCCGACCATGGTGGCCTACGCTTGACCGTCTCGACGAACTCGCCTTCCGGCATTCGGTGGAAGCCCGGGTGTTCGGGAGCCTGGCGTGGCGCACGCTCACTGGACTTGACTATCTCACGGGCCGCTCCGACCTCGACCTGCTGCTGGAGATTGGTCGCGATACCGATATCGATGGTCTGGCGGCCGATGTCGCCGCGATCGAGGCGGACGCCCCGATGCGGCTCGACGGGGAATTGATGCGTGACGACGGCGCCGCGGTGAACTGGCGCGAGTTTCACGCCGGCACGAATGAGGTGCTGGTGAAGCAAATTGACCGCATCGGCCTGCTCGACAGGCTCCACTTCATTTCCGGAAAGACGATATCATGAGCATCGCCTTGACACGCGACTTGGCGCGCGACTCGCAGCGGGCTTATCCGCGAGACGCGCAAACCCCCTGCGATGCCGGCGCGATCGGCGAGAGCGCCGTCCATTGTCTTCTCATGGAACTGGAAACCTGGCCGAAGCCCGGTCTCGTGAGCCATGTCGACAATGGCAGCCACGATGACATGGATGCCGATACGTTTCGCAGCAGTGCTGCGGCCATCAAGCCATATTTTCAGCATCTCGCCGACGTGGCCGCGCGCGGTTGCGGCATGGGGCGGCTGAGGATCATCGGCCTGGAAGCGGAAGCTGCCATGCTCGCAGCGACGGCGGGCGTCAACACGCATCGTGGCGCGATATTCGGCCTCGGCCTGTTGTGCGCGGCGGCCGGTGCGAGAACCTGCGGGTTCGTCGATCATGAACTGCCGCTGGGCACAATCGTCTCACGCCTTTGGGGCAGCAGCATACGCGACGGGCCGGTGCTGCTGCACAGCCATGGCAGCGCTGCGCGCCGCCGGTTTCGCGCGGGCGGCGCACGGGTTGAGGCCGCGAGCGGATTTCCCAGCGTTTACCAGATCGGCTTGCCGGCCTTGAGGCGAGGGGCCCGCGCTGTTCCCGACGACGCGGAAGCAGCCCGCGTCGAAGCGTGCTTCGCCCTCATCGCATCCGTCGAAGACACCAATCTCCTGCATCGCGGCGGTCTCGACGGCCTTCGCTTCGCGCGCCGGACCACGCGGCATTTTCTCGACACCGGCGGCGTGCGTCGGCCCGGTTGGCGGGAGCGGGCTCGATCGGTCCACGAAAACTTTGTCGCCAGGCGTCTCAGTCCAGGCGGTTCCGCCGATCTCCTTGCGATGACACTCTTCGTCGACGCTCACGAAAGGCCATGTCCATGATGTCCAACGCAATCGTGATGGCGCTGGCGCCGGTCTTCTTCGTGCTGCTGCTCGGCTATGCCGCTGGAAAATTCCATATCGTCGACAATCATCAGGTCGATGGTCTCAACGCACTCGTCATGGATTTCGCGCTACCGGCGTCACTGTTCGCCGCGACCGCGTCGGCGTCGCGAAATCAAATGATCGAACAGGCTCCGCTCTTCTTGGTGTTCGGCGTGACGATGCTGCTGCTTTATGTGGCCTGGTATTGGGGTCTACGAGCGTTCTCTGACGTATCCAGCTCCGATGCGTCGCTGCAGGCGTTGACGATCGGCTTTCCAAACCTTGCCGGCGTGGGTTTGCCGATCGTATCGTCCGTGCTTGGGCCGAGCGGCACGGTCCCGGTTGCGGTCGCGTTGGCCTCCGGCTCGATCCTGATCAGCCCGCTGACATTGATTATCGTCGAAATGCGCGCCGGCGAGGCCCATGCTGCCGAAATGCCGGTGATGCAAATTCTGACAGCGGTTCGGCGCGCGCTTAGCAAGCCCGTCGTTTTGGCGCCGGCGCTGGGAATCCTGCTTTCACTGTTCGACCTGAAGCTCGACGCGCTTGCCGATGCGTGCCTGTCGTTGATCGGAAGCGCCGCCGCCGGGGTGGCATTGTTCCTGACTGGCCTGGTCCTGTCCGCGCAGTCGTTCCGGCTGGATTGGAAGGTCGTGGCCGCGACCGCGGCGTCGGATGTCATTCGGCCGCTGTTAGCCGTTGCCGTCGTCTGGCTTTTTCCGATTTCTTCCGAGGCGGCCAAGACAGCGATCCTGCTCGCCGCGGTCCCGTCCGGCTTCTTCGGCATCCTCTTTGCCGTCAACTATCGGCTGGACTCCGAAACGGCCGGATCCATGGTCATTGCGAGCACCGGCTTCAGCATCGCGACAATGGCGATCGCCATTGCCGTGCTCTTCCCCCATTAGGATTCCTTCATGGCGCTGGCGATCCTGTGCTCAGGGCAGGGCAGGCAACATACGGACATGTTCGCCCTGACGGGCGATGCGCCGGAAGCCGCGGAGCTGTTCGCGCATGCGGCGGAATTGCTGGGCGGCAAGGACCCTCGCAATCTTGTCCGCAGCGAAGCCGGCGAGGCCCTGCATCGCAATCGCGCCGGGCAGATCCTTTGCACAATACAGGCGTTGGCTGCGGCAGCGGCGCTGAAGGACGCCATGCCTGGCCGCATCGTGGTCGCCGGCTATAGCGTCGGTGAAGTGGCAGCCTGGGGTGTTGGAGGTCTGCTGAGCGCGACCGATACGCTCGACCTTGTCGCCCGCCGGGCGGAAGCCATGGACGCCGCCACGCAGCCGGGTGACGGACTGATTTTCGTTCGCGGGCTTCCCCGTGACGACATCGATCGCCTGTGCGCGCGGTACGATGCCGCGGTCGCCATCGTCAACCCCGGCGATGCTTTCGTTGTCGGCGGAAGCCGCGCGGCGTTGCAGGCGGTCGCAGGCGAAGCCAAGGCGATGCACGCCGCAAGGGTCGTCGATTTGCCGGTGGATGTCGCCTCCCACACGCGGCGCCTTACGGCGGCCTCCGCGGCGTTTCGGGAGAGCTTGCGTCTGATACGCGTGACATTCCCACCGGTCGCCGGCGCGCGGATCCTGAGTGGAATCGATGGCGCTCCGGTCAGTTCCGCTGAGGCCGGGCTCGACAAGCTGGCGGCGCAAATATCGCAAACGGTGCAGTGGGCGAGTTGCCTGCAAGGCTGCATCGAGGCCGGCGCCACGGCTGGAGTTAGGGCCGGGGCACGCGTTCAGCGGGATGGTGGCGAGCGCTTGGCACGATCTCCCGACGCGATCGCTGGACGATTTCAGGAGCCTGCAAGGGGTGCGTTCCTGGCTCGCGCGTCATGCTGGTCGCTAGTGGCGCAAGGCGAGAAGCATTGCCGATGGTGCCGAAATGCTGTCGATGTTGCAGCACACGAAAGATGGGGCCGTCCTTCGTGGAGGGAGGCGAGGACGGCCCCTAGAAGCTCGCTTGCCCGGGAGGAGGAGGCTGGAGCGAGGTAAGTGGTCTCAGTCGTTCGCATCTTCAGCACCGCAGATCGAACGGAAGACGTATTTCGCGAACCCATGTCGTTTCTCATTTCGCAGGATGCCATCACGCGGCTTCGCCGACATGACACAGTCGGAGGGCGGCACCGCCGAAGGCTGCTTCCCGCGACGGCTCGCCTTGGACTGAAGGCAACTCGTTCCTGCTGGCGGAACGCCAGCGCGCCGGAGTTTCGCTCGTGATGCGCTTGAAGACGGTCGAAAAATGCGCCTGCGTGCAGAAGCCGACGGCCAGCGCGACCTCGGCCAGGGGCGTTTCGGTATTCGACAACAATGATTTGGCGTGCTCGATGCGCTGATGCAGCAGATATTCGCGCGGGCGATACCCGGTTGCTGCCCGGAATTGTGCCGCAAAATGCATGCGGGACAGGCCTGCGACCTTGGCCAAGTCGCAAAGACTGATGCAGTGGTCAAAATGCGCCTTGACGTATTCCTCGACGCGCCGGAGCCGCCATTTCGGCAAGGCATTGACCTTGGTTCGCGGCAGTTCGAGCCGGGCAAGATGCATCGCGAGCGTTTGACCAATGCAACGCGCAAATCCATCGTCGGCCGTATTGCCGTGCTCGGTCAGCGCCTTTGCGAGTTGCTCGGCGAACGGATCGCGCAACAGAACGAGGTCGTTCAGCCCTTCGGCCGCCAGGAGCCGCGTCGTCGCGCGCTGCGAAGGGAAGTAACTGGCTGAAACGTGAAAGTGCAGAAAGTCATACGGTGCATGGAACTGCGCACTGAGTTGCTTCGATGGTGCCGAGACATAGAGCGTGCCCGCCGGCATGATGCCGTCGAACATGGTTTGGCGTCCCCTGGTCAGCTTGAGGCGCGTGGTCTTCAGCGCGATGCCAATGAAGTATCGATCGGGAGGTGTCGTCGCTTCCTCGTGTCGGGACGTAGTGTGGAGGTCCATCCAGCGCGAGATCGCGATATTATCGGTCGCAGCGCGCGCGCTTTGCGCGAACTGCCGCCATTTGCGTTCGTGGCGAAACGCCGGCGTCTCCTGCGAAACTTCCTGTTCCAGCGATCTTGCTGGGAGAGCGATCCAGGCGCGACGTGCTTGCATATCGGTAAGCATCGTTTGTCCCTTCTGAGTTTTGCTGCCGGCAACGGCTGCCAAACGCTCGAATTCAACAAGTCCATGCAGAGAGGATACGTCTGACCCCCGGCCTAAAGCTCGTTATCGATGCTTAAAGACTGTTAGATTTTGCAAATGCACATGATGCGACCGTCGGTCGCACGGTTTCGATTGTGCTGTCCTTCCAATGATTTGCGCCTCCCTGCGGACCCTTGGGAGTGTAAAAATGTTGCATGACGATCCTCGCCAAGCGTCGAATGTCAACGCTGCGCAGGTCGCGGCCAGCCTCGCTCAGCAATTGCCGAAGGCGCCTGCCGGGGGGTCGGCAGTGCGAGAATAGCCTTGCGAGAACGCACGTCGGGTTCGGGAAGATGAGGGCCCGCAGCGCTTCGCGCCGATCGGGATTATCGCGGTGACTGACCCGCCAGCGCCTCTTCGAGGCAGCGGATGATTTCATCGCCGCCGGTCGGCTTGCTGATATAGCAATGTGCGCCTGCCGCCATCACACGCTGGCGGACGGATTCCGTCGGAAACGCCGTCATGAAGATGATGGGAAAGCTGCGGCCGGACGCAACAAGTCGTGCCTGCAGCTCTTCTCCGGTGATGTGCGGCATTTGAATGTCGGCGATCATGCACGCCGGGTCTTGAGGCGGCGAGTCCTGCAGGAAATCGGCGCCAGACCCGTAGGTCCGTACCTCGTAGCCGAGCGAACGCACCAGGCTCGCAAGAGACGCGCGAACACCCTCTTCGTCGTCCACGATCGCAATCACAGGGGCGCAGGCCATCAGCAGAAATCCTTCCCACCGCGCTCCGCAAGGACGCTCTCCGCTGCGTGGCCGGTAGCCCGTTATGAACCCCCGCACGCCATCCCGAAACTATACTCAGGTTTTGTCTGCCTTCCCTCCGGTATGGGAAACACCGAGCGCCTCCGCCTTGCGAACGAGATCGGCGAGCGACTTGGCCCCCATCTTACGCATCACACTCCCGCGATGGATTTTCACAGTAATCTCGCTGAGGCCGATAAGACCGCCCACCTGCTTGTTCATCAATCCGGCCGTGACATAACCCATCACCTCGCGTTCGCGCGCCGTCAGCGTCTCGTATTGTGCGCGAAGGTCTTCTTTCGTCGCGGCCTCGGCTCGGCGCTGCACATCGCGCGCGAGCGCCGCGGTCACGGCGTCCAACATGTCCTGATCACGAAATGGCTTGGAGAGGAAGTCAACGGCGCCGGCCTTCATTGCCCGCACCGACATGGGAATGTCTCCGTGACCGGTCATGAAAATGATTGGAAAATCGACGCCCTGCCGTGCCAACTGGCCCTGGAGGTCGAGTCCGCTGACGCCCGGAAGCCGAACGTCCAAAACGATGCAGCCGGGTCCATCGGGAAGCGAGCTGCCGAGCAGTTCGGCCGGCGAGCCAAAGAGACGGGTTTCGAGACCAACGGATCGAAACAGGCTGTCGAGGGAGGCGCGAACGGCCGCGTCATCGTCCACGATGATAACTTTTGACGCCGGTTTGGCCGGAGGATGCCTCTTGTCGCTTGGTTTTGTCATTGCGAGCCGTGCTCTTCGATAACGGGCAGCGTCAGGCGGAACGTCGCACCCGAACCGGGGGCGCTATCCGCTGACAATTGGCCGCCATGAGCTTCCACCGTCGTCCGGCAGATCGCAAGTCCCATGCCCATTCCTCCGCGCTTTGTCGTAAAAAAGGGCTCGAACAGGCGCGGAAGGTCGTGCGGCGCGATACCGGGACCGGTGTCTTTCACCATGACGACGAGGCTTTCGCTTCCGGCGCGATCGACGCGCACCGTGACGATGCGAGGCCCGCTTTGTTCCGACATGGCCTGGCCAGCATTGACCATGAGATTGACGAGAACCTGCTGAAGCTGGATCCGATCGCCTCGAACCGGAGGCAGGTCGGGCGCGGTCTCGATCGCAAGATTGATGTTCGCCTTCGACAGTTCGCGTTCGACCAGCAGCGCCGCTTCCTCGACGATCTCGCCGATCTGCAGCATGTTCTGTTGGGTCGGTGTCTTCTTGAGGAAGGCCCTGATGCGGGTCACGATCTCGCTCGCGCGACGGCCTTCGGCCACCACCCTGCCGATCGCGGCCGCAACTTCCTGCAGATTTGGTACGTCACGCCGCAGCCATCGCAAGCCGGCCTCGCCGCTTGTCACGATCGCCATGAGCGGCTGGTTTACCTCGTGGGCAATCGAGGCGGTCAGTTCGCCAAGCGTGGCGACGCGCGCGGCATGAGCCAGTTCTGCCTGGGCTGCAAGTAGCGCGTCCTGCGCTCTCTTGCGCTCGGTAATGTCGACCACAAAGGCAAGCACATTGCGATCGCCATCGGCTTCGGTCGGAAAGGTGATCGTGAACAGCACAGGCACCCTGCGCCCGTCGAGGCCGACGAGCTCCGTCTCTCCCTCGTAGAACGGCTCTCCATGAGCGAACGCGACCAGTGCGCCGAGGAATGTCCGGTCGCTCTCGCCGAGAAGCTTGTCGACGCTCTCGACGAAGCTCGAAGAGCTGTCCGCGCCCACCATCTTTTGCAGGGCCGGGTTGACATCGGTGATTTGTGCGAGTGTCCTGGCCTGCCGGACGAAATCGGGATTCCGCGCGAGGTAGTCGCGCAGTCCGGCTTTGCCCAGGTTCAGTGACCGAAGCGCAGTCCGGATTCCGGTCCAGTCTTCCTCGACAACGCCAATCCGGCTGGCGTCGAACATCCGGCGATATCGCCGCTCGCTGTGCACCAGCGCGGCGTGCGCCGCCACGCGGTCGGTGACGTCGGTATGGGTTTCGAGCACGCCGATCGATTGGCCGAGATCATCGTGCTGCAGGGCCCATCGGGCATCGACGGCAAGCGTGGCGCCGGCTTTCGTCCGCTGCTGCACCCTGCCTTCCCATCGGCCGATGTCGATCAGGATAGTCTCAATCGCGTCTCGCTGGTCTGGATAGACTGTCTGCAGCAGCTCGTCCGCAACCCGCCCGACGGCTTCCGCGGCCTGCCATCCGTAGGTTTCTTCCGCAGCCTTGTTCCAGAAGGTGATGACGCCGCGCCGATCCCTGGCGAAGATCATATCGTGCGAGAGATTGAGCAAACGCGCCTGCGCTGCGAGACGTTGCGTTGCCGCCTGGTTCTGAAGCGCGAGCAACGTTGTGATAGCGATGGCCGCGAGGCTGACAAGCGCGCGCAGCGCAGGCGAGGCGACGGAGCTCAAGTCGTGCGACCACAAATAGGCGGCTATCGTGAGAACGACACCGCCTGCCGCGGCGACGATGATGTCCTCGCGGCGGGACGTTTTTGCCGCGAGTAGAATCACAACGACATAGAGGACGGCGACGGCGCCCTCCAACGGCGTGAGGACATCGACAAGAAAAATCGCAAGGGCGAGGGCGGCCGACCAGACTCGCAAGCCGGCGCGGTTCATGGGTGCACCCGCGGCCAGATCAATGCGTCGTCACGGTGGCTGGACATCGTTGTCATGTCAGCCGCGTTGATGCCGCGATTTGACCGTCGCGGCAACATGTTGGCGAATGTTTTTCGTGCTCTGTTGAAATACGTCCTGCGATCGTCAAGGCCTCCGGCGAATGTGTGGGCGAATGGCGCCCGGCAGGGAACTATACGAACTACGAATTATACGAAAGAGCAGGGCGCCGCCCTCCTGCGGTAATCGCCGGACAGCGCGTCACCTTACCACAGGCAGGTAGCCGGCCGGCTTTTGCCTGTGAGACAGGTCGCGAGCGGCGCGTGTGTGCCGCGATCATACCAAGGTATGGCGCGGCCAAACCGACAATCTAATTGTGTAACCCCGCGTAGAATGGAGCGCGCCGGCCGGCGGAATACTCTGCGACCACAGCATCCGGATAAGCAAACCAGCGTCTTCGGATCTGCAACTGGACAAGGAGTTCCGACCATGTCGCTGCAGACGTCACCCGCGCCAAGCACCGGGCATCGTGCCATCGATCTCCAGTCGATCGATCTCTCGGGAATCGATCATCGTCGGCTCGAACGATCGAAATTCGCAGGCCGCTTTGCCCAAAACGGCATCATGCTCTCCCTCGTGCATCTCGATGTTGCCCTTGCGGTCAAGGTCCAGGACTGCAATGCCAATGAATCCACCGACGAAGTTCCGTGCTTCAAGGTGTCCGCAAAACGTCTTGCACATCGTTCTGACGATGCCGGGCGGGTGTCGGCCGCAATCAAACACGAAGATCCCATCATGCGGCGTCTTTCCGACGCTCTTGCGGCAACGGAAGCCGCGCACGATTCTCACTCGGCCATCTGTGCCGATGCCCTGCGCCTCGCCATCCTGACGCGCCAGTTCAGCGGGCAGGCTGATCCTGGGCAATCCGTCACGACGCCGGCCGCCGGCTCTGCCGAGGACCATCCCGGCCGAAATGTGAGGTCGCTGCAGAAATGGCGTCTCAAGCGTGTCCTGGAATATGTCGACCATCATCTGGCTGCAAAAATCACGCTGCAGGATCTGGCCACGGTCGCCGGACTGAGCCGGATGCACTTTGCCGCGCAGTTCCGGGCGGCAATTGGCATGCGGCCCCATGAATATCTGCTGAAGCGGCGGATCGAGCATGCCGAGGAGTTGCTTAAACAGGCCGAAGTCTCGCTCGTGGATGTCGCGTTGACGGTCGGCTTCCAGACCCAGGCGCATTTCACTACCGTGTTCAAGCGTTTCGCGGGAGATACGCCGTACCAGTGGAGAAGCGCGTATCTTGCGCAATACGCGCCGCTGCCGTCTGTACAAATGAGCCTGTCATGACCGGTCTCGGCATTCAGACATGGGTGCTGCCCCTGATCGGTATCCGATCGGCGCTTGCACATAGCGAACTCATGGAGGTGCTCGAAGTCATCCATATCCTTGGTAACTCGTACCGCTTGGCATCGTTGGGAGTTGGTTCGGGTATTGTCTACGGTCGGTTTACGCTCGACTTCTGCAGAACAGTTGCTGCGAGCATAGTATGGAATGTCGCATCGCCCCGGTCGGTTTTCCCCACCTTCCGCATGACCTCGCAAGTTGGCCTGTCAGTCAGCCCGCAGGCGGCGACCAGCTCGTTGTCGAACACACACCCTGGGTATGCGCCAGATCGAATTCGCGCTTCGCGCGCCATGCCATTTCGGTCAGCCTTCGAGCGCCATGACCTCAACGGTCCAAGCAGCCTGCAGGCCTGGACGGTTCCTACCGGCTACCGAGATCTCGAAGACAATTCCTGGCTCATTGGATAGGCTGTCGGCGCGAGCATCTGCCGAGGTACTGGATTTATCTAGCCCACGAGAGTGTCGCAAATTGGCTGACCGGGGCCAACGAGCTGTGTACCGTTTCGACGTCTGGGAGATTGATCTCGCTCGGCGCGAGTTGCGATCGCGCGGCGCCGTTGTCCCTCTTGGAAGCCGAGCATTCGCAATTCTGGAAATTCTTGTTCAGTCGAGCGGTCAACTCGTCAACAAGTACGACGTCATGAACCATGTGTGGCCGAACGAGAGCCCCGACGAGAACAAGCTCCGGTTTCACATATCCGCGGTTCGACAGGCGCTTGGTGCGGATCGCAGCTTGGTGAAGACGATTTCCGGACGAGGTTATTGCCTTCTGGGGGTGTGGTCCGACCATGAAGCAGGGGAGCTGGCCGATCCGCTCAAGCTTCCGCAACGGCATCGCGAACAGGCGTTTCGCACCAACGTGCCAGCCGCTGGATCGGCCCTTGTCGGCCGAGACAAAGCAAAACGAGAGCTGCTGGACATCGTGTCGGCACATCGGGTGGTGACCCTGACCGGGCCGGGCGGGATCGGCAAGAGCGTGCTTGGACTGGAAGTGGCCCGTAGTCTTTTGCCGATGTTTGACGGTGATTGCTGGTTTGTAGAATTAGCCTCACTGTCGGACCCCAAACTTGTTCCTTCCAAGTTGATCTCGGTCATCGGGCTCAGGATTGGTGGTCAGGAGATTTCAGCCGAGGCCGTCGCCAGGGCCATTGCAAGAGAGAAGCTCTTACTCATACTCGATAATTGCGAGCATGTCGTCGATGCCGCCGCAACCTTGGTCGAGACGATAGTTCACATGTGCCCACGCGCGTCCATTATTGCAACGAGCCGCGAACTGCTGCGAGTCGAGGGCGAATATGTCTATCGCGTCACCCCGCTTGAAGTGCCGTCGCCGAGTTCGGAAGATCTGAGCAGTTTTCAGCGATACAGCGCCGTACAACTTTTCATCGGCAGGATGACCGCGCTCGAGTCCGGCTTTTCAGCGCGTCCGGAGCATCTTCAGGCAATTGCAGCCATCTGCAGACGTCTGGATGGAATTCCCCTCGCCATCGAATTTGCGGCAGCTCACGCTATCACATTCGGGCTTGAGGAAGTGGCGAGAGGCTTACAAGACCGGTTCAGCATACTGACCGGTGGTCGCCGGACAGCGCTCCCGCGACATCAAACGCTGCGAGCAACCCTCGACTGGAGTTATGAACTTCTACCGGAATTGGAACGAAGCGTCTTGCGCCGTCTGGGGATTTTCGTCGGTGGATTTACTCTCGCTGGAGCAACTGCGGTCATGAGAGATACCGGCGTAACCGCCTCGGCGCTCGTCCAGGCGCTGGCAAATCTGGTTGCCAAGTCGTTGGTGGCATCGGAAGGGGCGGTGTCGTCAGGTCGCTGGCGCTTGCTTGAGACGATGCGGGCCTATGCATGCGATAAACTTGGAGAGCATGGCGAACGCAGGCAGGTCGCGAAGTACCACGCGGAGTTCTTTCGAGATCTTGTCGTCTCGTCAGTATCGGTCGCACGGCGCCTGCCGGCCGAGGCGCTAGCCCGCTACACCCAGGAGATCGACAACGTTCGCGCCGCGTTGGACTGGTCCTTTTCCTCGACCGAAGACACCGAGATCGGCCTTGCCCTGACGGCCGGCTATGGTCCGGTGTGGCTGGATCTCTCGCTGCCGGTCGAGTGTCGGGAGCGTGTCGCATACGCATTGGAGCGCTTGAACAGCGGATCTGAACAACGCGATCCACGACTGCAAATGCAGCTCCAGATGACGTATGGGGTTGCGCTCATGGTCACACTGGGGCCGGTTGAGCGTGCCAGGGGTGCGCTTTCCAAAGGGCTTGAGTTGGCGGTCGAGCTGGGCGATCTGGATGCGCATGTGCAAGCCCTATGGGCCTTGTGGGCGGTGCACTTCAATACTGGCCAGCATCGCGCAGCGCAAAGTGTCGCTGAACGGTTGGTGAGTGTCGCCGATCGCGCCGGAGACGTGGCCATCGCTGCCGTTGCACGCCGAAGCATGGGCTACACCTTGCACTATATGGGCATGCAGCGAGAAGCGCGCGAAAACCTTGAGCGCGCGATCGATCTTAGCCGCAGCTGCGGCTCGCATAGCAACCTCCGATTTCTTTATGACCAGGAGGTGCTGGCACGAGCATCTCTCGCGCGATCGATGTGGCTGCAGGGTCTCATCGATCAGGCCGATGCCATCGCAAATGCGTGCTTGGCAGATGTGTCGTCCGGCCGCGACAAGCTCACGTTTTGCTTTGTTCTTGGAATGGCCGTTGGTCCGGTCGCCCTTATGAGGGGTGATCTGACCAACGCCGATCTGGCGGCGGATATGCTGCTTGAGTCAGCGATGAGGCAAAGCTTCACGCAATATGTGAACGTGGGACGCGCGCTGAAAGCGGCGCTCATGATGGAGCGCGGCGAGTTTGCGGCCGCCTCGAAGGAGCTGCGGGCCGCCTTTGGCACACGAGAGAGCACTGGGTGGAGGATAGGCTATCCGGAATATGCGTGCGCCCTCGCGAGATGCCTGGCCGGCCTCGGACGATTTGAAGAAGCGCTCGGGATGCTTGAACAGGGACTGGCCCTCTCCGAAGAGGGCGGTGAGCGGTGGTACGTACCCGAATTGCTGCGCGTTCGGGGCGAAGTACGCCTCCGCTATGATGCCTCCGGCCCGAATGCCGAAGATTGCTTCAGGGAGGCAATTGGCGTTGCCCGACAGCAAGGCGCTCTCTTCTGGGAGTTACGAGCCGCCGCGGACCTGGCGCGCCTGCTGCTGGGGCAGGGACGAAATGAAGAGGCTTGCCGAGCCCTCGCGGCTGTTTACGACAAGTTCACAGAGGGGTTTGAAGTGGCAGACTTGCGCGCCGCGAGACTCATCCTTGCGGCGGCAAGGTCTGGCTGAGGCCATCAAGCAAACGGTCGTGCATCCCGTACCAGCCGCCAGAGCATCAGCACTCCACAACGCAACACGAATTGGCTGGCGGAAGCCACCGGCGATGACGTGTATGCAACGGAACCCTCAGCGCTCAAAGCTGGATCCAGACAGTCATGCCTGGCTCAAGGCCTGCCGCTTCTCCCTGCGGGTCGAGGCGCAGGCGCAGCGTATTACGGTCGTGATCGCCAATCACCCGCTCCGCCTGCCAGGTGGCAAAGACCCCGAGCGGCCGCAGTTCAGTGATGACGGATTTGATCACGCCTTCTGC
>Ga0210406_10001555_pt1 | contig 27736 bp, 21 predicted proteins | sample IncBWC30MmetaG_FD_155454 | JGI IMG/M metagenome (GOLD analysis project Ga0210406, IMG submission 155454) | Forest soil microbial communities from Barre Woods Harvard Forest LTER site, Petersham, Massachusetts, United States - Inc-BW-C-30-M | ecosystem: Environmental > Terrestrial > Soil >... | reverse complement strand
CCGGTCCCACCACCTCCAGTCCCGCCCCCGCCCGTGGATGCAACGCATGTCGAGGTCAATGCGATCGGCCCGGAAATTTGGTTAGCCAAACTTGGCTTCCCGATAGCTTGCACGTACAGCGAGTAAACTCCGTTAGGGACAGAATAGCTGCACAGATCTAGTGATCCTGTACGGGCGCTCACATCCGAAAGGAACATCAGATTCTCGCCGTCGCTGCTGATGTAGGCGGTATAGTGGTCGACAGCGCTGGCGTCGCCTTCTAAGGTCCACTGCAGCGAATTGCCCGACGCCGTAGCCGAAATGCTAAAACAGTTGCTGATTCCGGATTCGATCTCTGTTCCTTCTTCGTAGTCGTTCCAGGTGACCAACTGAAGTGCAGACAACTGCTTGCCTGAGTTGTAGAGACTATTGATTTCGGAAAATGTCTGCAACCAGGTTTGCCCGCACTGTTGCCCCATCACACGGCCTGAGCCCCACACCGCCAGCGAATCGTTGAAGCCTTTATAAGCAGCGCCCACGGTCTGCTCTTTTGTTAAGGGCATGCCGGTGCCGTAGAAACTTTTCAGATAGCTCATCCCGTAATCGTTCGTGGTCGGCATCACCCACGAAAAGCTGCCATCGCTCAACTCATGACCGAATCCGTCGTTGTTCTGGAATAGAAAGACGGGTTGGGTGGCCAGCGCGGCGTTCACGGCGGTCCAATCCACAGTGTAGGCGAGGTCGATGTTGAAGTTCGTGACTACTGGGCGTCCCTGCTCGGTCATGTATGCGGGTGAGGGAAAGTATGTTTGCTCGACGTATTGCAATTGGCTGATCAGGGCCTGTTGTGGCGAGCAGCCTGAACAGGAATCCCATTTGATCGCACCTTGGTCGACCATGATGGCGAAGGTGAAACCAGGATGAGTTTCGGATTCTGCCATCACCAGCTTTGCCGCTTGATCGGTGCTGTTGTTCGGGCCGTACCAGTCGAGGATGACGCCATCGATCCCCCGGCTGATCATGTCAGTGATTTGCTGGTGTACGTGGGCTGCGTCGGTCGAACTGTAACCGACGTTCATGTGGTTCGATCCTCCGAACCATAGCATGAGATGAGCGTAGATTTTCGTGCTCGCGCCCGGATAAAGCAATGAGTGCACATCCACTTTACTTACATTGCCGGCACCCGCGTTGCCGTTGGCCTGTTTGAGAAAACCATTCGCCGCGCTGGTGTTGTTCGCGGTTTGAGCGGCCAGTGTAGTAGTGGGCACAACATAGTCCGCGGCCGCGCACAGACCTGTCGCGGACAGCAGCAGAACTGCGGCACAGAACGTCTTAAACAGCATTTTTCCTCAGGAGCGGAGGGCCGAGGTCTGGCACGACACGTCAGCCAGCTCTTGAGGGAGGCTCGCTGCGCCTGTAGATTCCTCAGAACCAGCTTTCTTTCTGGAGCAAAACTTTCTGGGACTTGCTAGGGCTAACTTCGTTCCTGGGCCTTGCTTCGCTCGAGACCTAAGTTCTGGGACAAACCTTAGGTCTTGGGCCTAAGTTTCTGGGACAAACTTTCTAGGACCGAGAGCAGATTAAGGTGAGAGGAAGTTTTTGAAAAGGTACCGTTGGGCTATGAACTTAAGGGCCAGAACCCCGCGGCCTTTTTCAAAATCGTATTGATCCAAAAAGATCTGTTGCGGAAATCGGAGACTCTTCCAAGCGAAGGCGTCCGAGGCATTGAATTTGAACCCCATAGGGAGGTCCTGGGAGTCGCGAGAGTAGAGTGGTGCCGATTTTCACAACGGATAAAATCAGTATCGTCAGTAGCTTACAAGGCGCCAAAGCGGCCCCCAGCAGCCCGATCCGAACCAACATTCCAGCCCCTGAACTCATCCAACGTGGGTTCCTAGAGTATTCGTACTTTTACGACCAGGTGGTGAGAATGAAGGTGATGCAGAAGCTCCGCTCGCAATTATCCGCAGGAATGATTGTCCTTTTGCTGGCACTTTGCGGTTGTCAGGGATTAGTGAACTCAACGACGCCGACGCCGACGCCAACGCCAACTCCGACTCCGACACCGACGCCGACTCCGACTCCGACTCCGACTCCCACACCCGGCAGCCTGCAGTCCATCAACCACATCATTTTCATGGCTCAGGAGAATCGCTCTTTCGATTCTTATTTCGGACAGCTGTCTGCGTACTGGGCTGCAAATGGCTTTCCTTCGCAACCGTTCGACGGCATACCAGCGACCGCATCGAATCCCAGCTATGCCCCCAATGGCACGGCAACGCCGCTGCCTGCGTTCCACGTCGCCACTGAGTGCATCGACAATCTCAGTCCGTCATGGGACGAGTCCCATATCGACTGGAGCCTGAGCGAGCCGATCGGTCCGACCGCCACACTGGATGGCTTTGCTTATAACGGCGGGAAATACGCTACGGATTTGGGGTATAGCGACACCCAGGGGCTTCGAGCGATGGGCTACATGGATGGCAGCGATTTGAACTACTACTATTTCATGGCATCGAACTTTGCTACGTCGGACCGCTGGTTCGCTCCGGTGTTGGATCGCACGCAGATCAACCGCATGTATCTTTTTGCGGCGACATCTCAGGGCTATGTCTATCCTCCGGGAACGAATGCGGCCGACAATCACGCGCTTACGGCGCCCACAATTTTCGATGCCCTGACGAAGGCCGGCGTCAGTTGGAAGGTGTATTACACCGACGACATCTGCGCGACCACGCCTCCCGACGACCAGACTCCCAAGGGTGGAGTTCCCCACGCCGCGTCTGCATCATCGAACGCCGGGGCCTGTACTTATCTGACTCAGTTTCAAAACTACACGCCTCCGAATCCATTGCCGAGTAACGTCGTACCCGTGTCGCAGTACCTTGCGGACGTGGCAGCCGGCACGCTCCCGCAAGTCGCCTTTATTGAAGCCGGATACATGTCCCAGCGCGACGAGCATCCGAGTTCGGGCACGAATGCGCAGACCGGCGCAGCTTATGTTGCGAGTCTGATCAATCCACTGATGACCGGCCCGTCGTGGAAGGATTCCGTTTTCATCCTTACTTACGACGAACCGGGTGGACTTTATGATCACGTTTCTCCTCAGCCGTCGGTGAATCCCGACGGAATTTCTCCCATCGACCTCAACCCCGGGGACATCTGCACGCCGCCTGCAGTCAATCCGTCGAACTGTAACTTCGACAAGACGGGATTCCGCGTGCCTTTGCTGGTGATTTCTCCATTCACGAAAAAGAATTTTGTGTCCCATACCGTCGCGGACTACACGGCGATCCTGAGGTTCATCGAAACCCGGTTTAACGTTCCCTCACTCACGCAACGCGATGCCGCCCAGATGGACATGACCGAGTTCTTCGATTTCCAAAACACGCCGTGGGCCACTCCTCCGAGTCCTCCGACGCAGTCGACAACTGGAGCGTGTAACGCACAGGTCCTGCAATAAATTCTCGCCCAAGACTCAGCAGCAGCTTGGGTGCATTCGGGGCGCCCAAGCGTTCACTTGATCTATTCGGGAACAGCAACCGTCAGAACCTTGTTCTGACCTCAACCGAGAAGCAAACCAAGAAGCACGGTCTCCGGATAAATGTGCCACAAGGCTATAATCCTTGCGACTCATGTCCTGACTGCCGGCACGAAATTTTGTCCCTACGAAATTCAAGCGCCGCGCTTATGGAGTCAGCAAGGTTTTCGCAACGGTGTCATGGATGAATATTTTGCTTGCATTTGTGCCCGCGCGGGCCCGCTATGCTATGCCGCCTCTTTCTAAGGTGACCCTGATGCGCAACCACCACGAAGCCGTTTTTCGGAATTGGCTCTAGCCGCAAAGAGTTGTGGTGCGGATGCTCGCGCAGCAGTCTAGGAAATCCGGAAGCGCAACGACCTACATCAAAGGGATATCCCATCGCAACAGCTTGTACGCTTCCTGCTGCTGTCTCTCTCGCGCAAACAGGTCCAGCTTTGCGTATGCCTCTTCGGTAAGCCGCAGGACGTGCGCCCGAAAGTCCGGAGATACGTATTTCATTGACATCGTTTCGATCTCCGCAAATCGGGCAAGGGTCTTGTAATGGGTTCCGACCCAGTTCTCGGTCGCTTGCGTCACGTCCAACCCACGAGGGCGCAAGACGAACTCTACGAAGCTTGCGCTTAACATTTCGGAGCGCAAATCAGCTCTTGCGGCCATTGGTTCCGGCATCATCCTTAATTTGTATTCTTCGGTGGAAAGACTGGGGTTGAAAAAGAGATCCGCTGCCAGGTCCGTCGCCGTCGAGTAGTAGATAAGCATCAGCACAAGGTAAGCATCGGCATGATCAATATTTCTGGTGATGAGTTGGAGCACCAACTGTTCGGATGCAAATATGTCGCACCAAATCTCTTCGCGGGGGATGGCCAACGTACCGGCAATGATCTTACGTATTGATGCCAGACGTGAGGTCATGGTCTTGACGATTCCTTTTTTCGCTAGTTCAGCTCGGAATAGGTTCTTTTGATCGAGCGGAGAAAACAATTCTGCGTACTGGCGTTTCTCGAGTGCTGCCAATATCGTTTTCAGTTTGTCATCGATATTTCCGACCAGCATAGGTGTGGTCTGATAAACCTCGTGGCCAACCTCATGAAGTACATGCCAGATCCGCGCGATCTGATGCATGGTGTTCCGGCGCGCCGGATTGAGAATAATTACGGGCTCGATCTTATTCGCGCCGATTATCTGCAATTGAATCTGTTTCGCCGCAAACGCATATTCCGGAGTTCGCTGCAGAAGGCGAGATGCGCATTTATCCGCGGTCCGTGCGAGATAGGCACGGCCGAGATTGTCAATGGAATTGAGTTCGGGCTCGGCGATCGCGATGTCGAACACTGCGTCAAGATATTGAAAATAGCGTGAGTCCCAAGCAAGAGCACGACTGGTGCGACGATTGATGAGGATGTCGATCGATGCGCGTGAAGTCTCGCACGGGTAAACCTCAATGTTTGTCCACCCTTTGAGGCTGGAGACGATTTCCTGAACGAAAGGGTCAAGTGGCTGCTCGGAGCCTCGTAGCGACACCAGTCCCATGGACTTCAGTTTCTCAAGTACCCAAGACGGATAGGGCATTTTTACGTCGGTGATGATTGTTGTTCTAATCGTTCAAGGATCTTCTTTATCTGCCCTACGGTTGCGCCTTCGATAATGATCTGCCCGTCTTTCTTTAGAGTAACCTTGCCAACTTTTCGTGATTGCATAAAGCCCGTCAAGTGTTTATCCACAAATGCCCCGATCTTCTCCAGCACCGGTTTTCCTACTTGGAGCGCAAGCATCCATAGCATGCCGTGGATATTCCCGTCAGCTCCACGGGTCTCGACAGAATCATAAGGAATGTCCTTCAGAGCTAGTTCCAATTCCTCCGCACTCCCCGAGTCGGTTTCCCAAGTCAAAAGGTAATTGTCACTCATGACGCCCCCTTGTACATTTGCGATCAACACGAAACCGAGCCATAGGATAGCTCTTTTGGGCCGTCACTTGTCGGTAGAAAAATATCAGTATAGTTAAACGTATAGTTCCCATGCTCGACCGGCTCGACCAACTCCTCGAAGAACTCCACCTGAACTCCCTCGGCGACCTCACGCCCAGCCGAACCAGACTGGGCGCTCCCAAAGCAATCACACCGGCGAGCCCCTCGCTATTGAGGCACCGGCAAACGAAAGTGCAGGACTCGGCTAGGCCGCACCTAAACTGTCGCGCCACCCCTCGACTTCACCTCAGAACCCCGGTCAGTGAGCGTTATCGGGATTTGGACGAAGCCGCTGCCGCGGCGGACGCTATCGCGTGTTCGGGGGCGGCAGTTTGTGTGGGATGACGCAAGATCTCGTCTGCAGGTCACAATATGCTTCGGTGCGTGAAGTTACGTTTCAACAGAATTGGCAGTCAGCATGGCCTGAGAGCGATGAGATGGCGAAACGGCCATTGAATCCCCATACTATATAGATATAGCCCACCGCGTCCGCCGCAAACGCCAGCGGCTTCGTCCAAATCGTAGGCCCCTATCGCAAATGCCCCGGCGGGACACACTTGTGGATTAAAGCGGCTGCACGGCGCCGACGCATTTGCGATAGGGAACTGGAGAGATTTTTCACCAATCATCAGTAGTATCAGTAGTAGTCGATCGTTCTCGTGTCCCGCTCAACTTCAATCATGCGGTTGGAAGTGACATCCCAAACAAATACTGTCCGTGAGGTCCAGTTGCCATGGGCATCGCGTACGTATTTGATCTCTGCTTTCTCGTCCAGGACGCCGTTGAGATTGTAATGTTCCTCACTGTCGGGTTCCAGATTGCCCTCACCGGAAGTGTGTTGGACGCTCTTCTCCATGCGCCCAGAGCCCTGCTCGTCGAATTTGTACGAGACACAAAGTCCTCTGCGGCAAATACCCAAGCTGTCAGAGGACGACACCTTGGGCTTATAGCCAACCTTGTACCAGTAGGAAAACACTTCGCCGTCACTGTTTAACGCGAGATGCCAAACGAGCTGGCCTTCTGAATCATAGGACCAGCGGTCGAACCTGGTTTTGTCATCCGCCTCCCGGGTTTGCTGCTTCAGAACAATGCGCCCGTTCTCGTCATAGATTTTGTATTCGTCATCCCCGTTAAGAAGGGTCGAGTCTTCCGAGGTCAACCTGCCGTTCTTGTCGTAGTTGCTGGAGGCGACGGCATTGCCTTTTTCATCGAAGCGAGTCACCTCGCGATTGTCCACCTTGGAACCTCGAAGGTACGTTACTTCCCGACTTCCATCGGGCAGTGTGGAGTCCTCTTTTCGCGTGTCCTGGGTGCGACCTGTGCTGTCTGTGCAGACCTTCGTTCCTTCGGCTTGGAACGTACACTTGGAGATTGCCTCAAAACGATCACGACTGGAAGCCGAGGCGAACTCAGTGCGTCGTCCTTGGTTATCAAAAGCGGCCCAGTCCGGGTTGGCTTGAACCATAAGCTTGCGCCGTGTTTGGGGACGCGGATCGAGATTGGGTCTTACAACAGTCGTGAGAGCGGATCGGACTGGACCTTCAAAGCCGAGATTCCTTCGCTCCGTCCAACGCTGAGATTCTTGTGCGCCAAGTGGCAAGCCGAGTAGCGCAAGCAGACACGGTAGAGAAAGAAGGCGTCGAAACATGGGCAACCCTGATTTCTTACATTTTACATTCGTAAAGGGTTGTTATTTATATTCCGTGTGCTTGGGACAGTTCCGTATCCAGAGATACTCTTAAAGCAGAAGAAAATTTTCGCAACTAAACTCTATTTGCCCTGTGAATCAATCGTCAGAGTGCGGGCAACGTAGCGGGAGCCCCGGAAATCAGTGACTACGGTGACCATGGCGCCGGGATGAAGATGATCGTCGGGAGGCGCCGAGGGATCGAGGTAGATTTCGTAGCTCTTTTGATCCGTTGATGAGCTAATGACAACTAGACCGGTTCGCAAGTCGACATGCGTGACTTGTCCGGCAAACGTGTAACGGGTTCCCGGAAGAGCGAGGATCGTGATCTCACGGGCCACATCGCGGCCGTTTCCCTCGGAGTTGAATTTAATGGCGACCAAGGAGCCTGCCAAAAGTGTGCCGGCGGGAACCACAAGATCCCCCTGCAAGAACCGGGTGGATGAATTGAGGCGCACTCTCACCGGCGTCGGAGAAATGGAGTCGCGCAGCGTGAGCTCCCCGCCGTCTGCTCTGTACTCGGTGACGGTTCCCTGGCTTTCGCCTTGAGCTTGCGCGCTCTTCACACGAATGCTTCGGGCGAACACGGTATTTCCGTCCAGAATGGTGTCAATATAGATGCGTTCGCCTTCGTGCAAATCGGCGATCGACGCGTCCTTGGTCCCCAGGTAAACACGAGTGCGGGGATCGTACAGCACACTCATCCGGCCGCCGCCAAAAACCCGCACCGTGACGCGGTCGCGCACCCGATCTAGCCGTTCGACGGTCCCGCCAATCAGCGTGGCTTTCGCGCGGGGAACGGGTGGGAGGTCGGGAAGCAGACTGGCAGGGTCGGCCACAATGTCGGCCTCTGGCGTGACGTCCGGAGTGGCCGCTGGCAGCGGCTGGATACGACCAGTTTCCCCCGGTGAGACCATAGCCGACGTGGCCGACGTTGGCGCTGGATTAGGAGCTGGTGGCGGCGGGGGATCAGTTGCCGTCGCCTGGGCGCACGCGAAGCTGCCCAGAAGCAGACTGCTGAAAGCCAATTTTGCTGCAAATTTCATGCCGGATCTCAATTGAGCGTATGTCTCCCCGCAGCAATTGGATGCCAGCTGCGTCAACAAGGTAGTCTTGAAATTCCTCCCCAAACGTCGTCACCCCGCTATCTCCCGGCAAACAAAACCTGAGGAAGGGCATCAAAAGGTAGTCTCGGTTTCTAACATTTGGCCTGCAAAGGATGCGGATCGCCATGCTTGGTAAGATTAGGCTTTTCTTCGGTTTGGTCGCCCTGGTTGCGGCCGGCTTCGGATCACAGTCGCCAGCCAAAGACCTCAAGATCAATATCCCCAAGCGCAGTCATTTGACGCCCGTACAGCGATTGAATCGCGAAGGAGTCGAGGCTGTTCGCAAGCACAATTATTCCAAAGCCGAACAGCTGTTTTATAAGGCCTACCTGTTTGATCCAGACGATGCCTTCACCCTGAACAATCTCGGCTACGTTTCGGAATTGCAGGGCCAGCTGGACCGAGCTCAGAAATTCTACGCACTGTCGGCGGAGCAAGCGAGTGAGGCAGTCATCGATCTGGCCAGCGCGAAACGTGTGCAGGGTCAGCCGATGAAAGCCGCAATGGCAATCACCGACGAACCGCTTCAGATCAACCATGCCAACGTCGAAGCGGTGCGGTTGCTTTCGCAGGGCCGGGCTCCTGAGGCCGATCTGCTACTCGAGCAAACATTAAAAACGGATGCCAATAACGTCTTCACGCTAAACAACCTGGGCGTTGCAAAAGAAATGGAAGGCGAAGCTCAGGAGGCATTGAAGTTCTACGACGAAGCGGCAAGCAAAACCTCCGAAACGAGGGCCGTCGTGACCGTCGACCGCACTTGGCGGGGAAAACCAGTAAGCGAAATGGCGCAGCAGAACGCCAAGTTTCTACGGACTCGCCTGGCACAGATGAATGACGTGAATGAGCAAGTCGCAGAAATGAATCTGCGCGGCGTCTCCGCCGTGAATCGCAATGACTTGCGCGCGGCGAATGTCAATTTCCGCAAGGCCTATGCTCTCGATCCCAACAACGCATTCACGCTCAACAACATCGGTTACGTCGCGGAACTCGAAGGCGATCGTGAGACAGCTCAGTTCTTCTACGATCATGCCCGGCAGGCTGGCGGAGCGAATCTGACGGTGGGAGTGGCCACCCGTCGCTCCGACGAAGGTAAGAAGCTTTTTGCGGTTGCGGCGGACAACGATACGAAGGTCGAAGCGAAAGTCACCGAAGACCGCAACACTCTACGCCGGCAACGGGAGCCGGTTGTTCTGCGGCGGCGCGACAACAGCATTGTGAACGAATCGGCGCCCGAGACCGCTCCGGCGGATAACACCCAGCCGCCACAATAAGCAGGCTTGTTATAAGTCACTCTCCTGGAAGCGGCCGATGTCCGACTCGGGATCGTAAAAGATGTGGCGGAGCAGATTCGTCAGGTAGCGCGACAGTGTGTTCACGTTCGTGCGGTACCAGCAGCAGCGCGTCATCGCCGGCGATAATCCGCAAATAAACTTCAGACGGTCAAGATCTGCCGGGGGCTGCGCCAGAACGGCGGCCGCCATCCGATGATTCCCATCAAGAATCGTCAGCGGGCTGCGATCGTCGATTCCGATCAGCAAGACTGTAGGATGTTCGAAGCTGTTCTGAACCGAAGCCGTAATGCGGTCGAGCTTGCGGAAGAACTCATCTTCCGGCGATTCCTGCCATTTGACCCGCAGGGACTCGACCATGTCGGTCACATAGTAGCTCCCTTCTGCCATACGGCGCCATTGCGCACGCGGAAAGAAGCGGATGCGCGCCAGATCACTTCTTGTCAGTTTCACCTCAAACCATTGAGTGCCGTCCGGGAGTTCACGCCACATGGCACCGCGCCGGAGGAACAATAAAGCCCGACGCACAGCATTCTCGCGGTGGCTATTTAAATCAGGGTGGTTGACGAGGCCCGCAAATTCATTACGGTATTCTTCGAACTCGGGATGATGGAATTCGCTCCGCAGGAATTCGGCGATCGCTTCATGCTCGCTCAAAGATCGCAGTATCGACAATCCTGAGTAGTTGCGAATTTCTTCCGGAGGCGCGATTTCACGGCGTAACAGAGGCAGCGCAACCATCACCAGCAAAATCACCATGAGAATCAGTTGCACCAGGATCACCTGTCGCAAGGTTTGATGGAATACGCAGATGCCCACCACCACTGCGCCGCTGAACGCCAATTGCGCCCAGCTGGTGTTGGCGATCTTGCGCGACATTTCGTAGGTGATCATCACCGAACTCAGCGAATAAATCCCCGTGGTGACCGCGTAAAGGATGAGAAGGGCTGCCAGTCCTCCGTAGTTGCCCAACTCAAAGTGTGAACCGAACAGAGTTCTCCATAAGAAACTAGGGATGGCCCAGAGCCCGAGAATCAAAACTGAGAGGATCAGAAACACCAAGCCAAGCGACAGAAATAAGACAGGCCGGGCTTCCCGGTCGCTCTGGCGGGCGGCTGCCGCTACCGGAAACATGGTGTTGACCACCGACCAGGCGCACATGTTTACGAGGCGGCCGACCAGCGAGACGGCTGCATAGATTCCCGCTTGTTCGGGTACAAAGAAATGCTTGACCAGTACGATATCGAAATTGTTGATAACCACTTGGCCGGAGAAGAACACGATCGCCTGGACACCTTCCCCGAAGGCGATTGGAATGCCATGGACGCTGAGGGCTCTCCAACCGGGGCTGGGTCTTGCCAAAAAATACGATGCGATGACGGCGATTACGCTGGCCAGCACCGCCCCTCGCACGCCCAAGCCGAGCCACATCAGCAGATACGCTCCGCCGAGCCGGACCACTCCTTCCAGCATGAAGTTGATCGCCAGCGAACTGAATGCGTGGACGCCCTGGACGTATCCACGACGCACTCCCAGCGGAATGTAGAAAGCAGTTCCGAAAGCGAGTAAGGAGAGCAGAGTTGGATCGGGCAGATTCAGGTAGGAAGTGATGGCCCGATTGAAGATAAACAAACTCAAGCCGAGCGCGATTCCCGCGATCCAAGCCCGGAAATGCAATGCCGCAAAAATTGCGTTCTTTTCTTCTGCGGTCTCATGACTAGCGACATACTTCGCGCACACGACCTGAAAGGAGAGGGTGATCGCCGACGCCAGCATCAGCAGGGTATAGACGGCGGTGGCGTGCGCGAACCCGGTGGGCCCGAGCATCCGGGCGGTAACTACGTTGTAAACAAGATTGGTGACTCCCACCAGGCCCGAGCCCGCCAGCAGTGTCAGGCTGCCGCCGAGAAGCTTCTGCCGCATCTTCTTCGCCTGCGTCCGAGCGCTGCCGACCGCTAGGCTGGGCGAAGCATCATCGATGGGCGTCTTTTCTGTGAGAGTCATGGAGGAGCCAACACAACCTAGAACAACGTGAAGTGCACAATCGGGAGCACCGTGGTGGTCTTGCCAGACCCGGTGAAGTTATAGAACGTCTGCTGCTGGACGCCGATCGAGAAACGCATCGGATAGGACACTGGAACCTCGCCCACACCGTCCTTCAAACTTCCGTGTACAGGCCGCACATACGACAACACGAATTCGCTCTGGGCGTTGTCGTAAGCATGAAATCCGGACCCTCGGGAAAGAAGGAACGAGCCTTGAAAGCTCCAGCGCGGGCTTGCGCGGAAGTCGAATCGGCCTCCGGGCAAGAAGGCTTCAGCGATTGCGAACTGCGTGTTCTGCACACGCCACGAGCGCAGGTCCTCGGCGAGCACGGCGGCGGTGAGGCGGTTGCCGAATTTGTGTTGCAGGCCCACATAGCTTGAGGTATTGAAGTACTCCTCCACAAAGGGACGAAACAGCAGATCGCGCGCCGAGTAACCGGTGATGAGCGAAGTACTGCCCCAGGGCCGGCCGACTGTGAATTCAATGTTGGCGGCGGCATCGCGGGAATGAAGGTTCTGATCCGTGAACGGGCCAGCCTCGCGCACTGCGCTGCCGGTAAACGAAATCCAGTTGAAGAAAGAGCTTGTGGAAACGTAAAGAAATTGCCGGAACAGATTCTGACTCATGAACACAGGCGAAATCGTATCCCGACGGACCGTAAACTGCAGGCCGCCATTGAATGTGACTGAGTTGGTTCCGAAACGCAGAACCGGCGTCATTCCGCCGTTGAAAATCGTGTCGTAGGTGTTGCGGTCCTGGACCACGCCGACGCTCGGATACAGCAGTCGGCCAGCGGTCATCGACTGACCCACGAAGCCCGTTATCGCCGGCAAGTTCCCCAGCTTCACTCTGTAGTGAGACTCCGCCATGCTCTGAAAGGAGTGGCGTGGTGGCGGCAGCTGCGCAGGGTTAGTGATTTTGAGGATCTTCGCGTCCAGCGTGTAAACGTTGATGTCTTCCAGTGATGGTGCGAAAGAAGCTTCGGGAGCGAAGCTCACTTTATCGTTAATCTGGCGACCTTGTTCGTCGGCAGTCGCGTACTGTAACGTCTCGGCGACGCCATGATCTTGCGAGCCGGCCACGGTGCTTGCCTGGGCGAAAGAGGAAAGCGCGTGCAGCGGATCCTGCCGCTGGCGGGACAGATTCGCCGACGCCATCATGTAATCGTAGTCGTCGCGGTAATCATTGGCTGAGCCAGCACTCGCCAAAGCTGCTTCCGCCTTGCGAGTGTTTCCTTCGGCCAGATAAGTGTTGGTCAGACCGATGGCAATGTTCCGATTGTTGGCGCCCGCCATTTTCGCCTTATCGAAATAAGACTCGGCTAGGTCGAAGTCGTGCATCGCCAGGAACAGGCCAGCGGTCTGCGATAGATCTTCCGCCGTAACCGGTGAACTCGTATCGAGACGTGCTTCGGCGAAACCCAGCGCGATCTGGCGACGAGCCTCATCCCCCTGCCCTCGTCGCAAGAAGATTTCAGCAATCGCCAGGCGGACGCCGATGCGATCTCCTCCCGGCACATCGAGCGCACGCGAGAAGCGCTGCATCGCGCCGTTGCGGTCGCCGAGAGTGAGCAGAGCGGCTCCGGTCGACGTGAGAATTTCCACTCTGTCGCCGCCCAATCGCTCCGCCGACTCGATGTCATCGATCGTCTGGTCGCGATCTCCCTGTTTGGCATGCACCTGCGCCATCAAGGCGTAAATCGCGGCGTCTGACGGCGCGATTTTCAAGGCTGCATTCAGCGCGGCGATCGCCTCGGGGTATTTGCGCATGCGGTATAAAACGTCGGCATACGCTAGTTGCGTGACCGCGTCGTCTGGCGTTTCTGTCAACGCCGTGCGATATTCCCCCGCGGCGTGCACGTAGTCTTGCTGCTGGCGAAATGCTTCGGCGCGCGCCAGATGTAATGCGTGAGACTTACCTAACAATTTCTCAGCAACTTCCAACTGTCTGAGGGCCGGTCGTGGACGATGCAGTTGTAGGCTGGCGTAACCGAGCCCGAGGTGAGCCTCGCCATAACGTGGATCCAATTCGAGCGCGGTCTGAAAATCTTTGGCGGCCTGAGTCGGCTCACGAAGATCATTCAACACGAAACCGCGATCCACATAGCCGGTAGCCATTTTCGGGTCGAGTTCGAGCGCTCGAGTGTAGTCTTTCACGGCTGTGGCGCGATCGCCGTTGTGGGCATGCACATTCCCGACGATCAGCGGAAGATCTTTATCTTGGGAGAGAATAGGTTCGTACTTGGACGCGAGAGCCAGGGCCTCGTCGTAGCGGCCGAGATAGTAGAGATCGTAGGCGAGATAGTCCACCCCCTCGCGATCATTGGGCAGCTTGTCGATGACCTCGAATCCGAGCTTAGCCGACTCTGCGAATTCCCTTTTAAAATAGAGATACCGTTCCCGTTCACGCTTGACCTGCAGGTTCGTGTTCATTTTTTCTGAAGCACGTGCGAGCCAGCGCTCGGCGAGATCCATATTGTGCGACTCGATGGCCGCGTTCGCGCCACCGGCAACAATCAAAGCATTTTCCGGCATGCGCTGGTAAGCGTTCTCGTAGTTCGCTTCGGCAGGTTGGAACTTGCGTTCCGCCGTGTAGAGATCGCCCAGAGCCAGGTAGGGCGCGTAATCTTTGGGATGCGCGGCAATCGCACGCGAGAAGAAACTCTCCGCCAACTTGGTGTCGCCGGCGTCACGCGCCAGATAACCCAGGGAGGAGAGCGCCTGGCGGTTGTGGTGGTCGAGTTCGAGAATTTTGGCAAAGGTATCGCGAGCGGCGTCTTTCTGGCCCATCTTCCACATCAACGTGCCCAGGTTCATCAGCGAATTCAGATTCGACGGAGCGAGCTTAAGCGCTTCGTTCAAGTCGCGTTTGGCGCCCTCAACATCACCCGAGTCAGCCTCTACCGCTGCCCGCAACCGGAGCATCTCCGGTTGTTCATGCTGAGGGACTTGAATTTGCTGAAGAGCAGCCGCTGCGGAATCCAGTTCCTGCTTCGCGCCGGCCGCATCCTCTTGACGTACGTCGAGTTCGTAGAGATTCAGACGGAGTTCAATCGAATAGAGCGGTCCTTCCTGCGGGCGCGCCGGAAGATTCGCCAGAGCAAGTTTGTATTCCCTCCCGGCTTCCTCAATGCGGTCGTCAGCAGATGCAATGCTCCCGAGGATGGCGTGGAGACGGTAGTTGTGGCTGTCGATCTTTGCGGCTTCGTCGAGAAAAGGGCGGGCCGCATCGGGCTGTCCCACATTCACCCACGCTTGCGCTGCGCTCAGCTCCAGCCCAATATTCCCTTTCGCTGCCTTTGCCAGTTTCGAATAGAGCGCCGCAGCATCCTGCGGTCTACCCGCGAGTTCATAGGTATAGGCCAGCTCAGCCAATACATCGGTTGTCTTGACGGGAATCGCCTGCAAGGTCGCGATTGCCTGGTCGTATTGTCCTTGCTCGCGATATTGTCCCGCCACTGCCCGCAGCACTTCCGGATCGCGAGGAGCGCGGCTCTTGGCGCGATTCAGAAAGCGTTGGGAATCTTCCGGCTGTCCCAGTCGCTCGTAAGCGTGGGCGATCAGCAAGTCGCTGTGCGCGGTCGGTTGCAATGCCTCCCCCCGCTGCAACAACGGCAACGCAGCTTTGGGGTCGGTGCTGAGCATCAGTTCGCCCGCGAGGTCTAGACTGCTTGCATCTTTCGGATTGGCGTCGATCACACGCTGCAACAGCTGCTCTGCTTCCTGAGTGCGACCCAGCTTCGCGTAAGTTTGGGCGAGTCCCGCCAATCCGCGCACGGAGTTCGGTTCGAGTTTCAGGCCGTGATTGTAGGAATCAACGGAAAGCTGGTACCGATCCGCCAGACGCGCGGTATAGCCCAGCAAGAACCACATTTCAGCATTTTGCGGAGCGGACTTGGCGGCTTGCTCGGCGTAGGAGACGGCGGCGGCGTAATCATTTCTTTTGAGAGCGGCATCCGCGGCGCGCGCTTGCCGCGCCACATCAATACCGGAGCCCCAACTGAAGTCGGGACCGCTCTGGGGAGCCGCGGCGGTCGGTGTTTTGCTGGTCTGTTGCTTGGAGGCGGGAGTGTTTCCCCCGCCACCAACGTCGTAAGTTTGGCCAAGGCACTGGCTCAGAAGGCCGAGGACCATGACAATGCAAAAGCTCGTGAGCGGACGGCAGCTTTTCACAGTATCACCACGCTATATCGAGTATCCAGAGAGCCTCTCCCGACCCTCCCGCACAGGATGTCCTGCGGTTCTTCTCAGATGCCGCGGAGGCATGTAGGTTTGCCTTCCTCGGAAGGGCTCGGAGTCGTCGATTTCTGGTTTACCGGGATATCCCATCCGGCATACCCGGCAAAAAATCAAGGCAAACCCCGTAGTGCGTTTGCGAATCAAAGGGGCTGGTAAGGGCATCTGGAGTGTGTCACCGCTATGACCGCGAATGAAAGTTATTCTCGACCGATTCCGCTGTTAGCTATCGTACTGGTGGCTTTGGCGGTTCACGGGCCTCTGCTGCTCATGCAGCTTCCTGCCGGGTCGTTCGATACCAATTTCCACATTTTCCTCGCCTCCCACTACGCCCATCACTGGTTTAATCCGTGGAACGAAAAGTGGTTCGCGGGCTTCTCCCAAACCACTTATCCGCCGCTTACGCATCAGTGGATTGCCCTGTTTTCTACTGTCGCTGGGCTGAAAATGGGCTACATGCTGGTGCAGTTGATTGGAGTCTTGCTGCTGCCAGTGGGTGTCTTCCGCTTTGCCAGAATTTGGGTCGACGAACGTGCCGCCAGTTACGCGGCGCTGGGCAGTATTTTTCTGGGCGCTCTCGCGTTCCTGGTTTATCAGGCAGGGCAGCTGGCAACCGTAACTTCCGCCGCTCTGTACTTGAACGCATTACCCTATTTCCATGAATGGGCCACCGCATCCTCGGGGCGGTCGCTGATCAAAGGCGTGGCGCTGAGTCTCACGGCGGCTGCTGCTCACCACGTAACCTTGATTTTCGGTGTCGTATTTTTCGCCGGACCCGTACTCTGGATCGCTTGCCTCGACGCGCGCCATGAGCGCAGGGAGAGTTCGGTTGCCGGGGTGCTCACGAGGGCTGCGGTATTCGCGGTCCTGGTTGGCATCGGCGTGGGCGTCGTCCTGCTGCCTTACTGGATGGCTCTGATTCAGCATCCGATCCACCAGATACCAATTCCGCATGACAGCCGCGCGAACTACCTGCTGCATTCGATCACCGGAGTGAATTACTTCCTCATTCCGTACGGAGCCTTGATTCTGGCTTTGCCTTTCATCATCATCCGCGGGTCGTCCATACCTAGGCTGCGGCCGCTGTTGATTGGATTCTGGCTCAGCCTGATCTTTGGATTGGGTGGAACCACGCCACTGCCGAGATGGCTCCTCGGCCGCGCGTACAACATTCTGACTTTTGAGCGCTTCGCCTTCTGGGCGACCCTGCTGGCGATGCCGATCGTAGGGTTGCTGGCTGTTCAATTGCTCGATCGCTTCCGAGCCAAAGCTGCGGTGGGTTTGGCTCTGGCCTCAGTGGTCACAATTGGCGCGGCATTAGCATGGCTCACCGCCAATCCATTTCGCCCGACGATCACCATGGATGTCAATCCCGTGATCGCATTTCTCAACCGCGACGGGCACGATTCGTATCGCTACCTCACGCTGGGTTTTGGCAGCGAGCTCGCTAAAGTATCGACCTACACCGACGCCAGCAGCGTCGACGGCGATTACAATTCCGCTCGGCTGTTGCCCGAGATGACGCAGTACGGCTCTGCGCAGCTCACCAACGCCAAGTTTTACGGATCGGCCGGCATGGCCTCGCTTCGCGCCATGCTGGAACACGCGAACCGCTACGGCCTGAAGTACGTGTTTGTCCACGACTCCTATTACGAGCCGCTGTTAACTTTTGTGGGGTGGCGAAAAATTGAGGCCTTCAATAACGGTGATATTACCGCTTGGTCGAAGGATGATGTCCTGCCCGCTCACCGTATCGAATCCGATGCTATTCCTTCCGCCTTCATGGGCTTGCTCTGGGGCACTGTTCCGATTGGAGTGAGCGTGCTCTCCATCTTTTTGGTGCTGTTCTTGCCCGCCTCCCAGCGAGTGAGAACAGTGGTCGAGCCCGCGGTGCGTGTGGCAGAGCGCGAAGGACATTACGTCGCCTGAAGTATCGGCAGAATGAAGAGATTGATATGAGTCGCATACTTCCAATCGTCCTCGTCGTTCTAACCGTGGTGCTGATGCTCGCCGGTTTGACCGCGGTCGGCGGTTCCAGCGGAACGGTTGGCATCGCTTCGGGCTCGGCGCTACCGGGATTCAATTCCAACGCCAATACCCCGGAACAGGCGCTTTCGAACTTGCTCATCGATGTTCAAAGACGCAACTGGGACCGCGCGTTTTCCAGTGTCGAGCGAACCAATGACAGCGTGAACGAACAGGCCTTTATCCAGGAGTGGACCGGTTCCAACGGCGCGCTGCGTTCGTTCTCGTCCTTGGAAGGCTATGACGCACGCCCGCTTCACGCAACCGACGCGGAAGCGCAAATGCGCGTGCGATTGCACTGGTCGACTCCGGTGGGCCCTATGGAAGACGTTCGCGACTTCCGGCTGATGCATCGCGGAGATAAGTGGAAGGTGGTATGGGACGAGGTTCCCGTGCCGAACGTACCGTCGCAGGTCATTCCCGTGAACTACCTACGCTGGGATCTGGTTACCGGCAGCGCTGGCGAACAATGGGGTTCGGGTGGCGTGGACGCGCCCCACGTGCGCATCGTTTCCATGAATGCCGTGGATTCCGCCGAGGGCGCAGTTGTGATGGGCGAGGTCGTCAATGAAGACACGGTCCCTGCCTTTGTTAACGTGCAGTCCACCTTGATCGATGCTTCCGGGAGTGCGATTGATGATGAGAGCAGCTTCGACAAGATTCTTCATGTGCTGCTGCCCAAGCAAGTTTCGCCGTATCGCATCGATTTTCCGCACGTCAATCTGAACAAAGTGAAGAACGTGCACATGGACGTGAAAGCCACGCTGGTTCCGGCCTCATCGGACCCGGTCATTGGCGTGATGAACCAGAAGCTGGACACGGATGCGCAGGGCCGATCGGTTCTGCACGGGGAGTTGCTCAATCAAAGTGGGCAGACCGTGAACATTCCGCACGTCATTGCCAGCTTCTACGACAACAATGGCAAGGTCGTGTGGGTCTCCGACGGCTACCTGCAGCGCGCCTTGCTGCCACAGGAGTCTGAGCCATTCGCGGTCGAGATTCCGAAATCCCTGGCAGGGAAGGTCCAGAACTTTCATGTCGTCGTTAATCAATACAGTCTGGAAAGGTCATAACTTGAGGAGAGTTCTCGAGCACGGCGCCCTGGCCTTCTTGGTCGGCGTACTATGCCTGGCTGCGGCGGCCCCAGCGCAGGACGCCGATCTCCGCGCGCCTTCGAGTGCCGTCGCGGGGAATGGGGCGTCGATTGCCACGACCGGCAGCGGTACGGGCTCGTTTTATCTTGTCGGTCCAAGTATCGCGGTCAAGCGCGAAGTCACGTTGGGACAGGACGTCCAGCTAAGCGCGAAGGAACTGCAAAGCGCTGGAACCTACCTCGCCATCGTTTGTTCCGGCAATTGCCGAAGCGTCGGCTTTTTTGTGGCGCCGGCAAAGCCTGTCAATCTCACTTTTCTCGTCCATCCCTCGCGCGCGCCGGTGGGACAGACGAATATGGTCAGCGGCGTCGCTCTGCCTTTCGACGAATTTCGGAACTTGGTACTGGTGCCTGCGACGGTGGATTTTCAGCTGACCGCCGCTGGCACCGCGCCCGCCACTCATCGGGTCGCCACCCAAAATGGCGTCGCCTGGTTTCATACGAACTCGGGCAGATCGGCCGGCGCTTTGCAAATCACGGCCTCCGTCAATGATGTAGCTACCCGGCGAGTTGTGCAGCAAGTGGCCTCCGACCCGTGCAGTCTGCGAATTAAAGGCCAGCGTAATGCCAAAGGCTTCATCGTCGAGACCGAGCCGGTGCGCGATTGCACCGGGAATCCCGTGCCCGATGGCACTATTGTGACCTTCACTGCGAAAGACTCCCAGGGAACCGGCACCGTAGACGCTCCGATCAAGAAAGGAATCGCGCGCGCCCAAATGATGGGTAGCGGTCCGGTTGCGATATCTGCAGCGTCGGGAGTGGTCATGGGCAATGAGCTACGCCTGGGGGCGCAATGAGAATGAGAATGATCGCGGTGACAGCGACCAAGACGATGTGGGCCAACCACCTGATTCGCTTCGGCCGGCTGGCGAAATTGATCGCAATCGCGGTTGCTGCGATCGCTCTGCTGGCGCCGCGTTATTCGGTTTGCGCCGACTCCGCTCCAAACGTCGTGCTCAATACCGGCAAGGCCGGTCCGCGATCGGTCGAAAGTCCGACCGAACGCGTCATTCTCCGGGACTACAGGTTCGCATGGGCGAATCTTGAGCAAGCCATGGAATCTTCCTCGACCGCTCCTCTGAGCGGTCTATTCGTCGGCACAGCCAACGCATGGCTCACCGACGCGGTCGCCAGTCAAAGGCGCAACGGCCTCAGCTCCCGCTATCTGAACCAGAACCACAAAGTAGACGCGGTTTTCTACGCCCCGGAGGGCGACATGATCGAGCTCGAAGATACCGCCGACTACGATCTGCAGATTCTTGATGGCGACAAGACGGTGCACAACCAACATGTGGTTGTGCATTATGTCGTGCTCATGACTCCCGCCGCTGACCGGTGGGTCATCCGCCAGCTCCAAGCCGTGCCGCAGTTTTGAGAGCTCGGCTCGCCGCCAACCACTCCGGCCTCCACGGCATCTAATTTTCATCTCACGGTGGAAGACATGGAGTGTGTCGTTGTCGAAACGGCTGCTAGTACTGGCGATGGTGTGTTTTATGGCGGGGAGTGCTTGTACTACGCCTGGGGTACACCGCGCCTTGCAGCAGGACCTGCAAGCTCCTGGCTCCTGGCCTAAAGTTCTCGCCGTTTACATGCCATGGTTTGGAGACCATGTCCACATGGACGTGGGCTATTCCAGCAATGATCCCGCCGTGATTCGCCGGCAGATTCAGCAAGCTCGCCATACTGGGATTTCGGCCTTCATCGTGGACTGGTACGGATCTGGCATTCCGTTCTCCGACCACAACTTCGCGCTCATGCAAGAAGCGGCAGACGAAAATCATTTTCAAGTCGCTCTTCTCTATAACGAGGCCGAAGATGACGACGGGCAGGCCACAGATGCGGCTTTCGCGGCCTTCGACAAGGCTTACAAGGCATACATCGGCCCGGAAGCTCGGCATCGCGCTGCCTATCTCAGTTACAACGGCCATCCCATGATTTTCATTTTCCCAAAACACGGGCACGTGGATTGGAGCAGAGTGGCCGAGCATTGCAGTTCATGGGAAGCAACTCCGTACCTGATTTACAAAGACGATCCGCCGGCTCCATCAGCGGGCGCTATTGCGGGATCTTATGCCTGGGTTCAGCCCGGACAAAAGGGATGGACGCCAGACGGAAGTAACTGGGGCGAGGGGTATCTGGACTATTTCTACAAGAACATGCGCAACCAGCATCCAGACAAGATCGCTGTCGGCGCCGCGTGGCCGGGTTTCGATGATTCCGCGGCGAAATGGGGCCTGAATCGTCACATGGCGACCCGCTGCGGCCAGACTTTCGAGGACACTCTTCACTTCTACAATCGCTATTTTGACGCGGCGCATCCCCTCCCCTTTGTATTGATCGAGACCTGGAACGACTACGAAGAGGGTACGGCGATCGAACGCCTGAATTTCGCAAAATGCGGCCAGAATGTCGAATCTGCCGCCGGATCGCGCTGATCTCCTCCTTCCCGAACGCCAACCACAGCCCAGGTTTTCACATCCAAACTGCGGGCTGTGTCATTCAGCGTGTGAACGGAGTTCCATACGATGGAGCATGTGCGCGATTCGTCTAAAAATTTAACTCTCTTATCTGGCCTTTTATTGAGTACGCCAACTACGGCGGATCCTGCTACCAGGGCTCGCGCCACATCCATCGACAGCTATCCCGGCGGAACTGGCGACCTCATTTCCGGGTTGAGCCTGAAAGAGCTTGAGGATCTCAAGGCCCTCGCCATGACGAATCATGTGATCATGCGCGCGTTCGCACCGCTCCAGGATCTTCTCGAAGCCCAGGGGAGGAGCGAGGGAGCACAGTGGACCGCGGATGCGATTCGGCAGGAATCTGCCCGCATCGATCATGCGCTCGGCTTTCTAGCCCGGATCGGGTCCACGCTTGAAGAGGGTGGATGCCCGGTCACGGTAATCAAGTCGCTCGATCATTGGCCAGACCTAGGGAGTGACTTGGACCTGTATACCGACGCCGATCCCGCCAGGATCGTCGACATCATGCGTGTTCATTTCAAAGCTGAGCTCGCTGACCGCAGCTGGGGAGACCGCCTGGCGAATAAGTGGAATTTCGTCGTGCCCGGATTGCCCGAGCTCATTGAAGTCCATGCCGGACGCTTGGGGCAGACCGGAGAGCAAACCGCGGTAACCCGATCTCTGTCATCGCGGACTCGCATGGCTCAGATCCGCACCCATCTGTTTCGCGTGCCCGCGCCTGAAGACCGCATTGTGATCAGCACGCTGCAACGCATGTATCGGCACTTCTATATCCGCTTGTGCGACATCGTAGATAATGCCCGGCTTCTGGACTTGCGGTTCGTCGATTTAGACTATCTGCACTCATTAGGCTCGGCGGCCGGCCTGTGGGAGGGAATCGCAACCTACTTAACCATCATCTCGGAATATGTCGAGGCATACCGCGGAACTGGTGTGCCTCTCACTTCCTTGGTCACGGGATCGGCAAAGTTTGGCACCGATCAGGTTCGCTTTCGTCGCAATTTTTTGCGAGTCTCGATTCTGCCCCACTCCCTGAATTTGTATGTGTCTGAGCTGATGACGCTCTTGCTGAAGGGCGAGTTGCGAAACAGCCTGCGCCTGAGCCTGCTACCGGGCTTAGCCACTGCCGCAGCTCTCGAGCTGAAGTTCACCGGGAGCGATAAAGGGATTTGGTAGAAATGGTCACCACAAGGTCTTGTTAACGTGTTAGTAAGCCTACAGGGTTCACCGGATTGTAACTATGCAATTCTTTGCCTACGTTAACCATGGTGATACCTCCCTGGGGGCCTTATGCCGCCACGGAAGCCTTTGCGAGGAGTTTGGGGCCAGACAACCGCGCGAGGGCCAAAGGAGTTGCGGCCCGCAGGATGATGAAGCCCCGGAAGCAAGACGGGCACAGTCGCGGGAGATGAATGGGAATTTCCGTGAAGGTATTTCGCGCGAGAGCCCTTCGTTCGAAGCACGGAGTTTGCAGTCGGTTTCCGAGTTGGAAAGGCTTTCGCAATGGTTCGCATACTTCTCGTGGACGATAATCCCGCGGTTCGGCGCTACCTGCGAGCCATTCTTGAGCAGCAGGAATCGTGGCAGGTGTGCGGCGAGGCTCGCACCGGCGCCGAAGCTCTGCATCAGGTTTTGGAGTCGCCGCCGGATCTGATCTTGCTCGATTATCAGATGCCCGACCTGAATGGGGTTGACGTCGCAAGGCAGATCTCCGAACTCTTTCCGAAGATTCCCATTCTGATGGTGACGCTACACCTTTCGAACCAACTGGCGGAAGCTGCCCGTCAGGCCGGCGTCCGCGGGGCTTGCGCCAAGCAGGACATCGGGTCCGTGGTGGAAGCAGTTCAGGTTTTGTTGCACGATAAGACTTACTTTCCAGCAATTTCTGCAGGCGCATGATGCTGAAGTGGTCCCTCAATTTTCCGTTCCAAATACAGGATTCCCTGTATTGGAGCCTGCAAATTCGGAAGTTAGCCTCATTTGGTTAAGGGATCATCCTCCCCGATTTTGTGTTCAATCTAGAATGGTTTTTTCGGTCAGGGCTTGTCACAAAGGTTACGTCATATGTGGCGAATCGTCTGGTTTCCCCAAAGGACTGAAACGGAATGACAATTCGCATACTGCTGGTTGATGATCACCCGATTGTAAGACAGGGCCTGAAGACACTGCTGGAGGGGCATTCTGGCTGGGAGGTCATCGGAGAAGCGTCCGACGGGGCGGAAGCTGTCGAAAAGGCGAAGGACCTCAATCCAGATGTCATGGTGCTCGATGTCACCATGCCCAGGATGAATGGCTTGGAAGCGTGCCGTTTGCTGAGACAGGAATGTCCTGCTCTTGAGATTTTGTTTGTAACCCAGCACGACTCCCCACAAATGATGCGGGAAGCTCTGGAGGCTGGGGCCAGGGGATACGTTGTGAAATCCAATGCCGCTCGCGACTTGTTGGCGGCGGTGGATGCCGTAAGTCACCATCGCGTCTTTACAGCTCTGAATGGCCGGAATGTTGCCGAATTGCGCTGAGGTTCGACTGACGTTGCAGCTCATCTGGAACTGGAAAGAGGGGGATTATGAAGCTGAGGATATTGTTGGCCGACGACCATGAAATTGTGCGCCGCGGGTTGCGCGCGCTATTGGAAAAACATGAAGGCTGGGAAGTTTGCGGCGAGGCCAGCGACGGCCGCGAGGCGGTAGAGAAGGCCTTGCAACTGAACCCTGATGTGGTGATTGTGGATATTGGCATGCCCAACCTGAATGGTTTGGATACCACCCGCCAACTCCTGCAACACGACCCTCACTTCAAGGTAATCGTGCTGACCATCACCGACTCCGATCAGGTGATTCGCGAAGCTCTGGATGCTGGCGCGCGTGGTTTTGTCCTGAAGTCTGACGCAGCGCGCGACCTGGTGTCGGCTGTGGAGGCACTCCAGAACAAGCGCATGTTCTTTACGCCGCGGGTGAACGACCTCGTATTGGCCGGCTTCCTCGAAAAAGGGCAGACCGTTTCGAGAAATGAAGCTCCTAAGTTGCCGACTTTGACGGCACGCGAACGTGAGATTACGCAGTTACTGGCGGAGGGGAACAGCTCCAAGGAAGTTGCCTCTCTTTTGAACTTGAGCACCAAGACCGTTGAAACGCACCGCAGCAACATCATGCGGAAACTGAGTTTCCATTCCATCCGCGATCTGGTTGTCTATGCCATCAAGAACAACCTGATCCAGATTGAGTTGCCCCCACCCCCCCCAAAAACTCCGACTGGCCCCGGGCCGGCTGCCGCCTAAGCGGTTCCGGTTCGGTCAGCAGTCAGAAACAGAAACGGTACTCGCTTTGGGAGCACCGGTGACGTTGGGTGCGATTACGGCGCTCTCTAGAACCTATTTTCTGAACTTCTACCCTTCTTCCGAGTACCCTTCTACCGAGTGGCTTCTCCCGGATAGTATCCAGTCCGCGTGCGCACGATCAGCCTTGTACGCTCAGGTCCGCGCGCCTCGACGCGGATTCCCGAATATCCGCCCTTACCGGGACGGTTTCCTGGCTTGAACGCCAGCGTGTATTGGCTTCGAATATCGCGTGCCACCGCCCGTGTAATCGTGTCCACTTCATCGAGTCCTGCGGGAAAGTACGCTACCCCACCCGTGCTTGTCGCGAGATCCTGAAGCGCATTCCGGCCTGCGCGGGTCAGCCCTTCATCTGTCAGACCGATGGCATACACGGTCTCGCCTTTGTCCGGCTGCAGCTTGCGGATGGCGTCTTCGAGCGTCTCCTGGCTCATGTTGTCCTGGCCGTCAGTAATGACGAGAAGCACTTTCTTGGTGAGGCGCGGGTTGTTTCGCAGATGAACCGCAGAAGCGACCACCGCGTCATACAGAGCTGTACTTCCCCGGCTTGAAACTTGATGCAATGCTACCTGCAACAGATTGACGTCAGAGGTAAAGTCCTGGTCCAAATAGGGCGTCTGGCTGAAGTTGACGACAAAAACCTCGTCCTGCGGGTTGCTGGCGCGGATAAGATTGAGAACCGCCTGGTTCACCTTCTCTCGCTTATCCCTCATGGACCCTGAGTTGTCGATGACGATCCCAATCGCGACCGGAACGTCCTCTCGCCGGAACGATGTGATCGGCTCGGGGACGTTGTTCACAAAGATGGAGAAGTCGCTCTGGCTCAGCGAGGTAACAAGGTGCCCCGCCTGGTCTACGACGGTCGCGTGCAGAACCACTTCTTGTACTTGCTTCTTGAAGACAAATCGTCCCGGATCGTCCGCGCTGGGGTCCGCCGTAATCGGCGCCTGCTGTCCTTCAGCGGCAGGTTTCTGTTCGGGTTCCTGAACAGAGACCGGAGGCGTTGCGGTGCGCGGCGGACCGTAGTCCGGATCCCATGCAGCCGGGGGCGGGCTGCTTTGGTCCTGCGGCGTATTTTGCGCGTACGCGATTGCACCGAGGATCCCAACCATGGCGATCATCCTCAGTCCTGAGCGGAGAAACCAAGTAGTACCGACGTGCATTTGGACAAGCCTCCGTGCATCGTTTTGGATGCCACTGCCGGTCATTCCGTCGAGTATTTGTTTACCCAACTTGCCCAAAAGACCCTCTATAAAGACCCTCTATAAAGACCCTCTATAAAGACCCTCTATAAAGACCCTCTAAAGATCCCTCCTGCGCAATTCTTGATCCGTTACTACAAACACCGTATTGGTTTCGAAATGAACCGCTTACAGGATAGTTGCGACAATACTTGATGGTTGGTTCCGATCTTTATGGTTCATTTTTGGAAAAACTTACATAAACCGCAAACTGCCGAATAAGGCTGAAGCGGTTTAGACGCAAGAGAATACAAGTTTGGCAAGGTTTGTGCTTTGTAGCCTGTAGCGGGAACGCCCGGTCGCAGTGCCCGGGCCGCGCTCCGTATGCCCTTTTGGCTCGTCGGGTTCGGACATTTCAACGGCTCTTACTTTTGGGGAAAAAGATGCTTCGAATTCTGATTGCCGAAGATCACGAGGTGGCCAGGCAGGGCATTCGCGCACTGCTGGAAAGTCACCCCGGCTGGGAGGTTTCTGCGGAAGCGAAAGATGGCCGCGAGGCGGTCGAATTCGCCGAAAGCATCAGGCCCGATCTGGTTGTGCTCGACATCGGCATGCCGAACCTGAACGGATTGGAAGCCGCTCGCCAGATCCTAGCTGCTTCCCCCAATGTACCCATCCTGATTCTGACCATGCACGATTCCGATCAAGTGGTGCGCGAAGTGCTTCGCGCCGGGGCGCGCGGCTTTCTTCTCAAGTCTGACGCTGGGCGCGACTTGGTGGCTGCCGTCGAAGCCCTCGAAATGAACAGAACATTCTTCACCACGAAAGTTAGTCAAATGGTGCTCAATGGATACCTTGACCGCGAGAATCCGGACGGTCGCGAGGAAGTAAACGAACCAAGAGAAGACGATGCCCCACCGGTTCTCACCGGCCGAGAGCGCGAGGTGATTCAGCTACTCGCGGAAGGAAAGACCAGCAAAGAAGTCGCGGTAGCTCTTCACCTCAGCGTCAAGACCGCAGAAACGCACCGCACTAACCTGATGCGCAAACTAGGCCTGCACTCGGTTGCCGATCTGACTCGCTACGCCGTACGCAACGGCATCGTCCAGGTGTTCTAAAACAGGTGTTCTAAAAAAGGCGCCGGAAGGCGAGGCATTAAAGCTTGCCACTGCCAACTTTAAGTATTTTACCGGATAGACCCTGCGCGCCTTCTTGCATAGCCTCATGGGCGTAACTTTGTTGGACTGCCGCCGCAAGGATGCCCTATGCTCTTCACAATTGCAGCTATTCTTGTCATTCTCTGGCTACTGGGAATGGTTAGTTCTTACACACTCGGTGGCTTCATCCACCTGTTACTAATCCTGGCCATCATCGCCGTCCTCGTCCGAGTGATTCAAGGCCGAAGCCCAGTGTAGACCCGAAGTCAGGATTCTGGTCTGTTGTGCTTTCGGGGCCCGAGAGCCAGCCGAAAACTGCGCGAACCGTTTCGTTCATCCCTCGCCCCTCAAAAAGCCGTGGTCGAAACATCTGTGACATTTGCAAATAACCTTTTAATTCGGAGCAGGAACTCGAGCGACACCACAATAGCGCTCATCGAGAAAACTCATCGGGCGGGAGGCAGGTCCAACCGCGACATAGAAATAGAACAAGATCAGCCGAACCAAAGAAGGATTGCCTAAGTCGGCTAAACTCCGGCACTGCCGGAAAC
>Ga0210406_10001553_pt1 | contig 27749 bp, 28 predicted proteins | sample IncBWC30MmetaG_FD_155454 | JGI IMG/M metagenome (GOLD analysis project Ga0210406, IMG submission 155454) | Forest soil microbial communities from Barre Woods Harvard Forest LTER site, Petersham, Massachusetts, United States - Inc-BW-C-30-M | ecosystem: Environmental > Terrestrial > Soil >... | reverse complement strand
CCCTCATCAGGCCCTCGGCTACTAAACCCCACTCCTGTTCCTCCGCCAGCACTCATCTCAACGAAAGGAATGAAATGTGTCACCCATCTACTGGACGAGTACAGAGATTTGAGGAACTGGCCTTGCTGGCCTACAATGCACGGATGCGAGCGGAGCCTCTGGAAGTCGAACGGCTGTTTTCAGATGACGGTGGCCAGGGAGTGCTTCGCTTTAGAGGTCCTCTCGTCACACAGAACCTCGCCGATTTCCAAAATGCCATTCGGCGTGAAAACGCTTCCACCGTGATTCTGGATTTGACCGATGTACCTTACATGGACTCGTCGGGTCTGGGTTCGCTGGTCAGCGCCTACGTTTCGGGGCACAAGGCCGGGCGGCGGATGGCGCTCAGCGGCGTGAATGCGCGCATCATCAATCTGCTCGAGATCACAAAAACCGAGAAACTGTTCCTGATCTTCCCGAGTCTGTCGGACGCGCTGGACGGGCTTAGTAATCCGGGGATGGCCTAAGAAGAACGTCGTGAAACCGTAAACCGGGGTTCGGGCACTGTCAGCACCGTTCTGCGTCATTGTTCGTAGAAAGGCGGGGCCACTCGCCTACTCGAACTGCCCCACCCAAGGCAAAACGGCTTGAATGGGCCAACGGCCATGGACGGCGAAAGAAGGCGCTGGTCAGATGCTGCCGCTGAGATCATGGCGCATGATGGGTCGAGGTGGTGTGTGGCGGCCAACGATTCTGAAGCCGGCCCGCGCGAAAGTTGAGGCATAGCCTGTCCATGAGGAACTGGGCGTCAACTTCGCATCGAGAGGATAAGCTTCGAGAGCGGGTGCCTCCTCGTTTTTTTGCGGCTTTCAAGGCAGCTCCAATGAGCGCAGAAGAAACGCCTTGCCTACGATAGCCCTTGCGAATGTAAAAGCACGAGATGGACCAGACCGGCACATCGTCCACACGCCTGGGTCGCCACGGACGATTCAGCCAGGGTACTGCATCGCGGGGAGTAAGCTGACACCAGCCCACAGCCAAATCGCCATAAAAAGCGAGCAAGCCGGGAGGTGGACCCTTTTTCACGACTTCGTGAAACGCCGCCTTATTTTTCTCGCGTGGCCTCTGCAATACGATTTGCCGATTCGCCAATACATGCACCAGCAGCCGTTGCAGGCGCCATTTTCCCCGAACAGGTTCTCGAGTGCAGGCCACAGGTTGGGTGTGAGAGGCAGAATCTTAAGCTTCATCGACGGCTCTGCCAGAATTTTCTACTCCGGTGCTTTACTCCAGCGCATAGTTAGGCGCTTCACGGGTGATGATTACGTCGTGGACGTGGCTTTCTCTCAGGCCTTGGCCGCTGATTCTTACGAAACGCGCTTTCTGTTGTAAGTCGGCGATGGTAGAACAGCCGCAGTAACCCATGCCCGATTTCAATCCTCCAACCATTTGGTGAACGATCATCGAGACTGAGCCGCGGTAGGGGACGCGTCCTTCGATGCCTTCGGGGACTAACTTGTTCAGGCGATTATTCTCATTGGCTAAGACGGGCTGCGCGGTGGAGGCGTCGTCGGTATTCTGGAAGTAACGCTCGCTCGAGCCTTGCGCCATGGCGCCTAACGATCCCATGCCGCGGTAGGACTTGAAGGTGCGGCCTTGATAGAGGATGAGTTCGCCGGGGCTCTCGTCGGTGCCCGCGAAGAGCGAGCCAATCATGACGGCGCTGGCGCCGGCGGCGATGGCCTTGGTGACGTCTCCGGAAAACTTGATGCCGCCGTCAGCGATGATCGGGATGCCAGCGTCGCGTGTAGCGCGGGAGGCTTCGGCGATCGCGGTGATTTGCGGCACGCCCGCGCCGGTGACGATGCGCGTCGTGCAAATGGAACCGGGCCCGATGCCCACTTTAATACCGTCCGCGCCCGCGCGGGCGATTTCGCAGGCGCCGTCGAAGGTGGCGACGTTGCCGGCGAGTAAGTCGATTTCAGGGAGTTTCGACTTGATGGTTTGAATGGCATTGAGCACCAGACCGGAGTGGCCGTGGGCGCTGTCGATGGCGACCACGTCGACTTTCGCTTTTGCGAGCTCTTGCGCACGCTCGAGGAAGTCGCCGGTGGCGCCGATGGCGGCGCCTACGCGCAGGCGTCCTTGCGAGTCTTTGGCTGCGTTGGGATATTTCAGCTTCTTCTGAATGTCTTTAACGGTAATGAGGCCTTTGAGGTTGTACTTGTCGTCGACCACCAGAAGTTTCTCGACCCGGTGCTGGTGAAGGATTTTTTCGGCTTCTTCGAGCGTGGTTCCCACAGGGACGGTGATGAGGTTTGTTTTGGTCATCACCTCGCGGATGGGCACGTCGAAGCGGGTCTCGAAGCGCAGATCGCGGTTGGTGAGGATACCGACTAGCTTTCCGTCCTTTTGCGTTATCGGCACGCCGGAGATTTTGTATTTGCGCATGACATCGAGCGCGTCAGAGACCTTCGCATCGGGCGACATGGTGACGGGGTCGACGATCATGCCGCTTTCGGAGCGCTTTACTTTGTCGACTTCGTTGGCCTGATCCTGAATGCTCAGATTGCGATGAACAATGCCGAGCCCGCCCTGCTGGGCGAGTGCGATCGCCATGTGGGATTCAGTAACGGTATCCATGGCGGCGCTGACGATCGGGATGTTGAGCTGGATGTTGCGGGTGAGCTGTGTCTGGGTGCTGGCCTGAGCGGGGACCACGTCGGATCGGGCAGGAAGCAGCAACACGTCGTCGAAAGTAAGGGCTTCGGGAACCGGGAAGTGGATCATATAAGAACTTCGAGCTCCGGGTATCCGAATATTGTAAATCAGTTGCCGGTGGCCGGTTGCCAGTTCCCAGTGGCGAGCCGCCACTTACCAATCACGAGTCAAAAGTTGCAAACCGAGTGACGTTGCGAAACAGAGTGACGCAAAATCAGATCTCGGATTTGCGCTGGATGCTACGCGAAAAGCACGACAGTCGCCAAAGCTGAGTGGCGCTGCCAACTGGCACTCCGGCAGAGAGAAGTGGATCTGCGAAAAGGCGCGCTGTGCTTGGGTTTTATGAGTACCTCTCAAGTTAACAGACTAGCCCGGAATAGTATCTGCAAAGGCAAGACCGCCCCCATAGAATTCGGAGAAAGGGGACGGTTGCATGGAGTTGAGGGGGGAGAGGGCGGAGGAACCGCGCACCGAGGAGGTCTCCGTGCGCGCCGAGCCCGAGCCACAACCTGCCCGGAAACCCTATGAAAAGCCAGCCTTTCGGACGGAGCGGATCTTCGAGACGATGGCGCTGGCGTGCGGCAAGATCAGCCAGACGCAGGGACACTGCCGATTCAATCGAAAGAGCTCCTAGGCGGGCGAGCTGGCAAGCGTGCTTGGGGAGATCTCAAGCCCAAGCAAAACATCAGGTTGCGCGTCGAACCGCGGTGCAGGGGTTACCGTGGTCATCTCCTGTTCCCGTTTTCTGCCTTTGTTCTGAATTGAACTTCCTACAATAAGGAGGCGTGTACGGATTTTTAGCGCGCCGCGGAAAAGCGGCGAGGGAGAGGTCCGGATGGAGTATTTGCGGATCTGAAGCTGAGGAGAATTCTTATGCGAGCGAACCGATGGTTCTGGGGAGTGGCAGGGTGTTGTCTATTCAGCGTTGCCCTTTGGGGGCAGGCGCGAATGCAGAGGACCGAGGTAGACCGCATCGAGGATCGCATCGTTGTGGAGCACGTTGACGTTGGACAGCCGCATATCGGGTACCCACAGGATTGGAGCTCGCGTCATTTGCTGATGCCGGGTGTGCGAGCCGAGCAGGTGTTCGCGCCGGGAGTGCAGGATCCGCGGCATGTTTACAACCTCGTGATGCGCCGCATTGCGGAGATCAACGGGCGGAGAGGGATTGTGCGGCAGCGCCCTCGTCCGGTGAAGATCGACTGGTCGGTGTCGTTGGAGAACGGGTACGTGCCGCGGAAGAATTTTCCGGCGAAGTACCAGTTCCAGGTGACAGCAGAAAGTTGCAGCGCGGATTACGTCGTGTTTGGTTTAACGGTGAAAAGTGGCACGCAAGCAAACCTGGTTGGCATCAATAACCTGTACACGGAAGCGAATCCGAAGTGCAACAGCGGTATGCCATGGGTGGCCTTTGCATTTAACACCGCGTTGCAATCTGGGGAGCAGATTACGACGTCGCAGACGATTTCAGGGGATGGGAAGAAGGTGGCATTTGTATCGAGCACGGGCAGCGCGACATATTTCCACGTACTGGCCCTGCCGAACCCGATTCCGACCCCGCCGTCGCAAACCGGGACAGTGTTGAGTCCGCAAACGCCGACGACCTGCACGGCGGGGCCGACAACGCCGGGCTGCATGACGACTCTTCTTGTGACGAACGCCTCGGGCGATAGTAATTCCTCGCCATGGGTTGATTACCAGTCGGACACTGCGTATGTGGGTACGGACAACGGGATGCTGTGGAAGATCTTTCCGGTGTTCAATCACAATTCTGCGCCGGCGTTAGTGAGCGATCCGACGAATTGGCCGGTGACGGTTTCGACGCAGACGATTAGCGTGTTGACTGATCCGATCGTGGACACGAATTCCGGGAAGATCTTTCTGGGCGACGGTGAGGGTTACCTGTACTCGGTCAATCTCAGTAATCCAGCAAAGACTACGGCGGCTGCGCAGACAATCGGCTGGGCTACGCACGGCGCGGGAACCGGTGTGGTGGACTCGCCGATCGTAGTGAATGATTCAGCGAATTCGACGACGGACCAAGTGTTTGCGTTTACGGGATGCAGTTCCGTGCTAGGCATTGGAGGAGCGGTCACACAAGTACCGGCTAACTTCACGACTGGCGCACCAAGTACGGCAAACACGGTTAACCTCGGGTCAGCGAGCGGAAGCGGAGACTGCACAACGGACAACCTCTTGTCAGGAACATTCGATAACCAATTCTGGATCAACGGGACGACGGGTGGTCACATGATTGCGTGCGGGTTCGTGTCTGGAACCACGGCTAACCCTCTTGTCCCGTCGAACCCGAAGATGTATTTCTTCCCGTTCGCGAATCACGTGATTACGAGCACGGGGTCGTCCACCTTTCTGATCAACAACACGGTAGGAGACGAGTGTTCGCCGCTAACAGAGTTTTATGACGGTACGAAAGACCGGTTGTTCTTTGGCGTAGGCGGACCTTCTGTGGCGACCGAAGGCTTTCTGGAGAGTTCGATTATTACGGGGTCGCTCAGCACGCCGACGTGTGGGTCGTCGCCGACTTCGAGTTGCGTGAAATCGCCCGCGGCGCTGGGTGGGACGAGCGGAATCGTGATCGACAACCAGCTTTCGAATGGTGGAACAAACATCTACTTCACGACGCTTGGCGTGGGTTCGGTGAACGCACAGAAGTGCAATGTGACGGGCGGAAGCGCGAACCCGTATTGCGCGGTGAAGCTGACGCAATCCGCGCTGCAGTAGGCGAGCGAGTGCGACCGTAGCGAGGATGCCACCATCCTCAGGTGAATGACTATCCCGCACCTGCTTAGACTGGGAGCGCCGCCAGATGGTTTTCCGGTCTCATGGCAAGTCCACGTGGGCGGAGTGGCGGGAGCGCGCAAAAAGCGTTAAAGAGGCCTGAGGCTGGCGTCCTTGCGTTTGTCTTTTTGGACTAACCGGCGTATATTCAGCTATTGGAAACTGTTGTGTAGTACCAGCTTTTGGCGAAGCACACCAGTGGGCGCAAGCCCACTTTTTAGTTTGGGCCAAAATGGTGCGCGCCGCGGTAGCCGTAAAACCCTGAATTGATGGAACTTGCGCAAGATCGCCTGCGGGAAATCGCGGAGCGCGTGGCGGCTTCGAGCGGGCTGGAAGTGGTCGAAGTAGAGCTGCGCGGAGCGGGCAAAGCCCGGATGCTGCGAGTGTTTCTGGATAAGCCTGAGGGCGTAACCCACGAGGATTGCGCCAGCTTCAGCCGCGAATTTGGCACGATTGTGGATGTGGAAGAGGCGGTGCCGGGCGCGTCATATACGCTCGAGGTTTCGTCGCCAGGCCTGGACCGGAAGCTGTTTCGCCCGAAAGACTACGAGCGCTTCACAGGAAGCAGAGTGAAGCTGATGACGCGACAGCCGGTTCATGGCAACCGGCATTTTGAAGGGCGGCTGGAGAGTTTTCGCGACGGGCGACTGACGCTCGATCTGAGTGAAGTGAAAAAGAAGAAGCGACCGGCGGGCGACGTGCCGGAGAAGATCGAGATCGAGTTGGCGAACGTGGAGAAGGCGAATTTGGTGCCGGAGTTTTAGATCTGTTCGGCGTAAAGGTTCCAGGCGGTGAGCAGCAAATTGGAATTTTACTTATGGCAAGCGAGCTTTATAACACCATCGATGCGTTGAGCCGCGAGAAGGGGATTGATCCGCAGATTGTAGTGAGTGCAGTGGAAGACGCGATTGTTGTTGCCACCCGCAAATACTACAAGACGCAGGAAAACCTTCGCGCTGAGCTCGATAAGGAAAGCGGCAAGATCCGGGCATTCGCGGTGAAGGCGGTGGTTGAAACGCCCGAGCAGGTGGAAGACCCGCTGTTGCAGATCACGGTAGACGATGCGCGCAAAGTCGATCCGAGCGCGGAGGTGGGTGGAGAACTGCACATTCCGAAGCCGACCGAAGGCATCCTCGGGCGCATTGCTGCGCAGCTCGCCAAGCAGGTGATCTTCCAGAAGGTGCGCGAGGCTGAGCGCGACACGGTTTACAACGAATACATCGGGCGCGTGAACGAGATCGTGAACGCTCAGGTGAAGCGAGTCGAAGGTCCAGATGTGATCTTCGATATCGGCAAGGCCGAAGCGCGCATGCCGCGCAAGGAACAGTCGCGGCTCGAGTCGTTCGCGATGGGAGAGCGCGTACGGGTGGTGATCGTTCGCGTAGAGAAAGCTTCGAAGGGGCCGCAGGTCGTGGTCTCGCGCGCGGCTCCGGATTTGGTCCAGCACCTGTTCCAGACCGAGGTTCCGGAGATTTACGACGGCACGGTGGTGATCCGGGCGATTGCACGCGAGGCGGGCGAGCGCACGAAGATCGCCGTGATGTCGAAAGATAAGGATGTGGACGCGGTCGGCGCGTGCGTCGGCATGAAGGGCATGCGCGTGCAGTCGATCATCCGCGAGCTGCGCGGAGAAAAGATCGACATCATCGAGTATCACGAAGATGCGGTCACGTTTGCGGAGAAAGCTCTGCAGCCGGCGAAAGTGAGCCGTGTGACGATTGCTGATCTCGCGGATAAGCATCTGGAAGTGGTGGTCGATGACAGCCAGTTGTCGCTCGCGATCGGTAAGAAGGGGCAGAACGTTCGTCTTGCGGCGAAGCTGTTGGGCTGGAAGATCGATATCAAGAGCGAAGAAGAGAAGCGCCAGGAAGTGGAGCAGCAGATGTCGGCGCTGGTGCAGCAGACTTCGACTCCCCTCGAGAACGTTACTGGGCTGGGTGAAGGTCTGATCGAGAAGCTGGCGGCGGCTGGAATTACGACGGTGGAAGCGCTGGCCGACATGACGCCGGAGCAGTTGGAAGCCATCGAGGGCATTGGGCCGAAGACGGTGGAAAAAATCAGCCTGGCGGTCAATAATTACTTCGCCGTTCTGGACGGCGGCGTAGCGCCGGCAGCTGAAGGCGAAGAGTTGACCCAGGAAGGCGTAGCCGAAGAGGCTGCTCCCGCGGAAGAAGTTGCGGCGGAAGAAGCAGCAACCGAAGTGCCAGCCGAAAGTGAAACTTTAGAAGCGGTAGGGGAGGCGGAGCCTGCGTCCGCCGAAGAACCAGCTGCTGAAGCGGAGAGCGGAGAAGCAACCGACCCCGCTGAACACAAACAGTGAACCGGATAGACCGAGCCGTGCGCGCCAACGCCGGCAGGGCATGCAACGCTGACTCCGTGAGGGTGCGATGAAGACTTAAGGAGCGGTGGGAGCAAAGAAAGGGCGGATGAGTAAGATTCGAATCAACGATCTGGCCAGGGAACTGGAAGTGAAGAGCAAGGCCATCCTCGACGTGTTGATTGAGGTTGGCGTTACTGAGAAGAAGACGCATTCCAGCTCTGTGGAAGATTTTGAAGCCGAGAAGGTCCGGGCGCATTTCAAAGCGACCGCGGAAAACACCGGTGCTGGCAAGAGCAGTCGTTCCACAAAGGAGCCCGGTGAAATCAAGACCAAGATCGACCTGTCCCACATCTCACGTCCCGGCGACGTTTTGAAGCTCATCACGCAGCAGCAACAGGCTGCCGCCGCCCCACCCGCTGCCCCACGTCCAGTTGCTGTTCCTCCGCGCCCGGCGGCGGTTGAGACCAAGCCCGCTGCTGCGGTTCCGACTGCTTCTGCACCCGCGACCCCGCGGCCAACAACACTTGAGCCTCCTGCACCCGCGCCTCGGTTTATTACACCGCAGACGGTGCGGCCTCCGGCTCCGATTATTCGTCACCCACAGCCGCCGGCAGCGCCGCCGAGTGCACCGGTTGCAAGGCCTCCGCAGAGTGCGAGTGCGCCGCCGGTTGCTGTTCCGCCGCGAGCAGTGCCGCCATCGGTTCAGGCAGTTCCTGCGGTTTCCGAAACCGTTGCCGTGCCGCCCACTGCAGAAGCGAGCGCTCCGGAAGCTCCAGCGGCGTCAGCGGCTGCGCCACCGCGGCCGACCGCTCCTGTTGCTCCACCGCCCAGGATGATCGTCCCGCAAACGGGACCGCGCCCGGTGTACAAGGCGCCGCCGCCGAAGCCCGTTGTAGCGCCGCCTCCGCAAGCGGCTGGTTCCACCATGCGGCCTGCGCCAGGACGCCCAGTGCCAGGGCAGCCAATTTTTCAGCGGCCACGGCCGCAAGCTCCAGGACCGCGCCCGCCGCTACGGCCGGGGGAGCGGCGTCCGATGCATCCCACGCGATCTTCACCAACAGGTGCCCGTCCGCTGGGAGTTGGGCCAGGACCAGGCACGCTGCCGCCGCCGGGGCCGTCGCGTCCGGGGAGCCGTCCGGGTGGGCCTGCACGCAGGCCGGGACAGCGTTATGTTCCGCGCGGCGTAAAAGAAGGTCCGATGAAGGGGTACACGCCGCCACCGCGTATGTCGGTGTCGAACGAGCCCGCGCCGATCACGCGTAACATCACAATCACGGAAGGCATCAGCGTAAAGGATCTGGCGGAGAAGCTGGATCTTCGCGCGAAGGATCTGATAGCGCGGTTGCTGTCGCGTGGTGTGTTCGCGACCATCAACCAGACACTCGATGCAGAACTCGCGAGCGAGATGGCACGCTTCTTCGGTGCCGACACAAACGTGATCAGCTTCGAAGAACAGGCCCAGAAAGATATCGCGGACGCCGCCGAGGGCAGCGAAGAAGGTGGCGTGGAAGCTACTCCGCGGCCGCCCGTAGTCACCATCATGGGCCATGTCGATCACGGTAAAACGACCTTGCTCGACTCGATTCGCTCAACCAGCGTGGCTTCCGGCGAAGCTGGCGGAATCACGCAGCACATCGGGGCGTACAAGGTTCGGATCGCGGACAAGGAATCTCCGGCCTATGGACGCGAGATCGTGTTCCTAGACACTCCCGGTCACGAAGCGTTCACGCGCATGCGTGCCCGCGGTGCGAAGTCGACCGACATCGTGGTGCTTGTGGTTGCAGCCGATGACGGCGTGATGCCGCAGACGCTTGAGGCCATCGACCACGCGCACGCGGCCGAGGTGCCGATTATTGTCGCCGTCAACAAGATCGACAAACCCGAAGCGCTGCCGGATCGCGTGAAGAAGCAACTCGCCGATCGCGGGCTGATGCCGGAAGACTGGGGTGGCACGACTGTGTTCGTCGATGTTTCGGCGAAGCAGAAGACTAACCTCAACCTGCTGATGGAAATGATCTGCCTGGTCGCCGACCTGCAGGACCTGAAGGCGACGCCGGATCGCTCGGCGAGCGGCGTGGTGCTCGAAGCCAAGTTGGATCGTGGTCGCGGTCCGGTTGCGACGGTGCTCGTGCAGAACGGTACCTTGCGCACCAGCGACAACTTTGTCGTAGGCAATGTCTACGGCAAGGTGCGCGCCATGTTCGACGATCGCGGCGCGCAGATGGATGAAGCCGGGCCTTCGACCCCGGTCGAAATTCTCGGCATGGAAGGTTTGCCGCAGGCGGGCGATCAGTTTGTGGTGGTCGCGGACCGCGAGAAGGCGCGCGGCATCTCCGATTACCGTGAGCAGAAGGCGCGCGAGGCGGCCTTGGCGAAGAGTTCGCGAGTTTCTCTGGAAGGCCTGGCGGAGCAGTTGAAATCTGCGGGCACCAAGGAACTGAACATCATCCTGAAGGGCGACGTAGGCGGTTCGGTCGAAGTGCTGACCGACTTACTCTCGAAGCTCTCGAACGACAAGGTGCGGCTGAAGGTGCTGCGGTCGGGTGTCGGTGCGATCACAGAGAGCGATGTGCTGCTGGCGTCGGCCTCGAACGCGATCATCATCGGCTTCAACGTACGGCCTGAGCGCAAAGCGCAAGAACTCGCCGAACAGGACAAAGTCGAGATCCGGTTGCACTCGATCATTTACGAACTACAGGACGAGATCAAACGCGCAATGACCGGGCTGCTTGAGCCGACCATCAAGGAAACCTACCAGGGACGCGCGGATGTGAAAGATACGTTCCGTATTCCGAAGGTAGGCACGATTGCAGGCTGCCAAGTGAGCGACGGCATCATCAAGCGCGATTCCGAAGTGCGGCTGCTGCGCGACAACGTGGTGATCTTCAAAGGCAAGATTGCCTCGCTGAAGCGATTCAAGGACGATGCGTCGGAAGTACGAAACGGCATGGAGTGCGGCATCTCGATCGCGAACTACGGCGACATCAAGATCGGCGATGTGATCGAAGCGTTCGTTACCGAACGGATCGCAGCGGAAGTGATCGCTTAGAAGCAGTTGCCAGCGGACGGTTGTCAGTTGCTAGTAAAGGCCCTGCTTCATTGAAGGCGGATGATTGCTTTCCTTACCCTTGAACTGAGCATTGAAGCGGCTCAGTCGCTCAAAGACAAGCGGCAGGTGGTGCGCAGCCTGAAAGACCGGCTGCGCGCCAGTTTCAACGTCGCGGTGGCCGAGATCGAGGCCAGCGACCTGTGGAACCGTGCGACCATCGGCGTGGTCAGCGTTTCGGATTCGAAAGACTATCTTGACGGCTTGATGAAGAATGTCGAGCGTGCGGCCAACCGCGTCGCGAACAACGGCGGGGCCGAAGTGGTAGATTCGTTCGTAGAATTTCTGTAATTGAGGGCATGCCGTTCGGGGCCAAACATCCCCCCTTTTTGGCCTATTTCTACCGTTCCCGGTGAGGGAACTTTCTGATATTCTCATCCGTTTTATTCCGAGGTGATCTGTATGGAACGACGTGGGCAGAAGTATCATCGCGAGCGCCTGGGAGGGGCCTTGCGTGAGGAGATCGCAACTATCCTGGAAGGCGAGTTGAGCGATCCCCGCATCGGGCTGGTGAATGTGACAGAAGTACAGTTGGCGCCAGATTCGCGGTCGGCGCGCGTGTTGGTCATGGTCGATGGAAGCGATGAGGAGGCTGCCGAGAGCATGGAAGGGTTGCAAGCCGCGGTAGGCTACATCCGGCGGGAACTGGTGGAGCGGCTTCACCTGCGCAGGCCACCAGAGTTGGTTTTTGTGTTGGACCGGTCGCACGAAAGTACGGCGCGCGTCGAGGAGTTGTTGGGCCGGACGAAGCGAAAGGCGAGTGGGCGACGGGCCTAGTCTTATGGTTAGGGAAGTCCTCGCACAAATCGAGCGGCGCACACGGTTCGTGCTGACCTCGCACGCGCGCCCCGATGGCGATGCGATTGGGTCGGCGCTCGCCTGTGGCCAGATCCTGAACGCATTAGGCAAAGAAGCCGAGATCGTGATGCATGACCCTGTGCCGCGCATTTACGAGCCGTTGCCGTATTCCGAGCGGGTGCGGCAGGCCGAGCGGGTCAACGGAAATTACGAGGCAGCGATTCTTCTCGAATGCGACAGCGTTCAGCGCACGCGGCTGCAAGGCCTGGACCGGCACTTTCTTATCAGCATCGATCATCACCAGAGCGGCAAGCAATTTGCGAACGTGAATTGGATCGATCCGCATGCGACGTCGACTGCGGAGATGGTCTACCGGCTGGGCAGGGAGGCGGGTGTACGCATTACACCGGAGATGGCGACCTGTCTCTACACTGCGCTCATGACTGACACGGGTTCGTTCATGTTCCAGGGAACGAACGAGCATACGTTCATGCTGGCTCGAGAGTTGGTGCTCGCGGGTGCCGATCCGGTAGTGTGCGCGCGCAACATCTATTTCGCACATTCGACGGCGAAGATGCGGCTGCTGGGCTCGGCGTTGTCGAACCTGCACCGCGAAGGGTCTCTGGCTTGGATCTGGGTAACCCGTGAGCAGATGGAACGTTCGTGCGCGAAGGAAGAAGATACGGAAGGCATCGTGAACTACGCGTTGTCGATCCAGGATGTCGAAGTGGCGGCGTTCTTCCGGGAAATGCCCAACGGCAACTATCGTGTGAGTTTGCGCAGCAAGGGCGCGCTCAATGTGGCAGAAGTTGCGGCGAGGTTCGGCGGCGGTGGACACGAGTGCGCCAGTGGATTTGCCGTCGAAGGGCCGCTGGCGCTGGCGGTGCCGCGGGTGATTGGGCATTTGCGACGCGACGTGCGGGTAAAATAGCACTGGGCGGGGCCACATTCCGGTCCGCAGTCGCGAGCGTCTAAGTTGATCCGAGTTTCCTTTTGAATCCACGAATCCGAACCGACTGGCTACTGCTGGTGGGCTTCTGCCTGTTCCTTTTCTTTTATGGGCTAGGCAGCTTCGGGCTGGTCGGCGCCGATGAACCGCGGTACGCGCAGGTGGCGCGAGAAATGCTCGCGCGCCACGACTGGATTACCCCAACGCTGGGCGGCAAGGCATGGCTCGAGAAGCCGGCGCTCTACTATTGGCAGGCTGAAATCGCATATGCCATCTTCGGCGTGCGGGACTGGGTGGCGCGCATTCCGTCGGCCTTCGATGCTTCGCTGATGGTGTTGGCGGTCTACTGGTTCTTGCGCGGGCGGCGCAGTGAAGTCGCGCTGGATGGAGCGTTGATGGTGGCGTCTGCCGCGGGCGTAGTGGGATTTGCGCACGCCGCCGCCACTGATATTCCGTTGACCGCGATGTTCACGATTGCGCTGCTTGCCTGGTATGCGTGGTGGGAGACGCGGCGGAGAACGCTGCTCGCAAGCTTCTATGTGTTCCTCGCGTTAGCAACCTTGGCGAAGGGCCCAGTGGCGCCGGCGCTCGCGGGCGTGATCATCGTGCTGTTCGCGATCGCTGCGGGACGGGGTGGCATTTTGCTCAAGACACTCTGGCCTCCAGGCATGCTGCTGTTTCTTTCGGTTATTCTGCCGTGGTATGTCGATGTGCAGATGCATAACCCAGAATTCTTCCGAGTCTTCATTCTTGAGCACAATCTGGCGCGTTTCGGGACGAATCTTTACCAACACCAGCAGCCATTCTGGTTTTTTATTCCGGTGCTGCTGCTGAGTCTTACCCCGTGGGTCGCATTTGTTTGCGCCGGGGGATGGGAGACGCTGCGCGACTGGTGGACCAAACGCCGGACGCTCCTTGATTCGGGCGACGCACTGAGCATATTTCTCGTGCTTTGGTTGGTCGTGCCAGTCGTTTTCTTCTCACTCTCGCAGTCGAAGCTGCCCGGATATATCTTGCCCGCGATTCCTGCCGGGCCGCTGCTGCTGGCGGAGTATTTGCGCAGACACGCCGACGACGAACTGCCGGTCTGGGGAATCGCTTTGCACGCTTTGATTGCGTCTGGTTTGCTCGTGCCTGCGGTCATGATCCAGTACTTGGTATGGCAACACCGGATCCCTGTGGGCGGCGCGTTGATCGTGACGAGTATCGTGGCTCTGGTGACTGCGGGCGGGATCGCGATGGTTCTGCGACGAGCGGGATGGCGCATGCTGCGAACGGCGACGCTGATCCCGGTGGTGCTCGCAGTAGGCGTTCTCATCCGGATCGGTGCTCCCGCCGTGGATCTTGCGCTTTCCGCGAGACCGGTCGCGGCCGAGCTTACCCGCCTAGACTCCCGGCCTCTCCCGGTCGCGGTCTTTGGAGTGAAACGAGAGACCGAATACGGGCTCGCGTTTTACCGGAATCAGGTGATTGCTCAATATGCCAATGGACAGCCACCTTGGTACGAGCATTTGCTGGTGACGCGTCACGATCAGTTGCCTGCTTTCGCAAAACTGATCGGAGATCGGAGAGTGGAGTTTCTGGGAAGCTTCGAGCCGCAGGGGTTGGATTTTCTTCGGGTGGCTGAGAAGAAGTAAAACTCTCAGGGACACCTCTCTCATTGGACCGTTAGCAGGCGCCGGTAAAGTGACTGATAGCTGATCGCTGACAGCCGAAAGCCGAAAGCCGAAAGCCGAAAGCCTGCCTGAACCCTCGTGATTACCGTTCACGCTCTCCAAAGTTTGCTTCGCCACATCGGAACACAATAGACTGCAGGGTCACGCCCCTCGTTCCGGCCCAACGGCCTGGGACGCCGCTGGAGCCCCGTGGAGATCCTCGACCTCAGGCACTTTTCCTCGGTTGATTTGCGCCCCCTGCTGGATGATGAAACGCAGGTGTGGTCGCGCCTGCTCTCGTGGGACTACGCCAGCTCGGCGGATATGATTCTGCGCTACGTGGATTCGAAAATTCTGCCGGGGTATGCAGCGATCGATCGCGGCAGACTGTTTGGCTATTCGTTCTTCGTTTATGAAGGCAGTAAGGGCGTGATCGGTGACCTCTTTGTGGCGAACGGGAACCGGCTTCCGGACTCGCATGAAGTAGAGGTGAAGCTGTTGCGGCACGTGATCGAAACGCTGCAACAGTCGCCCGGGATTCATCGCGTGGAAGCACAGTTGCTGGTGCACGATTCCGGCGTGCTCGCGCAGCCATTCATTGAGCAGGGCTTCCGGCGGCATCCGCGGCTATTCATGACGCAGGCTCTCGCGGAACCGGTGCGGCCTGCACCGTCGATCTATCCCGATTTTGAAGTGCGCAAGTGGTCGGACAATGATTATCAGGCCGCTGCGGCGGTGATTACGGCTGCGTATCACGGCCACGTGGACTCACAGATCAATGATCAGTACCGCACGCTGAGCGGGTCGCTGCGCTTTCTCAATAACATAGTGCGCTTTCCCGGTTGCGGTACCTTCGATTCCGACGCGTCGCTGGTCGTGACGCACAAAGCTACTCGGCAGATGGTCGGGCTAATCCTGTGCTCGCGCGTGCGGCACGATGTTGGGCACGTCACGCAGGTCTGCATCACGCCGGAATATCGGTCGCGCGGGATTGGCGAGGCGCTGCTGGCTTCAACGGCTGGAATCCTGAAACGGCGGGGATTCTCGATGCTGTCGCTCACCGTGACCGAAGCGAACGCGCGGGCTGTGGAACTCTACAAGCGGTTGGGTTATGAAACGAAGCGAGTTTTTGATGCGTTTGTATGGGAAGAGTGACCGCGAAACGACTTAAGCTTCTACTGATTCTCTTATCACTGATGGTAATTTACCTGGCCGGAATCCTTTACCGTCCTCGGCTCGAATTGCGCATTGGGGTCGATAACCTCACCGCAGAATCTCTCCAAAGAGTCCAGGTCATGGTTGTCAGTGCTACGAGCCGGCAGTTTATCAGTTGGAGAATATTCCTCCGCGCTCCCGGGACCGGGTATTTGCAAAGCCACTCGAAGATTCACACATTGACTCAGTGTTCGTGGACTCGAAAGGGGTATCGCACCGTGAGACTGTCGTTGGATACGCCGAAGCTGGGGACTGCTCAGCAGTGGACGTAGGAGTCCTGCCTGGAAATCAGATCACTTCCCGACAAAAGCAGCCAGTCGTGCTTTGCTGGAATAGTTGGCTCGATTTGCTGAGATTCGCTCGCCGCTATCTCCGTATCAGCCACATCGCCCAGCCCGCCACCAGCACGCCTCCAACGAACATCGCGAAGCAGTAGAGGCCGTAACGCACCATGTCGCGCGGGGTGTTGCGTTGCGTGATGCCGAAGACGATCGAGGCGAAGATCGCGAACACGACGGCGGCGCTGAAGTGAGTGAGTTCGAGCGTCATGGCTTCTTTCCAATGGCGATGTGGTAGGCGTCGGCGGCAGCGATGAAGTTCAGTAGACCGGCGACGATCAGGAACTTTGTACCGTAGTCGGCGGTGGCGTGCGCGATTGCGCCCGGACCCCAGTCATTAACGCGGCTAAGGATGTAAAGCAAACCCGCGCCCAGGTTTCCGACGAAGCCCAGCATGTCGAGAATGTCTCCGCCGTTGGGCTTGTACACGTGACCTTGCATCGCGAGTCCCAGCAGGAAGAGTGCGACGATTGAGAGCATGAGCAGAAGCCCGCGGCCCCAGCGCTTAAGGATCAAATGCCCGGCGCCCGGAATCAGCCAGCCCAGAGCCGGAGCGACGATCGCCATAGTAGTGAGCGGCGTGGCGTCGGGCGTGACCAACGGTGCCTTACTCTTTTCGGTGGGTGAATTCGCCATCTAGATGATCACGATCTCGCGTTGAATTTTTCCGGTAACTTCTGCGCTCTTGGGACGGACCAGCATATCGACTTCACTGCGCACGCCGAACTCGGGCAGGTAAATGCCGGGCTCAATGGAGAAGCAGGAGTTGGGCAGGATGCGGCGTTCGTCGTGGATTTCGAGGTCATCCATGTTCGCGCCGTTCGAGTGAATTTCGGTCGCGATGGAGTGGCCGGTGCGATGAAAAAAGTATTGCCCGTAGCCTTTACCCTTGATGTGATCGCGGACCGCGCGGTCCACTTCCCATCCGGCAAGTGCCTTTCCTGCAGTGACTGCGGACTCAACGGTCTTCACGCCCACGTCACGCGCGTCGCGCACGATTTCGAATACCTCGCGGTGCTTGTCCGAGGGGGCCTTGCCGACGTATCCGGTCCAGGTGATGTCGTAGTACACCGCGCCAGGGGTGTTTTTCTTTCCCCACACATCGAGCAACACAAAGTCGCCTTCGCGGATCGGGGCTGAACCTTCGGCGTGCGGCTCGTAGTGCGGGTTGCCGCTGTTGGCGTTTACCGCAACGATGGGAGGGTCGTCGGTGATCAGGTTCTCCCGCGCGAACGCTTCCATGAACCACTGCTGCATGGCGTGCTCAGTGGAGACACCATTCCGTGCGCGGCGGCCAATTTCCTGAAAGGCGGTCGCCAAGATGCGGTCGATCGAATCCCGCGCCGCAAAGTGCGAGAGAATCTGCTGGTCGGTTAGCGTGGCCTCAAAGAGGGCGACGAGATCGCCCGAGCTGATGACGTTCTTGCCCAGGCCGCGGATCAGATCGATCGTTCCCGCGTCCACCAGCGAGATCGTGAACACCAGATTGTTGGGCGAGTACTGCATGGCGACGTCCCGATGCGTGGACAGCATCGCCTTCACCTGATCGAACAGCTCCTGCCAGCCGGCGTACTCGCGCTTTGAACCGGGAAGCGAGTCCAAGTGTCCGGCTTCGATCTTGTGCACCAGCTTGGTCGGTTCACCCTCGGCTGGAATCAGATAGAACCAGCGGCGGGTAACCATGAGCGACTCGGGCAAGCCGAGCACGCGGTAAGCGATCGGGTCGCGGCGGTGATGGTCGTAGAAAAGCCAGGCGTCGATGTTGCGCTCGCGCAGGGCCGCCTGAATCGAAGAGAGGTTCATGGGCAAACCCATATTGTAAACAAGGCAGGGGATTTAGGCGAACTGAGGACTTTGCGGTGTCATTGGCGGGAATGGGCCGCCTGCCACCAGCGCCGCAAGGCGACCAACGACCAAATTGCTTCCACGAGTCCGAATGGCCACGCGCCCTGCAGAAATCCGTAGACCGAACCGAGAGCGCAGGCGCCGGCGAACGCCAGAATAAACCATGGACTCATTTTTTCCAGTGCGTAAGTAACCAGCATTGCGGAAACCGCAAACAGGCCAAAGAGTGATAGGCGGCTCATGCCGACAGAATCTTCTTTCGAAGCGCGGGCGTCAAGGTTTCGCAAGCGGTGCGCAACACGAGGCGTGGAGCGCGACCACGAATCTTCATGAGGTAGGGGACAGTGCGCTTCGGATCAGCTTTCGCAGTTTCCCGCAGGAGCCATCCCAAGCCTTTTTGAACCATGTCATCTTCGTCATCAAGCAGGGTCCTCGATAACCGGACGACCTCCGGGAAGAAGAGCTTTTGCCTTGTGCCCTGGATGAAAGCCACGCAAGCTGCGCGGCGGTGCCAGCGCTTCGGCGACTTCGCCCAGCGAAAAGGGAAAGCTTTGCGGGCAGGTGTCGCAGCAATCATGGGTGCAATCAGGTAATGCACCAGCCCGTCGTGGTCAGCCCAACTGCTGATCCGGTCGAGCCAGGCTTCGAATAAAGTGAACTCGGCGTCGCCGAATTTCGTAGGCAGCTTTTCGAGAAGCAGGACCGCGAAGACTTTTTCTTCCAGCACGCGGCCGCGGAAGAGCTGGTCCGCCACCTGCACCAGAAAGTCGGTGCCCATCTCTTTGACGATGGTGCGGCGGAAACGCGTCGCTACCTTGCGCATCTCGCCGGTATACCAGCCGCGGGACTGGATCTCTTCTTTAAAGAAGTGCTGGACGCCTTCGGCGTGCGGAGCCGAGCCGCCATCTTTCAGGACGCGGCGGGCGTGATCGGCGATGTAGGAGGGTTTGATCTTCTGTTTTGGCATGTCTAACAGTCAAAACGCGAACGATGATAAAGCAAAACCCTGCGACTCGGCAGTGAGAGGGTGGTTCGCCAAATTGCTTTTTCGGATCTCTCGCTCTACGCGATATTCGCGGCGTTCGAACTAGCGGGCCGAATGGTCTTGTCGTAGATCCAAAGCAGAACAGTCGTAGCCACGCCCACACCAGTCACAATCCACCACACGCGCTCGGGCTGGTGGAGCACCTCGCCGTAGTGATGCATCAGTGTCCCGCCAAACCAGCCACCGATCAATGAGCCAATGCCGATCGGCAGAAAGGCGAAACCCATATACGTGCCCTGCTGCCCGGGAGGGGCGAGGCGGGAAATATATTCGTAGTAACGCGGCTGTTGTGTGATCTCACCCAGGGCCAACACAAAAATCGAAAGCACCGCACCCCAGACAGTTGGCCGGAAAACAAGAATCAACCATGAGAGGGAGGTGATCAGCGTACCCAGGATCACTGCCTGGAAAGCGGGAATCTTACGAATAACATAATTCACCAGCAGGGTCAGGCAGATCACCGTGACACCGTCCGTCACCAGGATCAGTTCCACATCTGCCTTCGGATCAACGTAGTTGTGCAGATAGCCGGGAATACTGATGTACTGCTGCCAGAACACGACCCAATACCCCGTGAAAATCACCAGGAACCACATGAAGCGGCTGATGCCGGCGAGGACGAGCGCGAGCAGGATGATCCAGACCCACCACGGCACGTTCCACGACGGAAACACCGAAAGTCCGATTCGCAGTAGCAACGCGACCAGGAGAACCGGCAAAACCAGCCGATAGTTTCCGAGTACCACGCAGAAATTGCGGGCGACCGTCGCAATCGATGGCGGAGGTGCGTCGCTGGCTTTGCGCGGTTCGCGAAAAAAGATGAGAACCACGAAGAACATCGCAAACACGCTGAGGGCTGAAACGCGGTACACATTCTCAACGCCGAGATTGCGGTGCGCCCAGGACGCAAACAGCGGCCCGAGCGCGCCGCCGATGTTGACCATGGTGTAGTAGATCGAGTAGCCAATCGAGCGCACGTTCTCTTTCGAAGCGCGAGCGGTCGTGCCGACTACGCACGGCTTCACCAGCGAGATGCCGAGCGCGGGCAGAATCAGAATCGCCCCTACGAAAAGGCCAAGTGGCAGAGCGTTTCGTACGGGTGCGAGCCAGGGAGCCGCGATCGAGCCAATCAGGAAATAGGCGACAGCCAGAATGAAGTAGGCGACCGAGAGCGCGCGGCGAAAGCCGAGCCGGTCGGCAGTGGCGCCACCGAAGATCGCAAGAAACCACACCATGCCGCCGAATAAACCGGTGAGCGTTCCGGTCTGCTGGGTCGAGAAGTTCAGCTTCTCCTGCAGGTAGAGCGCAAGCGAAGCGAAGGCGCCGTAGTAGGCGAGGCGCTCGAAGATCTCGGTGATGTTGGCGACCCAGAACGGGCGTTCGAAGCCGGTGCGGATTTCCTGGAAGCGTTCGGAAAGACTCAAAGAGGCTCCTGAGAAGCTGTGCGTTTCTGCCTAGCCTGCGAGGTTCAGCCGGTCGCGAATCTGTTGCGCGGTTAGGCCGGTGACTCGAACCACTTTGTTCTGGCTGGTCTGGCCGGCAGCAATAGTAACGGAGGAGCGTGGCAGCTTCAAAAGATTCGCGAAGAATTCGATGCAGGCTTCGTTGGCCTTGCCGTCGACCGGAGGGGCGGTGAGTGCCAGTTTGAGCGCATCGCCAACTTCGCCAGTGATTGCGTTTCTTTTTGCGCGCGGGTGGACTTTGATCGCGAAGGTGACGGTCCCGGCGGACTGATGTATTGGGATCACAAGCCTTTAGTGTGGGCCGGCGAAGACCATTTTCAAGACAATAAACAAAACGATCGCGATCCCCACACCGAGGTAAATCATCACATCGCGCGCTCGATTTGCCTTTGAACCGAAAGCCTCAGCGGTCATCACAAGGATGTAATGGTCCTCTTTCTTCAACGCGTCGAGAGCATCCTTCCACTCTGGTTCTCGATCTGACGACTGCTGCGAGTCGCGCGTTCGCGCGGCACTTAGCAGTTTTGCAATCCTTGCTTCATAACTTTCGCTGTTGTAGTCACGGTCGAATTCGGCATTTACCGCATAAATGTCAGGGAGCGAGGGGTGTACTTCAGTGAAGTACAACATTTTCCTTTCAATCTCGGTCAGCGGCACGCCATCAATTTGTGCTTGCTGGACAACTTTGGAGATTAAGAACTCTTTTGCAGCAACTGGGTCCATTTTGTGCGCTGCAGGCTAAGCCGTCGTCCTTTCTCCGAAAATTGCCGTCCCTAGCCGCACGCAGGTCGAACCCTCTTCAATCGCGACCGCGAAATCGTGCGACATGCCCATGGAGAGTTCGGTCAAGTTAAGCCCCGGCAACTCCCGCTCTGCAAGCCGATCGCGCAATTCTTTCAGCCACCGAAAATAAAGCCGCGCGCCTCCAGGATCTTCGGTGAAGGGAGGCACGGTCATGAGCCCGCGTATTTCCAGGTTGGTGAGCCGATGCGCACCTTCGAGAATTGCCACGATTTCTGGCGAGTCCGGACTCAGGCCGCTCTTCGCAGCCTCGCCGCCCACGTTGACTTCAAGTAAGACAGCCAGCTTCTTGCCGAGAGCAGCCGCCGATGCATTCAGCCTCTCGGCAAGCTTCAGCGAATCGACCGAATCAATTGCTTGGAACAACTCAGCCGCCTTTGCCGCCTTGTTCGATTGCAAATGCCCGATCAGGTGAAAGCGCGCCTCCCGAAGATCGCGCACCGCAGAGAACTTCCCCGCGAACTCCTGCACGCGGTTTTCACCGAACACGCGCGCCCCGGCGCCATACGCTTCATGAATGCTTTCCGCAGGAAAGGTCTTGCTGACGGCCATCAACTTGATCGAATCCGGAGAGCGCCCTACACGCAGCGCAGCCGCCGCGATCTGCTCTCGCACACGTGCGATGTTGTCGGCTACCGACATTCGAGCAGCCTACATCATTGCAGTGGGAGGAGCTGGTTCGTTCGGATCGCCCGCGCTCGAGAGCGGCACCCGAATCATCAGGATCGCGAGCCCGAGCATTACCACCAAACCAGCCCAATAAGAGGGATCGCCGAAGATCTGCGTGCGCGTCCAGGCGGGGGCAAACTGCAATCCCGCCCAGACCAGCCCGAGCACCGCCTCGCCTGCAATCAACCCCGAAGCAGTGAGCACGCCGGCATTCTCCACGCGCGCCATCTGTGCGGAATTGAAGCCACGTCGCTTGGCCACCCAATCGCCGACCGAGCGAAACACGCCGCCAATGAAAATAGCAAATGTAGTCTCGAAGGGCAGATACATGCCCACCGCGACCAGCATGGGGCTACGGACCTGCATCATGATCATCGCGATACCGAAGAAGATGCCAACCACGACCAGCGGCCACGGCATGTCGCCGCCGACAATGCCGACCGCGAGCGTTGCCATCAAACCTGCCTGCGGCGCCGAGAGTTGGCGGTCGCCGAAGCCAATTCCACCCGATTTGATGTTCGCTTCATGCAGCAGCATCAGCGGGAAATACATCACCAGGCTGGCCACCACCACGGCAATCAGCTCCGCCGTCTGAATGCGCCGCGGGGTGCCACCCAGGATGTAGCCAACTTTAAAATCCTGCAGTAACTCGCCGGCCACTGCCGATGAGACGCAGACCACTGCTGCTACGCTCAACACTGCAGCCACGCCCGAGGTTCCCGTAACTCCGAGCGCCACCATTAGGAGTGCGGCAATCAAAAGCGTCGAAAGCGTCAGTCCCGAAATCGGATTGTTTGAAGATCCAATGAATCCGACCAGGTTGCCAGACACCGTGGCGAAGAAGAAGCCAACGATGATCATCACGACGGCGGCCAGAATCGCCGGCGCAACCAATCCGGTGAGCTTGACGTACAGGAAGCACATGAGCAAGAACATGAGCCCGATCAGCCCGAATACCGCCTTCGAACTCATGTACTGTTCGGTGCGCGACAGCTTTGCCTGCTCATCTGCAGTCTGCCGAAGATCTCTGAAAGCCTTGCCCAGACCCGCTGTCAGGCTCTCGCGCATTTTGAAGAGCGTATACGCCGCGCCCACTAGCATGCCGCCCACGGCGATCGGGCGCACGATGAACCGCCACACGGCCGCCGCTTGCGCCGCCCAGTTCTCAGGCGTGTCAGAAGGCAAGTAGTGCCGCAACTGCGGACCCAAAAAGAAAATGAGGAGCGGTACCATCAATCCCCAGGCCAACACCCCGCCGGCAAACTGAATGGACGCCAGCCGCAGCCCGATGATGTAGCCAACCCCCAAATATGCCGGACTCACACTCGGCGCCGAGAACATGCTAGTGCCGCCCGCCGCAACCACGTTAGGAGTACCCATTTGTCCCAGCCGGACTGTGCTGCGATCCAGGGTCCCAACCGGAAAATGGAAGTCGCGATCCGAAGCGAACAATCCGAAGCGGCCTAGCAGATACACGATGCCGCCCACGCCGATATTCCAAAAAAGATACTTCGCTGCTTCCGCTCCGCGTTGCCCGGCCTTGTGAATCTCGGATGCTGCCACCGATTCCGGGAAGGGAAGCTCTGGATCTTCCACCATAACGCGGCGCACCAGAGAGATAAAGAGAACACCCAGAACGCTGCCGACCAAAATCAGCGCGGTCGATTTCCAGTAAGCGTCGGCCGGACGAAACGATGGCCATGCCCTGGCGAGCAGAAAAGCGGGAATCGTGAAGATCGCGCCAGCCGCCACTGACTCGCCGATTGATCCCGCGGTTCGCGCAATGTTCTCTTCAAGCAACGACCCCTTCCAAGCCCGCAGCACGGCCATCGCAATCACGGCGGCTGGGTAGGTTGCGGCGATGGTGATGCCCGCACGCAGCCCGAGATAGGCGTTCGCCGCACCCAGAACCACGGTCATTACCAGTCCGAGCAATAGCGCCCGAAGAGTAAACTCCTTCATCTCCATGTTTTCAGGGACAAAGGGGCGATGTTTTCTATCTTGCGAACTCACGTCTCCGGTCGGTTGAGTGCTCATGAGACCCCTTGCAAGTGATTCTTAGGGCTAGATATAGCCTCACATTGTGCGACCGCGCACCTTAGCATGTCGCGCTGTCCGATTACAAGTACGATGCGCGGAGACTTCTCGGCCTCCGAGTGTTTACTAATTTGCTATCTTTCACACAACTTTTGGCAGGCAACAGGTTTAGAATCGTGGGAGCAGTTCCGGTTGCTTCGGCCCGGCTGCCTCGGCCACGAGGTTTTAGCGATGCGTTCCCGAATCAGCCCGAAAAACTGGGACGGCTTTTTCCGCGAATTCCGCTGCGCCAATTGCGGCAGCGACGCTGGGTATGAATCGCGTCCGCGGAACTTCCTCGAGAAATATCTTGTGCGCCTTCTCTTTCTACGCACGGTGCGGTGTGGGGATTGCTACCGGCGCTCGGTTCGGCCAATCTGCGTTCCGCTCCTTGAAAAGCGCAAGGCGGTCGTTGTTGATCACGAAGTGGCGATCAACAGCCTTGAGGCCACAGTGCAAAAGGAACCGCCAAAGGAAACGGTTCAGGACAAGGCCAAGCGAGCTCGCATTGCGTGAGGCCGCGACCGTCGCTATACTGAAAGAGATTCGTTCGGGCTGGAGCCCAAGGTACTTTCCGGACGAGAGGAGGTCGTCTTCAGCAGTACTGGGGACCGAACTCGGGCTACTCGGGCAGCTTCCGTAGCCAAGCGCTCTTCTATTGCCTCCCGGGCCACTCATCTTGCCGAAAGCCTCTTCGCGACATTGTTTCCTGCTGACTGCCGTATCTGTGGCGAGCCTCTTTTAAACATTTCGCGCCTGCCGGTTTGCCCAGCGTGCCTTGATTTCATGCGACCGATTGAAGGTGGCTTGTGTTCAGTCTGCGGCGAGCGCCTGGTCAGCCCACATGCATTTGCCAGCGTAAACGACGAGCCGCGTTGCGGACTTTGCCGCCGGATGGAGCAGCCTTATATCAAGGCGGCCGCATATGGCAGCTACGAAGGCGGTCTGCGCGACCTGATCCATATGCTGAAGTACCAAGGCGTTCGCCCAGCTGCGAACGTCCTGGGGCGTATGCTTGCCGAAGTCCTCGACGGACTGCGTCCCAGCATCGGCGACGCCAAGCTGATCGTCGTGCCCGTGCCGCTGCACACGGCGAAGTCTCGACAGCGCGGGTTCAACCAAGCAGAGGTCATTGCGAAGGTAGCATTGAAGCTGGCAGCGGCGCACGAAAACTACGTGCTCGTTTCCGATGCGCTCGAGCGCACCCGCGACACGCAATCGCAGATCGGTCTGACGCGGCACCAGCGCCGCGAGAATCTGCGCGGAGCTTTCCGTGTAAAGCATCCGGACACGATCAATGGCCAACAAGTCCTGTTGGTCGACGATGTCTTCACCACCGGGACTACGGCGGCAGAATGTTCGCGAATCCTGCGGCGTGCGGGAGCTTCCCAGGTATGGGTTGCCACCGTAGCGCGCACCTTGAAAGCAGACGCCCAGTTCGCCCACCTAGATCTGGGCGAGGAAACGCGGACGACACTGGCCGCGCACGGATGAACGGATGGCTATGTCAGCGAAGGTCGACAACTCGATGCGAGGCATGATCGGCAGGTCGGTGGCCGGCATGTACGCGGGCGGCAGCTACTCAAACCGCCAGGCCCTGCACGCGCCCGTGCTGGTGCTCAACGCCTCCTACGAGCCGATCAACGTGTGCGCGGCGCGCCGTGCCATTGTGCTGGTGCTCAAGGGCGTTGCCATGGCTGAGGAAGAGAATGGTCACTTTCTGCATGCCGCGCGGGTTGCGATGCGTGTGCCATCGGTGATTCGTCTGCTCGAATACCGCCGCATCCCGCACCAGACGCGCGCTCTTTCGCGTAAGAACATTTTGCTGCGTGACCGCAACACTTGCCAGTATTGCTCAGTCGTTCTGGCGTCGAGCGAACTCACGCTTGATCACGTGATCCCACGCTCTCGCGGAGGCTCTTCGACCTGGGAGAATCTGGTGGCCTGCTGCCACCCGTGCAATCGCCGCAAAGGCAACCAGTATCCTAACGAAGCCAACATGAAGCTTATGCGCGAGCCGCGAGCCTTCAATCTCCACACCAGCCGTCACATCATGCGGTTGATGGGTCGCTCTGATGACAAATGGAGAAAGTACCTGTTCTATTGAACGTCCCCACGGCTCGAACGGCTTCAATCCTCAGTTACGCGCGCCACTGCCCCACGGTATTTCCTCGCTCGTTGGTGTAGTAGCCCTGGATGGTGTAGCGATTCGGATCTTCGGGCGGCCCCCAGCCAAATAAAATCCATGCTTCGAGATCCCCATTCTCCTGACCGTCGTCCGAAACCCAGCCTTGCCCCGGCACTTTGTCGGTAGCACTCTCCGCCAATTCATGGGCATAGACCGCGGTGAAGTCTTTGATGTCTCCGCCGCAGCCCGTACACAACGACGCGGGCAGCACCGCGTACGCGATGGCCGTTCCGTTGTAGTCGAAGGCATCGTGAAAGCCGCAGAATTGCGAGCACGACGCTGAACCGTCTTGCGTAAACGCAGTTACGCCGTCGGGTAGGATCAACACAAACAGGGCGTTCACGTCGCTCTGAATTGTGCCGGCATCAAGCAGAGAACGCACTGTGTTCTGCGCGTCAACTTCCTGAAACTGGCTCCCTGCCTGGAGAGCCGGACCATCCACTGCACCAAGATAATTGCCCGATCCCGTGCCGTAGTTCAGATCGTTGAGAGGATCAAGGTATCCGTTCTCGACAATTGCCTTGCTGAATCCCTCCACAAACGCCCGATCTCCCCAAAACTGCCCGAGATAAACATTGGTGACCTGGGGCGTAGCGAGCTGACTCCCGGCGACGTTATGGAAATTCTGCGCAGCGCCCGGCCCGGTGGGCGAGGCTAGCGGACGGTTCACTAGATCGTGGTCATCGGCGGCGTAAATACGCACCGGGCGGACTGAATCGAGTGTTGGCACAATTTGCATCACAGGTCGGCGACCGATTCCGCGCAGTAATGCCTTGGTCATTGGTTTTCGTTTCGTCATGGATTCACCTCGTACTGCTTTCTTCTTTGCTGTCGTTGTCATTCTCCACCTCCCAACGGAGCCCAATCCGCCGCCACGGCGGGATTGCATGAGTTATCCGCTTTTGTACACACTACGAATTGCGTGATCGGATGAACTTCAAACAAGGCGAATCGCGCCGGCTGCCCGCGCAGCGGATTGTTTTGATCTGCGTTCACCTTGTGGAGGTTGTCGTAGAACAGCCCTCCAGTTACCATCACCAGCTGCCCGCCGCTCTCCACCTGGGTCAGATTGGCTAGATTCCAGTTCGCTGGACGCGACTGCGGAATCATCTCAACCACAATCCCCTGAAAGTCGCTGTTCGCGGGATCGTTTGAGATCGGGATGTGATAGTCGTTGTTGCTTTCTCCCTTAAGATTGCAATTCACCGACTCACCGGTATTTGGGTGCGGCGTCCCCACCAGATATCCGACAATCGAGACCAGGTCGCCTTCGGAGACACTCCCTGCTGCCACCGGCAGACTCTTCAGTTGCGCCCGGTCGCTGGCAGAAAGTTCTTTGTCCTCAGGAAGCAGTGCGTCGGCTTGCTGTTGGAGGCTGGCGAAATCATCGAAGGTGAGCAGGACGGGTGTGGTGGCGGTTGGAACCGCCTCCTTCAATTCATTCATCAGACCGTGCGACGAATCTGCCGGTGAGCAGCCATTGGCCGCGCACGCAGCCAGATTCGCAGCGCAGGCCGCAGCCGCCAGGCCGATCGCGTGGGGCTCCGTTTCGAAGTTGGTTGGTTTCCGGACCAGCGCTCGGCTTGAGGCTGCATTAACCGCCACATATTGGCTCTTCACCCAGCCATCAACCTTCTGAGAAGTGCGTACATGGTAGAAGCCGTTGGTGGGGCTGATCTGGAGGAGAGTCACCAACGAATCTTTCGGGAGCGTGGTAACCCGGGAGCTAGTCGTTGACGGGTCGGAGCGTAAGTTGACATTGGCGTTCGTCTTGCCGTGGGT
>Ga0210406_10001552_pt1 | contig 27751 bp, 16 predicted proteins | sample IncBWC30MmetaG_FD_155454 | JGI IMG/M metagenome (GOLD analysis project Ga0210406, IMG submission 155454) | Forest soil microbial communities from Barre Woods Harvard Forest LTER site, Petersham, Massachusetts, United States - Inc-BW-C-30-M | ecosystem: Environmental > Terrestrial > Soil >... | reverse complement strand
ATCATATCGAACGCACCCAGCGCGAGCGCTTCGTTGTAGTGCGCATCCTGTTCGGCATCGGATGAAATCACGACGACGCGTACCTTCGCAGCTTTGCTCACGTCCTGAAGAAGTTCGCGGTATGTGCCATCGGGAAGCTGTTCCTCGCAGAAGATGAGTGAGGGGCGGATGCTCGAGATTAGAGTGCGCGCTTCGCGTACTCCGCTACAGGGCACTGCTTCGATCGACCAATGGCTCATCGCGGCACTGACTACGTCACGATTTTCGCCCGTACTGATAACAAGAATTCGGCTTGGTGTAGTCGTGGCTGCCTCCTTACCAGGACTTAAACCGGAACTTCTTAAAGCTGGGGTGCTTCGCCCGCCTCGGACGAGAAGAAAGCACCACGGCCCCGGTACCTGGTGGAACCGCTGACCAGACGTTAACGACCGGGACAAAGGAAGCCCATCCGGTCAACGCCGTAGCGTTGACTGGAAGCTTCCTTAGCTTGGAATCTGGGCTAAGTTACAGGAGAGACAGGATTAAGCGACCTGCACAAGTTTATTGCGCACGGCGTAGCGGACCAGGTCGGCGACCGAGTGAAGATCGAGTTTGCGCATGACGTTGGTGCGATGGGTTTCGGCAGTCTTCACGCTGAGGTTCAAAACCACAGCGACTTCCTTGCTGCTCTTGCCTTCCGCAAGAAGTTGAACGACTTCGCGTTCACGCGGCGTGAGGCGTTCCTTGGAAATTTTGCGAGTTTCGCCGCGCCCGTCGAGGAAGCCGTTGAGGACCATCTCGGCGACGCTGGACGTGAAGAAGGTAGTCCTGCGTTGTAGGGCCTGAATGGCGGAAACGAGATCGCGCGCGGCATCGGTCTTGAGAAGGAAACCACGAGCTCCGACTTCGAGCACCTCGCGAACGATCTGTTCGGATTCGTGCATGGTGAGAATCAGAACGCGCGTCTGGGGCGCGATTTCCACGATCTGCCGAGCGGCGTCAAGGCCATTGAGGTTAGGCATGCTGACATCGATCAAGGCGAGGTCGGGGCGCAGTTCCTTGACCTTTTCGACGGCCTCGCGGCCATCCGAGGCTTCGGCGCAGACCTCCCATCCGGGATGGTTCTCAATCAGCGCACGAATGCCGCGGCGAACAATTTCGTGATCATCTGCGATCAGAATGCGAAACATACTCATAAATCACCTCCGGGCGGGAGAGTTGCGCGCAGGTTGGTAACGGGTAGATGTGAAATCGATCGAGTCTGAAAGTTTGAAATTCTAAAAATGCGTTTGCGAGGGAAAGCCCACAGGCGATACAGACCGTGCGCAAAAGTAGATGCGTTCGCAGTGCCGGTGGTTACGACTTCATGCATAAAAAAGGAAAGCCCTTTCCCATCAAACGTGAGCTTGCAGTTGCAAGAAGAAACCCGGGGTACGGCCAGAATCGGGGGTGACGAAATTGCATTCTGGGCCGCTTGACTTACAATGATGACGCGAAATCTGCCCGCCATCAACTGTGCTTTACAAATGTTTACTGCCACATGTTTACAGAATTGACCTTGCATTATGCGTGCCAAACTCGTAAGCGACTGAATTTTCGAACTTAAGGTAATCCACGCAGGGGAGGCCTTATGTAATTTTTGCCGAAACGGCATTTCCCCTCTGGATCTGCGCTCTTTCAAATATAGAGAAGGAATTTTGACACAGGGATTGCGGTCCTACGTTTCGGGGAAGACATTTGCAGTGAATTTCAATTATGCGGTGTGCGTACGACGTCGCCCAAGCCCGCAATTTTCGCGGCTGCGAATACTATTGTCATCGTTAATTCGACCCACATTACTGGTTGTGCAACTCAGGAATTCTCGAGTCCGCGCATTCGCATTTTTACGTATTCGAGTTTCGTACTCTACAGCTAGCACCCGATGCCCGCTTTAAACGCAGCATGTTTTCATCGGCAGCATGACAACGAAGCTGCGAGTTGAACCGCCGTCAGAAATGCAACTAGTGCGTCAGGCACAACTGGGTGACAAAGATGCCTTCGCCCAGCTCTACGAAACTCACAAGAGAAGGGTGTATGCGATCTGCCTGCGGATCACTCGCGAGAAGGCGGAGGCAGAGGACTGTGCGCAGGAAGCTTTCCTGCAGTGCTTCCAGAAGCTGCCGACGTTTCGGGGGGATTCTGCGCTCTCCACCTGGCTCTATCGCCTGACGGTGAACGTAGTGTTGATGCGGCTGCGGACGAGCCATGGCAAACCGGTTTCGCTCGACACAGGCGGAACGCTTCCCGATTCGAACGAGAGCACGATGGTCAACGCTTGCCCAGTCGACGATCTCCATCTGACGGGCGCGATCGACCGCATTGCGATTCATCGCGCGCTGCGCAAGCTGCCTCCGGGATACCGGACGATCTTCTTGCTGCACGACGTGGAAGGCAAGGCGCACAGCGAGATCGCTAGAGAGTTGGGTTGCTCGATCGGTAACTCGAAATCGCAACTGCATCAGGCACGCGTGCGTCTGCGCCGTTTTCTGCGCAGGCCCCTGGGCATCCGGCATAACCCGAGCGCGATGCAGTACGAGTACTCGGTACAGTAGTAAGAATTTAGGGGAAACGCGGCAACTAGTATAGGGTCTTTGCCCGATTCTGGCGCGCGGACGGTGGCCCTAAACTCCAGCACGAAGGTCGGAAGAGACTTTGGCAATCCAATGAGTCGGTCGATATAGCGACCGAGAAAGCGAGTTTCACAATGCTTTGGACCATCGCTGTGATTCTGCTCGTATTGTGGGCTCTCGGTATGGTGAGTTCTTACACGCTGGGCGGCTTCATTCACTTGTTGCTGCTGCTGGCCATCATTGTCGTCCTGATCCGGGTGATCCAGGGACGCAGCCCGGTTGCTTGAATTCCGGAGATGCGCCGCGTCGAGCCGCGCTTCGAACCTGTTGCTGCGGTTGCGCGCGGCGCCCACGGAATTTGAGTAACGGAGAAGGGGATCCGAATGAGAAAGATTTTTGGCAGTTCGTTGCTGGTCGCGGCGCTCGCGATTGCGTGCATGATTCCATATGCAAACTCTGACGACAAGAAGGACGTGTCGGACGAAGTAAAGCGTATGGACTCGGCGGCGTCTGTGATGAACGAGATTATGGGCACACCGGACAAAGGCATTCCGCAAGAAATCCTTTCGTCGGCGAAGTGCGTCGCGGTGGTGCCCTCCATGTTGAAGGGTGGCTTTGTGGTGGGCGCGAACTACGGCAAAGGAGTCGCGACCTGCCACACCGCTACCGGATGGAGCGCCCCGGCGCCTTTCAAATTAGCAGGCGGCAGCTTGGGCTTCCAGATCGGCGGAGAAGCGGTCGATGTAGTCATGCTGATCATGAACGATAAGGGCATGCGCAACCTGCTGAGCAGCAAGTTCAAGCTGGGCGCGGACGCGTCGGTTGCAGCCGGACCGGTTGGCCGCCATGCCGAAGGCGATACGGACTGGAAGATGCGCGCCGAAGTGCTTTCGTATTCGCGGGCTCGCGGCGTATTCGCTGGCGTGTCCCTGAACGGGGCCGGAATCAGCCAGGATAACGACGAAACGCGGGTGCTGTATGGCAACGATGCGTCGTTCCAGAAGATCCTGACGGGCGGCGTACCGGCTCCTGCGGGATCGGAAACCTTCCTGTCGACCGTGAAGAAGTACTCGGCGGAAGCGAAGGCCGACGAAAAGGCTGAAAACAAGTAAGCTCTCTCTGTGTTGATTCGCCCAGCGCTTTGGCGCTGGGCTTTTTTGTTAACGTCTAACACCCGTCTCGAAGATCCAGCCGCAGGGCGAGACGCCCTCCGGACTGCTGGCCGCCACGGTCAGGTCGTGCGGGTGTGCAGAAAATCTTCAATATCTGCGATTTTTTCCCCGATGTGATTCAACTTTCCGGCGAGCCCTTGAATCTTGGCTTCCGCGCGCCGGTTGACTTCGTAATCCAGTTCGCTGCGCAGACGGTCGCGCGTGTCCTGGCGGTTCTGGCTCATCATGATGACCGGAGCCTGGATGGCAGCTAGCATGGAGAGGAAGAGATTCAGAAGAATGAAGGGATAAGGATCCCAGGCGCGCTGCCCGAGCACGACATTGATTGCGCTGTAGGTGACGAGGACCACGAGAAAGATGATGATGAAGGTCCACGAACCGCCGAAGCCAGCGACGGCGTCGGCGATGTGTTCTCCGAAGGTGGCTTTCTTGTCGATGACGTCGTTGGGATTGCGCATCGCGCGAATGCGGACGAGTTGTTGCGATGCGTGAAACTGGCGGCCCAGCACGGTGAGCATGTCCATGCCGGCGAGGGGCTTGCGTTGCAGCAGGACTGCGATGTCATTGCGGTCCACTTCGAGACAGACGGCTTCTTCGAGGGCGATGGCGTTGGTTTGGTGCGGAGTCTGTTCGAGCATGGAAGCGAATCCGAAGAATTCGCCGTGCTGCGGTTCATCGACGACCACCTCCTGGTGGTCCTCATCGACAGTGGTCACGCGCACCGTGCCGGAAACCATCACGTAGGCCTGGCCCCCTGGGTCGCCCATCTTGTAAATTCGCTGGCGCGGGGCGAAGGTCTTGAGCTCAACCTGGCTAGCCAGGACGGCGGTTTCGTCTGCATCGAGCAGCGCGAAGAGGGGAACGTGCTGAAGCACCTCGGGGTTGCAAGCCATCAAACACCTCGCGGGATTGTCCGATCATCGCTCGAATCATGGCGAAGCCGATTCGGGCGACAGTAGTTTATAGGGGGACGCGGCGGGTGTGCATCCACGAGGTGTAATAGCGGTGCAAGGTCGGGATTTGAAGACGAGTTCTTATTCGTTCCGCAGTGCAACCATGGGATCGACCTTGATCGCTCGCCATGCAGGTAGCGCGGCAGACGCTAACGCCGTTCCTGTAATGATTCCACACACGGCGATCATCGTTGCCGGATCGTAGAGGGAGACCCCATAAAGCTCACTACGAACCAGGCGCGCCAAGCAAAGACAGAGCGGCAGTCCGATGGAAAGTCCCAGCGCGGCAAGGCGAACCACTTCAGATAGCACCACCTGGGTAACTTCAAAGCGTGATGCTCCCATAGCGACACGAATACCTATTTCGCGCGTGCGCTGAGCCGTCGAATAGGCCAGAACGCCGTAAATCCCTATCGCTGACAACAGGGCCGCGAATATTCCGAAGCTCGTTGCGAGAAATGTTATTACGCGCTCATCGCTCAGGTTGTCGTCCACTTGTTCCTGCATCGTGCGGAAATTGTCGAGCACCAGACTCGAATCGAGTGCATGCATTGCTACACCGATCGTGGATTTCGCCAATTCGGCATCTTGCCGGGTGCGGACATAGAAGGTCAGGCCAAAGCGATACACCGGTCCCAGCCCCGGGTCCTGCAGATAAGGCGTAAAGACGGTTTGGCGCACGCCTTCCCGCACGGTTGTGTGTCTCGCGTCCTTCGCAACGCCAATGATTTCGATGTCGGGCGTGACGTCACCGGCTCCGGAACAGAAATAGCGTCCTAACGCGTCCTGCGGTCGGCCAAAGTAGCGATGCGCGAAACTTTCGTTTACAACGGCGACTTTGTGGGTTCCCAAGTGATCCGATTGATCGATTTCCCGTCCAGCAAGCAGAGGCATTTTCATGGTTGAGAAATATCCCGCACTGACCCGCGCCCACTCGACGTTCATGGGATCGCCTTTCGGCGGACCGTAACCCGCGATGGTGATGTTGTTGCCCCAATTGTTGTTGGCGAGTTCAGGATCATTGGTGGCCGCAGCGGATTGGACTCCAAATAGGCTCGAGAGTTTGTCCAGTATTTCCTGATAGAGCGCCCCCGTCCGTCTATCTTCGTAGCCCGCGAGTTTCGGGTCGACCGTGAACGTCACCAATTTATCGGTAGTGAATCCCAAATCCAGATTTTTGAGATTACGCAGCGTCCGCACCAACAAGCCGGCGCCAGCAAGCAGAAAAAGGCTCAGCGCAATTTGTGCCGTGACTGTAGCTCGGCGCAGATGAAGTGAGCTTCCTGCAATGACGGTTTCCTGCTGCTTCAGAGCTGGGGTTACGTCCGGTCGCCAGAGCAGAAATGCAGGCGCCAGACTAACCAGCACGCTCACAAACAGAGCCAACCCGAAATTGAAGGCGAAAATGCGGAAGTCAGGATGTATGCTGTAAGCAAGCTGGTTGCGGCCACCCTGCCCAATTGTGCGAATCAGCACGGTCGCGATTTGCGGCTCCAGAACGATGCCGACCGCACCGCCCGCAAGCCCCAGCAACGTGCCCTCCGCGAACAACTGTTGGATCAACCTCCCCCTTCGCGCACCGAGCGCATACCGAATCGAAATCTCGCGCGTCCGACGGGCCACTCCTACGAGCAAGAGGCTTGCGACATTTGTGCACGACATCAACCCCATGAGTACAGCCATGCCCATAACGATGAGCAGCGTGGTTGCCACGGCTCCGTGCAACGGCACACCGCTAGGAGCGTCCTCAAGGAATAGGTGGGAGTTGGTGAGGAAAGCATCCCGAAAAGCCTGCGACGTATGCCCAAGCTGTTGCAACTCATCAGCCCGTGTTGAATGCCAGACTTGGTCGATACCTGCCTGGGCTTGTTCGCGCCTAATTGCGGTCTTGAGCCGGCCGACAACATACAACCACCTGGAACGTCGTTGTCCAAGATCATTCCAATCGGGCGTGATCTCGGGTTTCATCGTCATCGGTACAAAAACCGCGGGGTTATCTCCGCGTACAACGCTGTGAAACCCCCGCGGAGCAACGCCCACGACAGTGAATGGGTGTCCATTGATGGAAATGTTCTCGTTGACAATCTTTGCGTCGGCGCTAAACCGTCGCTGCCAATAACTAAAGCTGAGCACAGCGACCGGATTGCCGTTTTCGATCATGTCATCGGCGGGCACCAACAAGCGACCCAGCGCTGGCTGTAGACCAAGCACGTCGAAGTAATTTCCAGAGACCAGTTCCGCGTCCGCAAGATCTGGCTGGTTGTTCCATTGCACTCCGACCTGCGCCCAACTGGTGGCGATCAGTCCGCTGAAAACTGAATTTCGATCGCGCAAATCGCGATACATGGGGTAGGAAAACACAAGACTGGAATCGCCTCTGGCGTGAGTGCTACTTCCGGTATCGTCGCCAGAAAATCTCAATAAAACCAGCCGATTTGGCTCCGTAACCGGCAAACTGCGTAAGAGGGCTTGATCGAGTAACGTGTAAATCGCTGTATTCGCACCAATACCGAGGGCTAGCATGACAACGGCCACTGCGGTAAACCCCGGGTTGTTGCGCAACTGCCGCAACGCGTAGCGGAGATCTTGGATCAAGGCAGCTATCATTCGTCCTAACGCATGAACTTTGCCCAGGCGAGGGTTCGGAGCCGTTGCGAGGTGACTCGACTTAGGGGCAATGCGATTTTGTGATGCTTGCCTGCCGTAGTTCGGTGGTTACGGTTTCTCGCTCCACCACCAGAGCGAGGGTAGTTTCTTTTCTGTTGGCCAGATTTCGTTCAGGGTGTCGCCTTCGAACAGTTCCCCGTCTTTCATCACATAGCGGATAGACTCGGTGTTGCGGATGTCGTCCAGCGGACTTTTGTTGAGGACGACGAGATCCGCCATCTTGCCGGGCTCGATCGAGCCCAGGTCTTTGTCTAGGCCGAGCGCCTCGGCGCCATGAATCGTCGCGGACTTCAGGACTTCCATGCTGCCCATGCCGCCGGCGGCCAGCGACCACATTTCCCAGTGGTAGCCGAGACCCTGGAATTGTCCGTGGCTGCCAATGCAAACTTTGCCGCCTGCTTTCATGATCTTGGCGTCTTGCTTGGCCAGGCGGGGGAAGGCTTGCTCGTCATCGCGCACCCAGATGGGGCGACGACGCGTGTGGTCATCCAGAATGTTGTGCGGCATGAAGTGGCGGATCTTCGGGTTATCGTGGACCTCGGTTTTCTCGTACCAGTAGTTTTCGGCCCAGGGGCCGCCGTAGGCCACGATCAGCGTGGGTGTATAGAAGATGCCGGACTTCGCCATGAATTGGACGACATCGTTGTAGAGCGGCGTGACCGGCATGCTGTGCTCGTTGCCGCTGAAGCCGTCGATGACGTGGCTGAGGTCGAGCTTGGTGTCGAGCCCGCCCTCGGTGGTGGGCATCACGCCTTCCGACTTGCAGGCCATGACCATCCACTGGCGCTGCTTGCGGTTCCCCACTAGATACGACTTCAGATACGGCGTGCGGTAAGAGCGCTTGTACTTGTCGACTACACCCTTGGCGTCGTCGAGCGACTGGAAGTCGGTGTCCGGGAACACGCCGGGGCCGGTGGAGTAGGCCCGCGGGCCGATGATTTCGCCGGTGTCCACCATGTCTTGATACGCGAACATGTCGTTGGTGGAAGTTTGCGGATCGCGACCGGCGGTAACGCCATAGGCGAGGTTGGCGAGGAAGCCCCAGTTCTGCAGGTCGAGAACGCCGCGACGAATTTCGCTCCAGTGCGGGTGAATGTCGATGAAGCCGGGCACGACGGAAGTGCCGCTGAGGTCGATGACCTTGGCACCATCGGGCACGGAGACTTTGCCGTGTTCGCCAATGGCGGCGATGCGGTTGTCTTTGACGACGATGTCGGCGTTGGAAACGATGTCGTCACCGTGCATGGTGATGACTTGCGCGCCGCGCAGGACAACAGTGCCGCTGGGACGGTGGCGCGGGAACTCCAACTTGATCGGGATCTCTTCAGGCTTCGGCTTCTTGGCCTTGGCTTCTTTGGAGTCGGAAGAAGCGTCGGAGTCGGCAGAATCCGCGGAGTTTGCATTGTTCTTCTTGTCTTTGGCTGCTTTCGAGCGTGGTGGCTCAGGAGGCTGCGGTGGTTCGGGCTTGGGCGTCGGTGCGGGTTTGGCGCCGGTGTCTTCCTTCTTCGCTTTATCTTTCTCGTCCTCCGGCTTGGGCTTCTCGAATGTGACCTTGTCGATGGGCAGGCGGAGGAAGGTCGAGCCCACAGCCCAGGTGATGGTCTTGCTGTCGGCGGACCATCCCATGAAGTCGGCGCCGATATCGGTGAGTTTGGCAAGAGGAAGCACGGCTTTGCTGATGTCGACGGTAGGAGGTTCGCCTCCCATGTGGGGAACGGCAAGCAAGTAGAGTTGCGTGCTGACGTGCGCGAGAGCCCAGTTGCCGTCTGGGCTGAGGCGAACATCGTCAGCGGGATTGCCTTCGCCTTTTTCCGGTGGCTGCGGGAACCACACTTTGCCGACGACTTTCACGATGGTTCGGCGGTCGGTGCCGTCGTAGCGCATGGAGGTGAGGCCGGCGTCGGAATAGACGTAGACGCGATCTTTCTCAGGACCGAAGTGCGGATGCTGGCCTCCGCGCGCGGGCAGGATGAAGTTGGCGTCGCCACCGTCAGCCGGGAGCCAGATCAAATCCATGGCTCCCAGATGGCCGAACTCATCGAACTCTTCTACATGCGCGATGCGCGGCGCGCGCAGGGCAACGATGCGCTGGCCGTCGGGCGACCAAGCGGCATCTCGGTAGTAGGCGGGTACGCGCGTCAGTTGTTGCGGGGTACCAGAGCCATCGGCACGCGTCTTCCAGATGTGGCCGCCTTCTTCGGACCAGGTGACATAGGCGAGCCACTGTCCGTCGGGCGACCACGACGGTTGGAATTCGCGATTCTGATCTTTGGTGACACGCTTGGGTGCGCCGGAGGGAAGATCCATCACATAAAGATGAGTGAGGGCGGAGAAGACGAGTCGCTTGCCGTCGGGCGATTCGGTGGGCGCTTGCGCGATGCGCAGCTGCACCGGGCCTTCTTCGACGCGCATTGGCAGGTTCAGGTTGGGGCCGAGATCGCGGGCGACTTTCGCCGTGAAGGGGATTTCGTGCTCCTCTCCGCTTTCGACGTTGACGCGATGAATCTTGCCACCCCAGGTGGCGAGGACTTCCTTACTGTCGGGCGTGAAGGTGTAGCTGGGGAGGAAATCGCGCGTGAAGAGGGATTCCTGGTCGTCGCGCTGGACGGGGTATTTCAGCCAGTGCTCCTCGGCCGTCTTCATGTCCCGGATGCGGAGGCCGGTTTCGGTTTCATAACGCGTGCCGTACACGAGTTTGTTCCCGTCGGGCGAGATGACGGGACTGAACGCGCTGCCGGGCGCATCGGTGACAACGTCTTCTTCGCCAGTGATGCGATCGCGGCGCGCGATTTGCGAAAGCGGGAACGAAACGTTATAGACCTTGTCGAAGAAACCGCCGCGGGTGGTGTAGTAGATGTAGCGGCCGTCGCGGGAAGCGGACGCGCCGAGGCTGTGGGTCCAGTCGCGCGGACTCGCGTCGGGCTTTGGCTTCGACTTGGTGATCTGAACGCCGGCGCCGCCTTTCACGTGATACATCCAAAGTTCGAACGTGTTGATGGGAAACTGGCTTTCGCGCGCGGCTATGACGTACTGGCTGTCGGGTGTCCAGGTAGGCGTGGCGAATTCGACTTGCTCGTCCTGGCTGAGTTGCTTGGCATTAGTGCCGTCGGGCTTGGAGATCCAGACATTCTCGGCGCCACCGCTATCGCTGACGAAGGCGATGAAATTACCGTCGGGCGAATAGCGCGGCTGATTGTTGAATCCCATGCCGGTGGTGATTTTCTTTGCTTCGCCGCCCGCGAATGGGATGGTGTAGAGGTCGCCTAGCAGATCAAAGATGATGGTCTTGCCGTCCGGGGAAACGTCGAGCGAGAGCCATGTGCCTTCGTCCGTGGTGAATTCGACCTTGCGGGCTGGCTTGAGCGGGAGTTTCTCTTCCTTCTTCTTGTCGGCGGTCTGGGATTTGTCTGCGGGGTGCTTGTCGGCTTGCGCGGGAAGCACGAAGGTGGCGATCAGAACGAGCAGGAAGAAGGCGCAGCTGCGCTGCGCGTGGGGTTGCGAGGGCATTGAGAGTGTCTCCATCCGGATGGCGATTTGCGCGCGTAATCCTAGTGCGTGCGCGCGGGGGAGTCAATTGCTGTGCTTTTGACGGGCTGTGGTTAAAAAGGTCGCATCGTTCGTGGTGCTGCCCGCCCACTCGGGGTCCTTCGATTCGCCCGGCTGCCGCCTCACTTCGCTCAGGATGACAAGGCTTAAGGGAATCGTGTCTAGTTTTTCTTGGCTGAGACTATTGCTACGCCGTAGACCGGCAGGCTGAGGGTTTGTTTTTCTCCGCCTTCCAGGACGTCGGTCATTGCGCGAGGTAGGGTGACTGTTTGCGGCTGCTTCGAGAAGTTGATCAGGATGAAGACTGTGCCTTGCGCTCCATGGCGCGGAGAGACTTCGATTCCTTCTGGAACCTCGCCCAGAGCGGCCTTCACGCCGCTGGTGGTCGTCATCCACTTGGCAGCCTGCTGCATGGTTTTTGAATCGAGCCATGCGCCGATGTAGGTGATGCGCCCGCCTCCTACCTTTCTCGTGATCGCGGCAGGTTGGCCGTCGAGCCAGCCGTTGCTCTTTCCATAACGCATCAACACTTGCGTGTCAGCGTCGCGGGCGCTCAGCAGTTCGGCCCAGAGTCCGCCTTCGCCTGATCCCCAATCACCCGAGAAAGGTACGGGGTCCGTGAGCGCGTAGTACTGCTCGACGCGCCCGCCCAGCAACTCGCCCAAGGGCCCAGGTTGGCGCAAGGGCTGAAGCGCGTTGTCGTCGTCTTTCATGGCGGAGCGCTGGCCGAGCACGAGATGGCCCCCATTCTGGACGTAGGTCATCAGGTTCTTTGCGGCCGCATCGGAGAGCACGTTCAGTCCGGGAGCGACGACGAGCTTGTACTGGGTGACAGGAGCCGTGGGCGGCACGATGTCAATCGACTGCGCGATGGCGCGGATCGGCGCGTAGAAGCTGACGAGTTCCTCCACTGGATCGTAGTTCTTGTTGTGCTTCTGCCACTGGATGGCCCAGCGACTGTCGTAGGAGTGGAGGATGGCAACCTCCGAGCGTACCGTGGTGTTGGCGAGGGCGGGGGCGGCCTTCTCGAATTCCTTGCCGATCTGCGCTACTTCGTTGAAGAGTGGAACGGGCGTTCCATCGGATCCCACGATGACGCCGTGATACTGCTCCTGTCCGCTCAGGGCGCTGCGCCACTGCCAGTAGCTGACCGCGTCGGCGCCGTGACCGACGTCGTGCCACGCCATCGCGCGCACTTCTCCTTTATCGAGTGCGTTGTTGATGCCCGCCCAATTGACCGACCCAGGTTGCGTTTCGATGACCCAAAAATTCTTTTGCTTGAAGCCGCGCGTGAGGTCGTGGGCGGCGCCGTTGCGCGCGGGATTCAGATGGCCCTGGCCGACATAGTCGTCCCACGCAGCCATATCTAGATCTTGCGAGACGGTGTAGTGATCGAAGCCATCGAACCAGCCCATCATGTTTGTGGTGATGAACTGGCGTGCGTCGACGTTGGCGCGGATTACGTCGAGTTGATTGCGTTGATAGCTTCGCCAGGTGTCGCTGACGAAGCGCATCCAGCTCAGAAGCAGGCCCGGATTGCCGTAACCGGTCTGGATCGGAATCTGATCCCATGCAGAGTAGGTCTGGCTCCAGTAGGCCGTGGTCCAACGGGCATTCAGGTTGTCGAGCGTGCCGTAGCGCGCCTTCAGCCACTGCTGAAACTGAGCCTTGGTGGCCGCGTCGAAAGAGACTTCGTTGTACTCGTTGTCAATCTGCCAGCCGAGAACATGCGGATTGTGGCCGAACTTTTTCGCGAGTTGTTCGGCGATCTTGCGTGCCATCTCGCGATATTTGGGATTGGCCCAATTGAATTGCTGGCGGTTGCCATGCTGATCTTTGCGGCCGTCCTCGAGAGTGCGCAACGTTTCCGGATATTTTTGCGTGAGCCATGCCGGAGGCGCCGCGGTCGGGGTCCCGATCACGGTAGAGATGTCGTGACGCGCGGCGGCGGCGATGGCGCGATCAAGCCAGTCGAGATCGTAATGTCCTTCTTCCGGTTCCATGCGGCTCCAGGCGAATTCGCCGACGCGGACCATATGCACGCCCGCCTGCTGCATCAGTACAAGATCAGCTTCCCATCGCCCTTCCGGCCACTGTTCGGGATACCAGGCTGTGCCGAGCAGAATCGGATGACTCTGTTGCGCGAAAGCCGGAGCGGCGAACAGAGCAGCGATGAGGACCAGCAGGGCAGATAGCTTTGGGGAAGGCTTCATCCTGATCTCCACATTGATTTCACATCACAGTTGACTACGGACCGACGGCTTGCTCAGCCGCGGTCGCGAAAGTGAATCTTCGGAACGCCTTTCAGGCGCTCCGCCGCTGACTCGGGAGTAATGTCACGCTGCGGAGAGCCTAGCATTTCGTATCCCACCATAAACTTCTGAATGGTAGCCGAGCGCAGGAGCGGCGGATAGTAATGCGCGTGCAGATGCCATTCCGGATGACGTTCCCCGTCAGTGGGCCTTTGATGGAAGCCCATGGAGTACGGGAATGGCACTTCGAACAAGTTGTCGTAGCGGATCGTGATCTGCCGAAGGATGTCTCCGAGCAGTTCGCGCTCTTTGTCGTCAAGGTCGGCGATGGACTCCACGTGACGCTTGCTGATGAGCAGAGTTTCGAAAGGCCAGACGGCCCAGAAGGGTACAAGCACGGCGAAAGAATCGTTCTCGCAAATGATGCGCTGGGGAAGACTGCTTTCCAGACGGAGGTAGTCGCACAACATGCACGATTGATGCTTTGACGAATAGGTGCCGAGCGCCCCTTGTTCGCGGATGGTCTGATTCGGCAGATGTGCGGTGGCCCAGATCTGGCAATGAGGATGCGGGTTGCTGGCGCCCATCGTGGCGCCGCGGTTCTCGAAGATCTGCACGTGCTTTACCCAGCCACGGCTGCCCAGATCATTGAACTGATCGATCCACATATCGACGACAGGACGCAGCTCGGGAACGCTCATGCGCGGAATGGTGAGATCGTGGCGCGGCGAAAAACATCCGACGCGGCAAATTCCGCGCTCAGTGTCCGCGATCAGCAGGTCACGCTCGTCGAGGGACGCTTGCGGCGGATCGGGAAGGAGCGCGGCGAAGTCGTTGTCGAAAGCGAATGTGCTGGAGTATTTCGGATTGCGTGCTCCAGCGGCGCGCTCATTGCCGGGACACAGATAACAGTTTGGATCGAACTGGGGCGCGTTTTCCTGCGGATTCTTTTCGACTTTACCTTGCCAGGGCCGCTCGGTGCGATGGGGCGAGACGATCACCCATTCCTGGGTCAGGGGGTTGAAGCGGCGGTGAGGTGTGTCCTTAAGTTGATCGAGGTTCATGCGTCGGTTCGCATCGAGCACAAGTGCGTTTGCATTTTGACGGCAGCGCCGTTTCATGTCATCTCGGTCACGCCCTCAGTTGCGCTGAGCACGTAGGCCTCTGAGCGAATGCCGGTGCGCGCTTCGTACTGTGCCATCAGTCCTTGCTCCACGGACTCGGCCGCGCGCGCTTCCACGAGATTGACCGTGCAGCCGCCAAATCCGCCGCCTGTCATGCGTGCGCCGATGACGCCGGGCAGTCTCGCGGCGATCTCGACCATTATGTCGAGTTCTGCACAGCTGACCTCGTAATCATCACGCAGGCTGAGGTGGGACTCGGCCATCAGTTCCCCCACGGATCGCAGATTTCCCTGGGCAAGCGCATCGGCCATTTGCAGCACGCGTTCGTTCTCGGTGACCACATGCCGGCAACGTTTGTAGATGAGTTCGGTCAATACGCACTTGTGTTTTTCTAGTTCGGCCACACTCACGTCGCGAAGGGATTGAATTTCCGGAATGACGGAAGCGAGCAGGCGGACGCCTTCCTCGCATTGCCGGCGGCGCGCGTTGTATTCGCCCGCCGCATGCTGATGCTTGACGCCCGTATCGCAGACCAGCAAGCGCAAGTCGGCGGGAATGGGGAGCGAGGTTGCCTCGAGATTACGGCAATCGAGCATCAGAGCGTGTCCGGCGACGCCATGAGCGGAAATGAACTGATCCATGATGCCGCAACGAGCGCCCACGAATTCGTTCTCAGCGCGCTGGCAGGCCAGGGCGAGTTGCCTCCGATCCAGGACGTGGCCGGCGATACGCAGCAGAGCGGCGCCGGTGGAAACCTCAATGGCAGCAGAGGAACTCAACCCCGAGCCTAGCGGCACTTCGCCGCTGACGACGAGATTGGCGCCGCGAAGCTCGAAGCCGGAGTCTTCAAGTGCAATGGCCGTCCCGATAACGTAGTCGCTCCAGTCGCCACGCGGCGACGGACTCGGCGGTTCGAGGTCGCAGACGAATTTCTCGGCAAAATGCGCGGAGTACACGTGCAGTTCGTGATCGCCGCGCGGCGCGATGGCCACCGCACAATAGAGATCGATGGCCGCCGGCATCACGAAACCGGAGTTGTAATCGGTGTGTTCGCCGATGAGATTGACGCGTCCGGGCGCGCGGAAGAGACGGCAGGGCCCCCCAAAGACCTGGGCGAATGTTTGCCTGGCGGACTCGGTGACTGGTAGGCGCGTCTGTGGGGAAGGAGTCATCTGGCCTGGGGATCGGAGAGCGCTGCGATTGTAAATGATGGGTCAGCGATCGATCTCGTGTGCGGCGAATTGCCCCAGCGGTGGAGCGAAAGGAAGATTGGAAATCGAAGGACTTGAAAGAAGAAGGGCCACGAATTGTGGCCCTTGTCTGATCAAGTGTGCGTTGCGAAAGTTATTTTACGTGGATGGTCTTACCGTCGGGGTCGAGCGTGCCCTTAATGCGAACCTGTTTGCCTTCGTACTTCTTCAGCTCTTCCTGGCGGTCGACATCATAGGTCTTTCCGCTGGCATCCTGCAGGACGTACTTGTCGCCGCTCTTGGAAACGGTTCCACTGAAGCTCTGGTCGCTGCCGGACGACTGCTGCTGAGCGTCTGGTCCGGTCTGGCTGCCGGCCGGGGGCTGCGCGGTGCCGGGCTGCTGGCTGGGTGAAGACTGAGCAGGATCGGTCGCGCCGGGCTGCTGGCTCGAGGGCGGCGTTCCGGGCTGATTCTGTCCGGGCTGTTGCGACTGCGCAGACGGGGTGCTCGACGACGGCGAACTGGCATCGGGTTGCTGCGCGAATAGCGGGGCGGCGCTCAACGCGAGAGCGAGTGTGCCCAGCATCCAAAAAGATTTCGTTGGCTTATTCATCATCATCCTCCAAGAAAATTAGGTGCGGCGATCTCCATACATAGCAAGCACGTGGCCAACACATTGCAAAAGATTTCCAGTTTTGTGTGGCGAAGCTCTAGATCGACCCGCGAGTGTTTGCGCTGAACGCGTTACGAGCCCGCAGTCAGAAGTGCTCCGGAACCTGCAGCCGGGACCTAAGGAAAATCGAAGGTGCAGGCTACGGGTATCGCCTTAGGGAGCAGCCTGCGGCGGACAGCGTGGGCCTGGGGAAGCCGGGAAATATTTTCACCAGAACAGATAAGAAAAGGACCACCGCATTAACTGTAGAACTCGGCGATGCTCTCCACCACCCACTGCTGTTCGTCTTGTCGCAATTCAGGAAACATTGGCAGGGCGAGCACTTCCTGCGCCGCCCGCTCCGCTTCCGGGAGATCGCCTTCCCGGTATCCCAGATAACCGAAAACAGGCTGCAAGTGCAGGGGGATCGGATAGTAGATCTCGGTCCCAATCTTTCTGTCGGCGAGAAACTGGCGGAGTTGGTCGCGGCGCTGTGCGCGAATCACGTACTGGTGGTACACGTGATGCGCATGGGGTGCGAGTGCAATCGGCCGCACGGGCGCATCAGCGGTCGGTGAGAACAACCCAGCCTGCGTGAACAGGCGATCGTAAGTGGCGGCATGTTCGGCGCGCTCGCGGTTCCACGTCTCCACGCGCGGCAACTTGACGCGCAACACTGCAGCCTGAATCGCGTCGAGACGGCAATTCCATCCCATCTCTTCATGCAGGTACCGGCGGGGGCTTCCGTGATTGCGCAGGCGGCGCATGCGCTCGGCGGTCTCCGCATCGTTGCTCGCGACGAGGCCGGCGTCGCCATACGCGCTCAAGTTTTTGCTGGGATAGAAACTGAAAGCGGCCGCTTTGCCCATGGAGCCGGCGCGTGCGTCACGCCAGCGTGCGCCGATCGCCTGCGCGGCGTCTTCCAAGACCGAGATGCTGAATTCATCTGCGAGGCGCCGGAAGGCATCCATATCGGCGCACTGGCCATAGAGATGGACCGGTAACAGAGCGCGCAAGTTCAATGACTTCCCCGAGTGGAGATAATCGGCGACCTTGGCCGGATCGAGATTCAAGGTGTGTGGATCGATATCGACGAACACCGGACGAGCTCCGATCCGCACGATCGCGCTCGCGGAAGCGAAGAAGCTGAAGGGAGTCGTAATGACGGTGTCGCCCGCTTTGACGCCGCTGCCCGCAAGGGCGAGCCACAAGGCATCGGTGCCGGAAGCACATCCGACGGCGTGCTCGACTCCAAGAAACGCAGCCGCTGCGCGCTCAAAAGCCTCCACCTCCTCGCCCAGAATGAAGTGCTGGGACGAGCAGACGCGCTCGACCGCGGCCAGAATCTCCTCGCGGATCGAAATGTATTGGCGTCCGAGGTCGAGCATGGGGACGCCAGCCACAACGCCCGGCGCCGATGGAATGCGGCTGTTCACGGATAGCAGAATTTTAGCAGGCGGATGGGCGCCGCATGGGAGGTCAGACCCGGGGATGGCACGAGGTGGGACTCGAGCGCCATTCAATGTATACGCTGTATACGCTCCATTAATCCAGTTCGAAGCGGATCACAGGCAGCGCCGGCAAGGGCAGTTGCGCCTCCAACGCGCTGCGCCACTTTTCAACCGCGTCGCGAAAGTATGCGAGTTCCAGGCCGAAGTGGAGGTCGGGATAGCGCGCCAGGTTGCCCAAGCCGCGTTTCAGCAACGACCGGCAGCCCACCACGTTGCCCGTGGAATGGTGGTGAAGGGCCACGGCGATCTGAATCAGGCCCTGCAAAAACTTGCGGTCGGGCTCGGGAGCGGCCCGCCAGACATCCTCCAGGACTTCGTGGGCTTCAAAGAACTGGGCAGTGTTAAAGAGGATAAGGCCCTCGTGAAAGAGACCATCGGGATTGTGCTCGCGAGGCTGATTCATGGCAGTGGCTGGGGCGGGTCCCTCCAACGATTGGATAATCTGCGGAGAGAAGGGAGCGCGAACATCGCGAACACTTCCGGCGAGTCACGGGTTTCCGCGCAGGCCGGCTTCTTGACGCGTGGTTTGAATAACAATACGCTAAACAACATACTCTAAACCTATGTCTGTATCCGATATTTCTCCCGTGTCTCGATTGGCTCTCATGCGCAAATTTGTTGTGTTAATGACGGTGCTGGCATCCGTCGCCGTGGCTTGCGCCAGCGACTCCACGAAACTGCCGAAGAAATACAGCGAGTGGCTGAAGAAGGACGCCGGGTACATCATCACGAATGAGGAGAAGGCAACGTTCAAGTTGCTCAACACGGACGAGGCGCGAGACAAATTCATCGAGCATTTCTGGGAAATCCGAAACCCGAACCCGGGCGCGCCGACCAATTCCTATCGCGAAGAACACTACGAGCGGCTGCAATATGCCAGCGACCACTTCGGCAAGTTTGGGGACGGCTGGAACACGGACATGGGCCACATCTACATCACGCTCGGGCCGCCACAGCAGAAGGCGCGCTACGTCGCGCAGAGCGGAGTGCGAGGGATGGAGATGTGGTTTTATTCCAGCAGCCACCCGGCGTTGCCACCGTTTTTTTACATAGTCTTTTGGGAAAAGGACATGGGCGACTTCCGGCTCTACAGCCCCTACATGGATGGTCCGAATAAACTCGTTACGGGTATCCAGGCGGAACAAGGGCGAAAGCAATCGTACCTGCAAATAGATCATTTACTCGGACGCGAAGTCGCTCGCACCACGCTCAGTTTGCTACCGAGCGAGCCGGTGGACACCGTCAATGCCGATTCAACTTTGCTTTCCGATCTGATGTTGGGAACGATTCGCGATTTGGCGAATCATCCTTTCACAGTGGAAGCGCTCAAACTGCGGCAGGCGTTGAGTGAGGACGTCACGCACCGAGTCATTCTTCCCGGAGATTTGCTGAACGTGGTGTGCGCGCCGTTAAGGGATTCCCACGGAGACATCCGGCTGCACTACGCAATTCGTCTACCGCAGCCCGAGGACTTCGCGGTGGCGCAGGCTGATCAGCGCTTCTATTACTCGCTGGATACGATGGTGCGCGTGCTGGGTGCTGACGGGAAAGAGCTGTTCAATCGCGAGCAGAAGCTTTCCAGGTACATGAGCAAGGCGGATCTGGAAAGTCTGAAGGGCAAGCCGGTCATGTACCAGGGCTGGGTCCCGCTGGCTCCCGGCAAGTACACCATGAAGTTCCTGTTTACGAACTTGCTGACCAAGACCAGCTTTCCGGCAGAGCGTCAGATCACGATTCCGGATGTGAGAAAGCAGGACTTCGTTGTCACCGACCCTGTGCCGTTTTCGCAAGCCGATGCGGTCGATCCAGCGAAAGCTGAGTTTCTGCCGTTTACGGGCGGCGGCATTCGCTTTCGTCCTTACGTCGCGAAGGAACTCGCCCTCGTGCAGGGACAGGATCTGAAATTTTTCTACCAGATCTGGCGCCGGCAAACCGGCACGAGCAGCAATGCTGATTCTAAATTGATGGTCGATTATGCTTACGGCCGGCCAAGTTATTCAGGATCTGCAAAAAACCTGCACGAGGAATTGGCAACGAACCAGTTCGATCCGTACGGGTCGATGGTGAACGGGAAAAAGATCGACACGACCGAGTTGGGTGCCGGGAACTATCGCCTGACCGTGTCCGTGACCGATCCGGCGACGCAACAGAAGCTTTTCAGCACGACATCGTTTCAGATCGGGGCCGAATCCTCGCCCGCCGACGTGTGGCAGATCGACGACGAAGGTTTGCAGGAATACGTCACGTCTGGGCAGGCAGACTTTGATCGAGGCGTGGTGTTTCTGGCAAACAAAGATCAGCAGGCGGCACTGGGCGCCTTCCAGCAAGCGTTACGGCATGACCCAAATCATGAGCGGGCCCGGGCGCGTTTGGCGGACTACTATTTTCAGCAGAAAGACTTCGCCAAGGTCGTAGAACTGTTCGCGCATCAGGAAGTGACTTCCAAAACCGAAGATGGCACGATTCTCGCGGTGGCTGACAGTCTGGATCGCACTGGCAGGTCGAGCCAGGCAGCCGAGCTTCTGGAAACTGCGCTCAAAGTGAAAACGCCCACCGGTCCGCTTTACCTCGCTCTGGCAACGTACTACCAGCACTCGGGCAAGCCTGATCGAGCCGAGGCCTTCCAAAACAAGGGCCGGGCTCTCTTGAATGAGACGGGTGGTAAGGCCGAGGAACAGTAAAGCAGCCCTCCCGATGGGAGGCAAGCCAGCCCGATTAGTCGCCCCCGTCCATATGAAAACCCATATGCCTAGCTTTCAAAACTTACCGTTATCCGAATAACCCTGTAGCGGGAATAGGGCTTTTCGAGGCTCGGCCTTTCCCTAACCAACTCAAAACACAGCACTAGACTGACACCCAACACTTGGCGGTGTTTTGGTACCGGGTGTGCACTGTGCTGTGAGCCAGTCTGTTCAGATGTTTTGAGCGCTATCCACGCACGTGGCAATTTTGGCCCCAGCAAAAGAATCAAGATCAGCACCGAACTTTAAGGAGGAGTTGAAGCTTATGGCGAAAAGGCTTGTAGCTGTTTTTGCCCTCTTCGCATTGACCTTTAGCCTCACGGCAATCGGTTTTGCGCAAGAATCAACCGTCAAGGGCAACCTGAGCGGCACGGTCACCGACCCCAGCGGCGCAGTAATTGCCGGTGCAAACGTGAGCGTGGTCGGACCCATTGGAGAAAGAACCGCCGCAACGGATGCGGAAGGGCGGTTCTCATTCCCGTTGCTGATTCCCGGATACTACTCCGTAAAGGTCAGCAAAGAAGGATTCAAGACAGCTGAAGTAAAGACGGCTGAAGTGGTCACTGGTCGTACCTCTGCCGTGAGCGTGAAGCTTGAGTTGGGTGCTTCCGCGACCACGATCGAAGTGAGTGCATCGTCCGTACAAGTGGACACGACCTCGACTGCCGTCGGATCCAACCTGACCGACACGTTCTACCAGTCGGTTCCAGTGGGGCGTGGCGTCACGGGTCTTTTCTACGCTGCTCCAGGCGTTACTTCGGGCGGCGGCACCGGAACGGCAAACCCCTCGATCGCGGGTGGAACCGGTCTGGAGAATAACTATGTTGCCGACGGCGTGAGCATCACCGACGCGGGTTTCGGCGGCATCGGCGTGTACTCCCGCAACTACGGATCGCTGTCGACCGGCATCAACCTTTCATTTGTGAAAGAGGTTGACGTGAAGACCGGCGGCTTCGAAGCACAGTACGGCAAGTCCACTGGCGGCATCGTGCAGATCGTCACCAAGAGCGGCTCGAACCAGTTCCACGGTTCAGTGGGTGGGTACTTCGCTCCCCAGCAACTGGAGAAGACGCGGCTGTTTGCGGATGATTTCGGAGCCGGCAGCAGCAACACGCTGTTTAACCGCACAGGCAAGATTCTTCATCAGAGCAATTACGATGCGGACGTCGAAGTAGGTGGACCGCTGGTAAAGAATCGGGTCTTCTTCTTCGGGTCGTTCAATCCGCAGTGGAACGCCGATCAGGATCAATTTGCCCAGTTCCTGAATCCTTCCGACACCGGCACCGGGGGGAGTGTACCTGGCGGCACACAGACGTCCCTGGGTAACAGAGACGTTAGCGTTAGAGTCTATTCGTACGCGGGCAAAGGAACTTTCAAACTGAGCGATCACCATCAAGTGGAGTTTTCGATCTTCGGTGATCCAACCTACGGAGACTTCAATCCCAACGGAAACAATGGCCTGGTTGTAGCGTCCCCAACGACGTTCGACAAATTGCAATATGGTACCCGCAACCTGGTGGGTCGCTATAACGGAACGTTCAGTCCGAGTTGGTTGTTCAACGCTTCCTTTAGCTGGGGCCACAACAACCTGAATGACACACCCTCACCTCTGACTGCTCCGAATCACTGGATACAGGATCAATCGCAGCGGAATCCTTGCTTCGCGCCAGCGGACTCAGCACTCTTCAATCCGGCTTGCGTAAGTTCCACAGCCCCGCAACGCGGCATCTTCGTACGCCAGGGTTTGGGCTACTTCGAAAACACCAAGGGAGACACCTACGGGCTGAACGTCGATACCCAGAAGACGTTCAACTTTCTTGGGCAGCACAGCCTGAGCTTTGGTTACAGGTACGACCGTTCGCACTATGATGGCACGAAGTCTTATACCGGCGGGAGTATTCCCGTCGACGCGGCCACCGCAGCGCAGGCGGGCGCTCCGACACAGGCAATAACGGACGCACTGGTTGCCAATGGCACCACAGCCTCCTTCTATCTCCGTACCAGCGGAGCGTTCTGCGGCTTCTCGGAGCTCTTTATCCCTGGTCAGGACGGCTGCGGCGACGGCGGCACAGGCGTGCGACTGCTTCAGGTTCGTGGAGAATTTGGAAATCTCAACTTCAAGACGACCTCGCGATACCATACGGTCTTCGCGCAAGACGCGTGGAGCCCGAGCAAGTATGTCACCATCAACGCCGGCCTGCGCTGGGAACAGCAGCACGTTCAAGGCGTGAATGCTGCATATACATTTAACGACAACTGGTCACCTCGTATTGGAGTCAGCGTGGATCCCTGGGGTAATCGGAAGACGAAGGTCACGGCCAACTTCGGCCGATACACCGAAGCCTTGCCGCTGGACATCGCCATCCGATCGCTCAGCGCGGAGTACGATTTCCCGACCACCATCTGGGCGCCTCCGCACGATGCAAACGGGAATGTGCTGGTCAACCCCGATGGCACGCTGGACTTCTCGAATTTCAGCGTGGCGAATAACTTGAATGACCCAAATTGTCCTGGTTGCGGATTTGCTTCCGGTGTTTCTGCCCAGTCTTCAGTTGCTTTCGGCAAGGGAACCCGCAGCGAATATCTTGATGAATATCAGTTGGGCTTTGAGCACGAATTCGGCGGTTCGGGCGTAGTTTTCAGTGCGCGCTATACCGATCGCCGCATACGGCGCATCATTGAAGACAATGCTGCCCTGTCGCCAGAGGCGTACCAGGTCGGTCTGGCCCAGCAATACTTCATCTCGAACCCCAACAAGAGCCAGGACCTCTTTACCAACCCCGTACAGATCTTCTTCCAGTCAGACGCAACCCACAACTTCAAACCCAACGGAGCTTATATTGGCGCCCAGATCCCCGGGTGCAACCCTGCCGACCCGGTCAACGGGGCTGCGCTATACGGACAGCCGGTTGACAGCAACGGCAACTCCGTAGTGAAGCCAGGTACTACCGACGACAGCTTGTGTATCGGAACGCCGGCGGGAGGGACGATTTATCCCAACGGCCACGGACCGGGCGATCCCTTCGCGGACGGCATTCCGGACGGCTTCGTTGACCCCGTTCGCAAATACCAGGCAATGGAGTTCGAAGTCAACAAGGCGATGTCCAGAGGCTGGCAGATGCGCGCCAACTACCGGATCGCCAAGCTCCAGGGCAACTACGAAGGTTCGTTCCGCAACGATAACGGTCAGAACGACCCGAACATCAGCTCGCTGTTTGATTTCACCCGCGGCGACTTGAACCTGTTGGGCCAGCAGTTCGTGCCTGGCGTCCTGAATACAGACGTTCGTCATCTGGCGAACGGCTACGTGAGCTATACTTTTGCGAACCGCGCGAAGGGTCTCACGATGGGCAGCTCGGTTCACTTCCAGACGGGAATCCCAATCAATAACCTGTTTGCACACCCGGCGTATCAGAACCAGGGCGAAATCCCGTTCTGCGCCGACAACACCACCAACTGTCCTTCGGCCCGAGGCTCTTTGGGCCGCACGAAGGATTTCGGCACCATCGACTACCACATCGACTATCCCATGCGGATCACGGAAGGCACGAGACTGCGCTTGGGTGCTGACTTCTTCAACATCACCAACAACCGTACGCAGCTGCGCGTAAATCAGTTTGCTCAGCGTGCAGCAGGCGTTCCGAATGCCGACTTCGGCAAGCCGACAGGCACCGGTCCATCTGCGGTCAACGGAAACACCAACCCGGGCTATCTGCGTCCGTTCTATGCCCGGTTTAGCGCTAGATTCGAATTCTAGGTTGTCCTGGAATTCGTCAAAAGGAGGGCCACTATGGCCCTCTTTTTTTTGATCCGGTAATGTAAGCTTTCGGTCGCACTGTGGGACGGCAGGTTCGACCGCCTTCGCCGGGACTGGGCGTCCTCACTGCCGGAAACGAGGTTTCTATGGTTCGCATGAATTCCATGATTGCGTTTGCCATGCTGGTTCTCGTCTCAACATCCCCGTTTGTTCGAGGTCAGATCCGATCTGGAGGGGGCAAATTAGCTGGTTTTATCCGAGGTCAGATCCGGTACGAAGACGGCAGGTTGGCGGACCACGTGGTGGTGCGTCTGCGCAGTGATGCTGTTTCATTCCAAACCGAAGTGACCAGCGATCCCCAAGGCAAGTTCGATTTTGAAGGCCTAGGTCCCAGCACCTACCACCTGACCATCGAGGGGCAGGGGGTTCGTCCTTATGAGAGTGTTCTCGACATCAGCGTTTCGAACATGGCATACGAACAGATCACGCTGAAGTTTGCGAAGGATCGGAATTCGGGGGCTGTCCCTCCGGAGGGTCCGGGCGGATCGCTCAGCGCCGACTCCATTCCCGGCACAGCCCGCAAGGAATACGACGAGGGGCAGAAATCCCTGGAGGCCAAAAACGCCGAGGCCGCGACGAAGCATTTCCGCAAGGCGATTCAGCTCTACAGCAAGTATTCCGAGGCTTACCTGGCGCTTGGGCTGCTCTATATGGATCTCGGCAAGTTTGAAGACGCCCAGCCCGCGTTACAGGCTGCGAATGAGATCACGCCCACCGCGCCGGGCGGTTATTTGGCCCTGGGGACCATGTACAACGCCCAGAAGAAGTACGACGAAGCGGAAAAGGCCCTTACGCACGGTCTGGAGTTGAAGGCCGACGTCCCTGACGGGCAATATGAGCTTGCCAAGACCTATTGGGCGACCGGCAAGTGGCAGGACGCTGAGCCGCACGCTCAGAAGGCCGTGGCGCTGGCGCCGAGCATGGCTCCGGTGCATGTGCTGCTGGGAAACATCGCTCTGCGCAAGCAGGACCCGCTGGGCGCCGTGAAGGAGTTCCAGGAGTATCTGCGGCTCGATCCCAAGGGGCCCATGGCCGCTGGCGTGTCGCAGATGATACAGAAGATCGAGGCGGGCCAGAAGAAGTAGCGCCTGCCGCAGACGGCAAGCTTATCGGCCGCTGCGGGTAGCGAGCTTGCATGCCTGCCGCGGGCGGCTATCCGGCTCTTCGGGATTGCAGGGTGGGTCCTGAGTCGTGTTGCGCGCTTGCCCCGCAGCGTGTTTTCGAATCCGCCCCGCCGGACGGGAGCGTTCGACCCCCAGTCACAGCTCGCCAGTCCGAAAGCCTCCGGCGCAAACCCATGTCCTGGTTCCGAACCTTCTCATTTCCAAATTGGAACGGCCTGGTTCATTGTTAGACGTCCGCGTTCCCTGATTACGTTCGTAACCTTCCCTTGTCACCAACGGATGACATATCACTGTAAGTGGCTGGGCGTGTTGTGCCCGTTCTGCCCAGCACTGTCCCAGGGAAAGTTTTCTGTTTGCAAATGCTGCAGTGAGGTGCGCCGTGCGTGGTGCGCCGGAGGGAACATGTTGAAGCTTCGATTTTTCGCCATCCTGGCTATGCTCGCCGCGTTCGCAGGGATTGCGTCGGCGCAAAGCGGATCGATCCAGGGAACTGTAATCGACAATTCCGGCGCCGTCGTGCAAGGTGCCGACGTCATCGTCCGCAACCTCGAGACCAACGCCCGGCGTGCGGTCACCAGCAGCTCCACGGGCGTCTACAGCGTTCCCAACCTGCCGGTCGGGCACTACGAGATCACCGTGAAGAAAGAGAGCTTCAAGGCCTACCACCTCGACAGCGTGCAGCTCACGGTGGCCCAGGCGCTGGGCATCGACGTCACACTCGATCCCGGTACGGTTTCTGAAGAAGTGATGGTGAAGGCGAGCGACGTGCCTCCGGTGGACCTGGAGACCTCGCAGATCAGCAATCTGGTCGATGAACGCACCATGAAAGATCTGCCGCTGCTGACGCGCAATCCCTACGACCTGTTGCTGCTGTCGCCGGGCACGGCGACAACCAACGGCCTCGGCGGCTACACAGTCAACGGCTCGCGCGACCGCAACAACAATTTCCTGCTCGATGGCGTGGATAACAACGACACCTCGGTGCCCGGCGGACTGGGCAGCATCGTGCTGAATTCGAGCCCCGAGTCGGCGCAGGAATTTCGTGTCATCACCGATACCTTCAACGCCGAGTTCGGGCGCAACACGGGTGCGATCGTCGACGTGGTCACCAAGAGCGGATCGAATAATTTCCATGGCGACGCCTACGAATTTGGGCGCTGGGACTGGCTCGGCGGGGCGCGCGACTGGTTTAACAAGAACATCGATCCCGAGACTGGGAAGTTGGAGCGAATCAATCCTTACATTCGGCACCAGTTCGGTTACTCGATCGGCGGTCCGATCATCAAGAACAAGACGTTCTTCTTCTTCAACGAAGAGTTTGATCGCTTCAAGACCACGCTGACCAACCAGGCGACGGTGCCGACGCAGGAGTTCAAGAACGGACAATTCAACTATCAGACGGTAGACAACGGCGACAACCCAGTAACTGTGCCGATTGATCTGTCGCCGAGCTCGTCGCAGAACATCTATAACTTGCTGCCAGACCCAACCGCGGCCAAGGTGCTGGCCCTGCTACCGTTGCCAACGCTTTCTAACGGCGACGGCTATTCGGGGCAGTTGTTCTTTCCCAGTGCGGATGTACAGAACAGCTATCAGACCGTGTTGAAGTTGGATCACCATTTGAACGACAAGCATGTACTCAGTGTGCGGCTTGGCTACGATCACCTTACGGACCCGAATGCCGGGCACTTCGATATTCTGCCGGGCGGAGTCGGCGGCGAGGACGAAAAGGCGATCACGAAAGCTCTGTCCGCGAATTTGGTTTCAACGTTGAGCTCGACGCTCATCAACAATTTCAATTTCGGCATTAACCACATCTTCGCCGGCTTTAAGTGCAATGGTCTAAGCACGCTCAACAGCGTCAATCCACTTGATCAGTTCGGTCGAGGCTGGGACTACCTCACCGATCCATATACCGGGTTCGGCTGCCTGGCCTTGGCTTCCGATCTTCAGTATCGCGATACGGGCACGATCAGTTACGGGGACGATCTGACCTGGGTGAAGGGATCGCACACGTTGAAGTTCGGTGCGGATTTCCGGACGATCGGGGAAAGTGGCCCAAATGCGTTCTATTCCCGGCGGCAAATTAGCATCTCGCCCGCCTTCGGTTTTGGATTCAATTTGATAGATCCGGGTTCGAACATTGACCCCAACCTCGATCCCTTTGTGCAGGATGCTGCTGCACTCTACTATGGATTCGTTACCGGTGATTTCAACGCGGAATTCTTTTCCAAGGGTGGCAGCCAGCGCATACCCCTGGACGATCGCCATTTCCGGCAGCATGAGTACAGTTTTTTCGCCCAGGATGCTTGGAAGGTGCGCCGGAACCTGACGCTCTCGCTGGGCCTCCGCTATCAGTTCAATGGGGTGCCGTACGAAGAGCAGGCGAATTTCTCCAATCTGCTTAGTGATCC